>Ga0209965_1000461_pt1 | contig 14586 bp, 18 predicted proteins | sample SalPon2_B_H2O_MG_FD_185707 | JGI IMG/M metagenome (GOLD analysis project Ga0209965, IMG submission 185707) | Salt pond water microbial communities from South San Francisco under conditions of wetland restoration - Salt Pond MetaG R2_B_H2O_MG... | ecosystem: Environmental > Aquatic > Non-marine...
AAATGTTTATTCTTAAAACAGTCGCTGGACCTCTTACATTTACGATGCTGGATGCAGTCATGTGGGTTCTGTACGCAATAGTACTCTACATCTCATTCTTCCTACTGATAACCTTATTCGACGAGGGCAGCATCAGGCCAGAACTCAAGGACTTAGAGGAAATACCTACACTCTCCCTTATCATCCCGGCGTACAACGAGGAAGACACTATATCAATGACGATTGACTCTGCTCTCGACATCGATTACCCGCGGGACAAATATGACATCATAGTTGTCAACGACGGCAGCACGGACGCCACGCTTGAGAAGGCGAAGAAGTTCGAGGACAACGAAAACGTAACGATAATAGACAAGGAGAACGGAGGAAAAGGCTCGGCCCTGAACGCAGGAGTAAAGGAATCAGATTCAGATTTAGTAGCGTGTGTAGACGCCGACTCAATCCTGAAAGAAGACTCCCTCAAACACATGGTAGCAGAGATGGGAGAAGAGTACGCAGGAGTGGCCTCGGCGATGAAAGTCTACGAACCTGGAAATATCCTGCAGAAACTGCAGTGGGTAGAATACATTGTAGGCATCTTCACCAGAAACATCATGGGCCTGATGAACGCTATCCACGTGACTCCAGGCCCTCTCAGCGTTTACCGTCGTGACAGATTGAAGGAGGTCGGGATGTTTGATGAGGACTCTCTGGTAGAGGATCAGGAAATCTGTTTCCGACTGCAGGAAAAACATTACAAGATAGGTCATTCCAGCAAGGCAGAAGTCTATACTGTAGCTCCTTCAACCTGGCAGGAGTTCAGGGCCCAGAGATACCGGTGGTATCGCGGCTCCCTTGAGACAGCTATCCAGTATAAACACATGCTTTTCAACCGTGACTACGGAGATCTCGGCGTCTTCGCCATACCAGGTAAACTGGCCCAGACCTTTCTCTCACTGATAGTACTGTTCATCACCGCGTACATGTTCGGAAGGCCTATAATCGAGTTCTTTATCGAGTTCGCACAGATAGGTCTATACGTGTTCGACTTCGACCCGGTAACTATCTCATCACTGATTGATCAGGTCTACTGGACCTTGATCAGTATAAGATTTACTTCCTTCTTCTTCATAGCAGCCCTTTTCACTACATCCGTTACTATGGCCTGGTTCGCATCCAAGCACACCGAGGAAAATATTCTGGAGTACGGAGTCCTGCCTGTCATCATGTACCTGATGTTCTTCGTTTTCATCAATGGATACCTCTGGCTCCGTGTCATAATCAGCATGCTGAAAGGCACCGAGAGAACCTGGTAACCCCCAGGCTTGAAATCGATATCTTTGAACCGAAAAGAAGTTAATCATGCGGAGGCCTTAATTTATTAGGTGAATTAGAGAAATGAGTTTATCTTTTTCAGGGCCGATGCCGTTTTTCCTTAACGATGAATGGGAGAGAAGTATCGTCTTGAGATTCGGTAGCTACGACAGAAGTAGAAAATCAGGTTTACACTTTAAGATTCCGTTTATAGAGAAACCGGTGACTGTACCGGTATTCGAGGACTCCGTGGATGTGATGAAGCAGGAGGCCATCACCCGTGATAACGTTCCTGTAGAGGTTGACGGAGTGGTTTTCTTCGAGGTAAAAGATAATACCGAAGATGTGAAGGATGCAATTGTCAACGTTGGAGACTACCGGAAACAGACATTGAACTACGCCACTTCGATCCTTCGGGATCAGGTAGGTAAGAAAGAGCTGGATGATCTGTTGCAGAGAAGGGACGAAATCGGAGATCAGATAAAACAGAAACTGGATGACAAAACCGATTCTTTTGGAGTGAATGTGCTTGATGTCGAGATTCAAAACATCAATTTGCCGGAGAAAATGGAGCGGGCGATGGCTGCAGAGGCAGAGGCCGAAAGAGATCGGAGGGCTCGTAGAACGAATGCTCAGGGAGAGCTGGAGGCCGCAGTCAAGTTACGTCAGGCCTCGGAGATCATAGGTGAGAAAGGTTACCGTATGAGAACGCTACAGACTCTGGACTCGGTTGCAGCGGAAAACTCTACTATCGTAACCTTTCCGACAGAGCTGGTTGGCGGCATGAGCTCTGGTGAAGGGGAGGAAGGCCTTCAGAATGTACTTGACAAGATCAGCGACCTAGATGTCTCACAGTTCGATATCGGAGAGTTAGAGGATATCAACTCTGTAGAGGAAGGCCTTGATGAGCTCAAAGGAGAATAAATAAAAGAATTAAAGCAGCGGCCGATGGGCCAGCAACTTTTTTAAAACTGGCTCATGAAAAGGTTGGTTGTGCCTACAGGAACAATATACAGCCTCGACGATGTTTTAACTACAGAAGAAATCCAAAAACTTGGAACGCCTGATAAAACAGAGCAAAGGCCTGATGCGGAGGTAAATGAATGGGGACGGGACGTTGCGGTAGCTACTGCTGGTACGTCTGTTGCAGCTTCTATGGATAGGTTTAAGGCCGGAAACTTGACGCCGGCACAGGCCAGAACCCTTGAAGGTTTCTACAGTGAGTTTGTGGATAACGGTCAGCGCGTGGTTTTTGTGGATGATGAGTTACATGAACTACTGGGGGATCAGGCTTTCGCACGTATCGATGAGTTTGATCAGGCGTATGCAGTAAGTGTTCAGTCTCCTGAAGAGGCTGAAGACGTGATTGAATGGTACGATGAGAACTATGCAGGTGATGTCGTGGATACGTTCTGGCAGGAGGTTGAAGCCAATCACGCAGTTATGCCTGTGGTGTATAATCAGGAGGGAGTGATAGATGAGGCTGGTATAGCGCTTATGTCAGGGGATGGGATACTCCGTAGTGAGGACAGTCAGTCACCAGACCAGTGGCTTGAAGAAGATGTTGAGGGCTCTGTTGATACGGAGGGTCTGGAGATGGAGAGATACCTGGCTCCGGATCAGGCAGAAGCCAGTTTCTACCTCGATGTACAGTTACCTTCCCAGTATGAAGATGCTGGCTACAGGGTAGAGAACAACAGTCTAGTGGTTGAAGTTGATGACCAACAGATATTGGAAAGCTTTATGAGGCAGCCGGAAATCCTTGGGGAAGAGGAAAACAACGGAATATACAGCTTCAAGATTAGATAAAAAATTCTTTCCACCACTTTATAATTCATGGAAAACCTCATCAAAGATCTTCGTGAGATTGATGGCGTGAAAAACGTGAGAAGGCAGAGCGGGCCTGTATTGAGAATCGAACTGTTTTCACGTGAGGTGTCAGGCAGCGAGGTGGTAGAGATTCGGGGCGATCTTAGAAGTATCTCGCAGAGGATTGTAAGTGTCCTGGATGAGGCTTCCGGCGATGGGGTTTTTGATTCGTGGGAGTGGATTGTCAAACCTGAGAAGCAGTATCAGGAAACTCGTCTTGGTAGGAGAAAGACGTCGGATCGCAAGGAGAAAGGTCACAGGCCTGGTTATTATCGGGTTTCGGTCCTGAAATGATGCTGAGTTCAGGGCTCCGGAATTCTTTAATCTATGTAGACTAACTTGTTTGTATGATTGAATTTTTGCTTGGTGCTGGTTTGCTGGTTCTTGCCGGCGGAGTTGTTTATCTAGGTAGAGAGGTCAAATCTTTGAGGGAGTTGACTGAGGAGGAAGATGAGATAGAGGTTGATCCTGACAAGATGCGTGGTGCAATCAGCGAGTCTTGGCAGAAGCTTGAGCTGGATAAGACCATAGGCAGTGTAGAGACCCAGATGGAGAGTGTGCAGGAGCAGACTAAGGAGCTTGAGGAGCTTCATCAGGGAATCGAGACTATGCTGAAAAGCAACCAGCAGCGTGGGGAGTTCGGCGAGAGAAAGCTTGAAGATATCCTGTCGAATCATTTACCGTCTTCTATGTACGGCTTGCAGGAGCAGGTCGTCGGGACGAAGAAGCCGGATGCATACATTGATTCCAGCGCCGGAAAGATATGTATCGATGCCAAGTTCCCCCTGGACCGGTACAGAAAGATGCAAGAAGCCGATACAGAGGATGAACGGAAAAAACACAGGAGAAAGTTCCGTTCAGCGGTGGAGAAAACATTGAAACAGGTATCTAAGAAGTATGTGAAGCCAGAGCAGGGTACGACAGAGTTTGCCTTCGAGTTCGTGCCCTCAGAAGCAGTTTACTATTATCTTGTTAAGGAAGAGTATGATCTCCTTGAGAAATACGTGAGGAAAGGCGTACAGGTTTCAAGCCCTTTAACGCTGGGGCACAAGCTTGAACTGGTTAAATCAGATCTCCGAATGGAGGAGATTACGGAGAGGGCAGAGGAGGTGCGTGAGGAGCTAGATGCCTTGCAGACTGACTTTCAGGATTTTGAAAGTGACTGGAATACGTTCTATGAAAGTCATCTCTCTCATCTGACTTCTAAAGCCGATGACCTGAACTCTGATTTCAGAAGTCTCAAGCAGAGATTCAACCAGGTTAACCTTGAAGAATAATTATATTAGCTGGAAGGGCCTGAAAATTGCGTATACAATTGCGGAGTTTAAATGAAATAGATAATTAAATAAGAAAAACTTGTTTGTGGCATCGCGTGTCTAAGAAATCCGCTTTGGGAATTAACCTTCTACTACGTTTGTTGCCTTTGGACCTCTGTCGCCTTCTTCCTGATCGAATTCAACTTCTACGTCTTCTTCGATAGAATCGCCTTCTTCAAGATCGCTGACGTGGAAGAATAGGTCATCATCCATATCTTCTGTCTCGATGAATCCATACTTCTTCTGGTCGTGGAAGAACTTAACTGTACCTTTCATACTACAAAACACCTCCTTGTAAAAAAACATTGTGTGCCAAGCTTTATAGGATAGATGACTGTTGCATGGTAGAAAAAATAAGAAGGAAGAAAGGGTTATCTATGAACTGTCCAGTAATCGTACAGCAGCGGACCTCCCTGAACAATTACTCCCAGGATTGCTCCTGCCCTGTACTCATAATAAACCACAGGGATTGCAAGTGCAGAGAGGATCGCACCATACCGGTAAACCCTGTCTGATGGAGGAGGTAATCTTTCAGAGGTGTAATAGAATCCTACCGCCCCTGCAACTATCCACAGCAGGAAAAAGCTGTAGACCGCTATTGAAGCCGGAGTCAGAAAGTTCTGAACCATCAGGACAGCTACAACCACAGCCCAGAAGTTGAAGACCCTGTTTGAATCTCCTCTTCTGTACAGAAGAACCGTCATAGTCAAAGGAATCGCCATCAGCACTGTCCAGACAGCCATAACCTGACCGCCCGTCATCTGAAGGCCTGCCATCGCCATGGTCGCAAGCCAGCCAAAAACAGTCGTCAAACCCCATGTAAGAATCAAATGTTTTCCTTCAAAATCTGTCATATCCATAAAAAGATTTATTACGGCCTGTTTTTTATCATTTACCTATCCCAATTGATATCGCCGCGGCTGAGCCCGCGAGGATACCGAAGTAATAGGTAATAGTCCTATAAAGTACTGCTGCGGATATAGCCCCTGCGGCAGGGATACCGTAGAAGTAGACAAGAAGGCCTGAAAGAGCTAGCTCGTAAGGCCCTGTACCTCCGGGTAGCGGCGTATAATTCGCTATGCGGGCCAACGGCACTATGAACAGGAGAGGTATCAAAGCAACATTCAGGCCTAGGGAGATCATCACCATCCATACGGCCAGTATGTCCATGCCTACAGAGATGTGAGTTATGGATACCAATCTAAGTACGTCATTCCTGTCTAATGAGGTGTCTGAAAGACCTTTACTGAACTGTCTGTACTCTCCGATTATCTTGGTCTTGATATCTTTGAAGGCAGCCGGGAAGATGAATGATACTGTGAGAGGAGAGTACGCTGTTGCTCCTGCAAGTGCTGATGTCAGTAGTGGTGAGAAGTTGATGATTTCAGCGGTCAGTACTGCCGAGAGTGTGCGGCCTTTGCTCTGATCGAATTTTCCGGCCAGGTAGTACGCTATCACCGGTTCCCCGCCAGTATTTCCAAAAGGAGTAATGTTGTTGATGAAAGTGTTTGTGAGAACTACCTGGATCGTCTCTAGATAGGAAAGCTCTATACCTATACCTTTCAGAACCTTTTTCCATACGATTGAATTAACCAGTAAGGTTGTGTTAGCCAGTATAAAGGCTCCGGCCAGAAAAAGAGGGTCGGCTGAAAACACCATCTCCAGGCCCCTGCCTGTATCGATTACAGCTACAAGCATGATAAGTACCAGTGTCGTGGTCAGCACGGAGGTAACGGCACTGGTAGTTCTGGACATTGCTATCTTTCTCTCTCTACAACCAGGTCCACTACCTGAGCCAGAAGATCTGCCAGACCTCTGTCAAGAGTTTCTATCTCCTGCTCAATTGCTTCTTTTCTCTCTGTCATCTCCTTCTCAACAGCTTTGTCGATAGAATGTTCCCTCATTTCGGATACAACTTCTCGGGCCTTTTCCCGTGATAATTCTCCGTTTATCTGTGTACCGGAACGCTGTTCAAGCAACTCTGTATGAAGAGTGGTCTTACCCTCTATTAGATCTGATAGCTTGGGTTTGCCTGTATCTCCAGCTCCCGAGAAAAGATCAAGGTGATCGTCCTTGATTTGGTACAGAACTCCAAGTTCAAGGCCTAGATCTTTGAGGTCATCCCTGTCCTCTTCCTCCGCCAGTACCGCGGCCAGTCTCAGAGGTAGAGCAAAAGTATAACTTGCGGTCTTATCTCTGTACATCTGAACCACCTGATCTAACTCGCTTTCCCTTCCGGAAAGCTCTATATCACTCATCTCGCCAAGGCCAACCCTTGAAAAAGTAGAGGAAAAAACAGAGAGAGCCTTACTGCTCCGTACTTCGGACTCTGAGATGAGCTGGAACGCCAGGAAGTAGGCTACATCTCCAGAACACAGTGCAAGATTCCGGGCCTCTCTATCGGAGAACTTCTCCGACCGATAACTAACATGTAAGGCATCTATACCTCTTCTTACCTCATCCCGGTCTATAATATCATCATGTACTAAAAGTCCTGTATGAACGAGCTCGATCGCTGCAGCATAATTCTTTATATCCTTTTCACCGCCCATAATTTGGTATGCATCGATAAGAAGACTTCCTCTCACCATTTTCCCTCTTGAGGCCATTTCCACAAGTTTCTCTATAACTTCTTCACTCCAGTCAGTAGATTCTAAGTCTATATCTTCTTTCAGGCTTTCAAGTCGGGCTGTAATCTTTTCTCTATTGTTTTGAGATGAATACATCTATACCTTGCCTCGTAGAGACTTCAGTAACTCCCAGACGATTCTTAACTTGGAAGGTCTGATTTTTCCATCATATACTTTCATCGGATCTTTCTCGATCTTTTTTGCTGTCCATTTGTAAAGTCTTGAGGAAAGTATAACCGGTATCCGAGACCGGTATGGAATATACTTCATACCTTTCTCGGCCTCTCTCTGCCATTCACGGTATATCTTTATCTGTTCTCGCATGAACTCTTCAAAGGCCTCCTCATCGATTTCCTCTTTCTTCAGTGAGCTAAGGCCGTGTTTCTCCAGTTGTTCATCCGGCAGGTACTCTCGACCCAGCTCGTTGTCCTCCTTCACATCGCGGATAAAGTTACAGTACTGCATTGATCTTCCAAGCATCTCCGCGTGACGGTAAGAATCCTCATCCAGTTCAAGTAGTGACGCCATCATCAGTCCGATGACCTCAGCAGAGCCATGTATATAATCCAGAGTCTCTTCCATAGTGACATAGTTCGACTTATGAAGATCCTTCTCCATTGAGTCAAGAAAAGCCTTCACCCATTCCTTGCGGAAACCCTTGTCCCTGGCAACATCCAGAAATGCGTTTACAATCTTGTCATCTGTACGGCCTGACTCCCAGTTCTCCAAAGTCTTGTTCCTGAACTGTTTCAAGGCCTCTGGTTCCTGAGGTTTCTCATCGACGAAGTCATCGGCCTTCCTCACGTATGCATAAAGTTTGAATGTATCTTCCTTAATTTTTTGAGGGAAGAATAGGCTGCTGTAGTAATAAGAGGTCGAGTTGTTCTGGAAGACCTCCCGGAGTTCAGAATCCATAGAATTCTATTTATCAAAAACCGATTTAAAATAAACAGCCATAATTTCAATATGAGCTCAGAATCGAACATAGTTGTAGTCGGCGGTGGATTTGGAGGTCTTTCAGCAGCCTGCTTCCTCGCGGACAAAGGATTCGACGTCGAACTAATCGAGAAAAACCATGATGTAGGAGGTAGGGCCTCGGTGCTGGAGGAAGACGGCTACCGGTTTGATATGGGTCCATCCTGGTACTTGATGCCTGATATTTTCGACCGCTTCTTCGAGAAGTTCGACCGAGAGGCCGAGGATTTCTACGAACTGAACCGTTTGGATCCGAACTACAGGATTTTCTTCAAGGACGGCGATATGATGGACGTACCTGCAGATCCTGAAAAGGCAGGGAAGATTTTCGAGGAATATGAAGATGGTGCTGCAGAGGCCTTCAGAAATTATCTGGATAAGTCAGAGGAGACATACAACATCGGCATGAACGAATTCGTTTTGAAAGACAGGAATAATTTCAGAGATTATCTTTCGCTTGACGTACTGCGTAATGCCCGCGGCATATCATTGATCAAGAAGATGCAGGACCACGTAGAGGAATACTTTGATAACCCCAAGCTGCAGAAAGTAATGCAGTACACTTTAGTATTCCTGGGCGGATCACCGAAAAACACTCCGGCCCTGTACAACCTGATGAGTCACGTAGATTTCAACATGGGAGTATACTATCCCGAAGGCGGAATCTACTCGGTAATCGAAGGTATGGAAGATCTTGCTGAAGAGAAAGGAGTAGAGATCTCGACAAATGAGGAAGTGAAAAAGATAAACAGAGTCGAAGGCCAGAATACCGTTGTAACTGATAAAAGAACTGTTGAATGTGATGCCGTGGTCTCAAACGCCGATTATGCATTTACAGAGACAGAACTGGTGCCGGAAAAGTACCGGACTCACGATAAGGATTACTGGGATTCAAAGACTTACGCTCCCTCAGCATTCCTGATGTATCTAGGAGTAGAGGATGATCTGCAAAATCTTGATCACCACACGTTGGTCCTGCCAAATGACTGGGACTCACATTTCGAAAAAATCTTCGATGAACCGGCCCTGCCAGAAAACCCGGCATATTACGTCTGCAATCCTTCGAAAACCGATGACAGCGTTGCTCCCGAAGGCCATTCAGCCATATTCATACTGGTACCGATAGCAGCACAGCTAGAACTCGACGAAGAACAGAGAAAACAGTTCAGAGAACTAGTGCTCGACGATCTCAAGGAAAACACAGGAGAAGACCTGAGAGGTCGTATCGACTACGAAAGGATTTTCGCAGGAGAAGAATTCAAAAAGAAATACAACAGCTACAACGGAACAGCACTCGGAATCGCCCATACACTGAAGCAGACATCAGTCTTCAGGCCTAAACAGCGATCGAAAAAGATGGAAGGCCTCTACTACACAGGCCAGTACACCAATCCTGGAATCGGCATGCCGATGTGCCTAATCAGCGGAGAGCATGTCGCTGAAAAGGTGGAAGAAGATCTTAGATGACCTAAAATACGTACTGAAACTTTCAAGGCCTCGTTTCTGGCTTTATCTAGCCGGTCCCGCGATACTAGGCATAGTTATCGGTGCAGAATCCGCCAGTCAGCTTTTTACTGTCCAAAACTTTCTGATCTTCCTCTACTTCCTTATTCCAGCAAATATAATGCTTTACGGAGTCAACGATTACTTCGACAGAGAAATAGACGAGGAGAATCCAAAGAAAGATGACAGGGAAGAGGCCTACCGCGCTAACAATTTTACCGACTCGATCATAGTAGCGGCCACAGTAACCTCAATTCCTGTAACAATCCCTCTCTCAGGGGCTGCCTGGCCCTTCATGATAGGATTTCTCGCACTTTCAGTTGCATACAGCGCACCACCACTGAGATTCAAGGCAAGGCCTTTCCTCGACTCGCTGAGCAACGGCCTGTACATACTTCCACTGGGAGTGTCCTACGGAGCGGTCACAGGTACTTGGCCTCCTGTAGCAATAATGGCTGCAGGATGGACCTGGTCGATGGCGATGCATACTTTCTCAGCTATACCGGATATTGAACCGGATAGGAAGGCCGGAGTATCAACCACAGCAACATATCTTGGAAGGCGTGAAACCTACATCTACTGTATAGCTGTATGGACTGTGGCAGCGGCTATTTCAGGTCTCTACAGTATCTACGCGGGAGCTTTGCTTGGAATCTATCCTTTACTTTGTGCCGGGTTCTATCTTTCAGACCTTAGTGATTCAGAGGCCTACTGGTATTACCCATATATCAATTCTCTGATAGGAATGGTGTTGACTATCATGGCTATGTGGGTGCTGATCAATGGATAGAATTGAACAGCTGGTATCGGAAAACCGTTTTACCATCTCAGTGATCTTCCCTCTGGTAGGTGCAGTAACTTTTCTGGCCTCAGCGGAAGGCCTTCTACCAGGTTTTCTGGAGTTCAATCCTCTCTTCATTCTTTTCGGAACGCTGGTGATGAGAACTCCTCTTATCGCCGGCCTGAAACCATTGATCAACAGAAAGACAGCATTTGGCATCCTGGCAGTTTCTCTTTACTCATATCTTATCGAGTTTGTGGGCCTGAGCACCGGATGGCCTTACGGAGATTTCTTTTACTCAATTAGCTTGGGCCCTATGATCCACGGCATCCCCGTTGGACTTCCAGTATTTTTCGTACCGCTAGTCCTCAACAGCTTCCTGCTTGTCAGACTCTACGATATCCAGAGTTTCTGGAAGAGGTTCTCACTGAGTGTGGGCCTGGTGCTTTTGATTGATGCCGTCCTGGATCCTGCGGCCGTAGCACTGGGTATCTGGAGTTACGGAGGAGGTCTCTTCTACGGAGTACCTCTCTCTAACTTTGGAGGCTGGCTGCTTTCGGCCTCTATATGTCTACTGGTTCTCGAGTATGTCTTCCGAGATATCAATGTCGATGGTCGTTTGAGATCGACGGATTACATGCTGGATGACATGGTCAGCTTCGTTTTTCTGTGGGGTATCATAAACCTATACTACCTGAATCCGGTTCCAGTCTTGATCGCTGCAGGATTTGGCGTTGCACTTTACCAGAACGGAAGGTTCAGCATGGCTCTGGAAGAAATAACGGATAAATCCTGAAACCACCTCACATTGTGAGCAAACATTTATAAAAGCCAGTTCACAATTAAGAGATATGACTCACGGAGCCCATCCAACGAGCACCAGTATTGCGACCGCATCTAGGGGCAATGTGAGCTTCTATAATCAATATATCTCCAAGCCCCAGATCCAGTACAGGGATCTGCTTGGAGAAGTATCCATAAATACTGGATACTTCGGACCGAATATCCTGTATTTCTGATACAGGAATAGTAGGTTGGGGAAACCTGGCCTGGCTCACAACTCAGTGGGCCTCGGGCAAAAGGACTCAACCGAAAACATCAGGCCTCATCCTTTAAACAGGAAAACTGCCTACAATACAATTACAAAGATACACAAAGACACCTAGACGTTACGCTGCCGTGAATTCAAGGCCTTAAAATGGCTTGGAGAAACAAAAACGCTGAGAAAAACTTCAAACCAAAGGTGATTACCTAGAACACATCTCGAACAACCACGTTTAACCACTTACACCCCTATTCTTTCTTCTCTTTTCCACCTGTCATATAATAATTAGGTTTCTGCTGACAGTAACTGTATGAAAGGCCTTGCATTCTACCTGGCGCTGGCCGCAGTCTCAACAGCTGTTGTCTAGAAGTCCGGGAATTTACTGGAGGATACAAGCGAGAAACTTGCCTCGTACTACGGTCTTAAGGCAGTCATACAGGGTGCGATGATCGCAGCGATAGGTTCAAGCTTACCCGAGCTCTCCTCCACAGTTATATCGGTGCTTGTCCACCGGCAACTTCGAGCCGGGGATTGGAGCGATCGTAGGATCCGCCATATTCAACATACTAGTTATTCCCGCAGTCTCAGTGTTCGCAGACGGAAAGCCCTCCGCTAACAGAGACATAGTATACAAAGAAGCCCAGTTCTACATGCTCTCGATCGCTGTGCTACTGCTGACTTCCTCCATGGCTGTAATATACAAACCGATTCCCGGAGAGGCCTTTACCGGAGAACTGACACGGGTCCTCGGGATTATACCGGTACATGTATACGGCCTCTACGTATTCATCCAGTACATGGATACCAGAGACAGCGAGAGGAAGAGAGTTCAGGAAGTGTCAGAGCTCAAGGAGTGGGCCTTGCTGGCGACAAGTCTTGTCTTTATCGTGGTAGGAGTGGAAGTTCTGGTCCGCAGCGCGGTCGAACCGGGAGAGATATTCAACACACCTTCCTTACTGTATAGGCCTTACAGTGGTTGCCGCAGAAACCAGTCTACCCGATACAGTGGTTTCTTACAGGGCGGCGAAGAAGGATGAGGGTTCGACAAGCCTGGCGAACGTTCTCGGTAGCAACATCTTCGACCTGTTGATCGCGATCCCTGCGGGTGTGGTGCTTGCCGGCGCAACCTCTATCAACTGTGCTGTGGCCGTTCCTATGTTCGGATTCCTGACCCTGGCAACTATCTCGCTCTTCACCGCTACAAGGACAGGCCTGGAACTCGGAAATAAGGATGCCTACTTCCTCCTGGCCATGTAAGAAGTGTTCCTTGCATGGATAATGGCCGAGACCTTCGGCTTTCTGAGCATAATACCTGCGTAGAAACAGGAGAGAGTCGAAAAGCTTTTTCTCTCTGCAGAAACATAGTATTAATATGAAGATTTCCAGTCCTGCTTTCGACGACGGCGAGTATATGCCAGAGAAATATGGTTACACAGAGGAAAACGTAAACCCTCCCCTACGTGTAGAAAATGTGCCTGAAGGGGCCGAATCCCTGGTACTGGTTATGGACGATCCCGACGCCATGGAACCTGCCGGAAAGATATGGGAGCACTGGACTGTCTGGAACATCCCTTCGAGAACCTCCAGGATACCTGAGGACTGGAGCTCCGAGAACGCGGTAGAAGGCACAACAGATTTCCGTGACACAGGCTATGGAGGCCCGAACCCTCCTGACGGCACCCATACCTACCGGTTCCAAGTATACGCGATCAATAAGGAACTCGATCTAGGAGAGGAATGCGGAAAGGAAGAGGTAATAAGTGCTATCGAAGGCCATATACTGGAAGAACCTTCTTGAAGGAAAGTTTGATCCTCTCTAATTTCCCTTTTTCTTTAACTTAGAAAATAGAAATGCTCACTGAAATCCATGCTGTGCATGGTTTCTTGCGCGATCGTGGGGTAACACGATGCGGCATCCGGGACTTGAACCCGGGTCTCCACGTTGGCAACGTGATGTCGTACCACTGGACCAATGCCGCATATTATATAGGCAGAAAGGCTGAAAACTTGGAAGAGCTTTCAACTGTTACAGATTTAAAGATCTGCCTTTATTGAAAATTGTGGTCTGGAAGTTTTAAGTGTATAAGCCGACCGCTGAAATCCAGATTTTGTGAGGCAACCTACGTATTTTTTCAACGTTCAGGTCTAAGTTTGTGTACATGTCTGAAGAAACTATTTATGATGTTGTGGTTGTTGGCGGGGCTTCTGCTGCCCAGTCATCTGCGATCTATGCTAAAAGAGCTGGCCGGAGCGTACTGGTTGTTGCAAACGATTACGGAGGCCAGATAAACAATACTGATGTAGTCGAAAACTACCTCGGATTCAAGAGCATTTCCGGGCCTGAACTGGCAGAACAGTACCTTGAACATATGCGTGAGTACGACATAGATGAGAAAACGGGTTACAGGGTTACAGACATTCGTAAACCAGAGGACATTTTTGAGATTGAACGTGAAGATGGAGAGATCTACAGAGGCCGTTCTGTGATTATCGCTACCGGCGGCCACCGCAGAAAACTAGGTGTTGAAGGCGAGGAAGAATTTGCAAACAAGGGAGTCGGCTACTGTGCGGTATGCGATGGCCCGCTTTACCAAGGAGAGGAGGTGGCAGTTATAGGCGGTGGTTACGCAGGTACAGAGGCAGCTGATTACCTTTCCGATATCGCCGATAAGGTCTATGTGCTCAGCCGATCAGGAAAACTTAAGGGAGAACAGATTACAATCGAGAAAGTTGAAAAAGAGGATAACGTCGAAGTGATCAGAGGCGCTGAAGCAACCAAATTTTACGGTGAAAACTTACTGGAAGGCCTGAAGTATGAGCAAGATGATGAGATCAAAGACTTAGAGGTTACAGGGGCTTTTATCGAAATCGGTACAGTACCGAACTCGGATATCACTGATCTCGTGGAGAGAGATGAGTCTCGAAGAATCAAAGTCGATGACGACATGAATGCAGGATCAGAAGGCCTTTACGCCGCTGGGGACGTTAACAATGCTGGAGTGCAGCAGTTACAGGTTTCTGCTGGCCAAGGTTGTCAGGCTGGTTTAAACGCTTCGGAATACGTAAAACAAAGTAAGGAATAATTCATGTTATATCTTTTATCAGTCAATAGAATCATATCCAAGTTGAGATTATATGCCTGAAGAAACCTCAATGACAAAATGCGTATTCTGT
>Ga0209965_1000463_pt1 | contig 14576 bp, 14 predicted proteins | sample SalPon2_B_H2O_MG_FD_185707 | JGI IMG/M metagenome (GOLD analysis project Ga0209965, IMG submission 185707) | Salt pond water microbial communities from South San Francisco under conditions of wetland restoration - Salt Pond MetaG R2_B_H2O_MG... | ecosystem: Environmental > Aquatic > Non-marine...
AGGATCTGGTCAACGTCGGCATCGATGCCAACAAGCGCGTGATCCACGATCCCGATCTTGCGGTGTACACCGTCTCCGACGGCGATGTGACCTACTACTACACCACCGAGCCGGCTGACCTCCAGCGATGGGCCCACCTGTGAGCGACTACTGGTAGCCCTCTAGCATTCCTTCGACGTATTTGGCGATCACGTCAACCTCGACGTGAACCGGATCGCCGACAGCTTTGGCCTGCAGCGTTGTCAGCTCGTAGGTCGTCGGGATGATCGCCACGTCGAACGTACCGGCATCGTGGTCGATTGCGGCAACTGTGAGCGAAATCCCATCGAGGCAGATCGAGCCCTTGTCGACGATATACTGGCTGTAGTCATCGGGGAGCGCAAACGTGAATCGCCAGTCGTCGCCGACCTGTTCGATCGCCTCAATGGTCGTCACCGTGTCGACGTGGCCCTGGACGACATGGCCATCAAACCGGCCGTCGGCAGCGAGTGCGCGTTCGATGTTGACGGGGTCACCGACGCCAACCTCGCCGAGATACGTCTTGGCGACCGTTTCGGCCGCAAGGAAGACCTCGAACCACTGCGCGTCATCGCTCTCGCCATCACTGTCGCTGTCAGCGTCGCCACCACCGTCGCTGTCACCATCGCCGTAAGCTTCCACCGTGAGGCAGACACCGCTGACGCTGATCGACTGTCCGTGTGCGAGATCGGCAAGCCCAGAGGCGCGAATTCGCAGGCGGCGGCCCTCAGCGTTCGCGTCGACAGCGACGACCTCGCCGGCGGTTTCGACGATTCCAGTAAACATACCGGTGAGAGGCGATCCGGACGGATAGCGGTTGTGTCCGCCCGCCGGCCGGCGTGTTTTTGTCGCTGCCGGCAGTAGCGAAGCCGCATGCAACTCGGGATCCTCGATCTACTTGGGCTTGCGACCACGCTGGTTTTCGCCATCCCGGTCGCCAACTTCGGCGTCACGAAGCTCTTGGCCGGCGAGGCGGTCGTTGGGGCCGCGTTACTCGGCGTCGGCGTGGCGATGGTCGTCCTCCCACACTACTTTCTCGACCCGAAACGGATTCTCCTGGGGCTCCTTCGCGGGCTCCTCCCCGTCCGGCTGCGTGGAACCGCGGAGAACAACGACCACCCGGAGCGGTAGCTGATTCGCTCGTGCCTACGCTGTGAATCAGTCATCTGAAGTGTGATATGGAAACGGTCGGGGTGCTGAATATAACGGTGCTATCGTGCACATTCTCCCCAGTAGAAGCCAGGCTGGATTATGTCTCTGCGTTAGTACGAACCGACAGCGACGCTGATTCAAGTCTCGCTTTGACCGTTCACAACCATATTATGCAGACCAAATCAACGGTGTCTCTATGAATCGGCGAACCCTACTCCAGCTAACCGGGGTATCGCTGGGGTGTAGCGCGGCTGGTTGTGTCGGAACCGACCCGCCGCAGGACACGGAAGCAGACCAATCAGAAAACAGTAGTTCCGGCTTAGATGGGAATGCGGAGGCCGCACAGACACCAGACCCAGACCATTCAATCCAGATTAAAAACGAGCGCTCCGATCCGGTTACTGTGACAGCGACTGTGGTTCAGGAATCGGCAGGCGAAACAGTGCACAACCAGACGTATACCCTCCAACCGGACGCAACCGTCACGGCTTACAACACGCGGCAGGCAAATCCCGATGGTATCGAAGAGTTCACCGTGTCAGTCACCACCAACGAATCAACAGACAGCTTCCCACTAGAAACGGATCAGTGCATGGGGGATCTCGAAGCCCACGTCACCGAGGCTGACGGTATCGATTGGTTGTACGCTGTCTGTTAGCTGAGTAAAATCACCGCGAGGAGCTAATCACGAGAGACGCACGTTGTATCTTACACTGTCCATTCTGATAGAAAATCAGACAAACTTGTCTCGCTATCTTCGGCAAGAGCCAGCTGATTAGCCCTCGTCTGTGGGCGTCAGCGAAATCGGAGCCTGGATAAGTCGCTCACCGCCGTCAGCTGTTACATCAATCAGTGAGCCGAGTCGGATTCGTCCGTATTCGGGGTCGACAACGCCCGTTTCGAGAGCAAGAACCGACCCTGCCTGCAGCGTGCCATCATCGGCAGGACTCGGCGCTTCGGCCGGCGCGAGACCGACGCCGTGGACGGTGGCCCACCCGCCAGCGCCGTCAGTGGTGTCAGCATCAGATTCGGCGTCGTCTGAGCGCGAACGCGGCGGAAAGCCGTAGGCTGTCAGCTCCGCGGTCGCTTCGGCGGCAACCGTCCCGACGTTGCCGCCGGGCTCGCAGTGGTGGCGAGCAGCAGTCTGGGCAGCCTTCGCGGCGATGAAGGCGCGTCGATCCCAGCCGCCGTCGCTGTCGACGACGACGGTGCGGGTGAGCTGACCATGGTAGCCGTGTGGCCCCCGGGGAACGAGGTTGACAACGATCCCGTCGCCAGCCGGCAGCGACTCGGTCGGATCGGTGTCGGCGGCACGAACCCGAACCGTCTCCGGGGTGACGCCACCGCCAGCGAGGGCGGCAGCAATCTCGCGTTCGAGCTGCTGGGCCGAAAGCGGGTCGCCATCGAGATGGAGGCCATCGTCAGTAGTTGTGCTCTCAGCGAGTAGTTCGTGTGCTCGCCGCAGCCCGTGGGCGGCTCCACGTTGGACAGCTGTGAGGCAGTCGCGTTCGGCCGGCGTCTTGCTGGCGCGGGCGTCAGTGAGCGCTGTCGTCGAGGAAAGTGCATAGCCGGCCTGCTGGAGGCGAACCGCGGTATCGTGGGGAAGATGACTCGGCACCCGGAGTGTGCCGGCACCCGGAGTATCGAGATGGTCGGCGAGCACCGAGACAGCGTGGCTACCCGGTGGGGTTTGTGGATCGCGCGTTGCGACTGCACGGCTGCGCTCAGTCGCTTCCGCGTCGGCTGGCTCGGAGGTAATAAACTCGTCGACAGCAGGGGCGCGGTCAGCCGCCGAGACGCAGTAGATAGCGTGCAGGTCGCCGGCGCCGGCTGGAACACAAACGACAGCAGCCGGCTGGTGTGGCTCGGGCGTTCGCGTTAGATAGCGGCGGTCAGGATCATCGCCGCGAGCGACATGGACAAAGCCGACCGTCGCTGGCTCAGCGAGTGGCTCACGAAGCGCGGCAATGCCGGCCTGCGGCGACTCCGACACCGGCCACGCCGCGGTAGAGCGGCCAGCCGGCGGAGTCACGGCTCGGGTTCAGGAGGTTCCGGCTCCGCCGCCTCAACAGCATCAAGCAGTTCCTGTGGTGGCTCATCGCGAAGCTCGTTGTGCAACAGCACACTGATCGGAACTGTCGGCGCGCCATCGATCAGATTTTCGAGCAGGACAAGCCGTTCCCGCGCCCGGCTCATCCCGACGTAGAACACCCGGCGTTCGTTGTCGGTCAGCAGTGGCACAGGGTCGGTGTGTTTGGTGAACTCGTCGTCGTCGACAGTCGTCGGGTCGGCCGTTTCCTCGTGGCCGGAGACAGTCGCGGCCATCTGCTCGACGACCTTCTCGGTGAGATCGGTGGCGACAAAGACGTGGTCGGCTTCTCGACCCTTCGCGGAGTGGATCGTGCCGACGCGAACCGTCGTCGGATCGAGGCCGGCGTAGTCGCCGTTGAAGTAGGCGTCGACGGAGGTGCGCTGGAAATTTGTGACCTTCCGCATCATGTCGCCAGCCGACTCGGGATCGGGCATGAACGGTGCGAACTCCTTGACGTCGTCGGGAGCAAGGGGGATCTCCGCGAGATCATCGATCTCGGCGGCCTCTTCTTCGGCTTCAAGGAAATCATAGAACTCCTCGCGGTCGTTGGAGCCAAACGTCGAATCCTGGAGCATATCGGCGAGTCGCCGTCCCTGCAGCAGCGTGAGCCCCTCGCCGGCGTCGAAGGCCTCGATGGCGCGAACGTAGTCGGTCAGCCGGTCTGTCCAGAGTCGTTGGTCGGTGAGGGCTTTGAACGGAATCCCCTCATCGACGAACTCCTCGATGAACTGGAACAGCTGGTATCGCGCCCGGAACAACAGCATGACGCTGCCCTCCTCGGCGTCGACGGTGTAGCGAACGTTGCGAACGAGTTCGAGGATCGAGGCGTTTTCGACGGCCTCGACACTCCCGCCCTCTTTTCGTGGTTTGAGATCCTTCTCCTGTCGTTTGTCGAGATGGCGGATCTCCTGGTTGACGACGTTGAGAATATTAGAGGGGAGGCGATAGGAGTTCGGCAGAATCTCGTCCTCGTCGCGGTCGGCATCCAACAGGAGGTTCGGATCGGCACCCTGCCAGGCGTAGACGACCTGATCGTCGTCGCCGGCGATCAGCACCTGTTTCATGTGGGGTTTCCACTCCTCGAAGACGGCGTACTGGAGGGTTGTGATATCCTGAAACTCGTCGATGACGAGGTAGTCAACGTTCGGGAGCAGCGACCGCTGTTCGACGCGTTCGAGCATGTCGGCGAAGCCGACCAGCCCGTTGTCACCCTTGTAGTTCCGCCACGCGCGGATCGCCTCGGGGATGTCGATACGGTCGTCGTCGGCTGTCCACGTCGGCGTGTACTTGTTACCCTCCTGGGCGTTGGGGTCTTCATCCGGCGGGAGGCGAACCTCCTCAACGTTCCACTGGAAAGGAACATCGTACCAGTCGGCGACATCCCGGCGGGTGCGCTGGAGCCACTGGCTGGTGGCGATGACCTTGTTGCCGATCGTCGTCGACCGGGCGGTGCGGCGACCACCGCTTTTGTACTCGTCCTCGTACTCGATGCCGTACTCCTCGCAGAACGCCTCTTTGTCGTCTTCGCCGACAACGTCGCCACGAGAGAGATCCAACAGCTCGTAGGCTTTCGCGTGCATCGTACAGACATTGCCCTTGAGCGCGCGCGGGGTTGTATCGAGCCGCTCGGCGAGCCGTTCGCGGATCTCAGCGGCGGCCGCACGGGTGTAGGAGACGACGAGAATATCGCGTGGATCGGTGTCGTCGTCTTCGAGGATGGTCTCGACGCGGTCAAGGAGGGCGGTGGTTTTCCCGCTGCCGGGACCGCCGAACAAGCGGGTGAGTGTGCCGTCCGTGGTGCTCATTGTAGAACGAACACGTGACCCGGCGTGATAAACAACATGGCTTGAGGCCCACAGCGGGGTGGAGCCGAAAAACAGGTGCTATCGACCGGGCTGCCAGCCACAGACAGAGCAGGCCGTCGCCGTCTGGTCGTTGAGACCGCTACATTCGGGGCACTGCTTCTTGTTGTACGACTCGTCCCAGCCGGCCGGTTCAGTTTCGTGGCCGTTTGCTGAGAGAAATTCGTCGAACAACTCGTCGTCCGTGGACTGTGCTTTTGACATTGCGGTTCATGATAACGTGTACCACATATATAGTATTTGTGGCCTAGAGGACAAACTGGGCACTCGTCAACAACCGCAGCCGATAATCCGCTTAGAGATCGTACAACGCGCCGTATTTTGCGGTCACGTAGTCGGTGAAAGCGTCGGCACGCAGCGGCTCGCCGGTCGCGTGTTCGACCAAGGCGTCGGTCTCGTATCGTCGACCGTGCTGGTGGATATTCGTCCGCAGCCACTCCCCAACCGGCTTGAAGTCACCATCGCGGATCGTCGCGTCGAGATCGTCGATCTCGCGGTCGGCGGCAGCGTACAGTTGGGCAGCCAGCACGCTCCCCAGTGAGTACGTCGGGAAGTAGCCAAAGTTGCCGTGGCTCCAGTGGATATCCTGGAGGCAGCCAAGCGCGTCGGATGGCGGGGTGAGGCCAAGATACTCCTCGTAGAGTCGGTTCCAGCGATCCGGCACGTCGTCAACGGCGAGGTCACCGCTGATGAGCTCGCGTTCGATTTTAAACCGGATGATGATATGCAGGTGGTAGGTGAGCTCGTCGGCCTCGACGCGGATCAGGTTCTCGTCGTGTACCTGATTGGCGGCCTCGTAGGCATCGCGTGCCGAGAGGTCGCTCATCTGTGGGAAGGCGTCTTGCAGCTTTGGCAACAACAGCTCCCAAAACGACTCCGAGCGGCCGACATGGTTCTCCCAGAGCCGCGATTGGGACTCATGTACCGACAGATCACGGTGGCTGCCGAGTGGTGTCCCGAAGTCGTCGTCGGATAGCCCGAGAGTGTAGTAGGCATGACCAAACTCATGGATCGTCGAGGTAAGCGCGCCGAGTGGGTCACTCTCGTCGAACCGGGTGGTGATCCGGGCATCGAACTGGTTGCCCGAGGTAAACGGATGTGTCGAGGTGTCGAGTCGGCCGCGGTCGAAGTCGTAGCCAAGCAGTTCTAACACCTCCCGAGAGAGCGACTCCTGGGTGTCGGTATCGAAGCTGCCCTCAAAGGCGTCGGTCGCAAGGTCGGCATCCGACGCGCGGATTGCCTCGATCAGCGGCACCAGCGTCTCCCGGAGTTCATCGAGGATCGCCGTTGCCTTTTGGAGTGACAAACACGGCTCGTACTCCGCAAACAGCACGGCATAGGGGTCGGCGTCGGGGTCGATGTGCGTAGCGTACTGTCGTTTGAGCTCGACGAGCCGTTCGAGATGTGGGGCAAACTCCTCGAAGGCGTCGTGTTCACGGGCGGACTCCCACGCGCCGAGGGCCTCGGTGGTCGCTGTCGAGATCTCCTCGATGAGATCCCGCGGCACGCGGGCAGCCCGAACGTACTCGCGGCGAACCTCTCGGACGACAGCCTGCTGTTCTGGGGTGAGCGATGCGTTCTCCAGCTCCTCAAGATACGTTCCAACGTCGCCGTCGACCAACAGCTCGTGGCTGAGCGACGACAGTGTCGACAGCTGCGTCGAGCGGGCGGGGGTGCCGCCCTCGGGCATCATCACCTGTTGATCCCACGAGAGCACCTCGGTCGCACTCTCGACGGCGTTGTACCGGGTAATCTCATCGAGCAGTGCCGTATACGCTGCTGGGGGCTCAGTCTGTGTCGCCTCGGTTGCCATACCTGCTGTTGCGGCTGCGGTCGTATCAACGCACTGCTGGGGGCGACAGGCTACGGCGGCGTCTCGGCGACGCGCCGATACAGCTCGTAACACCGCTCAAGGGCGTCGATCGAGACGCTCTCGGTTGCCGTGTGGGCCTCACCGGGTTCGGCCACCCCACAGACAACGCAGTCGGTGCCAGCGTTTGCCAGCCAGCCCGCGTCGGTCGCATGTGGTTTGACGACCTGCTGAGGCTCACCCGATTGCACAGCACCAGCCGCTGCGAGAACGCGATCGGCAAACGCCGGATCCTCACAGGCCATCGGCGGGAGATCCTGATCGACAGTCCACGAAACGCCCTCGATAGATTCGGCGGCCGCCAGATCGACCCGCTCGCCGGGGACGGTTCGCTCGTCGATCGTGACCGTACACTGGTCGGGGATCACATTCCACGCTGAGCCGCCGTTGATCTCGGTGACAGCGACGCTCCCGGAAAGCTCGTTGCCGAGCACCGTCGTTTCGGGTGCGTCGAGTCCACGAACGATATCGACCGCATCACAGGCGCGATAGATCGCATTGTCGGCGTCATCGGGTCGGCTCGCGTGGCCCGCGGTGCCGGTGGCGGTGAGCGTACTCCCGCGGCGGCCCTTGTGGGCGACCGCGACATCGGTGACACCGGCCGCGGAGTAGCCGGTCGAGCCCTCGATGACGATGGCGGTGTCGGGCGCGAAGCCATCCTCGATGGCTGCCTGCGCGCCGATCCCACCCTGTTCCTCGCCGACGAAGCTTGCAAAGACGAGCTCGGTTGTAGGCTCGGCGTCCCGAAAGGCGAGCAGTGCGGCCGCCAGCGCGCCTTTCATGTCGGCGGTGCCACGGCCGTAGAGCCGGCCATCACGACGCTCGATGCGGTATCCACCGTCAGCGTCGAGTTGGTCGTCGGCTGGTGGGACAACGTCGTGGTGGCCGACGAACGCAAGGGAGGTGTTCGATGCTGAATCACCTGACTGGCGGCGGGCGATCACGTTGCCGGCGTCGTCACGGTGAACCGTTGCGTTCGTTTCCTCGCGGAGCCATCCAGCGATGAAATCACCAGCCTCGGTCTCGTCGTCGTGGCTTGGGATCTCGACGAGCGAGGTGGCAAGCGAGACGACTGCCTCACGAGTCATACATTAGCTGGTGTAGTGGCACTAAAAGTTCCACTGCTAACAGATCAATGCAGTGAGATCAGTAAAATATGAAATCAGAACCGAACCGGATAGCCGGTTCGCTAACAACATAAAGGTGACAGTTGCGTTAGAGGATGTAGCTGGAGTTGTCTTCGATGTTCCGCGGTGTTTTTAGCTCAGTGAAACTCTGTCCACCTGCCGGAGCTTGGACGATGAGTTTCACCTTTTCTGACTCTTCTAGTCCACTAACAGCGTCTGTCTGGTTGAGATTAATATTCACGGCCAACAGATCTTCTTGATCCTTGAGGACTGAACCGTCATCGCCGTCCATTCCTTGAACTTGAGTGTGAGAGATTGGAGCAGTATTATTATTCCCGCTGATCACACCAGCTTGCCCTGTGGGACTGGATATCGTGTACGACGCCTGGCTCAGATTAATTGGATCGGATCCGGATGCCAGTCGAACTGACACGTTAATGTTGTTGATCACACCGGTACCATTGCTGGTTCCAATCACTTCACCGACCTGGATGACGTCACTGACTTCGGCGGTTGTTTCTTCACCGGTTTGCTGTGCTTGTGCCTGCAGGAGGCCGGCAGTGTTGATCAGAACGCCCGCGGCGATCGCGGCGACAAGAACCATCGCGATAAACACGATGAGCGTTCCAATCCCCACCTGACCTCTGGATTCTGTGTCGAACATGGGTAGTTTGCGTCTGCCCGGAACGGCCTGACGCTAATAGAGACGAATAAGAGGATAGATATAAACACCCGGATCAAATTATCACACAAGATAATAATCGTAGAGATATGCAATATAATCAGCCTATGTCAGCTGATTTTGGCGAAGTATATCAATTATTAATGTTTTCTATTAATGCTATCTTTTAATGTATTATTTTTTACTATTTTAGTGATAGCGTGGGACTGAAGCGGGATGAACCAACACCTGATGAGCAAGAGCAACGGTGGGACACCGGCCGCAATGAAACCGATCATCGCCACGCATCACCCTTATGCGTGCGCCCGAAGTAAGCATCTCTATGACTCTAGTGCCGGACACGAGCGCGGTGATCGACGGTCGTGTGTCCGAGCGAATCGACGACAGCGACGGGCAAACAGTGTTGATTCCGGAAGCTGTGGTTGGCGAACTCGAATCCCAAGCCAACGCCGGGTACGATAGCGGCTGGAGCGGGCTCGAAGAGCTCCAGCGGCTCGCCGAGTTGGCCGATGCGGGAACGATCGAGCTCAAATATGTTGGCCGGCGAGCCAACGAGGGCGAACAGGCCGCCGCCAGCGAGGGCGAGGTCGACGCGATCATCCGCGATGTGGCCGCCGACAACGACGCCACCCTGCTGTCCAGCGATATTGTGCAATCTGAGGTGGCGAAGGCCAAAGGCATCGATGTAACCTATGTCGAACCCGAAATCGATACCGGTGGGGAGTTGCCGATCGTCGAGTTCTTCGACGAGGAGACGATGAGCGTCCACCTCAAAACCGGCACCAAGCCGAAGGCCAAACGCGGCGCGCTCGACGGGATGAGCTACAAGGTGATCGACGAGACGGTCAGCACCGAAGCCCAGATGGACGAATGGGCCGACGAGATCGAATCACTCGCCCGCAGCAGCAGCGACGGGTTCGTCGAACTCTCCGAGCCCGGGATGACGATCATCCAATATGAGGATTACCGGATCGCTGTCGCCCGCCCGCCCTTTGCGGACGGCATCGAGATCACGGCCGTCCGGCCGATCGCCAAAACGACGCTTGACGACTACGTCTTCGACGATCGCCTCCGAGAACGGCTGCTTGAGCAGGAACGCGGCGTGCTCATCTCCGGGTCGCCCGGCGCGGGGAAATCGACGTTCGCCCAAGCGGTCGCGGAGTTCCTCACCGACAACGACTACGCGGTAAAGACGATGGAGAAGCCGCGAGATCTGCAGGTCGGCGACGACATCACCCAGTACACCGCTCTTGGCGGCGACATGGCGACGACCGCCGACTCGCTGCTGCTCGTGCGGCCCGACTACACCATCTACGACGAAGTTCGCAAGACCGAGGATTTCGACGTGTTCGCGGATATGCGACTCGCTGGTGTCGGGATGGTCGGTGTCGTCCACGCGACCCGCGCGATCGACGCCCTCCAGCGGCTCGTCGGCCGGGTCGAACTCGGGATGATCCCACAGGTCGTCGACACCGTCGTCTACATTGAGGCCGGCGAAGTCCATACCGTCTACGACGTGACCACCGAGGTCAAGGTGCCAGCAGGCCTCACGGCCGAGGATCTTGCCCGGCCGGTAATTCAGGTGGCCGACTTCGAGACCGGCACCCCAGCTTACGAGATCTACACGTTCAACCGCCAAGTGATCACGGTGCCACTCGACGACGAGGCGGGGGGTGACACCGGTGTCGATCGCATCGCCAAACAGGAGATCGAACGAGAGATCCGCTCGGTCGCCCGCGGCCACGTTAACGTTGAACTCACAGGCCAGAACAATGCCATCGTCTACGTTGAGGAAAGCGACATCTCCTATGTCATCGGCAAGGGTGGCGGCCGAATCAGCGATATCGAGGATCGTCTCGGCATCGATATCGATGTCCGCACCCACGAGGACAATCCCGACGCCGGAGGGGCTGCGACCAACGGCAGCGGTGGCGGTGTCGAGGCCGAACCCGCCGGCGAGATCGTCCAACCCGAGATCACCGCCCGTCACGTCGTCATCCGGATGGATGGCCACGTCGGCGAAACCGTCGAGGTGCGGGCCGACGACGAGTATCTGTTTACCGCGACCGTTAGCAGCGGCGGCGACATCCAGATCTCCCGGGGGTCAGCGATCGCCGAGGAACTGGAGGACGCCATCGACCGCAAACAACAGATCACGGTGATCCCGGCGTAGGGGCACCAGATCGACGTTTGCGATGGTTACCGGTTGCCAACTCGTTAGAGGGAGCCGCGGCTTGGGGCTGGAATACGTCCAGTTTTTATCGGCAAAAGTCGGTAGGGTTACACTCGCGTAACTGCTACAGAAACGATAACGCTTTTTTGAGGCTACTGAGAAAGGAGGTACATGTCTACCGAGCTGAAGCGGGGACTCGAAGGCGTGGTCGTCGCCGAATCCGATCTGAGCTATATCGACGGTGACGCCGGCGAGTTGATCTACCGCGGCTATGCCATCGAGGAGCTCGCCCGCGAGGCCAGCTACGAGGAGACGCTGTATCTGCTGTGGCACGACGAGCTGCCGAGCGAGACCGAGCTCGCCGAGTTCAGCCAGCAGATGGCCGCTGCCCGCGAACTCGACGATAGCGTCCTCGATATCATCCGAGAACTCGCCGCCAGCGGCGAAGAGCCGATGGCCGCCCTCCGGACGATCACCTCCGCGCTATCGGCCGCCGATCCCGACGCCGACGCCGAGTTCAACGACACCGAGGCCAACAACCGCAAGAGCCGCCGCATTACGGCGAAAATGCCGACAGCCCTCGCTGCCTACAACCGGCTCCGCAACGGCAACGAGCCGGTCGCCCCCCGCGAGGAGCTAAGCCACGCCGCAAACTTCCTCTATATGCTCAACAACGAGGAGCCAGACGACGTGCTCGCCGAGACGTTTGATATGGCGCTCGTCTTGCATGCCGATCACGGCCTCAACGCCTCAACGTTCGCCGCGATGGTGACCGCCTCAACGCTGGCCGATCTCCACAGCGCGGTCACCTCGGCGATTGGGACGCTGTCGGGCAGTTTGCACGGCGGTGCCAACGCCGACGTAATGCGGATGTTGCAGGCCATCGATGACGATGAACTCGATCCCGTCGACTGGGTGAAAGACGCCATCGACCGCGGCGAGCGCATCGCCGGCTTCGGTCACCGCGTGTACAACGTCAAAGACCCGCGCGCGAAGATCCTCGGCGAGGAGAGCGAAGCCCTCGGCGAAGCCGCCGGCGACACCAAATGGTACGAGATGTCGGTTGCCATCGAGGAGTATATCAGCGAGGAGAAGGGCCTCGCGCCGAACGTCGACTTCTACTCGGCGACGACCTACTACCAGATGGGCATCCCGATCGACCTCTACACCCCCATCTTCGCGGTCGCCCGCTCGGGCGGCTGGATCGCCCACGTCCTCGAACAGTGGGAGGACAACCGCCTGATCCGCCCGCGGGCGCAGTACACCGGCGACCGCGACGCCGAGTTCGTCCCGCTTGACGAACGGTAGCGGGCACTATTTTACGCCGCACCGCAGTTGTGTCGATAATGCGTTCGTCACTCAGATGGCTCCTCGGCGGGGCAACAGCACTGGTCGTTGGGAGCGGCTGCTACGGGCTCGCCGGCGACCCGGTGCTCGCTGCTGTCAGCGGGCTTGTGTGGGGTGTCGGACTCGCGCTCACTGCTCGGTCGGCCAGACACCACCCGTCATCCACAGGCGTGACTAACTGGCGCAGTGCCCGGTGGATCGGCCTCGGAATTGGGGGGATCACGCTGGCGGCGATGCTCGGCGTGAGCCCATCGCTCCCGATCGCGGCGGAGCTTCGCCTCGCGCTTGGGCTCCTTACTATCGGAACCGGCTTGCTGGCAACGGCGACAGCGACACTGGCCGAGGGTGAACGGCAGGGTGACACCGGAACGATGACCGAACCGGATCGGACGACTGCTGAGCAGTCGATCGAGTGATCGACTCCACGATGACTAACGACCACCCCCGCCACCTCGCCCAGACACCGCCGCTGGGCTGGAACTCCTGGAACGCGTTTAGCTGTAAGGTTACTGAGGCCGACATCCGCGCCGCGGCCGACGCCCTCGTCGACACCGGCCTGCGCGAGGCGGGCTATGAGTACGTCGTCGTTGACGACTGCTGGATGGCGGGCGAGACCGACAGCGCGGGTCGTCTCAAACCGTCGGCCGACTTTCCCAATGGGATGGCCGCACTCGCCGATTACGTCCACGACCGCGGCCTGAAATTCGGGCTCTATTCGTCGGCTGGTAGCCACACCTGTCAGGGATACCCCGCGAGTCTCGACCGCGAGGAGTTGCACGCCGAGCAGTTCGCGGAGTGGGGTGTCGACTACCTGAAATACGACAACTGCGGAGACCACCGCGGTCGCGACGCGGTCGACCGCTACGCCGCGATGGGCGACGCGCTCGCGGGTATCGACCGCGAGATCGTCTACAGCATCTGCGAGTGGGGTGAAAACCGACCATGGGAGTGGGGACGCAACGTCGGTGGCCATCTCTGGCGAGCGACCGATGATCTCGTCGCCAAATGGCGAGCCGACCCCGACGAGTTCGGCCTCGGGGTTGCCGACGTGCTCGACCGGATGGCCGAACTTGACGTGGCCGCGGCCCACGGCCCCGGCGGTTGGAACGATCCCGACATGCTCCAGATCGGCAACGGCCCCGCCTCGGGGCAATCGGAACATGAACCCGTCCACGTACAGCGGCCGCTGACCAAGGCCGAACGGCGGAGTCATTTCGCGTTCTGGTGTCTGCTGGCCGCGCCGCTCATGATCGGGGCCGATCTCACGTCGCTGTCGGCGTTCGACCGCGACCTCCTGACCAACGAGCGACTGCTCGCAATCGATCAGGATCCGCTCGGCATGCAGGGAACCCCGGATCGACGCGACGACGACGAGGAAGTCTGGAGCAAACGTCTCCAAGAGGGGGCGGCCGTCCTGTTTCACAACCGCAGCGACGATGCCCGCGAGATTTCGACACACGCCGCCGACACCGATGTTCCAGCCGGCAGCGACCGCTATCGCGTGCAGGACTGCTGGACAGGAAACGAGTGGGAGACAGATGGATCGCTTACGATGACAGTCAAACCACGGGAGTCGGCGGTCGTTCACGTGACGCCGCGATAGAATATTGGCCTGCTGCTCACTCCTCGCGTTCTGCAAGCACGTCGTCGGCAAACTGCTGAATCTCTCTGATTTCCTCGGCGGATTGGTCGATAGCGGCCGCGCTGTCGAGCTGGTCGTTGACGACGGCGTTCTGCTGTGGCCCCCACACCTCGGGCGGGTTGTTTTGAATGTACTCGACCCAGCGAACGACCGCGTCGAACCGCGGCTCTCTGGCTGTCTTGCCGACCGTGGCGTTCGTCTCAGAGTTCTGTGAGTCGGGCATATGCGTCCTCAGTGTCGAGCTTCTCGACCCATGTTTCGAGTCGTGCAGTCGAAAGCGTTTCGCCGAACAGCGTATACAGGTGGGCGGCGTCTTCGAGATCGGTGCGACCGCCAAGTGCGAGTTTGTAGGCGATCTGTAGCTCCAGCGGGCCAATCGGGATGGTCTCACCGTCGATATGCGCCGAAATGGCGTTTGACAGCGACGCCCGGTCGAACTCATCGCTGGGAAATTTCACTTCGAGCCGCGGGCTCATCTCGCCGTCAGGAGCAACCCAGATGTTCGTCCCGCTGGAGAGGTTGTCGTACATCGCAGACAGGGGCATCGCCGGCCCCCAGTAGTCGGCCGCTTCGAGTTCCGCAACGAACGCATCGATCTCGGCCTCCGAACA
>Ga0209965_1000471_pt1 | contig 14510 bp, 15 predicted proteins | sample SalPon2_B_H2O_MG_FD_185707 | JGI IMG/M metagenome (GOLD analysis project Ga0209965, IMG submission 185707) | Salt pond water microbial communities from South San Francisco under conditions of wetland restoration - Salt Pond MetaG R2_B_H2O_MG... | ecosystem: Environmental > Aquatic > Non-marine...
GGACCTCTCTTTTGTCGGAGACCGGCTGTTCATCACCGAGCGGACGGGCCGGGTCAGGGTGTACGACTCCGGGACCGTCTCCGACATCGCCGCCCCGCAGGACGCCATCGACGCCGGCTCGGTCGAACCGGGCAGCGACGACGCCTCGTGGTTCGTGAAAGGCGGCGAGGGCGGGACGATTGGCGTCGCCGCCTATCCGGACTACCCGGAGCCGCCGCTGGTGTACGTCTACTACACCGCTCAGACGGGCGACGGCATCGAGAACCGGCTCGCGTATCTCGACGCCAGCGCGGACGACCCCGCGGCACACAGCAAGGTGCTCCTCACGACGCCGGCCGCAGACATCCACAACGGCGGCCGCATTGCCTTCGGGCCGGCGAACTATCTGCGGGTGACGACCGGCGACGCGAACGACCCTGACAGCGCCGCCGACCCCGCCTCTCTCGCAGAAAAATTCTGCGCGTCACGCCGGAGGGTGAGCCGGCACCCGACAACCCCGGCTTCGACGCGCCGGAGGCGTACACGATGGGCCACCGGAACCCGCAGGGTATCGACTGGCTCCCGGACGCGACGCCGATTATCGACGAACACGGCCCCGGTCCGGACGAGGGTGAACCGCCTCGTCCCCGGGAAGGATTACGGCTGGCCGGACGCCCGGCGTCCCGAGAGCTACGCCGGCACCGACTACCACCGGCCGCTGGCGAGCGGAGCAATCGCGGGGACGGTGTGGGCACCCTCGGGCGCGACGTTCCACGACGGCGACGGTCCGCTCGCCGGTCGGTATCTCGTCGGCGCGCTCGCTGGCCAACAGCTCGTCGCGTTCACGCTCACCCGCGAGGGCGAGACGCCGCCGCTCGGCGAGACGGGCGTGCGGTACGACGCCGGCTGGCTCGACGACGAGTACACGGCCACGAGCCACACGCTCTTGACGGACGAACTCGGACGGATTCGCCACGTCGAAACCGGACCCGACGGCGCGCTCTACGCGATCACCTCGAACCGAGACGGTCGGGCCGGCGAGGAGTTTCCCCGCGAGCGCGACGACGTGCTCGTCCGTATCACGGCGGCTTAGTTCGACTCGTCCGTCAGCCCCAAGTCGGCGGCCGCCAGCTCCGCGACCTGCTCCCGGATGGCGGGGTCGACCGTCGCGACCTGCTCGCCGTCGTGGCGACTCTCGTTGTGGCGTTCGAGCGCGTCGCCGACGGTATCGAGCGGGAGTCGCGTCTCGGTTCCACACTCCGGACAGCGAATCGGCACGGTGGGCTGGTCGTCGCTCACGATTGCCGTCGGGCGAGAGACGGGGAAAAATCTTCCTACAGTGAGAGTCGCCGCCGGATGCGCGCCAACAGCCCGCCGGCTCCGTCGTCGAGACCGAGCTTCGTGGCGATGGCGTCGAGTTCGGCGTCGTCGTAGCGGTCGTCGCCGCGGGCGTCTGCGAGCCACGTCTCCCACTCCGTCTCCGAGAGGACGCCGCGCGACCGGTCGCTCCACTCGGCGCGAAACGCCTCCATCGACGGGACGGGGACGTCCATCTGGCCGCCGCCCCAGTAGAGCGGCGAGAGCACGAACGCAGCGTCGGCGTCGTCGCTGGGTTCGAACCGATAGGGATACTCCTCGTAGTGAAACACGTCTTCGGGGGTGACCGTCTCCCCCGACGGGAGCTCAAGCGTCTCCATACCAGACGTAGCCGTCGGAGTCGGAAAGCGATTTGGCTACATCACCTGTGTCGTCTCCGCCACGTCGAACCGGACGATTTCGGGGTCGCCACCGAGGAAGGTAGGTAGCGCCTCCTGAAAAGCGGCGAAGTGGTCGCTCTCGCTGTGTGCGCCGAGGGCGCTCTCGTCTTCGTACCGTTCGATGATGTGGACGAGCGTGTCGTCCTCGGCATCAACGGTGACGCGGTACTCGACGACACCCGACTCGGCTCTGGACTGTTCACCGAGCTCGCGCAGTGCGTCGAGTCCGTCCTCGCGGGCGTCGGGGCTGAGCGGTATCGTGGCGTGTTGGACAATCATCGCCTACACCGTCGCACACGCGATATAAAAACCTACGTGACACCGAGGCATGTCAAACACTCGTCGTATTTATGTAGCCCATACAGTAATCGAATTTATACGACAATGTGATAATGGTTTCAACGATGCCACCGGTGCTCGACCCGGTCAGACTCCCGTATCTCCTCGTGTTCGGCGGGGTGACGCTGGCGTGTTTCGGGCTCGCTACCGTGTTAGCCCGCCAGGGAACAGCCGCGGGTGAGCGGGAGTTGACGGCGCTGTTCGTCGCTATCGGCTGCTGGAACGCGTGTTCTGTCGGGCTGCTTCTCGTCCCACGGCAGTTCGCTGTCCGTCCGCTGTTTGCCGGCTCCCTGCTGATGGCCATCGTCGTCTCGGTCGTCTGGCTCCGGTTCGCACAGGTGTACTGCGGACAGGACCCGCTGCCGATACCTGGGCGGAGATATCTGGTCATCGGCGCGTTGATGGCGGCACTCGTGCTTCCGATAACGAACTCGCTCCACGGGCTGGTCTGGACCGACATCACCGTCCAGTACCGCTACAACATCCCCGTCTTCCTCGCCGAGCGCGGTCCGGCACACCACGTACTCACGGGTGCGTCGTATCTGTTCACCTTCGCCAGCGTCCGGTGTCTCGCGATTCGATTCTGGAACGCGCGTATCACCCGTCCCGCGATTCTGTCGGTGCTCGTCGGCTTCGGTCTCTCCATCTCCGCGAACCTGCTCCCGGTCGTGAGTGACCTGCTCATCGAGTACCCGCCGGCCGTCACCGCCGGCGGGGGTGCCTTCGGCGCGTTCGGCGTCCTCGTCGCCGTCCGGTCTGACCTCTCGGGGACGGTCTCTATCGCCCGGCGGTCCGTCTTCGATACGCTCGCCGACCCCGCCGTCGTGGTCGACACCGGCGGCCACGTGCTGGCAGCCAACGAGGCCTTCGTACAGACGTTCGGTGACCCGACCACCGGAGAGCCGTTCACGGCCACCAACCCGGGGCTCGCCCGCCAGCTCGACGCCGACGCCATCGACCGACAGACGGTACAGGTGGACGGGGAAGACGACGCCACCCACTACTCGGTCATCGCCTCGCCGGTCGGAGTCGACGGGACGCGCGGCCGGTCGTTGGTCTTCCGTGACATCTCCGACCTGCGGTCTGCGACCCGGCGGCTGGAACGCCAGAACGAACACCTCGATGAGCTCGCCTACTCCGCGGCCCACAATCTCCGGAATCCCCTCGGAGTCATCGACGGCTACGCGGGGATGATACGGTCGGAGCTCGACGACGTCGACGACCCGTCGTTCGACCGCGACCGCGTTCAGGGGCACGTCGACAAGGTCGCCGCCAACAGCCAGCGGATGGAAGAGATCGTCACTGACCTGTTGTGCGTCACCCACGCGAGCAAGGCAGACGGCGAGCGGGAGTGGGTGTCGCTCGGAGCACTGGCGGAGGCCGCGATGGACGCCGTCAACGGCGTCGAGAACCTGCGGCTCACGGTCGCGGAGGACGGAGAGGTACGGTCGAACCCGGAGCAGTTCGAGATGCTGCTCTCGACGCTGGTGCGGGCGAGTCGCGACCGCTCCGGTGACGAACAGGTGTCCGTGCGGCTGACGGCCAGCGAGGACGGCTTCGTCTTCGAGGACGACGCCGAATCAATCGACGAACAGGACGCCGAGGTGTTTCTCTCGTACGGGTACGCGACGAAGTACCCCGGCACCGGGCTCGGGTTGGCCGTCGCGCGTATGCTCGCGACGAGCCACGAATGGGAAATCGACATCGACGGAAGCTACGACGGACTCCGGGTCGTCGTCTCGGGGGCAGCCGTCCGGCCGGCGACCGACACGCGAAGCTAAAGACGGGCGAGCGAGTCGATACGGGCATGCAGGCCGGGTCGCGCCGCGCAATCGTCAACCCACAGAGCGGGACCGGAGACCACGCCGACTACGCCGAGCGGCTGCTCAGAGGGCGCGGCTACGCCGTCGAGCAGACGACCGGGCCGGAGGACGCCGTCCGATTCGGGCGCGAAGCCGGCGCTGACGGCGTCTCCGAACTCGCCGTCTGTGGCGGCGACGGTACCATCAACGAGGTGTTGCGCGGTCTGGCCGACAGCGACGCGCTCGGCGAGCCGACGGTCGGAGTCGTTCCTTGCGGGACGGCGAACATCCTCGCGGACGCGCTCGGCATCCGCGATCTCAGACACGGCGTAGAGCTGGCCGACAGCGGACCGGTCCGGGAAATCGACGTGGGGGTCGCCGGCGGGAAGCCGTTCGTCGTCTCCTGTATCGCCGGGTTGCCGGCCGACGCGAGTCTCGCGGCCTCCAGCGACCTCAAGTCCCGGTTCGGCACGTTCGCGTTCGTCGTGACTGGCGTCCAGGAGGCGCTCGGCTTCGACGGCATCGACATCGAACTGGCGGCGACCGTCGCCGGCCGGACGGAGACGTGGGAGGGGGAAGCCACCTGCGTGCTGGTCGGCAACGCGCGGAAGTTCATCGAGGAGGGGGGCCAAGCCGACATGGAAGACGGGCTGTTCGACGTGGCCATCGTCGACAAGATGCCGGCCGGCAATCTGGTCGCCGAGGCGGTCGGCCACCGCGTGCTCGGGCAGGAGACCGACGGCGTCACCCACATCCGGGCGAGTGAACTCACCGTCACCGGGCCGGAACCGATTACCTTCTCGCGGGACGGGGAGCTTGCGACCCACGAACGGCTCGAGCTGACGAACGAGAAACGACTGTTGTCACTGCGCGTCGGACCGACGTACGACCCGACGCCGGGGTAGTCGGATTGCGGGAAATACGAGGCGAAAGCCTCGCCCTTCAGGGCGGGGAGGATGTCAATCCCAGGCGGCTTCGAGCACGTCCCGAAGCTCCGTCTCCGTCGCGTCCAGTCCCGGCGGCGCGTTCGCCATGAGTCCGTCCTCGTAGGTGATTTCGGCCGCGCGGTCGAGCGCGGACTCCTCTACAGCGGTGTCGGCGAGTCGGCTCGGTAAGCCGAGTCCGTCGCGGATTTCGGCGACCGCTTCGACGGCACCGTCGGCTGAGTCGACCCCCAGCCCCTCGGCGAGAAGGTCACGGCGACCGTCGACCGCCGAGAAGAGATACGAGAGCGCGTGGGGGGCAACGGCACCGTGGGCTGCCCCCTGCTGGACGCTGCTCACGGCCGTCAGCCCGTGGCCGAAGGCGTGGATGAGCGAGAGCGTCGACTCGCCGCCGTTGGAGATGCCGTACTGCGCGAGCATGATGCCGGCGACGGCGTCAGACAGCACGTCGATGTCGTCGGTCCCGCCGCCGAGTTCGGGGAGCGACTCGCGACAGAGCCGGAGCGCGTGAATCGCGGTCGCGTCGGTGACGGCGGTCGCGTTCGCGGCGTAGGTCGTCTCAACGGCCTTGTCGAAGCCGTTCATCGCGGAGGCGGCGAGGATGCCGGCGGGCGTGTGGACGAACAGTTCGGGGTCGTACCACAGCCCGATCGGCATGAGTCGGCGGTCGCTGAGCCCGCCGGCGACGCGCTCGTCGAGCGCTCCCGACTCTGGACCGGCGGTGATGCCGGCCATCTGTGAGAGGTCGGCCCCGGCGAGGGTCGTCGGGACGGCGAGAAGCGGCGGCAGGTCGCCGTCGGGAATCGGTATCGTCCCGGTGTCAGCGAGCGCGCGGGCCGCATCCGAGAGCGACTGCTCGCTCGCGGTCAGGACGGCCGCGGCCTTCGCCACGTCGAGGGCAGAGCCACCACCGAGCGCGAGGAACGCATCGGCGTCGGTCTCGCGGAAGCGGTCGCGGGCGGCGGCGGCCTCGCTCAGGGTCTTGCGCGCACTCGTGCCGGCGAAGGTGCCGGCGTGGCGGTCACCGAGCCCGGCTTCGACCGGGTCGCGCACCTCGGGGGTCGCGCCGACGCTCTCGCCACAACAGACGAGCGCGCTGTCGATACCCTGTGTCGTGAGTTCTTCGGCGAGCGTGTCGACGGTGCCAGCACCGAAGCGAATCGTGCCCGGGTGGTAGTCGAATCGGAACGGGGACGGCGTGTCCATGTGGTGGTCTCTCCCGCCGGCGAGAAAACTGTACCGCGGGTGGAGAGACACAACAGATAACTGCGTTGATGTGTGTCACACGGTATGAACCGTCAGCGCGTCGTCGCCCTCCTCGCTGTCGGCGTCCTAGTCGTCGGGCTCGGGGTCGCCGCCGGCGCGCTCGACTCGCTGGAGCGCGAACGGGGCGGGGAAGGCGTCGGGACAGAAGCCGGCGGGGGCGTCGAGCGACAGGACGGGCAGTTGCGTACCGACCCGCAGACGACGACGGACACGATTGCCTCGATACCGCCGGTGGTGAAGCAGGTGCTCGCGGTGCTCGTCGCGGTACTACTCGTCGTCAGTACGGTCGACATTCTCAGACGACACGGCCCGAAGGCCGTCGCCGCGGTCGTCGGGACCTTCGTGCTCGTCGCGCTCGTGCTTCAGACGATGGAAGAGGGGAATGTAACTCCTGGCGAGGGCGGCAACCGGACGAACGTCTCCGTCGGCGGCGATGCCGGCGGCGTCGTCTCGACCGGCGAGACGGTGTCACAGGCGACGGAGCCGCCCGTCATCCTGGGTGGTATCATCGCGTTCCTCGCGCTCGGGGGCGCACTGCTGTTTCTGTTGTCGGGACGGAGCAGCAAGACGACGACGCCGGAGCCGGAACAGCCCGCGCTCGACGCTGACGCGGAGACCGTCGCACAGACGGCAGCCGAGGCGGCAGACCGAGTGGCCGCCGGCGTCGACGTGGACAACGAGATCTACCGTGCGTGGGAGGAGATGACCGCGGCCCTCGACATCGACCGCCCCGAGTCGGCGACCCCGTCCGAGTTCGCCGACGCCGCGGTCGAGGCCGGCTTCGACCGCGAGGACGTGGCCGAACTCACCCGGCTGTTCGAGGAGACGAGATACGGGGAGTACCCCGTGACCGACGACCGCACCGACCGCGCAGAGCGCGCGCTCCGGAGCGTCGAACGCGGGGGGGCGGAATGAGACGACTGCTCGCGGTCGGTGTCGTGGTCGTCGCGGTCGGACTCGTGGCGACGGTCGCTCCGGGAGTCGCTGACTTCGTGCCGGCGGACGGGCTGAGTTCGCTCGTCGGCTTTCTCGCCGTGCTCGGCGTCATCGGTGGGGTGACCCGGCGGGCGCGCGCAGACCCGGACACCCCCGACCTGCCGACGCTGGAGACGGTCGCAGTCGAGCCGCCCGGAAGCCAGTTCGACGAGCAGGTGAAGACGGCCGCGACCGGGGAGACGCGCCGCGCCGGAAAAGACGAGACCGCCGTGCGGACCCGCCTCCGCGAGGCCGCAGTCCAGATGCTCGTCCGCGAGGGACACAGTGAGTCGGCCGCAAACGAACAACTGCGAGCGGGAACGTGGACCGACGACCCGGAGGCAGCGTCGTTCTTCGTTCCCAAGGACAGCGAGACACCCCAGAAGCTGCTGGCGGAAGCACGGACCGACGTGAAGGGTCGGCGGTCGGTCCGGAGTCTGTTCGCCGAGACGACCGTCTTCGAGCGGAGCACCGAGCGGGTCGTCGCCGTGTTGGACGAACGGCTGTCTGAGACCGCAGCGATGGGAGCAGGCGACGTGACAGATTACGGTCGACCGGAGAGAGGGGTAAGTGCGGCCGAATCCGAACGGACGGACGCGACAGTAGATGCGGCCGAATCCGAACGGACGGACGCGACAGCAGGTGCGGCCGAATCCGAACGGACGGACGCGACGACAGGAACCGACGGCGACGAACGGAGCGACGACGGAGCCGCGGAGGGGAGACCGTGACGGTCACCGCCGACCGCGAGACGCTGCGGTGGGTTGGCGTCGGTGCCCTCGCGTTCGCCGGGCTGACCGCGGCCGTGATTCTCGACGCGCCGGGACCGTTGCTCGTGTCGGTGTTCGCGGTCGCGGCAGGCGGGCTGGCGGCGGCGAGTCGTCCCCCGGAGGTGGACCTCGCCATCGAGCGAGCGGTCTCGGAGCAGTCGCCCGGACCGGACCAACGGACAACGGTGACGGTGACGGTGACGAACGAGGGACGCGGGCCGGCGACCGACCTGCGAATCCTCGACGGGGTGCCGCCGGCGCTCACCGTCGAGACCGGGTCGCCGCGACACGCGACCGCGCTCCGGGCCGGCGAGAGCGCCAGCTTCCAGTACGTGCTCGCGACGCGAGTCGGTCTTCACCCGTTCGGGCCGACGACTGTGCTGGCGCGCGATGCGACCGGCACACACGAACGCGAGTACGAGCAGATGGCGTCGGGAGCCACGGAACTCAACGTGGCTCCGACGCTCGATGCGCGGACGACGGTTCCGCTGCGGACACAACAGACTCCCTATGCCGGGGCGCGGACGACGGACTCCGGCGGCTCGGGCGTCGAGTTCCACGCGACGCGCGACTACCAGCACGGCGACCCCATGTCCCGCATCGACTGGAAGCGCGTCGCCCGGACAGGTGAGTTGACGACCGTCTCGTTCAGACAGGAACGGGCCGGGTCGGTCGTGCTCGTGGTGGATACGCGGGCCGACTCGCACGTCGGCGCGACCGACTCGGCGGTAGCGCGGTCGCTGGAGGCGGCGGCGACGACCGCCGGCAGCCTCCTCGACAGCGGCGACCGGGTCGGGGTAGCGACGTTCGGACCGGGGTCGGCGTGGCTCGCACCGGGCAGCGGACCGGCACACCGGGCGCGGCTTCGCGAGGCGTTCGCGACGGATTCCGCTTTCGCGGCCGCACCTATCGAGGACGAGGACTTCCTGCCGTGGCTGGCGCGCCGGCGACTCCGGCGGCGGCTCTCTGGTGGGACGCAGTTGGTAGTGTTTTCGCCGCTGCTCGATCCGTTCATGGTGGAGTCGATTCGCCGGTACGAGGCCCACGGCTACCCGGTGACGGTCATCAGTCCCGACCCGACGGGGCGGGAGACGACGGGCCAGACGCTGGAAGCCGTCGAGCGGTCGCTGCGGCTGTCGCGGCTGCGCGGTGCCGGCGTCCGGGTGGTCGACTGGGGGGACGAGCCGTTCGAGACGACGCTGGTCGGCGCGAGCCGGCGGTGGTCACGGTGAGTGCGAGCGCGGAGTTCGAGCCGGGGGTGCCGATGCTCACGCAGGGGTTGGTCACCGGCGGTGGGTTCGTGACCGCGCTTCTGTTGGTGTCACTGCCGGTCGCCGCGCTGCTTGCTCTGGTCGGGGTCGTCGCGTGGACGGTGGCGGTGCGGCGACACAGCCCGCGTTATCTGGACGGTGGCGCGGGAATCGTCGCGCTGTCGCTGGTGACGGCCGGCTTGGCGGGCATCGAGCCGCCGGTGCTCGTCCTCGCGTCGGGGGCCGCGTTCGTCACCTACGACCTCGCGTCGACGGGGTTGTCGCTGGCAACACAGGTCGGAACTCGCGCCGAGACTCGACAGGCAGAGGTTGCACGACTGGGCGTCACCACCATCGGGGCGGCAGTGATTGCCGGGATGGGCTACGTCGCGTTTACGCTGGCGTCGGGGTCGGTGTCGCCGGCCGCGGTCGCACTCATCTTCGGGGGCGTGTTGCTCGCGGAGCTCGCGCTTCGGTAGCTCACATATCCCACGAGGTGTCGATTTCGACCGCCTGCCCGAGCTTGATTTTGAGCGCCTCGTCGGGCGGTCGCTTGCCGCGCGTCTTCTGGATTCGCAACAGCGTCTCCGGCTCGATGCTGTCGTAATCGACCGTGAGCCGGAGGATGAGGTCCGCGGCACGCAGCGTCCAATCACGCGTCGTCGGCAGGTCGTTGCCCGCGACCGCGTGGAGAAGTCCGACCGAGTCCATCATCGACTTTGCCGTCGGCATGAGCCTCTTTCTGGTGACGGTGTCGTTCGTCTGGCTCTGTTTAAATCCCATTTCCCCGACACTTTTTCTTGCCAGAATAGTCGTTACGCTGGTGTGGGACTGCTCGTTAGAGAAATCACAAGTTTCGATGGATGATTTTGCGAGCGGGCTGCACGTACAGCGCTTATCTCTTATCAGGCGCACCGAAGCGCTACCGATTACTCCTCGGAACCGTACCGACCGATTCCCACCGCGATCAGTAGCAGTACGAGTACAAGAGGTGTGTAACCGAGTTCGCCGGTATACGCCATTACCCCTACGAACATTGCAGCGATGAAGATTACGACATTCTTCCAACGGGCATTCACTCGCCGCTGAATCGTTTCGTGCATGTACACCATCGGTGTGGAGTCATATTAGATGTTACTCCAATGGTCTCTATAAGGGACTGTTAGTGTTGGTAGCAACGGTTTAATAGCATAGAGCTGACTGAAACGCGGACGTTGGTTCAGAACATAAATAGTTCAGGTACTGCAGATCGACATGTTCCACCATGCTGAATACAACCTCTAAGCCGGTCACGACTCTTCTGACGAGAATCAGAAGAATTTGATCAATTTCGCTGTCTCGTTCATCGATGCACGCTGTTCAGAGTGACTTGTCGATGTTGTGAGTGAGACAGCCGACAACCAGTTCACGGAACTGCTTCCACCATCGTCGGGAGCGGACGAATGCGCCATATTTCCGTTTGAGACTGGAGTTCACTGTCTCGTTCTGACTTCGCTGGCCATAGAGGTCGGCGTTCAGCCGAGCATTCCACGCCTTGTGGAGCGACGAAAATTCTCGGTGCTTGATGAGGGGACGAACACCAGCGTCGCGGGCTAACGCGCGAACCTTCTGGTCGTCGTATCCCTTGTCACCGAGGAGGATTGCCACATTCTCGGCATTCCGCTTGATGAGCGACGGTGCGATCTGTGAGTCGTGTTTTCTGGTCGTCGTCACGTGGAGATCGAGGATAGCATTCGCTCTCGTGTCCACGAGCAGTGTCACTTTCAACTGCTGAATCGTCAACTTCGTTCGCTTTGTATAGTGCTTCGAAGCGTGGCTGCGATCAAAGCCAGAAGCGTCGATCCCGACGACACCGCTAGTCGGGAGAAGCGTAATCGAGAGGTTGAGCAGGACACGCCAGACTGCCATATCGAGCCGATTGAACGCCTTACATAACGTCGAAGGTGACGGGAGTTCGTCCAGATTGATGGCTTTCCGAATGCGGGGCATCTCGATGAGTTCGTCGAGAAGCGTCCGGTACGTCGTGTTCTTTCGTACTTTAAGACAGAGGAGAACGATGTGCTGGTGGAGTGTGTACCGGCGTTTGGAGAACTTCGATGAGTAGCGAGTGACAGCTCGGCGTGCCATGTGCATCGCTTGCTCAACGAACCGGAGCAACTGCGATTTCGGGAGGGCTTCCATCCGGTCAGACTACCAGTCGTATCTGTAACTCCCTGACGATTTCAACAGAGCCGTTCGTCTTCTTGTTCGTGCCAACGGTGTTCTCGCCGTTCGAGGTGGCACAGGGCCAGCCGCTCGCGGCCGACCGCGCGGCGACGCGGCTCGTGGACACGATGCTCGCGGGACCGGACCCGGGGACGCTCGCGCCGGCGTGTACGCTCGGCTTCTTCGCCGACGTGGATACGCCCGGCTGCGTCTACGACAGTTCCCGGTCGCTCGGTGACGCGCTCGGCATCGGGAACGAAAACGTCCGCGTCGCGGTCCGCGAGGGTGGCGAAGTGGTCACGCTCGACGGAACCGTGGCGACGACTGACGGTCCGCGTGCACCGTCGGACCCGCCGACGACGCTGGAGCGCGGGCAACCGGCGGGTGAGATACCGGAGCGGGCGACGACGGTGGCGCGGCTGGTCACCCTCGACGGCCAGCAGGTCCGCGTGGAGGTGTCGGTGTGGTGAGCCGCGGCCAGACGTGGACGCTCGAGGGCGTCGCCGCCTCCGTACTCGTGTTGGGTGCCGTCGTCTTCATCCTCCAGTCGTCGATTATCACGCCGCTGTCGGCCTCGACGACGAACCAGTATCTCGAAGAGCGCCAACAGGACCTCGCGACGGACGTGTTGTCGGGAGCCGCGAGCGAGGGAGAGCTCCGCGAGGCGCTCCGCTACTGGAACGAGCAAGACCGGGTGTTCCACGGCGCTGGCGAGACCGGCTACACAAGCGGTGCAGAACTCGCGGCCAGAGATATCCGATTTGGTTACACCCTAAGGGATGCATTCGGTGGGCGCGGCATCACGTACAACGTCTACATCCGGTCACCGATACCCGAGGAATCACCGGCGTCGATGCCGGCCGGCGCGGGGCGGTACGGGAGCGAGCGCCAGTCGCTCGTGTATCAGGGCGCACCGTCGGATTCGGCCGTCTCCGCGAGCACGCACGTCACGCTGTACGACGACGACGTGCTACTCGATTCCAACGGCGACGCGACAACGGCACGGCTCGACACCGCCGACTTCTACGCCAACGAGGCCGCGGTCGGCGACGACACGATATACACGGTCGTGGAGGTGCAGATCGTCGCATGGCAGTCGTGAGCGAGCGCGGCCAACAGCTGCTCATCGGCGGGTTAGTGTTGGCTATCGCGCTCACCGCGCTCGTCGTCGTGCTCAACGCCGCGCTTTACACCGACGATCTTCAGACGCGCGACGCAGCGGGCCAGACCCTCGCGGCCGACGACTACGAGGGGGAGCTGTCGCGTGAACTCGGGCGGACGCTCGACCGAATCAACGACCGGCGCGAAAGCGACCGGAGCGTCGTCGAGCAGGCGGTTCTCGACGCCACGTTCGCGACGAACGACCTGCTCGGCCGCCAGTACGCGAGCGGGCAGGCCGCCTACGCCAGCGTCGACCCCACCCGCATCGAACGGGGTATCGTTATCGAGCAGGATGCGACCTGTGTCTTTACCGCATTGAACACCGACTGTGGCGGGACGAGCGAGCGGCCCGTCACGCCCCGATTCACCTACGGCGACGACGACGGCGACAGTTGGGTCCACGCCACCAACGAGAACCTCCAGCTCGACGCCTCGGCGACGGAAGATTACAACGGGACGAGCGGCGACCTCTCGTACGACTGGACGCTGACTGAGGGCACTGATACCATCACGAAAAGCGGCGAGACCCCGAGCGGCTTCACGCTCCCCGAATCCGGCTTCTGGGAGGTGACGCTCACCGTGTCCGACTCGAACGGACCGGACCGGGAGACGACGGCGTGGGTCGCCGCACACGCGGCCGACGATACGAGTGAGGTGCCGCCTCGCGCGCGATTCTCGCACTCGCCGACGGTGCCGGTCGCGACCGAACAGGTCGCCCTCGACGCGACGGCGACGACCGACGGGAACGGTGACATCACAAGTTACGACTGGTGGATCAAGGGACCCAACGGGACGGTCCTCCCCTCACCACCCAACGGAGAGACGACTAGCTTCACGCCCGCAGACGCCGGCGACTACATCGTCGCGCTCGACGTGAGCGACGCGACCGGCAACACCGACACGCTCCGCAAGACCATCACCGTCGACGAGACCCTCGCGAACGGGGGCGGACGCACCGGTGACATCGACGGCGACGGCACGGACGAACCACCGTTCCGCGTCGCGCCGATGGCGGGCGACCGCTACTTCGCGCTCGGTGAGGCGGGTGCGACCCCCGACTCGCCCGACTGGACGCTCGCGGAGAGCGCCACCGCCCGCCAGTTCGAAATCGAGACCGACGACATCGACTCACTCGCCGACGTGCCCGACTCCTCCAGCGACGACGCGGCCGCCATCGCCGACACCTTCCACGTCGAACTCACCGGCCAGGAGGGAGAGACGTGGGCGGTCCACATCTTCGAGAGTTCGACGAGCGGTCAGTTCACCGTCGCGACGATTGCGCCCGACGGCACGGTCGACATCCGCCACCGCTCGAACGACCGCCTCTCGGTCGACGTGACCACCGGCGAGGTGAACGGGCGACAGGTGTTCCCGTTCGCGCCGGGGCTCTCACAGCCGGCAGATATCGCCTTCCGCAACGGCGACCAGATTGCCGGCAGCTACGAACTTACGCTCGCGACTGGGACGAGCGCGAGCACCGACGTGCAGACGGCGAACTTCTATCCGCCAGAGGGTGACCGCCAACCGTACGCCGCCCCGGCGGTGTACGCAGTCAACGTGCCGGCGACGTACGACACGGCCGAACTATCCCGGCGCGGTGTCGTCAGGGTCGCACCCGACGAGCCGACTGCGTACGGTCGCGGCATCTCGCTTGGCGTACCCGAACCGTCATACACTGACCGCGATGAAATCGTCTACGTCGCACCCGACGGCGGTGTGAACACGCTCCGGTCGATTGCCCCGGACGGCACCATCACGACCTACGATGCGACTGGCGTGCAGGCTATCGGCCCGAAGCAGGTCGATATCGACGCCGACGACGTAGCCGAGATTCCATACGTCGCAAGCGACGGCTCGCTCCGTATCGTGGACGCGAACGGCGAAAAGCAGACGCTGGTGTCTGCAAGCGCCCCCGAGGCCCCCGACGCGACACAGACGCTCATCGGTATCGACCGCTGGAACGGGCAGTTCTCGGTCCTGTACGCGACCGCGAACGGGAACGCCTACCGCGTCGACGCGGCAGGTAACACCGCACAGATTGGACTGGACCCAGATGGAAACG
>Ga0209965_1000474_pt1 | contig 14425 bp, 16 predicted proteins | sample SalPon2_B_H2O_MG_FD_185707 | JGI IMG/M metagenome (GOLD analysis project Ga0209965, IMG submission 185707) | Salt pond water microbial communities from South San Francisco under conditions of wetland restoration - Salt Pond MetaG R2_B_H2O_MG... | ecosystem: Environmental > Aquatic > Non-marine...
GCGGCCTTGTACTCCGGGATCTTCGCCCGCTCGTCGAGCACGTCGTTCGTGAGCCGGTTCGCGGAGGCGGCCGCGAAGTGCGGCGTCGTCCAGACGACGCCCTCCTTGATGTCCTCGGTCACCTGTGCTTTGACCTCGATCTCGCCGCGACGGGACCGCAACGCGACCACGTCGCCGTCCTCGATCCCGTACCGGTCGGCGTCGTTGGGGTGGATGTCGACGAAGTTCTCCGGGTGCTGTCGCGAGAGCGTCGGCGATCGCCGGCTCATCGTCCCCGTGTTGTAGTGCTCTTCGAGCCGCGCGGTGGTGAGGATCAGCGGGTACTCCTCGTCCGGGACCTCTTTGGGCGGCTGGTGGCGGACTCCCTCTATCTGCCCGAGGCCGCTCTCGGTGTCGAAGGAGTCCTCGTAGAGGAACTGATCGCCCTCGTCGCCTTCCTCGTAGCAGGGCCAGTGAAGTCCCTCCTCGCCGAGCCCGTCGTAGGTCATCCCGTGATAGATCGGACACACCGCCCTGAGCTCCTCGAAGACGGCCTCGACGTCCTCGAAGCGGAACTCCTCTTCACTGAACAGGCGGCTGCCGACCTCCATGAGGATCTCGAGGTCGTGCTTCGTGTTCTCGTGGACCTTTTCGACGCCGCGCATCCGCTGGACCCGGCGGTCGGTGTTGGTGACCGTGCCGCCGCGCTCGGCCCACGTCGTCGCCGGGAGGACCACGTCGGCGAACTCGGCGGTTTCGGTCATGAAGATGTCCTGGGCGACCACGAACTCCAGGGATTTCAGGCGCTCCTCGACCTCGTTGCCGTCGGGCTCGCTCATCACGGGGTTTTCGCCCATCACGTACAGCCCGTGGACCGAGTCGCCGAACTCGTGGGAGAGTTCGACGTTCGTGAGCCCGGGCTCGTCGGGGACCTCGAAGCCCCACACGTCCTCGACGCTCCGCCGGGCCTCGTCGTCGTCGACGAGTTGGTAGCCGGGCAGGACGTTCGGCATCGCGCCCACGTCGGAGGTTCCCTGGACGTTGTTCTGCCCGCGAAGCGGGTTCACGCCGGTCCCTGGCTTGCCGACGTTGCCCGTGATCAACGCGAGGTTGATCTCGTTTTGGACGTTGTCGACGCCGCAGGTGTGTTGGCTCATCCCCATCCCGGTGAAGATGGCGGCGTTGTTCGCCATCGCGTACTTTTCGGCGGCGAGTTCGATGTCCTCGATGGGAACGCCCGCCTCCTCGGCCGCGGCCTCCTCGTCGAAGCCTTCGAGGGTCTCTTTCAGGTGTTCGAACCCCTCGGTGCGCTCCTCGACGAACGCCTCGTCGATCCAGCCCGCCTCGGGGTCTTCCTCGTGGCGTTCGAGGATCGTCTTCAGGACGACGTTGAGAAGCGGAATGTCGGCACCCGGATTCACCTGGAGATGCATGTGGCGGTCCGTCCCTTGGACGTCGAACGACCGCGTGGTCTTGTTGGCGTGTGGATCGACCTGGATGACGGTCGCGCCCTCCAGTACGGCCTGTCGGAAGTACTGGCTGTTGGCGATCGGGTGCTGCTCTCCGGGGTTCGCCCCCTGAATCCAGAACACGTCGGCGGCCTCCTCGAGGTCGGCCATGCTGTTCGTCATCGCGCCCGCGCCGAGGCTGGTCCGGAGCGCCCACACCGTCGAGGCGTGACACATCCGGGTGCAGTTGTCGACGTTGTTCGTGCCGTACCGGCGCGCGAGCTTCTGGAGGAGGTAGTTCTCCTCGTTCATCGTCTTCGAAGAGCCGAAAAAGCCCATCGCGTCGGGGCCGTACTCCTCGCGGATGCGCGTTAGCTCGGAGACGATCCGATCGTACGCTTCCTCCCACGTCGCCTCGCGGAACTCCCCGTCCTCCTCGATGAGCGGCTCCGTGAGCCGATCCTCGTGGTCGACGACCTCCGTCGCCGCACCGCCCTTTATGCAGATCGACCCCTCGTTGACCGGGGCATCGCTCCACGGCATGAACCGAACGTCGCCGGGGTCGTCGCCTTGCCGGACCTGGATGCCGCATCCGACACCACAGTACGGACAGATCGTCTTGGCCGTCTCCGCATCTTCACTGGACATGATCGTTCGCCTCCGAATCCCGCGTTCGTCTCGGATTGTGCACTTGTGTATCCATACTCGTGGATGACCACACCCACCGGCATGAATCTTTTCCGGGGCGTCGTGAACGGTTCCCGACCCGGGACGTTGGGGTAACGTTCAGGAACCTACCGAGCGGTGTGGACGTATGGGCTTCAATTGTGCCCGTATCGAGCCCCTAGCGGAGGCCTACGGCGAGGCGGAACCGCTGTACGGCGTCGAAACCGACCACCTCGAGACACTGCCGGCGGCCCTCGGCGACGGCGAGTACGGGTGGCGGGATGTGGTGTGGGTCGTCAGGTGGCACTACCGCCGGTATTTGGGAGCGTATCCCGACGCGGACAGGCGGGACGCGGAGGCGGCGTTCGAACGGAACGACTTCGAGGACGTCCGGGCGGCGATCGGGGACGCCGTGGATGCCGAAACCCCTCGGAACGCGCTCGAGAGCCTGCGGTCGTTGCGGGGTGTCGACGTTCCGGTCGCCTCGGCTATCCTGTTTTTCCTGGATCCGGGGGCCTACATCGTGGTCGGCGAGCGCGAGTGGACCGCCCTCGAAACGACCGGGGAACTGTCAGTGTCGTACCCCGATCCGCCGACAGCGAACGACTACGAGCGGTATCTCGGCGCGTGCGAAACGGTCGCCGATCGGTGTGAGTGCGACCTCCAGACGCTGTATCGGGCACTGTGGCGACACTCGAAGGGCGATTGAGCGCGATTCGGGCGGACCCTAGGGTCAGTGCTCGAACGATCCCACACGGCAGAAGCCGGGGCGAATTATATATAACGAAAGTTAGTTTTATTTCGTTTGCGGTAGAAACCGCCGCTATGGAAACCCGTGAGGCCACGACGAACGACGGTCCCGCGATACGATCGATTGCGCTGTGGTCGCTACAGACGTCGTATTGGATCGACATCCAGACGATAAAGAGCGCGGTCATGCAGTGGTACGGCGTCGACAGCTTCGTCGATCGTCTCGAGGACGATGACGAGCGTCTCCTCGTCGTCGAACTGGACGGTCAGCCGGTCGCGTTCTCCGACAGCGTCCTCGTCGACGATCGAGGGGATATTAATTGGATCCACGTCGCCGGAAATCATCGCGGGGAGGGAATCGGACGGAATCTCTACGAGGCGACTCGTGAGCATCTCGAGGCGAACGGTGCCCGGACGATTCGCGGACTCGTCTTGGGTATCAACACCGACGGCAATCGCTTCTACGAGCACTGCGGGTTGAAAAAGGTCAGCGAACGTACCGTCCAGGTCGGCGATCGTGAGTTCACCGAAAACGTCTATTTAGACGAGGATCGAGAGGACCCCGAACCGCTTCTCGTCGAAGGAGACGAACTGTACATCGACCGTGCGGACTCCGAACGGGGCTCTGAGGCATCGTTCTACGTCGTCTACGAGGACACGGATCTCGAAGTGCCCTACAGCTACTACTGCGGGAACTGCGAGTCGGTCGTCATGTCGATGGACCCCGCGGGGCAACTTCTCTGTGGGGAATGTGACAACCACGTGGAGCCGACGCGGTGGGACGCCGCATACGTCTGACTCCGATGGCCGAGGCGTTCGCAGTTCCCGTGCCGGCTGTTAGGTTTCTGTCGGCAGTGACGGCTGGTAGGCCGTCCTGTGAACTGCGAGCGCGAGATACAACGGAACTACTGTCGGTCCCGATCCGTCCCGCCGTCGGCCATCCGTCGCTCGCCGTGGGGGAACCACGCGAGTTCGTGGTCGGCATCGAGGCTCGCAACGACGGGATCGTCGAGTGAGACTCTGTCGGCGTGATTGTGCATGCAGCCGACGACGTCGCCGGTGTCGATCGCCACGCGATAGAGGACGGTCGGACCCAGATATCGGCGGTGGACGACCTCGCCGTTGGCCTCCCCGGGGGCGGCCGGCCGGGCGCGGACGTCGTCCGGCCTGACCATCAGGTCGACCTCGGAGCCGTGGTAGTCGTCGGTGAGCCCGTGGACCCGATCGAGGGGCACACAGCCCACGCCGGTCTCGACGCAGTCGTCCTTGACGCGCCCCGCGACGAAGGACGCGTGCCCGAGGAAGCCGGCGACGAACCTGGATTCGGGCTGTTGGAACACCTCCTCGGGGGTCCCGATCTGTTCGATCTGTCCCTCGTTCATCACAGCGACCCGATCGGAGATCGACATCGCTTCCTCCTGATCGTGGGTGACCGAGACGGCGGTGACGCCGGCCTCCTTGAGGATCTCGCGGACCTCCTCGCGCATCTCGACCCGGAGGTCGACGTCGAGGTTCGAGAAGGGCTCGTCCAACAACAGCAGTTGCGGTTCCGGGGCCAGCGAACGGGCGAGGGCGACGCGCTGTTGTTGGCCGCCGGAGAGCTCCTCGGGGGCCTTCTCGCCGTGGTCGGCGAGGCCGACGAGTTCGAGGAGTTCGTCGACGCGGGCCTCGCGTTCCGCCTCGGGCCACTCCTCGATGCCGAAGGCGATGTTCTCGCGCGCCGAAAGGTGTGGGAAGAGCGCGAACTCCTGGAAGACGACGCCGACGTCGCGACGTTCGGCCGGGACGAACTCGGATCCGCTGACGGCGGTGCCGTCGAGTCGAACCGATCCGCCGTCGGGGCGCTCGAGTCCGGCGATCAGCCGGAGCGTGGTGGTCTTTCCGCATCCCGACGGGCCCAGAAGGGTGAGCAACTCGCCGTCGCGGACGCTCACGGAGAGGTCCCGAATGACGGTCGTCCCGTCGTAGGCCTTCTCTAGCCCGTCGAGTTCCAGTACCGTTCGGGTCGTCGAGAGGGGCGTCCGGGTCGCGCCGCGTCCCTGCACGTCACTGGACACAGGCGTCACCTCCCGTCGTTCGGCCGGGCGCATCTGCGGTCATTACGCCCCCCTTTGTTTAGGTAGGCCAAAAACCCTTCCGTTCGAGTCCACCCGCCGAGACCGAACGTTTACGCCGGTCCCCGGCGAGTGCGTAGCTATGCCAGACGTAGCTGTCATCGGCGCCTCGATGACCCAGTTCGGCCGGCGGGAGGCGTGGATTCGGGAACTGCTCGCCGAAGCGGGAACGGCGTGTCTCGACGACGCCGGCGTCTCACCCGAGGCGGTGGAGCACCTCTACGTGTCGAACATGGCCAGCGGCGAGTTCGAGGGACAGACCGGCGTGCCGAACGCGCTGGCTCACGACCTCGCCGCGGTGCCGGCCTACACCCAACGCGTCGATCAGACCTCCGCCTCGGGCGGGGCGGGGATCTACGCCGCCTGGCAGTCCGTCGCCAGCGGGGCCTCCGGAATGACGCTTCTGGTCGGCGGCGAGAAGATGACCCACCGGACGACCGGCGAGGCGACCGACGTGATCGCCTCCCTGACCCACCCCGTCGAGTACAAACAGGGCGTGACGCTGCCCTCGTTCGCGGGGCTCACGGCGCGGCTCTACCTCGATCGCTTCGACGCGCCCCGGGAGAGCCTCGCGAAGGTCGCGGTGAAGAACCACGAAAACGGCGTCCGAAACCCCCACGCGCAGTTCCGAAAGGAGATAGACGTCGAGACCGCGATGGAGGCACCGATGGTCGCCGACCCCCTCCGGCTGTACGACTTCTGCCCCATAACCGACGGTTCGGCTGCGCTTCTGTTCTGCCCGGAGCGGGTCGCCAGGGAGTACACCGACGAGTACGCCGTCGTATCCGGTGTCGGCGGCTCGACCGACACCCACGTCGTCCACGAGCGCGTCGATCCGACGACGATGGGCGGCGTCGTCGACTCCGGCCGGGAGGCCTACGAGATGGCGGACGTAGGGCCAGACGACGTCGACGTGGCCGAACTCCACGACATGTTCACGATCCTCGAGTTCCTCCAGATGGAGGGGCTCGGCTTCGCACCCGAGGGCGAGGCCTGGCGCGAGATCGAACGGGGAACGACCGAAATCGACGGCGAGCTCCCGGTCAACACCTCCGGCGGGCTGAAATCGAAGGGGCATCCCCTCGGTGCCTCGGGGGTCGCCCAGGGGTACGAGATCTACAAACAGCTCGTCGGGGACGCGGGCGATCGACAGGTCGACGCGGACGTGGGGTTGGCCTGCAACGTCGGCGGGTTCGGAAACTGCGTGACCACCACCGTCATGGAGGCCGCAAAATGACGATGGAGGCCCACCGCTACGAGGACGGCTCCATCACGTACCCGGGACACCCCCGGGGACCGAACGGCGACGAACCGGTCGGGACGGTCGACCTGAGCGACTACACCGCCGAGGTGGTCACCTGGACGACCTCCCAAGCGACGCCGCCGGGGGTTCGCGAGCCGAACCACCTCGCGATCGTCGAGTTCGACGTCAGCGGGCAGGCCGTCCGGGCGCTCTGTCAGCTCACCACGGGCGAGGTGTCGATCGGCGACGAGGTCCGTCCGGTGTACTGCGAGGAGTTGCGCGACCCCGAGGCCGGCATCCGCGAGGCGGCGAGCCAGTCGTGGGACGGCTACCGGTTCGAGCCCGTCGAGTAGCGGCTTCAGTCCCCGTTTCCGTCGGTCGCCTCGTCGTCGGTGCCGGTCGCGTCGTCCCCGTCCGCCCTCTCGCCCTCCTCGGAACCGCCCTCGACGGTCCGCTTGATGGATTCCAGTTCCTCGTCGACGTCGATCGCGACCGCGTCGTCGCGCTCCGCTCTCCGGGCTCCGGTGTCGGGGGCGGGATCGTCCTGCTCGGTGGGAGTCCCCGATTCGTCTCCGTGCTCGGTGGGACCGCGTTCGGGCCGCGGTCCGCCGTCCTCGACGGCCTCCGAGAGCCGGTCGTCGACCTCCGCCCTGAGATCGCGCGCCTCATCGAGCAGTCGCCGCATCTCGGGGTTCGAGGGATCCCCGCGGGCGGCCGACTGGAGTTCCGCCAGGGCGTCGTCAAGCCGGCGGAGAGTCTCTCGGCTCGTCGCCGCGATCCGGTCCCCGGCCGGCGTTCCGGACCGGCCCGCTCCCGACGCCGCCTCGATCGGCCGTCCGTCGGCGACCCGGAGCGCGGCCGCCAACAGTTCCAACGACCGGATCGCAGCCTCCAGGAGGGCGACGGTCGCCGGGATGGTGTACTGCTCGGTGAGGCGGAGGAGCTCACGGGGCCTCGGCGGGCGGGGGAACCCCAGAGGCCCCTCCGGCGGCGATTCGAGCTCCGCCCGGAGCGACTCGAGCGTCTCGGAGAGTTCGGCCGTCGCCTCTGCTAGCCCGCGTTCGCGGTCGTCCATACGGGAACTGGGGCCGCGAGGGCCAAAACAGTACGGTGCGTCGCCGGTCGGCCGGGTCGGCGAAAGTTTAGGCGCACCAAAACACTTTATATCGGTCGATCCCGAGGGACGGGTAATGCCAGTCACCGCCGACGCGGACGAACCGATCGGGCTCCGGGTTCACGCGACGTCGCCGAATCGGTCGGTGTTCACGGAGCCGGACAACAGCGACGGGTGGATCGCGACCGACGTCACCGTCGACGTGCGGCGATAGGTCCGTCAGTTCGTCGCCGACTCGAGGACGAGGGTGTCGTCCTCGAGGTAGTGCTCGAGGTGGTGGGCGTGTTCCTCGACCGTCTCGAGGGTCTCACGGAGGAGTTCCTCCGTGGCGTAGTCGCCGAGTTCGTTCGCGAGCCCGATGTGGTCCCGCAGCGACTCGACGATGACGCCGAAGGCCTCCATGTCGTTCTCGAGGGAGGTCCGAACGCCGTAGACGTCCTCGCCCTCGGGCTCGATGGGGGCGTGTTCCTCGTAGGTCGACCCGCCCGAGAGCGGGACGCCGCCGATCGCCTGGGCGCGCTCGGCGAGTTCGTCCGCGCTCTCCTCTAAGTCCTCGGTGATCTCGCCGAGATACTCGTGGACGCCGAGGAACTCCGCGCCCTCGACGTTCCAGTGGTGTTTCTTGATCTGGTGGTATAGGACGTACGTCGCCGCGAGGTCGGTGTTCAACGCGTCGACGATCTGTTCGGCTTTCTGCGGTTCGATCTTCAGTGCGGTCTCCTCGACGCTTCCGGCTCGACGGCGTACGGTCTCTTGAGTGCTCATACAGTGTATTAGTGGGCCGCCACCGACTTAAACCTTCCTACGAAAGAAATTAAATTTCGCTATTCAAAAAGAATATTTTAGCTTGATCCCATAGGCGGGCTCGGACGGACAGGGCGGCGAGCGTCTGCGGGCCGTTCGCACGGCCGGAACCGTTCATAAGCGCTTTTATGCGGTGACGCAGTACGGTGGTGTACAGCCTACGCGGGGTTGTGATGCTCCTAGCCCGACAGGACTCAACACGCACCGACCCGGTGCGAAGAACCGGCGGACGCCGACCGACGGCGGGCCGTCCGCGTTCGACGGCGGGGGAGCGCGAGCCCACGCGTGGGAGGATCCAATAATGTCAGTATACGTAGATTTCGACGTTCCCGCGGACCTCGAGGACGACGCCATCGAGGCGCTCGAGGTCGCCCGGGACACCGGCTCAGTAAAGAAAGGAACCAACGAGACGACGAAGGCCGTCGAGCGCGGCAACGCCGAACTCGTCTTCGTCGCCGAGGACGTCAGCCCCGAGGAGGTCGTCATGCACCTGCCCGAGATCGCCGCCGAGAAGGACGTTCCGTACGTCTTCGTCGGCACGCAGGACGACATCGGCCACGCCGCCGGGCTACAGGTCGGCAGCGCCGCCGCCGCCATCGTCGATGCCGGCGATGCGAGCGACGACGTCGAATCGATCGCCGAGAAGGTCGAGGAACTCCGGTAGGTGAGTGAGTATGAGTGCTGAAAACGAAGGGGACGGCGCGACCCCCGCCGAAGTAATCGAGGTGGTCGGCAAGACCGGCATGCACGGCGAGGCCATGCAGGTCAAATGCCGGATCAAGGAGGGCGAAAACCAAGGGCGGATCATCGCCCGGAACGTCCTCGGGCCGGTCCGTGTCGGCGACGTGTTACAGCTTCGCGAGACGGCCCGGGAGGCCGACTCGATCGGAGGACAATAATGGTTCAGAAACGCACCTGCGACTACAGCGGCCAGGAGATCGAACCCGGCACCGGCACGATGTACGTCAAGAACGACGGCACGGTGCTTTGGTTCGCCGATGCAAAGTGCGAAAAGAATTACCGGATGGGCCGGGAGGCCAGAGACCTCGAGTGGATCGGCGACGACGAGAGAGCGGACGCCGAGGAACCCGAGACGGAAGCGGTCGAGGACGAGGCCGACGCCGCGACCGAGGAACCGGCAGCGGACGCCGAGTCCGACGCCGAGGCGACTGAGGCCGAAGCCAACGACGAGGTCGACGACGACGATGCCGAAACCGAAACCGAAGCCGACGCGGCCGAGGCCGACGAGGAGGTCGACGCGTAGATGGCCGACGCCGAACGGACGTTCGTCATGGTCAAACCCGACGGCGTCCAGCGCGGCCTGATCGGCGACATCGTCTCGCGGTTCGAGGACCGCGGGCTGAAGCTCGTCGCCGGCAAGTTCATGCGGATCGACGACGAACTCGCCCGCGAACACTACGCCGAACACGTCGACAAGCCGTTCTTCGAGGACCTCTCGGAGTTCATCACGTCGGGGCCGGTCTTCGCGATGGTCTGGGAGGGCCAAGACGCCGTCGCGCAGGTCCGCACGATGATGGGCGAGACCGACCCCGCCGAGTCCGCGCCGGGCACGATCCGCGGCGACTTCGGGCTCGATCTGGGCCGCAACGTCATCCACGGCTCGGACACCGAGGCGGGCTCGGCCGAGCGAGAGATCGGCCTGTTCTTCGACGACGAGGAACTGCACGACTACGACCGGATCGACGAAACCTGGCTGTACGAATAGGCCGTTTTTTGTACAACCACTTTTTTGACGGGAACGCGGGCTGTGCGCCGAGCGGCGCGCACGGATCGGGGGTGGGAAAATATGCACACGCCACGGCGACGAGCGAACGCAGTGTGCGGGTCGCCGGGAACCGCAGAAGGGACCACCGTCGACGGACGCCACTGGCTGTATCGCGCGCAAAACAACGATGAACGTTGCCGGGGACGAGGCGGGGGTTACTCCCCGGCGTAGCCGACCGTGATCTCGCCGGCGTCGAGTTCCGCCTCGACCTCGCGAGCCGCGGTCACCATGTTCTCCATCTTCTCGTAGGCGACCTCGCGGGGGAGCAGTTTCACGCCGCAGTCGGGCGAGACGGTGAGCCGCTCCGGCGGGACGATCTCGAAGCCCTTCAGGATGTTCTCCTTGATCTCCTCGACCGACTCCACGTCGGTCGTGTGGACGTCGACGACGCCCAACGCGAGGTCCTTCGTGAACTCGGGCTCTTTGAACACGTCGAGTTGCTCGTAGTCGCCGTTGGCGAGTTCGAGGTCGTACTCGTGGACCGGCATCTCGAGGATCTCGGGGTAGATCCGCGAGTAGTCGCCGTAGCAGACGTGGAGGCCGAGTCGGACGTCCTCGGGGACGCCGTCGGCGATGTGTTCGAGACATTCGCCGACGATGGCGTGGTCGTCGGGCGTGGTCGCGAGCGCCGGTTCGTCGATCTGGATGTAGCGTGCGCCCGCCTCGACGAGGGCCTCGATCTCCTCGTTGACCAGGTCGGCGAGTTCGTAGGCGAGTTCCGCCTCGCTGTCGTAGGCCTCGTTGAACGACCACGACGCGAGGGTGTAGGGGCCGGTGATCGGCACCTTCACGGGGCGATCCGTGACGCCGGTCGTGAACTCGAACTCGTCGACGAGCCACGGCTCGGTGTAGGCGACCTCGTCGGCCACCGAGGGCTTGTCGAAGTAGTTGTGTCCCCACACCTTGACCGGGCCGTTGAACTCGTAGCCCTCGATGCGGTCGGCGAAGTACTCGACCATCTCGTTTCGGCGCATCTCGCCGTCGACGACGGCGTCGATGCCGGCGCGGACGTGTTCCTCCGTGATGAGGCGGGCGGCGTCGTCCATCGCTTCGGCCAGGTCGTCGTCGTCGAATCCCCGATCCTCGTCCTCGGCGAGGTCCTTCGCGCGGTTGAGCCACGTCGGCTTGGGGTAGGAGCCGACGACGGTCGTGAGCAGGAAGTGCTCGCTCGGGTGGTCGGCGGGGCGGAACTGCTCGCGGGTGTCGACGGGGTCGGAGCTCATCGGGACACCTCCGCGGGCGCGGCGGCGAGCGCATCCAGTTTCGCTTCCGCCTTGTTCGTCGGCAGATAGAACAGTTCGGTGTTCGAACTCGCGTAGATCGTCCCGAACGCCTCGTTCGGCAGTTGCGAGTCGACCCACTCGATCCGTTCGGCGATCTCCTCTGGGGCCTCGACGAGGGTGTTTTGTCCGTCGACGACGCCCAAGGCGATGTCGTCTTTCGTGCCGTACTCCTGGATGTTGTAGACGCTGCCCTCGTGGTCGGAGACGAAGTCGAACCCGATCGCGTCGACGTCGGCGTCCATCAGGTGCGCGTACGGTTTCTCGGGGATCGATCCCCAGTAGGTGTGGACGACGACGTCGGCGTCGACGGCTGCGGCGACGGTGTCGATGGCTTCGCTGGCGCGTTCGTCCTCGCCGTCGTCGGGGGCGTCGGTGACGAGCGACGGTTCGAGCAGAAACAGCGTCTCGACGGGCGGGAACTCGGCCGCCTCGGCGGCCAGGAACTCGGCGACGGCGTCGAGAAACGCCGCGTCGTCGCCGTAGTGTTCGTCGGTCGCGAGTTCCGAAAGCGAGTACGGCCCCGGGAGGACGGCCTGAGTCGCGTCGGGTGCGGCATCCAGTTCGGCGGCCACGTCGCCGTGAGGTGTCAGGTCGCCGCGGACCACCGGCTCCCGGTAGAAGTTGTTGTTGTCGTAGTAGCGGACGATCCCTCGCGTCTCGACGTTGTCGTGGACGCAGAGCGGGTGGGCGAGCATGTCGTCCCACCGGAGTTGCCCCTCGACGATCCGGTCGAGTCCCGCCTCCCGCTGTCTGTCGACGGCCTCCCCGCGGGCGCGGTCGTACGCCTCGACGATATCGTCGTCCTCGTCGCCGGAGATGAGGTCGTCCTTCTGGTGGCCCTTGAGGTCGGAGAGGTCCTCCTTCGCCCAGTCGGGCAGCGGGTACAGTCCAGGTGTCGTCGCGATCACGTCGCTCATTGGACGCGGATACGAGATGACGGCGTTTAATATTTCCTACTCATCTATTCTTGTGAGTAATTTCCAGGACGACGAGGCGCTCGAACGGGAACGAGGTCTCGTCGATCGGCTCCGCCCCCAGCCCCGCCCCGTCGGCGAGTTCGACGACCGCGTCGACGTCGGTCAGCGTGGAGACGAGGAGGTAGGCCCGCCCCGAGGGACGGAGGACGCGGCCGAGATCGGACAGGAACGGTCGGATCACCCGTCGACCGTCCTCGCCGCCGGAGAGGGCGTGCTCGAGGGGATCGTCCCACTCCTCTTCGGGGGGCGTGGGGAGATACGGTGGATTGAACACCACCACGTCGAAGCTATCCGCGAGGAAGGCGTGCGTCAGGTTCGACCGGACGACGTCGACCCCTTCCGATCGGGCCCGCCGACACGCTTCGGGGGTGATGTCGCATCCCACGACGTCGGCGGGCGTCTCGGCCTCGATCCGATCGGCGACGAACCCCGATCCGACGCCCACCTCGAGGACTCGCCCGCCGTCGATCCGATCGATCGCGGCCGTCGCGAGGAGCCGCGAGTCCTCGGCCGGCTCGTAGACGGTCGCCATCCCGCGTTGCTCTGTGAGTTTCATCTGACGGCGTCCTCGTCCGCGGGCGGGTCGGTGACCGACTCCTCGATGCCGTCGGCGGGGCCATCGGCGTCGTCCCCGTCCGCTCCCCCCGACCCGTCGGCGAGGTCGTCCTCGACCGGTTCGGCGGTATCCGTTCGGTCCCCGGACCGGCGGGTCGTGCGGCCGGTGCCCCCCTCGCGGTCGCCGTCGCGGCCGTCGACGATGCGGACCCCACCGGCCTCCTCGCGGCCCGTGAGTTCCCGCTGCGGGAACGGGATCTTGATGCCTTCGGTCTCGAAGGCGGACTTGACCGCCCCGACGACGGCGTTTTGCGCCCGCCACTTCGCCTGCACCGTCGGGGTCGTGATCCAGTACCTGAGCCGCAACAGGACCGCCGAGTCCGCGAACTCCTGTCTGATGACGTCCGGCGGCGGTTGCGTCGCGACCGCGTCCACGTGCTCCATCGCGCCGACGGCGACGCGGGCCGCGGCGTCGATATCGGTCTCGTAGTCGACGCCGACCGTGGTCTCGAGGCGAAGCCGATCGGTCTTCGAGTAGTTGACGACCTCGTTTTGCGTCACGGTGTCGTTCGGTACCACGACGTGTTCCTCGTCGAACGTCCGGATCTGGGTGTTGTACACCGAGATGTTCGTGACGATCCCCTCGCGGTCGCTGACGCGGATCCAATCGCCGACCTCGAACGGCCGGGCGAACAGGAGCACGAACCCCGAGAGGATCCCCGACAGCGTCTTGCGGGCGGCGAACCCGAGGACGATCCCCAACACGCCCGCACCGAGGAAGATGTTCGTCACCGGGATCCCCCACAGCGCGACGACGAACGCCAGCGTCGGCACGAACACGCCGATCTGGATCGCGTGGTGGGCGAGCTCGCGTTGGTGTGGCGTGATCGCCATCCGGCCGGCGCCATACTTTACCGACCGCTTCGTCAGCCGAGTCACCGTCACGCCGACCGCGAGGACGATGAACGTCACCAGGGCCTTGATGCCGTCTTCGGGGGTGATCGACAGGAACCCGAGCGCAGCGAGCACCTCGCTCGAGACCCGCCAGACCGCGACGAGAAACCCGCTCACGAGGACGGCGCTCACCGTCACGGCGATCGACTGTGCGATCTCGACGACCTCGGGGCTGTACCGCTCTTTCAGCCGGCGACCGAGCCGGTACGTCAGGGCGACGAGGAGACCGAAGGCGACGATCCCCCCGGCGGTCGCCGCGTACTGTGCGGCGGACGTCCCGAACGTCGTCTGGATGCCCCGGATGCCGCGCCAGTACCACGGCACCCCGAGCGGCGCCGACGCTGCCGTCACCACGGGAAGCTCACCCCTGTTCGGCCGCCAGCCGGGCGAGCCGGGCGAACTCGGACGGGGGCACGTTTCCGGCCCGCTTTCCCATCAGTTCCCCGCCGGCCGCCTCGATCAGCGCCTCCGGGTCGTCGATCCCCGAGATGTGGGTGGTGTTCCGGATCGCGTTACGCATCGTCTTCCGGCGCTGGGTGAACACCGCACGGACCAACGCCATGAACGACTCGTCGTCCGGCACCTCGTAGTCGGGGGTCCGCGGCGTCGCTCGAACGACGGCGCTCTCGACGGCCGGCGGCGGCGAGAACGCCTCCTTCGGCACCGTCTCGACGATCTCGATGTCGGCGTAGTGGCCCGCCGTGACCGACAGCCGGCCGTACTCGTCGCTCCCCGGTGCCGCGGCCATCCGC
>Ga0209965_1000499_pt1 | contig 14085 bp, 13 predicted proteins | sample SalPon2_B_H2O_MG_FD_185707 | JGI IMG/M metagenome (GOLD analysis project Ga0209965, IMG submission 185707) | Salt pond water microbial communities from South San Francisco under conditions of wetland restoration - Salt Pond MetaG R2_B_H2O_MG... | ecosystem: Environmental > Aquatic > Non-marine...
CCGATTCACTCGGTAGCTTCGCTACCTCGCTCATCCCTCGCACGCGCTCGCGAGTCCGCCTTCGGCGGCCTGCGAGGCGCGCGCCACCGCATGCTTGGTGTAGTTTTGTAGGAACGTTGAGGCAGTCGTAGTGCTTTGAGCCGGTCTCCTCGTCAGTTTGTAACTGAAACCGGATCGACTCCCGGCGTTCGCAAACACCTTCACCGATCGGAGCGCACATCTGGTGAATGGGGTCGATATCGGACATCGTCGAGACTGACCGACGAGTGATCGTCCTCGCGCTCGCGCGGATGGTCGGCGCGGTCGGTAACTCGTTCCTCATCGTCGTACTCCCACTGTACGTCGCGAGCGACCTCATCGACCTCGACACCCTTCTCGGGACGACCGTCGGAGTCGGCTCGGCGACCGTCACGCTCACCGAGCCGCTTCTCATCGGAATCGTGCTCTCGCTTTTCGGCTTCCTCAACAGCCTCTCACAGCCGTTTACGGGCCGGCTCTCTGACCGCCTCGCTACTCGCCGTCCGTTCGTGCTCGGCGGTATCCTGCTGTTGGGGACCGCAAGTGGACTCTACACGCTCGCCGACTCCTACTGGCTGTTGATCGTCCTCCGGGCGATACAAGGGTTCGGCGCCGCATTGACGATTCCCGCGACGGTGGCGCTCGTCAACGAGTACGCCGCGAGCGCCGACAAACGCGGCGGTAACTTTGGCGTCTTCAACACCTTTCGGCTGATCGGGTTCGGCTTCGGTCCTGTCCTCGCAGGGATCGTCGTCGAGGGCGGGCCGTACGACCTCTCGGCGGTCGGGCTACCGATCGTGAACGGCTTCGACGCCGCGTTCGCGGCCGCCTGTTTCGGAGCCTACCTCAGTTTCGTTCTCGTGTACGTCCTCGTCCACGACGCGGCCGACGCGGCCGCCGCCGGCGACGACGTGTCGATCCGAGTCCGCGGCGACGACCGGCTCTTCGACCCCGTGTTCGTGCTCGGCGTCGCGACGGTCGCGATGGGACTCTGTATCGCGCTGTACGCGACGCTCCAGAATCAGGTGAACCTCCGACTCGACCAAGCTCCGGTGTGGTTTGGGATCCAATTTGCGGCGGTCACCATCGCGAACGTCGCCCTCCAAGTACCCGTCGGGCGAGCAAGCGACCGGATCGGGCGGCGACCGTTCCTGCTTGCCGGATTCGTGCTCCTCGCTCCGACGACGCTCCTACAGGGGCTCGTCCTCTCGCCTGTCGTCATGACCCTCGTTCGGCTTGGTCAGGGCGTCGCTGTCGCGTGCGTGTTCGCGCCCTCACTCGCGCTCGCTGGTGACCTCGCACGAGAGGGCGAGTCCGGTACGACGCTGTCGGTACTTACGATGGGGTTCGGCTTCGGCGTCGCACTTGGCCCACTCGCGTCGGGATTCCTCGTCGGGTTCGGCTTCGTCGTCCCGTTCGCGGTTGGCGCGGGGCTCGCTGTCGTTGCCCTCGTACTCGTCGTTACACAGGTCGAGGAGACGCTTGGAGCGGTAGCCGATCCGAGCGCGACTGCCGCCGACGACTGACGTCCCCGCCCGTAGCGAACGCGATAAGTTCTCGAGTGCCGAACGCCTAGTGTGTCGCGCGAGCGTATTCGGTGTGTGAACTGCCACGAGCCAATCCCGCAGACCGTCCGAATCTGTCCACATTGTGAGACAGTCCAACCCTCACCGCTGCTGGATGTGGCCGCCGTGGTCGGTGGCGTGTTCGCATTCCTCTTCGGAGTCGTATTGGCGCTTATGACGCTTGGTACGAGCCGGCTCGTCGGCTTTCTGCTGCTCGTCGCCGGGTTCGGACTCGCCGTTGGCGGCGTCACCCGATACCTAGACCGCCAGGCGGTTCGGCGCGCTCGGTGACGATCAGCGCGACGTTTTATATCCGATGGCGGCACAGAGGGTGGTATGATCACGCCACTGGACGCTGGGGTCGTCGTCGCCGGCCTCCTGCTCGCGTTCGTCGGGGCGGCCGTCTCCGTCTATGCCGTCTCGTTGACCGGGTTCCTGATCGGCGCGGGTGCGGGGTACCTGGCAGTCCCAACGCTGTCCGGTCTTGTGACCGCCGACGGACTCGTCGTCGCCGCCGCGGCGGTACTGGTCGGCGGCGCGCTCGGTGGCTTCCTCGCGTACACCGGGCTCTCGGTCGCCGTGCTCGCGATCGGTGGCGTCGTCGGCGGGTTTCTCGGCCGATTCGCAGTCGGGCCACTCTACGCGGCCGACGCGGCCGGAATTACGGGGACCGCGCTGCTCGTCGGCGCGACGCTCGCGGGTGTCGCGGTCGGCGCGCTAGTCGGATTCGTGCTCACACGGACAACACTCGTGGTCTCGACCGCGTTCATCGGCGCCGCGCTGGCGGCACGCGAACTCACACCTGCCTCCTTCGCGACCGCCGCAGATGGAGTGACCGTCGAGCCGCTCTTGTTCGACGTCACCGCACCCGCGTTCCTCGCGGTGTTTGTTCTCGGGACACTTTCGCAGCTCGGTCTGTTCCGGTTTGGGTACGTGAAGAAACTCGTCGGCGTGCTCCCCGGAGCGAGACGTTGGACGGCCGATGACGATCGGACGTCGTCCTGAGCGGAACACCCACGTGGCCGCACAGGCCCGGTTCACTGCCGATCCTACTCCTCGAGTGTTGCCTCGAGCTGGTCAATAAGCGCCGGGTTACCGACGTACAGGGGCACTCGGTCGTGAATCCCATCCGGTTCAACGTCGAGAATCGACTCGGTCCCATCCGAAGAGGCCCCGCCCATCCGTTCGATCACGTATGCGATGGGGTTTGCCTCGAACGCCAGCCGAAGCTTCCCCTCGGGTGCGTCGGCGAGTTTCGGATACGCGAACACCCCGCCGTAAGTCACCACTTGGTTCACGTCGCCGACCATCGCGCCGCCGTATCGGAGCTTGAGTTCGTCTTTGATAGACGAGGCGTACGCGCGGAAGTCAGCCGGCCAGTTGGGGACTCGTCCGCCGAAGCCGTACACCGTTGGGTCAGCAGGGAGCGAGAGGTCGTCATCGACGACTGACCGGCTGGCCGTCCCGTCTGGCCCGTCCTGTTGGACGACCTCCTCGCGAACCCCGGTCTCGTCGGCGACGACCATCGTCGTGATCGGTCCGTAGAGGACGTACCCCGCGGCGACGAGGTCCCGACCCGACGTCGGCAGTGCACCGTCGTAGACACCGACAACCGTGCCCATGGCGTTGTTCGACCGGAGGTTCGAGGAGCCGTCGAGCGGGTCGACCGCGACAGCGTATCCCTCTCCGACGTCAACCGGCGCCGCCCGCTCCTCGCTCACGAAGGATCCGACGCCGTCGACCGCACCAAGCGCGTCCGCGAGGAGCTCGTCGGCATACACGTCACCGGCGAGGACCGTCTCCCCGGAGGGATTTTCCGTGCCGTGTTCGACGCGTCGTCCAGGGAGCGCATCCCGGATAGCCGGTGCCGTCGTTGCTACCGCATCGAAGACCGCCTCGATCGTCGGGTCGGTCGTGGCCATCAGTCGGCGGCCTCAGCGACGGCGAGCGCCTCAGCAGGGTCGACCTCCTCGAAGACGACCGCCTCGAGCGCGTCGAGGATACGCTCTGGGTCGTCTCGCTGGAAGACATTGCGGCCGACGGCGAGGCCGCGGGCGCCGGCGTCGATAGCGTTGGCGACGTTCTGTAAGAAGGCCTTGTCGTCGCGCATCGTCCCACCAGACATCACGACGTTGGCTGGACCGGCCATCTCGACGGCTTCGGCCATGCCGGCCGCAGAGCCGGGATACTTTACTTTCACCACGTCGGCGCCGAGTTCGAGCCCAAGCCGAGCGGCATATGAGATGACCTCCGGGCTGCTGTCGTTTCGCAGACCCTGGCCGCGCGGATACGACCACATCACGACGCCCATATCGTGTTCGCGGGCTCCTTCCTGTGCGTGGCGGAACTCCTCGGCCATTTCGACTTCGTGGTTTGAGCCGCCATAGACGGTGAACCCGACCGCGTCAGCACCCAGTTCGGCGGCGTACTCGGGCGAGCAATTGACCGCGCTGTCCGGCTCGCCGCGCCAGAGGTTGGAGGTGCCGTTCAGCTTCACGAGCAGGTTGACGTCGTCCTGGTAGTCTGGGTAGTACGCCTCGGCAATGCCTTTCTGGACGGCAATCGCCGTCACCGCATCGTGGGTCGCAAGCTCGAAGAGCCGCTCAGGATCGGCAGTATCCGGGTTCGGCTCGAAGTCGACGGGGCCGTGCTCGAGACCGTGGTCATACGCTAAGATGATCGACTTTCCGTTGCGGGAGATCGAGTCGTCAGCATGCGGAAGCATTGGTTCGTATACCAGACACGTCCTCAAAAAGGGCCAGGGTTATTTTCGGCCGCATCGGTTGGTTCGATCGGTTTTCTGGGGCTCGATAAGCGATGTGTGAATAGTAACACTACAGAGATAGTAAATATTTGATCGGTCGATCGGACCGGTCCACAGGGGCACATCGTAACGATGACGATCAGACGCCAGTGGGCATGGTAGTAGAGTGTGCGACTGGAAAACGACTAAGCCGCTTGCCACCTCCGGTCACGTATGCAGCCGATATCGATCTGTGGGCCCGACGCGGCCGTGCTCGCTGAGACACTCGTCGAGACGCTCGAAGGGCGGGTTGCACTCGTGTGCCGGTCAGCCGAAGCGCCAGCACTCGACGGGGGGGCGTCGGTTACCTCCGAGAGCCCGGAGCGCGCCGGCGAGGTGCCCGCAACGACGATGGAAGTAGAGGCCGATGGCTCGTGGAGCGGCCGAGGGACGAGTACATCCTTTGACGACCTGCTCGATAGGCTCACACCGGATCACGACTACCTCGTCGCCGTGGGCTACGACCGCCTCCGCGTACCAACCGTGTTGCTCGGCGAGGATATCGACCCGGACGACACCCCGGGAGACGTCATCAAGGTCGCTGGGGGGCCCGGAGACGTTGACGTCGATGCGCTCATCGACGGGCTCTCCGACGCCGAGCCGTGGGTGACTCGTGAGGAGCTCGTCGCCGAGGTGACGGCGGCCCCGGGTGCGGCGCGGTCGGGAGCTATCGCGACATTCACCGGTCGGGTTCGTGCACAGGACGACCCGAACGACGACCGAACCACGCACCTCGCGTTCGAGAAGTACGCCGGGGTTGCTGAGGACCGGCTGGATACAATCGCCACAGACCTGACCGACCGTGACGGAGTGTTTGAGGTCGCGTTACACCACCGGACCGGCGTCATCGAGGCCGGCGAAGACATCGTGTTCGTGGTGGTGTTGGCTGGCCACCGCGAGGAGGCGTTTCGTGCCGTCGAAGACGGTATCAACCGGCTCAAAGACGAGGTACCGATATTCAAAAAAGAGACCACCGAATCCGAGGCGTTCTGGGTCCACGAGCGCGAGTGACCCTGGTGCGCGCGACAGACAGTCAGGGTCACGGCGGCGATTTGCTGGAATATATTTCTGATATCATTGGTCACACGCCGCCGTAGGTGGTCCCTTCTGTCGATCGAGTTGCCAGCCAAAGGCGCCCTTAGATAGCATTATAAAATGTCTAAAGTTTTTTAAGAGCGAAATAAACGGTCCAGAGTGAACGTTTTAGTGTCGGGTGTGCCGTGAAACGGGCCGAACGGCGTCCAACGGTCGGCTATTTATATACCATCACGGAACCGTGTATCGAGTGTCCTATGAGCGCGACTGTGACCTCCGCCGCCGACGCGGACACGGCCGACGACCTCGGCAAAGAAGAGCGGCTGAAGCGGTACCTGCTCGAGCGCGCCGCAGACGGAGAGATGTACTTCAAAGGGAAGTTCATCTCCGACGACGTCGATCTCTCACCCAAGGAGATTGGCGCACTGATGGTGAAGCTTCGAGATTCGGCGACCGAACTCACCGTCGAGAAGTGGTCGTACACGGGCGCAACGACGTGGCGCGTCGAACCCGCCTGACCGCAGCGAGTGGCGACGGGCCGTCGACGTGACCCGCTGACGACGTACCGACGACGCGGGGTTTATACTCGGCGACTGGTAACAACGGATGATGCCACAAGGAGCGGACGGGATCGGGTCGGCGTCTACTGACCCACCGCGTCCCGACCCTCTCGGAACGTTCTTTCGCGTCGATGAGGTCCGCCACGATGACGGTCGTATCCGATATGTCGGTGAGTCCTACGTGCCTGAACGGACGCTACTCAGAAAGCTCGTCCCGGCGTTCCGTGACGCCGGCTACGAGGTTGAGCTCGAACGCCGACCGGACGGACACGTCGTCGTCGCAACGCCGTTCACCCACGGCCGCGACGGAGTGCCGTGGACCAACATCGCCCTATTTTTTGCGACTATTCTCTCGACGCTGTTCGTCGGCGCGTACGGCTGGTACTACGTTCCACTCGCCGCAATTCGGGCGAACCCGCTCACGCTGCTTCAGGCGTGGCCGTTCACCGCCGCCGTTCTCGGCGTATTGATGACACACGAGTTGGGCCACTACGTTGCCGGTCGCTACCACGGCGTGCCGGTGTCGCTCCCGTACGTGATCCCCTTCGTGTTCCCGTTCGGTACGCTCGGCGCAATCATCCGCATGCGTGGGCGAATGCCCTCTCGGAAGGTACTGTTCGACATCGGCGTCGCGGGGCCAGTGGCTGGACTGATCGCGACGGTGATCGTCACCGTGATCGGTCTCTCACTCGACCCGATCCGCGTTCCAGCAGAAATCGCGGCGAACACCGGTACGATGATCCGATTCAACAACCCACCACTGTTAGACCTGATCGCCGGGCTCATCGGCCAGCCGACGTCCTACGCGGATCCTCAGCTGTCAGCACACCCCGTCGTCATCGGCGGCTGGGTGGGAATGTTCTTCACGCTGTTGAACCTCCTTCCTGTCGGTCAGCTTGACGGGGGACACATGGTCCGAGCAATGGTCGGGCCGCGTCAAGAGACGATCGCCTCGCTCGTGCCGGGGGCGCTCTTTGCTATTGCGGCGTACCTTTACTTCGGCGCCGGTCTCGGCCTCAATGAGTCGGTCGGACTGTGGGCGTTTTGGGGATTCTTCTCGCTTTTTATCGCCTTCAACGGTCCGGCGGACCCGGCCGACGAGCACCGGCTCGGGTGGCCGCGGCTCGCAGTGGGCGTCGCAACGTTCGGGGTGGGTGCGCTGTGTTTCCTGCTTGTGCCGATTCAGGTCGTGACGCCCTGATAGCCGACGATGTGCGCGCTTTCGTCGTGGATTGAGCGAGCCGGCTTTCGTATGGCCTACCGACTCACAGATCTCACATATACAGTCGGCGTCGCCACCCCGAAGCGAACCGTTGCTGGCACCTACTGGAGCTATGAGCCCACGAATCCCCACGGAGACGATCCCGGACTGCGCGCGCTCGATGCGACTCCGACAGACGCAGTAATTCTCGACGTCGGCGCCCACGTTGGCGAGCACGCAATCCCGCTAGCCGTGGGAACTGACCGCCGGGTCGTTACAATAGAACCAAACAGTGAGAGCGCCGACCGACTGACGCGAAACGCGGCGCGAAACAACCTCGAGGGGCGGCTCGACCGCCGGCAGATCGGTGTCGGAAACGAGTACACTACGCGGCCGTTTTATCGGTCGTCGTTCTCGAAGTGCTCTGCGTTCGATCGCGAACAGGCGACCCGGTGGGGTGCGTGCGTCACGCGTGTCGAACAGGTTCCGGTGTACCGGCTCGACGATCTGGTTCGTGGCGTCGGCACCGAAGGTAAAACGGGTGCGAGTGGCCACGGCGGGGAGCCGATCCCCGCGCCTGATGCACTCAAGATCGACGTCGAGGGCCACGAGTTGTCGGTGCTACGCGGCGCGGCAGCGACGATCGAGACACACCGGCCGCTGCTTGTCGTCGAAGTCCACGGTGCAGAGAACGCACACACCACGCGCGTCCGGACGTGGCTCACAGAGCGGGGATACGACATCGAGGCGTGTGAGGACGTGTGGGTGTGTCGCGGGTGAGGCCGGCTCCGGCCGAGTGAGCCATCTATCAGTCGTTTTGTCGCTCGCGCATACCCTGGCGGGTGAACTGTGGGTTCCCTGGTAGCGTACGCTTGTTACGGAACGAACGGTACAGCGCGAAGGCGAGCGGGGCGGCGAGGACCAAAACGACTGCGGCAAGGCGCCACTCGTTGGCGAACGAGTAGAGAATCGTCGCCGAAAGGACCCCGACAGCGAGGAGCACCGAGTAAGCAATCCGCATCGCCAGCTTGTCGAGCACGCGCGACTCGTCTTCGATGGTGACGTCGACGTGGAGGTCACCACGGTTTGCGCGGTCAAGGAACGATTCGGCTTTCGGAGGGACAGTGAAAAGCGACTCCGTCGTTCGCTGGAGCTGTGTCGCCGCTCCTTGTGCGAGTTCGCGGGCGGTCTGTTCGTAGTAGCCCTCCGCTTCGAGGTAGTCGGTCGCCGTTGCAATAAAGTCAAACTCTGGATCAAGGGTCACGCACACGCCTTCGACGACGGTTGCGACCCGCAACACAAGCGCGAGGTTACGTGGCAGCCGGAGCGGGAACTCATAGATGGTCGATTCAACCTGCTCGATTATCTGGTTGACACGGTACTGCTCTATTTGTTCGCCGCGGGCATCGGCAATCGCGAGCTCCATCACTTCACCCATCACGTCGCGGTCGACGTTTGGCGAGAGCGTCCCCATCGAGATCAGGGTGTCGAGGATCGCGTCGGTGTCCTGTCTAGCGACCGCAACGTAGAACTCGATGATCTTCTCCTGGATGAACGGATCGACGCGCCCGGACATGCCGAAGTCATAGAAGATCACGGTTCCATCGTCGGCGACCGCGAGGTTGCCGGGATGAGGATCCGCGTGGAAGACGCCGTCGTCGACGATCATCTGGAGGTACACTTCTTGGAGCGTCTCGGCGATCGCGGTGCGGTCAAGTCCGGCGGCATCAAGCTCGTCGATGCGGCTAATCTTCGTGCCGCCGACGTACTCCATGGTGAGGACGCGCGGCCCGGAGGCCGATTCGTAGGCGGTTGGAATGCGAATGCGGTCGTTATCCGCGAAGTTTGCGCGGATTTCTTCGAGCATCTCGCGCTCGCGGCGATAGTCCATCTCCTCGCGAATCGTCTTTGCGAACTCCTCAGAGAGGTTCTCGATCGAGAAGGCGCGGCCGCCGCCGATAAACTGCTTGACAATCGGGAGCGACCACGTGATCGCTCGCAGGTCAGCTTCGACGAGCGTCTCGATCCCGGGGCGGCGCACCTTCACTGCGACGTCGTCGCCTTGGTACGTCGCCGTGTACACCTGTCCCAGGCTGGCACCGCTTATCGATTCGGTGTCGAAGTCGTCGAACGTTTCTTCGACGGGGCCGAGCTCCGCTTCCAACACCGGTTTCGACTCCTCCCAGCCGGCCGGTGGCACGTCGTCTTGGAGGCCCTCAAGCACTTCAATGTACGCGGGCGGGAGCACGTCCGGGCGCGTCGAGAGCAGCTGACCGAGTTTGATGAAGGTCGGTCCGAGAGTGAGCAGGATGTCGAGGAGGATCTCGGCGCGGTCCCGCTGGGTCGCCTCGTCGACGTCGCGGCTGCCACCGACGATGAAAAACCGCTTCCGGTCCCGCCAGTAGGCGACGATCAGCGGCGAGAACCGCCGAATGACGACGAAAAAGCGCCAGTAGGCGCGGAGGTTGACCAGCGTCACCACCCGTCAGGCGCCGGTCTCGTTGGCGTCGTCGCCGATCGGTATCTGCCGGGTGTCACCGGTCGCACGCTTAGGCAGCGTCACCTCGAGGACACCACGATCAAGCGCCGCGCTCGCGGCGTCACCGTTGGCATCAGGCGGGAGTGGAATGTCGGCATCAAGAAACAGCGACCGGTCCTCGCGGACGTAGCGGAAGCCGTCAGGGGTCGACTTCTCGCGGCGTCCTTCGATGGAGAGCCGGCCGCCCTCGAATCGGACCTCGGTGGTCTCCGCGGTCGCCCCGGGGAGATCGACGACGAGAACATACTCGTCGTCGGATTCGAGCAGGTCCGCAAACACCGCCTCCGGGAGATCCCGAAGTGCGTCACGTATCGCTGACATACATAGGGGTACGGACGCCGCGGCGAAAAAGCTGTGGTACCGGCGCCGGGTCAGCGAGCCACAACGGAGTTCACAACGCGCCGTCACCCTCGTGACCGATCGCGGCTGCGACCCCGGAACCGCAATACTACCACTCGCTAGTAGATCTTCTCACGTCATGCGATTTTCACCGATCTATTTATATAGCTACGCGCCTAACTAGAGGTTAGGATGACTGTCAGACAGACCCGGTCGGCCGGCGACAGCGCACTCGTGCGTCGGTACGAGTACGAAGATCGATGGACCGTTGCCGCCGACATCGGCGTCGACGACGAGGCGATCGATGTCGACACCGTCGGTGAGACGGCGATACTCGTGGTAACGCACGGTGACGAGTCGGCAGAATCGGAGTTCGATCTCCCCGGCCTGGCGACGAACGTCACGGTGAGAAACGGCGTCGTGACTATCGAGGGGGACCGATGAACCTCACCGTCAAGCCGTTAAAACAGAAGGATGCCGGGCGGCGGCTCGCCGCAATCGACCGGATCGCCGCCGACGAGCTCGATCTTTCGGGTGGGGACTTCATTCGCGTCGAGGCGTCCGAGGGGGCAGCCATCGCGCGTGTTTGGCCCGGCTACCCCGAAGACGACGGGAGCGGTGTGATCCGCATCGACGGAAAGCTTCGACAAGAGGCGAGCGTCGGTATCGACGATCGGGTGACCGTCGAGCAGGTCGACGTCGAGCCCGCAGACCGGATCACGGTCGCACTGCCACAGCGACTCGGTATTCGCGGTAACATCGACGCGCTGATCCGGCGTGAACTCGGCGGACAGCCCGTCACTGAGGGACAAAACGTCCAGCTTCCGCTGGGGTTCGGCTTCATGGGCGGACAGTCGCAGGCGGTTCCCCTGAAGATCGCCGGCACGGCGCCGTCGGGGACGGTCGTGGTGACCGACACGACTGAAATCGAGATCGCAGAGAAGCCCGCAGAGGAGATCGTGAGCGGCGCCGGTGCAGGCGGTGAGGCGGGCGCCGACGGTGCCCCGGACGTGACCTACGAGGACATCGGCGGGCTCGACGACGAGCTAGAGCAGGTTCGTGAGATGATCGAGTTGCCGATGCGGCACCCAGAACTGTTCAAACGACTCGGCATCGACCCGCCGAAGGGTGTCCTCCTCCACGGGCCGCCGGGCACCGGAAAGACGCTCATCGCGAAGGCGGTCGCCAACGAGATCGATGCGAGCTTCCACACGATCTCGGGGCCGGAGATCATGTCGAAGTACTACGGCGAGTCCGAAGAGCAGCTCCGGGACGTGTTTGAGGAGGCAACCGAGTCGGCGCCTGCGATCGTGTTCATGGACGAGCTCGACTCCATCGCACCGAAGCGTGAGGAGGCCGGCGGCGACGTGGAGCGACGCGTCGTGGCCCAGCTACTCTCGCTCATGGACGGGCTCGAAGAGCGCGGTGAGGTCGTCGTGATCGGCGCGACGAACCGCGTCGATGCCATCGATCCGGCGCTACGGCGCGGCGGCCGATTCGACCGCGAGATCGAGGTTGGCGTGCCGGATCGCGACGGGCGCAAGGAGATCCTTCAGGTCCACACGCGGAATATGCCGCTGGCAGACGGGATCGACTTGGATGCGTACGCCGAGAACACCCATGGGTTCGTGGGCGCCGATCTCGAGTCGCTCGCAAAGGAGTCGGCGATGCACGCGCTCCGGCGCATCCGGCCGCAGCTCGACCTCGAGAGCGACGAGATCGACGCAGACGTGCTGAACTCGATTCAAGTCACCGAAAACGACCTCAAACAGGCGCTGAAGGGCATCGAGCCCTCCGCGCTGCGCGAGGTGTTCGTCGAGGTACCGGATGTCACCTGGGACGAGGTTGGTGGGCTCGAGACGACAAAAGAGCGGCTTCGCGAGACGATCCAGTGGCCGCTCGAGTACCCCGAGGTGTTCGACCAGCTTGACATGGCCGCAGCAAAGGGCGTGTTGATGTACGGGCCGCCCGGTACGGGGAAGACGTTGCTTGCGAAGGCGGTCGCCAACGAGAGCGAGTCGAACTTCATCTCGATCAAGGGGCCGGAGTTGTTGAACAAGTTCGTCGGCGAGTCCGAAAAGGGCGTCCGCGAGGTGTTCAGCAAGGCCCGCGAGAACGCGCCAACGATCGTGTTCTTCGATGAGATCGACTCGATCGCGACCGAGCGCGGCGGCGGAACGACCGACTCGGGTGTCGGCGAGCGTGTCGTCTCACAGCTGTTGACCGAACTCGACGGACTCGAAGCGCTCGAAGACGTCGTCGTAATCGCGACGACGAACCGGCCGGACCTGATCGACTCGGCGTTGCTTCGCCCGGGGCGGCTCGATCGACACGTCCACGTGCCCGTCCCAGACGAGGACGCACGCCGGAAGATCCTCGACGTCCATACGGAACACAAGCCGCTCGCAGACGACGTCGACCTCGCGGCGATCGCGCGCCGGACCGAGGGGTACGTCGGAGCAGACCTCGAAGCGGTGGCTCGCGAGGCTTCAATGAGCGCGTCACGCGAGTTTATCGGAAGCGTCACGCGAGAAGAGGTCCGCGAGTCGATTGGAAACGTGCGCGTGACGATGGCACACTTCGAGCAGGCACTAGAAGAGGTCAACCCCAGCGTCACACCAGAGACCCGCGAGCGCTACGATGAGATCGAACAACAGTTCGAGCAGTCGGCCGTCGAAGAGCCCGCCGACCCCGGCTACGGCGCCTTCCAGTGACGGCGACTGTCGGCGGTGAAGAGTAACAGCCGCTTCGACCGCCATACGTATATGAATTCTGAGATATTATCGGCTGCCGTCTGCTGCTACCGGTGAGATCGACCGGTGAGAAGAGGCTCGGTGTGTCCGGACAGAGACGCAGTTGAGGTGGTCGAACACCCCTTCTTTTCCGCTGAAATACGGCTCACGTCAAGCGATTTTTCCATTGCGGTTTCAGTTTCACTACGGTCTGGCCAACATTATGTAGACAGCCATCAATGAAAGAGTGCGAACTACTCTCGACGTCGTCCACCGCAGCCGACCAGTGTATCAGCTGTCGAATAAGAATCCGCCCATCGACTAGGGATCGAAGCGACCAAGAGTCCGCCTCGTCAGTATCCCACATCACGAATGACACAGACACGACACACCACTCCAACGGTGATCGCCGAATGAGCAGCGACGACGTCGCCGCCGGCGATCTCGAATTACCTATCAAACGCACAACCGGCGACACCATCGCCGAACGGCTGACCGACAACGCCTACCACAACATTCTGCCGGCTCGGTATCTCCGGAAGGATGCGAACGGCGAGCCCGTCGAGTCACAAGAAGAGCTGTTCGACCGTGTGGCGCGCAACGTCGCGCTCGCGGAGGCGGTGTTCGAAGCCGAGAACCATGGCGTCGAAATCACCGTCACCCCCGACCAGATCAAACCCGATCATCCGCGTCGCGACGAGCTGGCCGCAGAAGTGTTCGGGGCCGGTGTCACCGCTACAGACGACGCCGAGGCAACACTCACGGGGCACAACGTCAACAAGTTCGCGTACGAGACAATCGTTCCATCGCTCCCGGCTGGCGTTCGCGAACACGTCGAAGAGACGGCCGAGACATTCCGTGAGGGAATGGAGTCGCTCTCGTTCATGCCGAACTCGCCGACCCTGATGAACGCTGGCGACGAACTCCAGCAGCTCTCGGCGTGTTTCGTTGACTCACCCGACGACGACATCACCGATATCCACCAGACGGCGAAGGAGGCCGCAGAGGTCTTCCAGAGTGGTGGTGGCATGGGGTACGCGTTCTGGCAGCTTCGCCCGTACGGCGACGCAGTCGGCTCCACCGGGGGCATCGCATCGGGACCGATCACCTTCATGCGGACATTCGATCAGATGTGCGAGACGATCGCACAGGGTGGCGCCCGTCGAGGCGCACAGATGGGCGTCATGCGCGTCTCACACCCGGACGTCATCCAGTTCATCCACGCCAAGAACAAGGACGTCTCGCTTGCTCACTCACTACGGCTGAACGACCCCGACGACTTCACGCACACGT
>Ga0209965_1000500_pt1 | contig 14081 bp, 12 predicted proteins | sample SalPon2_B_H2O_MG_FD_185707 | JGI IMG/M metagenome (GOLD analysis project Ga0209965, IMG submission 185707) | Salt pond water microbial communities from South San Francisco under conditions of wetland restoration - Salt Pond MetaG R2_B_H2O_MG... | ecosystem: Environmental > Aquatic > Non-marine...
CGCGTACTCCGTGTTACGCAAGATGCGCCCGTCGAAAGCACCTTCCCCGATGAAGGTGCTGTTCTCGGTTCTGGGCGGTGGGTTTCACCGCGAACAACAGAGAACACTGAGGCAGCACGACAACTCATTGACTACGCATCTCGTCCAGAGGTGCAAGATAGAATCACACAAGAGTTGTTCACCTTCCCAGCGATTGAAGAGCAATACAGCGAACTCAGCGACGAAGCGTATCAACGCGCCGCTGGGCCTGGAATCGAGGAAGCGATCCTTCCGAACTTTGAGCTGTACGTAGAACAAGAAGAGTTGGTCAACCAACTGTGGAACGAGCTAATCGTGCAGCAGCAATAGCATGTCACGAGTAGTCCTAGAGGGTATCACAAAGCGGTACCCAGGCGGCGTTGAAGCGGTGAGTGATGTCTCACTTGTCGTTGACGACGGCGAGTTTTTGACCTTAGTTGGGCCAAGTGGGTGTGGCAAAACAACCACGTTGCGTACGATTGCCGGATTTGAACAGCCCACTGAGGGCTTTGTTGGCATCAATGATAACCGTGTGAATACGGTGCCTCCAGATAAGCGCGATATTGGAATGGTGTTTCAGGACTTTGCACTCTTTCCGCACAAAACAGTCGCTGAAAACATTGCCTACGGGCTGAAAGTGCGTGATTATGAGAGTGATTACATCGATGAACGAGTCGATGAGATGCTGGAGTTAGTTGAGTTGCCAGAAACTCGGGATCGAATGCCAGATCAACTCTCAGGAGGCCAACAGCAACGAATCGCATTGGCCCGCGCGGTAGCCCCCGAACCGGACGTCCTTCTGCTTGATGAGCCATTGGCGAGTCTCGATAAAAAGCTTCGAGAGACGATGCAAGTTGAGTTGCGGAGTATCCAGCGGAAGCTCGATATCACGACGATCCTCGTCACACACAATCAAAAAGAGGCGTTGACGATGTCGGATCGGATTGTTGTAATGAATGAAGGTCACTTCGAGCAAATTGGCCCCCCAGAAGAGGTCTATTCAAATCCGACGACACCGTTTGTGGCTGACTTCGTTGGGACGGCAAACATATTCACCGGTACTGTTTCCTCCATTGACGACGAGACAGCAACAGTCGACTGTGGTGCGACATCGATTCAGTCGAAAGATACCGAAGATCTTGCCCTCAACGATTCAGTGTCGGTCGTCTTCCGACCAGAACATCTGACAGTCACTGACGGCAAGACGGCCACCGATGGGGCTGGCGATCAGAGCACCGTCTTCGATGGCACTGTATCCGTACGACGATACACCGGTGACCAAATTGAGTATCACGTACAGACAGCTACTGAAGAAACCGTTGTGGCTGTTCAGCGAATCTCAGAAACGAACGCCGAAGAGGGAACCAACGTGAGCCTACGGTTGTCGGCTGATGATTGTTTACTATTACAACAATGAGTACTGAAAAATCAACACTCGGTGAGAGAATCACTGAGACAGATGTTCTGCCCCGTGCCAAGTACCTGATCGTCTCCTACCCTGCAATCACACTCAGCCTGTTTTTTGTGGTACCACTGCTATTATTAGTGGTAGTTAGTACGTTCCAAAATATTGAGGGCGGCTTTTTCCAGCCTGCGTTCACGCTTGAAAATTACGTGCGGTTTATTGGAAGCGATCTCTTCCAAGGTCGGATGATATACACGCTCAGAGTGGCAGGACTAACAACAGTTCTTTGTTTGGCTATTGGATATCCGCTTGCGTACTACATTGCCACCCTGAAGAGTGAACTGTGGCGACGGTTCTACCTCTCAGTCATCGTTTCGTCGCTATTTTTAACCTTCATTATTCGCGCCTTCGCATGGCAAATACTACTATCAAGTGATAGTGTTGTGCCGACAATTGCATCGGCAATCGGTCTCCTTGAGGAACCTGTCGCACTTGTTCCGAGTTACTTCGCTTTGGTTGTGGGGATGGTTTATGTATTCTTACCATTCATGGTATTAACACTGTACACGAGCATTCGAGATGTCGACAATAGCCTGCAGGAAGCTTCTCGAAGTCTTGGCGCACGACCACTCAGGACATTTCGAGAGGTAACTCTTCCACTGACAAAAAGCGGTATCATTAGTGGCTCAATGTTAGTTTTCGTGCTCTCATTGGGTGTGTATGTATTGCCACGTATATTAGGAAACCCACCGCAGTGGACACTCGCTGTACTCATCGGAAACCAAGTTGGTGTTGAGGGGAATATTCCCTACGGAGCCACGATCAGCATTGTATTGCTCATCGTCGTGGGAATTATCCTCGGCACCGGTTGGTTCCTAACTAGTGCAGATCGGAGGGGGTCACTATGAGCTTAGCAAAAAGCAGGGGTCTCAATGCCAGAGACAAAATTGTGGCAGGGCTGTTGCGAGCCTTCGCATGGCTTGTGCTTCTGTTTGTGCTGACCCCGCTGATAATTATCTCGGCAATGGCTTTCACTAGCGGGGAGTTTCTAGTTTTTCCACCAGAGGGATTTTCGGTTCGATGGTTCGGCGAACTTACCAGTTGGATTGGGGCCATCCAAAACAGTGTACTTGTTGCGATCCCAGCTGCATTGATCGCAACTACCATCGGTGGGACTGCGGCCTACAGTTTGGATAGATACGATTACCGGTTTGGAAAAGCGTTGGCAGCTGCCGCCACGCTTCCGATCATGCTTCCGCCGGTGATTGTGGGCGTCATGTTTATGGCGTTCTTCATTACCATCGGGAATTCTGGAAATATCTGGAATCTTATTATTGCTCATTCGATTTTCCTCACACCATTCCCATTTATTCTTATCAGTCAGGGATTGGGTGAGCTTGATCAGAGCTTCGAGGAAGCTGCGCGCAATTTGGGGGCCTCGCAACTCCTTACTGTTCGAACGATTACGTTCCCGCTTATTAGAGCCAATGTGATCGCTGGCTTCCTGTTTGCGTTTATTCTCTCACTGAACGAATACATCATTGCGTGGTTACTATCTGGATTCGCCATTCAGACGGTTCCGATACAGATATTCACCAGTCTTCGATACAACTATTCACCAACTATTGCGGTGGTTAGCCTGCTGTTTATTGTGGTTACGTTCGCGGCACTGACGGTAGCTGATTACCTCGCAGGAGGTCTCTGGGAATAGCTCAACGATGATCCAATCACCAATAGGAGAACACAATACATGACAGAAACAAACTACAACGAACTTCCAGAACTGGCATTTGCAAACACCGGTACGTTCCTCAAATCACCGTCAACTGAGCCATCGGCTCTTACAGCTGACACCGACGTGGCTGTCTATGGGGCTCCATTTGACGGTACAGTGTCTCGCCGACCAGGAACACGGTACGGCCCTGAGAAACTCCGACAGGCGAGTGCATGGTATGACCACTTCGCTGGTGGTTCCGAAGGGGCATACAACGCAGATACTGACCAGCATGTCGCACATACAGAGGTAGACATACGAGATTGCGGAGATGTACCGACTGTTCCAAATAACGTTGAACGAACGCGAAAACAGGTCAAAGGGTACGCAAAGACAATCGCTGAAACAACGTTTCCGATCATGCTTGGAGGCGATCATTACCTTACGTATCCCGCATTTGATGGGTTTGCGGAAACAATTGATGGGGATGTCGGCCTCATCCATTTAGACGCCCACAGCGACACAATCGAAGGTGATGATCTCTACGGAGATCATTGGCATGGCTCCCCAATGGCCTGTATCAATAAGTTAGACTCCGGGAGTTATGCGAACCATGCAATGGTCGGTATCCGCGGCTATGAACGAGCAGGCTTTGAGGATCTCATCGAGTCTGATGGACTGTTCGTCAAATATGCCAGAGATGTTCGTGAGGACGGTATCGATGAAGCGATAGAAGCCGCGATTAAACATGCTTCTGAAAATACTGAAGCTGTCTACCTGACAGTGGATATTGATGCTGTTGACCCCGCTTACGCACCTGGTACCGGAACTCCCGAACCTGGTGGCCTCACGAGTGCTCAACTCCTTCGAGCCATGGATTTACTTGGTAGCTGTGATGCAGTTGGAGCAATGGATCTTGTTGAAGTCTCACCACCACTTGACGATGATAGTGATACCACAGCGATGTTGGGAGCAAATGCTGTCACTCGATTTTTCGAAAGCAAATTCTGTTAGCTACCGGGCTGGCTTTTTATCCAGTATAAAGATTCTTAACTTCAAGAGCCTGCCCAACACGATATAGCGTTTTTTCATCAAATTTTGACCCAATCAACTGGAGTCCGACAGGGAGATCACAGGGCACAGATAGTGCTGGATGGCCAGTCTGATTGCAACCTGCTGTATTAACAGGGATTTTAGCCAATCGATTAACTTGAGTGACCTTGTCCCCGGCTGGCGACAATGCTGTAAAGGGTACCGTCGGCATGGCTAATACATCACACTCATCAAGACAGCTTTGATATTCCTGATCAAGGGTAAGCGCGATATTTTTCGCGCTCGCGTAGATTGATTCGTTCTCATTGAGACGGCAACGCTCAGCGAAAAGGAGTGAGGCGACGACTGCTGGCGACAATTTGCTACACCTATTTTGTATCCCCTTTTTGAATGCTTCCTCACCAGCTTTCCAGTGCCAACCAGGCGATGTCGTCCCGACTCCACCGCGGTGATACGTATTTTGAGCTCCGAGGGCACCAACAATCCCGATGATAGCAGTCGCAATCTCATGTGTCGGTGCGGATACGGTTTTCAGGGTCACCCCATCAGATTCCAGTGCAGTGAGTTGGTTTCGCACAATCATCTCGACGGTAGGATCAGCCGTCGACCAACCAAATCCTTCAGAAAGAACACCGACCGTGAGATCCGTTACCTCCTTGTTTAGACCCTCTGTGTAAGATTGTGCCTCACAGTGGTATGGTTGTCGTGGATCCAACCGGCAGCCATTTTGTCGATCTTCACCAGCAATCACCTCTAATACTCGGGCGTTCGTTCTCACGTCGTGGGTGAGCACGCCGACATGGTCGATTCCAAAGTCCATTCCGAAGACGCCAGTGTATGGTACCAGTCCATAAGTTGGCTTACAGCCTACAATTCCACACCAGGCAGCTGGATTTCGAACTGACCCAGCTTGATCAGTCCCAAGCGATATATCACAATCGCCTGCTGCAACAGCCGCGGCTGACCCACTTGAGGAACCGCCTGCCAGTCGACTTGGATCGTGAGGATTCCATGTCGGGCCAAAATCCTGTATCTCACCTGCATCTCCCACCGCAAAGGCATCCATATTCTGTTTCCCGAGTATAGTGCTCCCAGCGTTGAGTAACCGTCCCACCACTGTGGCATCGATATCGGGAGTAAATGAGAGGGCAGTCGATCCTGCAGAACACGGTAACCCCCCAACAGCGATATTGTCCTTAATTCCTGCCTTCAGATCAGAGAGCCGCCCATCTGAAGACCCGGAAATAGAACATCGGTGCAGCCACGCATTGTGTGGATCTGAGTCCTCCGCTGGTTCCCAGTATTCTTCTCTACCATCATATTGGTCTGGAGAGCCATGTAATAGCTCGAATTCTGGTTGTGCCTTGTCATTGATTGTCTCAAAGGCATTCTCCATACCACTGAGAATTTCCTCAAATACTTCTTCATTCGCTTGGTCGACAGTTACGCCCCAGTTCTCTGCAAGTTTTGTATACGCATCCATGCAGAGCATCTTGATACTGGCCTATCCAATAGTTTCCCTAATATTCTGAAATCTATGCGGAAGAATACGGCTTATATTAGGGAACTGATTATTTTTATGGTGTATCTCATATTCAGTTACAGGATTCCAATCATCCACTTATGACACATCCAGATACCTCTGATCCAATCACCGAAGTTGCGCCTGATGTGTACGACCTAACACTGTCAGATGAACCAGCACGCTACCGGTCATTCCTTTTTGATTGGGGCACACCAACACTAATTGATACTGGCCCTCATGATACCTCTCAGAAGCTTCTCCAGCGGGTCGAATCTGTCGGGGTTGCACCTGAACGGCTTCTATTGACGCACACCGACCACGATCATGTTGGAGGGTATGATGCTGTTCTGGACAAATATTCTCCAGAAACCTATGTTCCAGTGCAATCCGAGTTACAAACAGAATATGGAGCCGATCATCGGTATGAAGATGAAGATACTATCGGTCCATTTACTGCAGTACATATCCCTGGACATACTCAAGACAATTACGCCCTAATTGCAGATGGAGAATCGATAGCCGTGCTAGGCGATGCAATGATTGGTGCGGACTGGCGTGGCCTTCCAGAAGGGTATCTTATCATGGTAGAGGCACTCTATTCAGATGATCTCATCGAAGCAGAGCGGAATGCTGAACGACTGCAAGAGTACGAATTCGATATTGGTCTTGTTTTTCATGGGTCATCAGTATTCGAGGGTGCTCGTGAGAAAATTGACTCGTTCTTGGACTTCCCAAATAAGGGAACATGGGATTAAAATGGGGTTTAATTTACAGTATTGAACCATCTCGTTTGATTTTCTCAACTACTGGATTGCCAGGAAATTCTTCCAACGCCGCGGTTACAGACGTGAGAGACTGTACACCGCCAGGCTGGAGATAATCTAGCATCTCCAAGGCAGCATCATGCAACGATTGACTTGTTCCGGCAGTGCAGTCTTCGATGACTCTGAAGACAAAGTCTCGCTCATGTGCCCCTTGAGCCGTGTAATGAACACAAACATTTGTAGTGACACCTGCAATCAAAATGGTATCAATATCAAATGTCGAAAGTAAATGCATGAGATCCGTATTGTGAAAACAGTTGTATCGTCGCTTTCGTACTACATATTCAGCATCTGGGAGACCCGTGTCTGGAATCACAAGTTCGTCAATAAACTCTTCACCTTCGGTCTCAGCAATCGTGTGGTCTTGTTCCACTGAAAGCATCTCAGCCCCATAATCTGAGTGATCGGGGCGATGACTCTCTTTTGTCCAAATAATCGGTAGACTAGCCTCTCTTGCCATCTCAACAAGCGTATTGATGTTTCTGATTACCTGTTCTGTATCACCAACTGATGACGATGGACAATAAACTGCACCATCGGGATCAAGAAAGTCATTTTGAGGATCAATAACCAGCAATGCAGGAGTCTCACCGATTGCTCCGGGATCAGTAGGTAACATCTGACAGATGATTATTTATCACGTCAGAAATAGCTATCTATCGCCAGTAATAAACGCATACGATGTGATCTTATTTCTAAGATGCCGTTTGAAACACCAAATTTAATTAGTTCTGAGATCCGGATACCGCAACAGATTAAGACTGATTCATTTGTTATCAGGCCTCTTGAAGTTACAGACGCTAAAGCGGATTATGAGGCAGTAATGGAAAGCCGTGATCGAATCAAGAGTACATTCGGCCCAGATCACCCGTGGCCCCCAACAGACCTTACACTAGAACAGAATCGAATAGACCTTGCTTGGCATCAAAAAGAACACCAGCGGCGAGACTCGTTTACTTACGCAATTTATGACTCCGACACTGAAACAGAACTAGGTTGTCTATATATCCAGCCAACCCACATAAAAGACTACGACGCTGCCGTGTATTTTTGGACTTCAATGACCGCAAACCAGCGTGATCTGGATGACCAAATCACAGCTTGTATTAGGCGATGGGTTTCGGAGGACTGGCCTCTTGAGAATGTAATTTACCCTGGACGAGATGTTCCTTGGGAAGACTATCAGACATTGAAACCGAATTGACTACTGTTGTGCTGCAAACGAGAATTGAATAAAATATTTGTTTTATTGAATAAACTAACCTATTTTGAATCTATACGGCCCCACCATGTATATTTAATAGAGTATATGCTGTGTTGCTGATACAGATAATGATTCCCACCACAGATGATCCGATTGGTGAAACACCAGCACTAATTGTCGTTGACCCTCAACAAACCACACCAGAAAGTGAGGAGGCAATGAGTTCTGGTGCTGGATCTATATCTGGTGGCAGAGATGCTGTTATGGAAAATATCGATACGGTAGTTAAACACGCTAGAGATGCTGATATCCCTATTATTTGGGGTAAGGAAATACATCGATCTGATTTTGCAGATTACGGGGCAGAAATCGAATCTTGTGAACCAGAACATGGAATTGCTGGCAGTTGCGCCGAACAGTTTGATCCGATTCTCTCTATTGATGAAGATGATATGGAACCTGCGGAGTATGTAATAGAAAAACGGCGATATAATTTCTTCCACCGAACAGAAATTGAGCATCTTCTGAGAACCTATGATATTGATACTGTAATATTGGTTGGATTTATGACAAATATTTGTGTCCACTACACGGCTCATGGGGCGCATGAACACGATTACGCATTTCGGGTCGCAGAGGAAGCAACCGCTGCTCCAACCCAAGATCTCCACGAGACGGGGCTCAAATGTATGCGTTATCTTCAGCCACGAGGTATCCAAGATATGGAGGCTATTACGAATCGACTTGAAGAATATGGGGGGAACGAACTAGTTCAACAAGTCAAAGAAACGGGACAGATCAGCTCAAAAACTGGCCCTGTACCTACTCAATAACGACCCTTCGCCAGTTTCTCCTCGTCCTCAGCTGCGGGATCCGAACCGTGGAAATCTGTAGGCTCTCATACTTCTGTCGCCGGGAGATGGGTTCGCCATGTGGCGTTGACTGCCGGTGTCTATCGCTCATCGCACCGAAGTTGTAGATGATCTGATGGTTGGACAGAGACCTCATTTTGATTCTGTGTGCAAGATATTTTACGCTGCTAAGACTGCACTGTTGTATGTTAGATTCCGATGCCGCACGGGATCTATCTGCGGTTCGATCACGAACACAGGAACTCATTGCGAAGGCCTTCCAGGCCTCCGATCCCACCTTGATCGAAGCCCCACCGAGTAGTGGCAAAACAACATCTACGTATGAACTCGCGGCGACCGTCGACCGGCCAGTCACCTACTTGTGTGGGAGAACTGATCTCTATGACGAAGCGCGGACGCACTTCGAGGAGCTACCGCTCACCGAGCCTCACTTCAACTCTTCTAATGATTCTATAGACGGCGATACTACTGACTCGACAAAGACATTCACCGTGATCCCGAGTCCCCACCGCGATTGTCCGTCATTCCAAGCAGACACGCCGGGGGATGAAACAGTTCTCAGAGAGCTCTACAGTAAGGGGTATTCGGGACGCAAGCTCCACTACATGGATGCCTCTACCGCGCCAACGCCCTGTGGCGACGAGTGTCCCTATTTGCAGAAGCTACGGGGCATCAAGGCCGCCGTCGAATCGATCGATATTCTAATCGGCCATCACAGTCACGCCCACCGAGCGGAGTACGTCACCGATCGGATCGTCGTCCTCGATGAGTTCAATGCCGATGCGTTTCTGAGCACCTACCCAGATCCCGATTCGAAGCCCATTGACGATCCACGGAAGGTCATCCCTGCCTTCTTGGAAGCTGTCGACGGCGCTGAGTCGGCGTTTCCGACCGGAGAGTTTCAGGATCTCACAGATATCTTGGTCAAGCGAAACGATGCCGATGCCGTTGCTCCCGTAATAGAGTGGTTCAAATCTAACGGAGCCAGTCGAAGCGATGCACAGGACTTTGATTTCATTAACCACTCACTGTTCGAGTATGATCGTGATCATCTCCTCGCGCCGCTGTTGACGTTCAGTCTGTTCTGTATGCGCCGCGTTGGGCCACAAGTGGAGATGGCACCCCATCCGGAGGCGAATCTGCTTGATCTGTGGGAGGCTGTGGGCCTCAATCCGAGTCTCCGCGTGGTACGGGATCGGAATACTGGCCAGATGAACGTGTTTCGACCACCCGAGTTCCGTCAGGCCCACCAAGTGATCGGCTTGGATGGCATCCCAACACCAGCGTTGTGGAACCTCCTGTTGCCACCTGGAGTGACGTTCAATCACAAGCAGGTTTTGACTAAATCAGAGTTTCTGACCTATCTCACCGAGGCATTGGATATGTCGATCGTTCAGATCGGCAGCGGCATGCATCACTATGCTGGTGGTCGCCTAAGCCCACAAGATCACGACCGATTCCGAGCGATCAAGACGCTTGAGAATAACCGTTTTCCATTGATCTCGACGAAGAAAGCCCTCCAGCAATACCGAGAGTACAACGTCATTGCAGACTTTGTGACACAGATACGGAACTTTGATAACGATGAGTCGAATCTGGAATTTGAGGCGTTCAAAGCCAGCAATTACGCCAGTGTAAAAAGCTCGAATGCATTCGAGCAGGACGATCTGGGTGTCGTGATGGGGACGCCGTTCCCGGGGGATGATATCGTTCGCCTTTGGGCTGGCCTCTGTGGGAAGGGCGTCGACATTTCTGGTGAAGGGGCCGCGAAAACGTTTGGCGAGTTCGGTGATCAGATCTTCGAACACCTGACTCACAATCAAGTCGTGCAGGCGATCCTGCGGTTCGGACGCGATGAGACGGTGTACGAACGAGGTGGGGCAACCGTCTATGTCAGTACAAAAGCCCTGCCAACATGGTTCGAACCCACAGACACTATCGAGGTTCGTACGAGCGAGAAACAACTAGCGGTGCTCAGAGAGCTTAAGAAAGCGGCCGTTGATGCTGAGCGTCCCGCCTTACGATTTCGGACTGCCCCGGAGCTCAGCAACGAGATAACGAATTCCGCCGATGAGACGGAGATCGCAACGCCACAGGTGCGGGAGACACTCGAAAGCCTCATCGCATGTGACATTGCAACAGTGCGACGCGACCATGGACGAAATGGTGCCGATCTCTACGGCTGGTCAGCTGACACACGGATTCAGCAGCTTGCGGAAACACATGTGATCTGTGGAGATGGACATGTCTATATTACCAGCAACGACTGGCCACAGGCGGATGCCAGCTGACCGGAAATAGTGTGGTTTGTTACCATATCATATCAAACAAAATTTCGTCTTATTATACGCCAACGGCCTTCTCTATACTAGTCCATTTCCTTATACCAATGGACAATGCGTAGCGTGGCAATCAGTTTGGACGCTTCCGTGTGTCTGTTTTTTCTATTGTGTTTTTGACTTATTTTCGTTAAACGATTTCGAAGTGGAGTGTCGTATGGTTGTAGCAAAACGCCCACAGGATACCCCTAGGGAACAATTGCAGCGTTGTGCTCCTTTGTGTTTGAAAGACAACTGTTGCTGCTTGGACGGGAGAAAAATACCGCAATTTGCTTCGCTTGGGAGTGCCGCTGAAAATATTTATATTCCCCAAGGGGGAGCGAGGTGAGTTCGCAAGTAGGATAGCGATCATTCCTTCTGCGTCGTATCGCCCACGAAATAAACCCTTCAACATTCATCAAAATGTTCGCAACAATCCCATCAGAGATGCATTGCCGCTCAGACAACCCCAGTCAGCAACACGAACAGCTCAGTCAAGCTATCACGGAGTGTGATGCACCATGAGCGTCGAGATCGATGATGTCCTCAAAGAGACCAATCTCGACGACGTCCTCAAGGAGTGCCTTGACGAGCAGCCGGCACTTGAGCCGATTTCGCCATCGACGGCTGTCAAGAACTTCCTTGAGATGAAGTCTCAAGAGATCCGCCCACAGACAGTTGATGAATATCGCAATAAGTTAGAGCATTTCCTCACCTTCTGCGATGATCATGATATCGATAACCTGAATGATCTCAATGGTCGCTCAGTAGCTGAGTTCAGGATATATCGCCGCACCGAAACAACCGAGTCGTCCTCGTTGGCACCCAAAACCATGCGGGACGACATGTATCTATTCCGTGACTTCCTTGAGTATCTGGGCAAGATCGAAGGCGTTCCCGTCGACCTCTGTGAAAAGGTCGAGATACCTACACTAGATAAAGACGACGGCGTCAGAGACACCGAGCTTGTCCCAGAACGTGTTGAGAGGATTTTGGAACACTTGGACAAATATGCGTACGCCACTCAGGAACATGTGATCTTCCTGTTCCACAGCCATACCGGACGCCGTCCAGGTGACCTCTATGCGTTAGATGTCAAAGATCTCCACTTGGATTGTGAGAACCCCTATCTTGAGTTGGTGCATCGAGAAGGAGAAACTGAGTTGAAAAACGGCCGATTTGGTGAGACAGAAATCTCACTTGCCGATCACGTTGCCACCGTCTTCGACGACTACCTCACCCAACACCGGATTGAGATTACGACCGAGAACGGCCGGCAACCATTTCTGACCTCTCAGCATGGTCGGTTGTCGAAATCGGCCATGCGAAAATCCATCTATGCATACACTCGCCCCTGTGTGATCTCGGGTGAGTGTCCACACGACAAAGATCCAGACACCTGTGAGGCTGCACAGTCGAAGAATGGAGCCTCGAAATGCCCGTCGAGTAAATCACCCTATGCGCTCCGGCATGGCTACATCACCGCCAAACGCTGTGCTGGCGTCCCAGTCGAGGTAATCAGTGATCGCTGTGATGTCGGCGAAGATGTTCTCGAACGTCACTACGATGAAAGTGATAAATCTGATCGCCGGCAGATTCGGCAACGGTTGCTTGAGGAAGTTCGGTCGGAAACTGACCAGGAGGGATACCTATGAGTAGCCGCGTTGGTACCACTCTTCGTTGGCCCAATGCATATAAAAGACCTAAGATAATCCGGGTCTTGACACCACGGATGCATCGATTCCATGGCATCCTGTACAACCGACTCCGGGGGAATATCAAAAAGCAGTGAATTTGCTGGGGAGAGAGCTGAGTGAAATAGACACTAAATTTATTGATACAAAGTTAGCACGACCATTTGAGAAAAGGGGGTGTCCACTACATATAGACGGTCGATCCACGGTGGGAGCTGTGGTAGGAGAGAGGAAATGAGAAAAGAGAGAAGAAAGTTTAATTGCAGGTTCAAAGGCTAAAAAGCTAATATCGAAGTAATTCTGTTTGAAAGAATCGTTGCTATGCTCGGTGACAATAATAGCTACCCCTTTTCTCAAACGGTGTGTGTCCGCTAATATAATTTTTATGAAATTTATTGGTTCCACCAACTCCTGTGTTGCAGTCTGTCCCTGCGACTACGGTCTTGTTAGCGGTTGATCTCGTCACCAAACTCCTCTTGGAACCCTTGGATCATCCGCCCGATCCCCGACTGCATGAAGAACTCGGCGTCGTCTTTTGCTTCTAAGAGGTGTTTTTGTTGCGTACCCTCTGCGTTGGCAGCCATCGATTCCAACTCATCGATCAACCCCTCAATGGTTGCTGTCTCATCAAGTGCGTCGTAGGTACGAACGGCATCCTCAAGGCCACGTTGGGCTGACTGTCTAACCCGACCGTCTTCGTCAGTAAGGGCTTCCAAGAAGAACCCACAAACGGCATCGGTCTGCTCGGAGATCGTCTCGGCAGGCGGGCTTTCGACCTCGGGCGATTGAAGATTCACGACCGACGTGAATTTTGGTGCGAGCTGTTCGACCACTCGAACGCAAGACTGTCGGACATAGCCGTCATCGTGCGTCTCATAGAGTTCGGTTACCCCCTCGAAACACTCCTCGAAGAGCTCCACTCGTTCCAAAACGTCCATGTCTTTGATCTCCTCGACAACGTCGTTGACTCGGTTAGAATCGCCGGAGCGAAGCGCAGATTCGTAGGGCTCCCACTGAGAACTCATCTTGGGTGGATCAAGAGAGGGATCGTACTTCGAAGTATTGGTGGGACCGCTCTCACCTCAGAGCTAGTGATCGTGGCTGTTAGTGACAAGGCCCTCGTTTCAGCGATGGGTATCTGACATGAGGCTCATTGCCTGTTCGGTCAATCGGTACCGATATGCCGGGCTAACAAACACAATCTTACCGTAGTCTTCTGATTTTGTGATTTCTTCAGAGGACTCAATCGCTTCGACAGCCATGTTGAGTCGCTCGACTGGATCTCCCGACCGCAAAAAGTTCGTCACCTGCTCTGGTTCAATCTCGAATGCTGTAGCCAAGATACTTCGAATGCTTCGACCAGCACCATCAGCGACTGCAATAGATGGTGCTGACGTGTTGCTGTGGCCTCCATCGCGCTCCGCAGCGTCCCCAGAGAGTTCGGAAACCTGCAG
>Ga0209965_1000506_pt1 | contig 13961 bp, 17 predicted proteins | sample SalPon2_B_H2O_MG_FD_185707 | JGI IMG/M metagenome (GOLD analysis project Ga0209965, IMG submission 185707) | Salt pond water microbial communities from South San Francisco under conditions of wetland restoration - Salt Pond MetaG R2_B_H2O_MG... | ecosystem: Environmental > Aquatic > Non-marine...
AATTATGATGTGTCCAGCGCCCGCGGGAAGCATCGAACGCGCCGGTAGACAGTCTTGTGTGAAACGGCGGGTTCAGCGTCGAGTTGTTGAATGCTTGTGTTCTGCCGGATATACATATAGATGGCGAGATACCACATCCTGAGCGGGATTGTAGAGTGTTCGAAGATTGTGCCGGTATTATGATTGAGCGTCTGGTTGCAATCCTTACAGAGATACCCTTGATACTCTCGATAGCTGCCATGTTTGATCACTGACCCAGACTGGTAGCGTGGGCAACAAAGCCCCTCACGCCAGCAAGCCTGCTACAGCGGCTTCGCGGCGCTCGCCTCCGAACTCAGCAATTCAAATGGGAACATTGCATTCAGGTGACGCGTCCGTGTTACCCTTACCTGCCACCCTCTCGTAGCGCAAGCTCTGCCCGACCGACAATTTGCTTCGGAAAGAGCGAATAAGTGATATTTCTCACAGTGAGTAGTCTGGAGGTAGTAAGTGAGTGATTCACAGCGTCTAATAAATCTAGGCTATTGATATTATCTAGACTTACATCGATATCATTAGGGCGTTTACGCAGCTCTTCGTTCTTTTGACTTTGGACGGAGATTGCTATACCCACATTTACGACATTCACTCGCACGTTGTGGATTCCGTGCATTACAGCGCATACAAATTTGCTTTTCGAGCGTTCGTTTTATTGCAGCTTCATTCCTTGCCATACTCATGATATCCTATACATGTGTATAACAGTTGCGAGGTATCCCGTTTTATTCTCGCTGCGTCTCTGTGATTGTCGAACATGTGCAACTGTGTCACTGATCATACTAATGAAAATTTCTTATAAATGTGAACGTAAACTGTCCCATAACACCCACTCACTGAGTTGGTAATTTGACCCTCGTGGAGGGCAACGTTGAGTCAGCCTGTAAGGGCTGTATTATATACTGATATTGAATGAAGTGACTATTCTTCAGAGTTCGCTTACTGGTATAGTAACGAAGATGTGATAATCACGTATATGAAGATGGGACAAACAAGAATCATCAACTGATAGAAAGGTACTCACTCTTAGAGTGCTTGCTGGATTGCCGTCTCAATGTCTTCACGTTGAGTAACCCCAATAAATCGGTCAACAACCCCGTCATCATTCTCTATCACAACTGTTGGGAGTGAACGAACCTCATATTGATTCGCAATATCTTGTTTACTATCAACGTCTATTTTTTCGAATGCAACTTCATTGTAATCGGATTCAAGTTCATCAAGAATTGGATCCTGCGTTTTACATGGACCACACCAGTCAGCATAGAAATCAAGTAACTTGACAGTCATCGTATTCAAATAGCAGTAACCATGTTCATCTGATAAACGTTTTCACATTGCCAATGTTCACCTTTGAATCACATATTATTGACAGTTCTTTTTCTCTCTCTCAGAGAAGAAATGACAAGTATTGCGCAATCATACCAAGCAAAATGCTCCACTGACAGGGAGTTTTGCCTATGACTCGAAACGTCTACGCCTACAGACTGATGAGGGTTGTAGAGAGACTTGATGTGGATGTAGATGTAGCAGAGGGTGAAGTTCCACCATATCATTAATTAACCACTGCTAATATATTAGACTCATCAGAAACCCTCAAACATGAATTAACTATCTTAATGCGATGCTGACCGTGAAACGACCGACTATCATATACACACAAGCCGTGTTCGTGTGGAGAAAAACGTGAATTCAATCGTGTAAACTACTTCACCCTACCGCTCGCCCGGCCGCTCGCGCTTAAGAAAGAAGCCTTAGCGCCTCAATTCAGGTAAATTGGGTTTGTACATGCATGAGCTATCTAAATATAACGATGAACCAGATTGTGAACAATGCAGTAAACATTCAGGAATATTGAGAGAATAGCAAAGTGAAACCCACAGAGTGTATAGGATTGATACAGAGTATATTATTTATATCCATATATGATTATTACAGAGTCATCCAGCGGGTACCGGTTTATTACCCAACATGAACACAGCAAAATAGCGGGGAGATGCGCCATGCGTTGGGGTAATGATGACTTTGAGTCATTAGATCCAAAGGGCTCACTAGTTACAGCGGCATTTCTGCATGATATTGGATGGCAGGAGTTCGATCAGCAACCACGTCTCAAAAGTGATGAGAAAACAGAGAATCCCACGCCAGTCAATTTTCATGAGCTATCACCACAAACGTGGATTGATATGTATGAGCAAGGGATAGATGCAACTGCCGCTATCGATCCCTACGCAGGGTTAGTGGTGTCATTACATGGGGTCGGATTACAGAATAGACGATATGGGCTTACCCCGGAATGGAGTAATCCACGTTCAGAATTTGATGGATTTATTCAAACAGAACAGAAGCGTCAACGCCAGTTGATGGAGCAGATATCAGAGCAAGACGGTTTCAGCATGAGCTCCAAAGATAGAACAACGCTCAAACAACTTCAGGAGGACGCTCATAATCCAGAACAATATGAGGGACAACTCTGGTGTAATTATAAATTACTCCAAATATGGGATACACTATCCCACATACTGTGTGCAACGACCAATCCAACAGGAGAGACATCAATCGAGAATGTTCCGGTCTCAACGAGCACTGATATCACCATTTCAATCCACTCAGAAACGGCGAACACATATCGAATTGTTCCCTACCCGTTTCAAACCGACCCATTAGTCGTCTCAGTAACTGGACGAACAGTCTCTGAGCAAACGGTCAAATCAGGAGAGACCTCAGCAGTTGCACGCGAATACTTTTTGAACACGGACGAAGTCGAGTTTCGAATACATTCCTGATACCTCGACCTTATTAAAGTCAAACACCAGCGTAGCTAGAGAGATGATGCCGCATCAGATTGTCATGCCAGCGATAGCTTTGTACCCCAAGTCGATGGGTATGTAGGCGGGCAAATATCTCCTCAGCCCAGAGGTCGTTCATGATAGTCGTGGACCTCGACGTGGAATCGGTCGACCGAGATGCGCATGACGTCATTCACGACGCGTATAGTGTGATACTCGATGTGAATTTCCGTCGGACCAGCGCGTGGTCCATCGTATCCTAGTGTACCGAGGGCTTCGGAGAAACATCCAATTGACGACGCGTATCTACTAAGCGCTGTAAGAACTGCAGATGGATTGCATATCAACGACTTCGGTGTCAAGCCCCGAGGCTTATCGGTAGTCTCGTCGCGTCATATCCGAGTGAGGCTGGATATTACTCTCTATCGAGTTGCAGGCGTTCACGAGTCAGCGACCCCGACTTTGGGGCTGGTTGACTGGCAGCCCATGACTGACAACACCCGTGACCGCCAGTCACTACCGAATTATGCGGGATTGTTAGTAATAGATATGTTGCAACTCAGTTGACCGTCAGCTTCCTCTCCGAGGTCGAGCCTCGGAGTATCCGCCTCGATGTCCGATGAAATTCCGAATCTGTGGGAGAGTTCGTTCGCGTTGTCCGACTCACTATGTATCTTGCATAGACCTGAAGTCAGCTGACCTACTGTGTATTTTACATGGGTAAAGACACAATGCGAGACCGCGTATGGAAAACAGTCCATCAATTCAAAAATGGTGATATTGAGCGCGTTGTTGAGCCGTTGCGTGGGGAAACCATCGATGGATTCACCAAACGCGAGGTGGACAATGCCGTTGATGCGTCAACCCGGACAGTGCATGATGTATTGAAAACAATGGTCCAATATGGTATCTTGACCGAGACCAACCAGCGTGTGAAAGTGCCGAAAGGAGACAGTGGCTCTGCTATTCACGGAACGGTGATTTACAGCGCCGATTCAGCGGACAGACATACCGATATGGAGGAAATTAAGATGAATGATACTGTCAAATCCGATTCAGATAATATCGCAAGCACATATATCTGCAATGTGTGCGGTGATGGATTTGAGACGAAAGATGCCCTCACAGCACATGTCACACGTAGTGAGAATCATCCTCGGGTGAGTCAGATGGACTCATGCCCAAAGTGCGGAGATGAACAGATACTCAAAGTAAAACGGATAGATGATAATAGTCCCACAGATAATGAGACAGTTCTTATGATTGATCATAAGACCGAAATGAAAGAAATGGGCGGGGTAAAGACACTAGACATAACAAATTATTGTCTCGTGAGAGGCGATTATGAGGCGTAGGATATTGTATGCTGTATCTGCATTAGTTGATATCCTCCTCGCCCTGAAGAATGAAATTTTAGCCTTGCATCTTCCGTGCTCACACGAGCAATCTTATCATAATTCACCGGCAGATAGGTGAAATGAGTATCCGAGAGTTTGGGTCCATGTGAACTACCCCGCCCTGCTCGGCCTGACGGCCTCGCTGAGGGCGGGGCTTCCTGCTTCTACGACGTTGTCAGACTGCGTCTGACAGCCCACCAGACGGAGTCTGGTGAACGCACTTTGCAGATACAGGTGTATTCACAGGGAGTGCAGTCTCCACAGGCGTTGACGAATCGCGGGGCGATTCGTTCGCACACCAGAGATCGGATATTTCTGGGGACGTATCTTCGGAGTGTCCCACTCCTAGTTGCTCGACGGGGTGATTCCGTGGGACAACGCACGCTTCTTGTCGCGTTTGAACGCTATCTCTGTCCGTCAGCCTCGCACGGAGCAAGTCGTTCCGAATGGAACGACGAGCGAATCGAAGCCGACAGGTCGGAACACCCGGCTTACTCTTTCGTCCGGCGTGCGACAATATAATTGCTTACATAGGCGAGTCTGCCGACGCACAGTGTACAACCAGATGATGACGGCGCTGTATCCCCTCCCCTCCCTACTGCGCTCCTTGTCCGATCGCGCGGACTGCGGTGCTCCTTGAGGGAGGGAGCTTAGCGCCTGTATTCAGCTAACGTATCCACATTTGAGCACCATCCAGTAATGCGCCCTCATTCGATAACAGCATGAACTGTCGAGATACGACTCATGTCGAAGTGAGTAATCAAACCCAGATTATATCTCAGTTCAAAGTCAGCATCTAATATTTTGACATCGTCGTTATCGACCCCATTACAGAGTAGAATGGCGGTCGATTTCGGGTCATACCGGCTGATGGTGACATCGAGCGCGTCACTCGGATAGACAGTAATAATCAAATGGACACGATTCCGACTTCCCGCATGGGTACCGATCCACTGTCACAAGTCGTCATCAGGTTTTGATCTGCGAGCGAGTCAGCTCATGCCGGGGAGGTTGTGGGCGACGATAGGGCAATTGTCGCACTTAGCGAGTACGTCCCACCTGGTCAACCAGCACTACGAGAAAGTTTCTGAATCGTGATACAAATCGGTTGAGTGGACTGTTTCTACCAGTAGTGTCCGTATTGGGTAACATCATCCCTGAATTCATTACTTCCAACCCGCTTGATAATATGTGGCAGTTTCAGTGCTTGATTCATACGTAGAATCGACAGAACGGATCCAGCCGGACCAAGCGAACAACGATGGAAATATACATGGTGGAGAGACGGTTCGGTTAATGGACGAATTAGCAGCAATTGCGGCGATGACTATCGCGGGGACAACTTGCGTCACAGCTCACATTGGGAGCGTTGACTTCCAGCATCCGATCCCCGTCGGTGACGTTGCGAAACTGTCGGCATATGTCTATGAGACCGGCAACAGAAGTCTTGGAGTTCGAGTCACCGTCGAGAGTCGTAATCCGCGCGATACAGAAGCCATGCCAGCGACATCAGCCTGTTTTACAATGGTCGCAGTTAACGAGAACGAAGATGACAATGACTCGGTTGCGCTCCCATCGATCGTCCCGCAAACTGACCGTGGTGAGCATCTTGTCGAAACTGTCCCCTGCTGAGGTGTTGATTGGCGATGCGAATTCATTGATACATTGAGGGTAGCGAAAACGAGAGCAATACCCATTATGAGTGGAGTAGTGACAATCCTCTGATGATCGGAGACATGCGTCCCATTTAAAAGTATTTTATTTGATATGGACGGATCAATTCTCGGTTTTATTCGAAATATTCCTCAATTCGTCATTACTGACAATTCAGTCTACGACAGCAAACAGGATACTGATGAGTGTTGATTGACGTTTTATTAGTATGCGAACAGTCACCCGACCCTATATGATTGCCATCCTCCTCGACCTCAAGACGGAGGGAATCCCACGGCACCGCTCCGGTTCGCTTCGCTGGGTTGGGAGTGTCAGCTTTGGGTTTGGGTTTGGGTTTGGGTTTGGGTTTGGGTTTGGGTTTGGGTTTGGGTCTGCAGGCTCCCAATACTAATACCAAGCCAGCACACCGTTGGAATCGGTGTGTGACCGGTCACTAGGCAGTCTCTTGGGAGTGACAAATCTCCGCCCCCGGTACTCCTCTCCTCAACCGAGGCGAAGTCCCTGTGTTGGTTGTGCCACAGGAGCTTCGGTCAATATCACTGTCACCGGACTCGGAGTTACTTCCATCGTTGACGAGAGCCCAATGCTTGTTGTTTGGTTCCCCGAAGAGCACACTCTGTTTCTAAAGTGGGCGGACACTCACACTCATGCTCATACTCGAACCGCCACCTGTCGGGCACTCGGCTACATCGGGACCACAACCGATGTGCTGACACTCACAGATACACCGCTGTCCAACACAAGTATTCGAAATCACCCACTGTGACGGCGCGTATCCACAGCCTCAGTGGGATTGGGTCTGTTCAGCGGATGATTTTCTGCCGGAGTGGGGCTTCTCTCCAGTATGACACTCGTCCGGGAGAGACAGTCATCATTTAGATTGAATCCGAAATCCCATCACCGTGATACACGTATGTTCGGATACCGGATTGAGCCTGTTCCCGAGGCTTTCGGTCTGATGACGGTCTAGCTGATAGAGTGTCAGCATATAAATCCGTGTATATGTTCATGTATCAAATTGTATATTGCAAGGACAATATTCTTTGAATCATATTCGTTAGGACTCACAGTTGACTGCAGTAGAGGTGAGCTAAGTTGGATTGAATCGAGTCACCCCGAAACCTGGAGCGGATCACATCTCTCAGAGTATCAGCATAAACGACCACGGGTCGGGTGACCCCTGGCTTTTCTAAGTCCCTCAGCCTACGTCGTAAGCACTCCACGCGAAGCGATTTCACGGGATGAGGCTGGGCGGTTTATAGAACGCCCCGACCCAGACAGGCTCACCTTCCGAACAAACGGTTGGGTTTTGCGAGTCCGGTAATTACCCGATTCAACATCTACGCCAGCATGTTTCGCCCACGCCCACGCTCTCCACGCCACATTTACACTTGCGTTCCGATCAGCATGGTCTTGCTGAACCTCACACGAATCATTCCTACACCGGAACCGCCGACCCTGACGATATCCCCGATGACTCGAACCACAACTCGAGCACGACTTCGAATTGTACGGCGACTCAACTATCTCACACGGAATCTGGTTCCATGTCGCTTTGTAGCGAACCTGTTGCTCGAACTTGTGGAACGGCAGTTTGTGCGACCGACGGTTCATCTACGTGCCGTAGTTGATGGCGTCTCGAATCTCGCTCAGGTCCTCGAACACGATGACTGGGTTCAAAAACTGTTGGGCGAACTCCACCACGACTCGGGACATTCGGTGAAGAATCCACTCGGTGTAGCGCTCTTCTTTCACACCGAGTTGATTGTGGATGGAGTGTTGACCGTGTTCTTGACAGCGTTTCGTGATGGTGTGGTAGCGTTGGCGTTCGGCTTTCACAGAGCCGTAGTCCAGCACGAGTGTTCCGAGCGTATCCGTATCCATCGTCTCGCGATTAACAGCGGTGAGAGCGATGTTGCGCTCGTTAATATCGACGCCGACAAGTGTGTCAGCGTCTTCGGGTTCAGGCACTTCTACCTCTGTTTTAACCGTGACGTGTAGGTAGTACACCCCATCTCGGTACAGAAGTTCGGCCTGTCCCAACGACCACTCATCTTTTGTTAAGGCGGACTCTATGAGGTTGAGGTCTTCCGGTCGTCCTCGAAGATGTCCTTTCACCTTCTTGTATGGTTTCGGACTCACACGGAACTGAACGCGGTCGTCTTCGTCTTCGTCTTCGTCTTCGTCTTCGTCTTCGTAGGTGTAGGTGAGTCGGTAGCCTTCGGTGTGTGCCATGACGAGCGGGTATGCTCTTTTCTTGTCTGTGGCTGGTGGCGACGGTTTCCCGACGTGGGTATGGTCTTGGTCGTCCCACCACTCGAGGAGTTTTTTGTAAGAGTCCCACGCTTGCAGGGCTTTCCCGACGACTGCACACTTGTTGTTCCGAAGAAATCCATCACGGTCAACCTCGCGTTGAATCTCGGTTTTGTTGTAGCCTTGTTGTTTGAGTCGGAGTGTATCGTTGGCGATGTCTCGTGCGGTGTAACGGGAATCTTTGAGCCACGACCGCTCACCAGACTCTCTGCAGAGTCGGGTACGTGCGGTCTTCGTGACTTCTTCAATACCCATAGTTTGAGTGTCAAATTAAGTGATAATAAAAGTAAAGATTAGAATAGAAGAGTACGGAAGTCATGCAGATTCGATTAGTTTGTGTAAGTATCACTTCGTGTGGTGTCGGAAGTACCGCCACGGGATGCTGGAGTTAGTTCGAGACGAACTTGCGGAGTTGTTCGAAGGGATTGCTGAACGGTTCGGTCACGAGATTGTGGAAGTGGAAGTGGAGATTGCTCCTGACCACGTTCAGTTGTTCGTGGAGGCTGACTCGAAATGGAGTCCTGCCGAGATTGCCAAGCAGTTCACAGGCTACTCGGGAAGAACGATTCTGAAAGGTCACCCGGAAATCAAACAGCGGTATTTTTGTGGAAGTGGCTTGTGGAAAGATGGCTACGATGTCGGGACGACAGGTGGAGTTTCCGAGGACGTGGTTCGATACATCGAGGAGAAGGAGAAGGAGAAGGAGACGGACCATTAGGCGAGTGTACGCGATTCACCCACGGGTCAGGTGAGGTGACCCGTGGAACTCTCGCTGTTTCCTTTAGGCCTGCTCGGAAGCGGATCGTGTATCGCTGTCGAAAGCAGTGACAAGTTGTTCCGGAAGCGCCTCAGGTGAAAACACTGAGACTAGGTCCCCCGGCTCAATCTCTGCATCACTATTCGGCGTGATATGAGATCCATCACGCTCAATCCCCACAACGAGGACTTTCTCTGGTAGTAGTCCTTCGCGGTGAGCGTCTGCAAGGGTCATTCCAGCAATACCAGCGGTTTCTGAAACGGTGAATTCAACAAGCTCACCGCCACCTGCGACAGCTTGGAAATCAGTAACCGCAGATGGAGCACGATCCTCCTCAGGGGCGAATCGATGGTACGGTTGAAATCTTTCATCAATAACGATATCCTCACGCTGGATACTCAATCCGGCAGCCGATAGCTGGTGAGCGATACGATTGATATCATTTGTATCCTCGCCGACAGCGGTGATTACAAGATTATCCTGTCCAGCGAGGAGTTCCCGCACATGGATGATTCCTGGGGTTGCTGCTGCTTTGTCGGCAAACGTCGATCGCTTTCCGACGGGAGCGGTGCAGGTGAATTGTGTGGTTACCTTTCCGTTTGACTGCTCATAATTGATATCGGTGTGATAGCCACGGATAATTCCACTTTCTTCCAGCTGATTGATACGATTACGGACTGTTGCTGGGGTGACATCTACCTCTTCGGCAATCATTGGTGCGGACGTATCTCTTGCGTTCGCCCCAAGATAATAGAGGATCCGCCGATCGATCTCGTCGGGTCGATAGGTCACGATCTTATTTATCGGTTATTTGGGCAAAGACGTTGTGATACCATGCTCGTTCGACTTACAGTTGATTTGAGAGCGTGCATTCGATTTGAGAGAGTCGCCGGAGGCAGCGCTGGCAGCGACAGTGAGTCTGACGAGTGGGTGAATCGCAAGCAGGCTACCTCTACCCTCGGAGGAGTCGAACGACCTCATCAGTCACATCCGGTTGGACTGCCAGGATGTATTGGATGCCAGGTTCAAGTATCATGTCTGGTCCTGGGAACGCGCCTGTATGCTGCTCGGCTACAATAACTGCTCCTTGCGGGAAGGAGACAGCATCCAGTGACTTCCCGGCTGCTGGTGCTCGTTCGGCGATCTCTATCTCAATAAGCTCCAGCCGGTCTGTGACCTCCTCGATTGTTCGGACCCCACCGCCGCTGACATCGATAATATCGTTGGCAGCCGTGTGAGCAGCCAGTTCTTCAGGATAGACAACAGCATCGACGATCTGTTCGAACTCCTCATGCTCGCCATGGTCGATTCGGGCGACTGTTTTGATATCGGCGGCGATTCGTTGTGCGGTCATACAGATTCCGACGTTCGTCATTGCACCGTGACTCGTTAGCGCTGCAATGACGTCGCTCCGCTCCAATTGCGCCTCTCTGAGTACACTTGGACGACCACCGTCTCCATGGATTACGGAGGCGATGTACTGATCGCTCAGAAACTGGACGCGGTCACTGTCCTGCTCAATGATGACAAGGTCATGACCACGGTTGCTCAATCGCTGTGCTGTATGGTACCCGACGCGGCCGCCACCGACAATAACGATCTGAAGATCTTTGCTCATGAATGAGTCTGAAGTCCGTATGTGCTGATAGTATGTATTTGTATCATTATGCTAATTATTCAATCCTCTTCGACTGTCTCGCTCATCGTTGAGTCCTCGATAGGGGTAGTCTCTGCATCTGTCGATTGAGTATTCGAAAGCACAGTACGAGTCCGCTCTGAATTAAGCCCAACGTAGATAACTGCCCCAACCAGTAACCATCCGACTGCGACAGCCCATGTTACCCATGAAATGAATATAGCAAGGACTAAATTGAGCACACAACCGAGAATCGGCGGTGCGGGATAGAACGGAATCTCGAATGGTCGATTCAGATTCGGCTGATCTCGTCGAAGCTTAATCACCGCGAGATTCACTACAATAAATCCAAGTAGTGAGAATAAACTCGCAAGATTGCCGACAAGACTAATTGGAGCAACGATAGTCGCAACGAGCATGATTGCTGCGCTCGCCATTAACGCCGAATACGGCGTTCCGTATTTATGATGGATATTTCCGAGCCGTTCGGGCAATTGACCTTCTCGCCCCATCGCGTACGCCACACGACTTGAACCGATGACAACAGCATTGAGCGCACTGATTGTTGAGAAGACAGCACCGAATGCAATAAGCGCAGCCCCGATTGAGGCTCCAAAGAATGCAACATCAGGCATAAAGCTAATCGCCGCTTCAACGACGGCTTTTTCCTTTGCGCTGCCGAGTCGAGGAGCCCCTAGTGTCCCGACTGCAACGCCGACGACTAAGAGATATATCAACACCGTGACGCCGAGACTGATGAAGATGGCTCGTGGAATATTCTTCTTTGGGTTCTCGACCTCTTCGGTGACCGTCGCAATAAGATCATATCCCTGAAACGCAATAAACGTCAATCCCATTGCCGGGAGAACTTTTGTGGCGCCCTTCGAGAAGAAATCAGACACTGTCGGAGCAGCCCCCGGATCAATTCCGAAAAACGTCGCTGACGAGACAGCACTGATACCGAAGAAGATGAACACGATGAGAATCCCGATCTTGACCAGCGTCACAAGCGTCTCTGCGCCACCGCTGGCTTCCGTCGAGAGTGCGTTTAGCATCACGAATGAAACAACCGCGAGCAATGCGTAACCGACCTGCCAGATTGGTCCTGCCGGCAGACCGCCCCAGTAAAGATGGATAAACTCGATAAAGTTCGAGGAGAATCCAAGTGCGTACAGTGCGCCGGCAGCCATATACGTGAACCATCGGGTCCAGCCCATCACAAACGCAATGGGTGCGGAAAACGTCTCACGAATGTACGCATATCCGCCACCATTTTTTGGGATTGCGCTCGCCAACTCGGCGTACGATAACGCGGTAAAGAGGGTAACGCCGCCGTTCAGAACGAACACAAGAAGCGCTGCAGGACCGGCAATTCTGGCTGCGAGCCCGGTCAGAACGAAAATCCCCGCACCGATCATCGCACCAATACCAACCATTGTCGCATCCAGCAGTCCAAGGCTTGCGGCTGGTGATCGAGTGTCTTGTTCCGATCCCATTATATGCCTCGTCGGTGCAACATGTCGGTCCAAATATCATTTTTGAGGACTGCAGTGAGATGGATAACAAGACCACAGAGCTCAGAATGTCCAGGATATGTATCGAATGTGCCTGTGCCAGCCGAGATCATGATTGGGTAGGACTCCGGATAATGAATGCAGGGTCGTTCGTATTGAGGGGCATCTTAGTCGAGGCGGTTTCAAGAACTGGAGTCTTATTGAGGGGATCTGGGGTCCCTTCACCTATGACGAGAAGATCACATTTGTCCTCCAATTCAACGATACGCTGTCTGACATTATCGCCTCCTGATACTTGCTGGTAGATCCGATTAGAATCAACGCCTCTTTTGACAAGTTGGTCCGTGGCATTCGTGAGCGTCTCCTCACGGGTATGGAATAGTATGACCGACGCGTCGACTGCAGCCAATAAATCAGCAACAAATGAAAGGATTCGGTCAAACTCCGGTCCGTCTCCGAGCGCGACGAATAGTCGGTCAAGCGAATTCACTTCACCTGTGCTCAGAATCGCGTCACAGTCGTCCTGAGGAGCGACACGGTCAATTGCCTTCTCCCGAGCGCTGCTGAACACGAGTCGTGTCTGAACAGGGATATCTGCGTTGTGAAATGGGCGAATGAGGTCAGTGAGCGTCTTACGAGTATCTGTTTCGAGCTGATCGCGTGCTGCCCCCGGCGGAGTCTGCTCTGGCAGTTTATAATGTCCGAGTGCGACTACCTCTGTCGCTGTGAGCGCCTCAATGAGCACCGATGGGAATGCGTCAGTGTCGGGCAGATCGAATGTAATGAGAACTTTATAACTCATGATTATGCCTGCTCGTCCGGTTAAAATGGTGGAAAGTCGATGTTTCATTCATCCAAAAGGACAGGGAGTCGATTGTGATTCGTTGTTTTGAGTCGGACTCCCGTCCCCGCTGGTCAACAGCAATCGATTGCGGGTTTCTTTTCGTCATGATGATTTCATTTGTACATAATTTTCTGGAATCAAAAATACTGTGGATATATATTATTTGTAAGATGCATTTATTGGTATTGTATTTATGATTAAAAAATATAGTCGGTAGTCAAAACAAATCGAAGTACTAACATTATCTCTGGTCATAAAACATAGTAATATTATGATTGTTAGGACACACCGACAGAAAGGTAATTAAAATAATATGTCGGTAGTCAAAACAAATCGAAGTACTAACATTATCTCTGGTCATAAAACATAGTAATATTATGATTGTTAGGACACACCGACAGAAAGGTAATTAAAATAATATTTTCGCATATCGACTTGACAGTCAGTGGAGATAGCCGGTTATCAACGCTAAACGCTGGTATAATAATCTCCTGAATACACTGCACCGAAGTATTGAGCCGTCGAATTCTTTCTTAGGAAGAATCGCGGGGACTGACAGCGCTCAGCGCTCAGCGCTCAGCGCTTAGTGCGAATTCCATCTAGTTGATGAATTGACTCAGACGATATACCGCATCTCTCCATGATATCGATTGAACTTGAGTGTAGTCGGAGTCGTTAGTGCGTTCACAATTAATCAGTGAACATGCGATAGGAGATGGGAGCCGAGAGCCGAGGATTTCGACGTGGTAGAGATCGTGACTCTTCAGAAGACAACGGATGATTGAGTATGTCGGTGTAAGTTCTCGAGTGTTCAACAGTGGTTGGCAATATGACCATGCGATGTGTGCTTGTCTGCAAAACCCGTACTTACCAGAGTTGAAAACGGAAGTATATGCTCTGTTCTGTTCCAGTTGGTTTGAGTGACGAGACTTACACTGGCAATGACTGTGATATCGAAGACTGAGGGATGAACTTTGTCTGCTGATGCTGATGCTGTGTGA
>Ga0209965_1000507_pt1 | contig 13925 bp, 13 predicted proteins | sample SalPon2_B_H2O_MG_FD_185707 | JGI IMG/M metagenome (GOLD analysis project Ga0209965, IMG submission 185707) | Salt pond water microbial communities from South San Francisco under conditions of wetland restoration - Salt Pond MetaG R2_B_H2O_MG... | ecosystem: Environmental > Aquatic > Non-marine...
TGCACCTGCTCCGAGAACGCAGAGTCGTGCGCCGCTCATTGGCTTGCCTCCGTGAGCGGTTGGATAACCTGGAGCTCCTTGTCCGCGGCGATCTCCTGGAGCTTCGCCAGCGCATCCCCGTTGGTTCCCGACCGCGTTTTGAGTCGGAGCCGTGCACTCGATGTCTCGTCGCGGCCGCGTGGGGCCGACAAGGAGAGATCGGTCAGCGAGGCGTCCGCACAGGATTCGACCTGTTTGAGCGTATCCGAGAGATCGGTGTCGACGAGGTGGCCGACCAGAATGACGACCAACTCCTCGTCGTACCGCTCGGAGCCGGCCTGAATGACGTTGACCCCGGTATCCCGAAGCGACTCGACGATGTTATCGAACCGCGAGGGGGCACAGGAGATGTCGACCTCGACCGGAATGTGGCCGCGCGGGGTGAGGTTCCCGCGTTCGTGATAGATCGACAGCAGGTTGCCGCCGCCCTCCGAGATCGGCTCTAGGGCGCGAAGCAGTTCGCCCGGCTCGTCGACGAGCTCAAGCCGAACCGTGTGGGTCTGGACTTCGCCGCCAGTGTCGCTCATTGGGCCACCTCCGGGGCCGACGAACGTGTCGTGTCCGACCGACAGCAGATGCTCCCTCGTGCGATGCTGACCCGTCGGACTGCGGCTGACGTTCCCGTCCGCATATATATCAACCGTGTTTTTTCAGCAGGTATAAGACTTCATCGAAGCCTCGCCTTGCCAGTGTGTCGACAACAGGCACGGAAAAATGCGGCATCGGTGTCAATTCGACTGTGGGCCGACAGCAGCGCCACTGTCGCAACCGGTCAGTAGGCAGCGACTACCTACAACCCTAACAGCCGTCGGGTCGACTTAGAGGTAGTCGATACTCGGCGGCAGTTCGAGCTTCATCCCCTTGCGCTCGCGGATTTCGCCGATCTTCTCGGTCTGGAGGTTGTCCACCAGCACGCGGAAGCCAGCGTTCTCGGTGTTCCACGACGCACGGCCCTCGGTCGCGGATCGAACGTCCGAGGAGAAGCCGATCATCTCTTCGACGGGTGCGATACCCTCGATCACCATGAGGTCGCCCTCCTGGAACATGTCGTCGACAGTGCCACGACGGCCCTGAATCTCGCCGGAGGCCGAGCCCATGTACTCGGATGGAACGTCGATACGGACGTTCTGGATCGGTTCGAGCAGCCGGATCTCGGCGTCGATCAGCGAGCGGTGGACCGCATCCCGCGTTGCCGGAATGACCTGTGCGGGACCACGGTGGATCGTGTCCTCGTGGAGTTTGGCGTCGTGGAGTCGGAACAGCGCACCCTGGACGGGCTCGGCAGCGAGTGGCCCGTCTTCGAGAGCGTCTTCGAGCCCCTCGATAACGAGCTCCATCGTCTCGTTGAGGTGCTGGATACCCTTTGTCTCGTCGAGCAGGATGTTCGTTTTGAACATGTGCTCGACAAGCTGGGAGTCGTCTTTGTCCATACCTGCCTCTTGGAGCGCCTCACGGCGTTCCAGTTCGGGCATATCCATCGAGGCCTCGCCGAGCTTGATGGCGTCGACGATGTCTTGGCTGAGGGGTTCGGCGGTGATGTAGAACTTGTTGTGGTTGTTCGGCGAGACACCCTCGACTTCGCGGGATTTCTCCTGGGGCTGCTCGCGGAAGACGACAATTGGCTCACCGGTGTTGACCTGAATACCCTGATTGTCGCGGATACGGTGGGTGATGACTTCGAGGTGGAGTTCGCCCTGACCGCTGATCAGGTGCTCACCGGTGTCTTCGTTAATCTCGATGCGGATCGTTGGGTCCTCTTTGGCGACCTGCTGGAGCGTCTTGATGAGCTTCGGCAGGTCGTCCATGCTCTTTGCCTCGACGGATTTCGTGATGACCGGCTCCGAGATGTGTTCGATGGACTCGAACGGCGTCATCTCGACTGAGGAGACAGTAGAGCCTGCAATCGCGTCCTTGAGACCGGTGACCGCGGCGATGTTACCCGCGGGCACTTTCTCGACTTCCTCACGCTCGCCACCCATGAAGATCCCGACCGACTGGACACGGTTAGTGCCCGCCGTCCCGGAGACATAGAGGTTCTGACCCTTTTCGATGGTTCCGGAGAACAGTCGACCCGTGGCGATCTCGCCAGCGTGGGGGTCCATCGAGATGTCGGTCGACATGAAGACGACTTCGCCGTCTTCGTCGACCAGACGCATGCTCTCTGCGAGATCCGAGTCGGCGTCGCCACGCCACACCGTCGGGATACGGCGGGGCTGGGCGTCGACTGGGTTTGGGAAGTGCTCGGCGACCATGTCGAGGACGACGTTCGACAGCGGCGTTCGCTCCTGAAGCTCATCGCGGCCTTCATCGCCACTGCGTTCGAGCTCCATGATGTCGCCGAAGTCGATCCCGGTGCGCTGCATCGACGGCATCGAGACACCCCATTTGTAGAGCGCCGAGCCGAAGCCGACAGTGCCGTCTTCGACACCGACGGTCCAGTCGTAGTCTTTCTCCTCGGTCATCCCGCGGATGAGTTCGTTGACATCGTTGATGACATCGAGGAGTCGTTTCTGCATCTCTTCAGGCCCTTCCTGAAGCTCGTTGATGAGGCGGTCGACCTTGTTGATAAAGAGTGCCGGTTTGACACCCTCGCGGAGTGCCTGCCGCAGGACGGTCTCGGTCTGGGGCATTGCGCCCTCGACCGCGTCGACAACCACGAGCGCGCCGTCGACGGCACGCATTGCTCGGGTCACGTCGCCACCGAAGTCGACGTGGCCCGGCGTGTCGATCAGGTTGATAAGGTGGTTGGTATCCTCGTACTCGTGGGTCATCGAAACGTTTGCCGCATCGATGGTGATCCCACGTTCCTGCTCGTCTTCTTTGGTGTCCATCGCGAGCTGCTGTCCGGCCGTCTCGTTGGAGATCATGCCAGCACCAGCAAGGAGGTTGTCAGAAAGCGTCGTTTTACCGTGGTCGACGTGTGCGGCGATGGCGATGTTCCGGATGTGCTCCGGGTTGTCCATCAACCGCTCACATTCTTGAACGATCTTTTTTCGTCGGCCCATTATACAGGCTCCTACCAGAAGGAGGGTCAAAAGGGTAGTGTTTCGCCTTCAAAGAGTTCCCCTGACTCCGACCGCAGTACAGCGGTATACTGTGCTTTCAGTGTGAAATGGCGTACCATACCGTGTGTCGTCGTCGAGCGACGACCGACCCCGGATCGGGCCGCTACTTCGTGCTGTCTTCGGTTGGGATCGCGTCTTCGAGCTCCGGGATCTTCGTCGGGCCGGTATTCGAGACGATCATCGTGTCGTAGGAACGGTCGGCCGCAACCGACGAACCGACGCTGATCGAGTTGGCGATCCGCCCGGCGTTCTCGCTGCCGACGAAGACGATGCTCGCCCCGTGGTCGCGGAGGAACTTTCGGATCTTGTTCGCGATCGTCCCCGACGGGGAGTTCCGTCCGACCGAAATGTGGTGGAACTCGGCGTCGGGAGCGATCTCCGCGGCCGACTCCCGGAGGGCGTCGACGATCGCATCGCCGTCGAAGGTCGCGTTCGGCCCGATCCACCCCCGCTCGCGGGCGTACGATTTGTCGCTTCTCGGCACGACCGAGACGACGATAACACCCTGATCCAGCACGGTCTGGAACTGGGCGGCCCGGACGAGCGCCGTTTTTGACAGGTCGCTCCCATCGAAGGGGACAACGAGACTCATTGCTCGATCGACTGGCTCCGGGCTAATATAAATTACCGGAGCGGCTGCGCTCGGTGTCCCAACTGGCCGCGAAACACCCATATAGCTGCCCGCTCTTGGTAACAGTACGCATGGATGTTCGAGTGCAGGGGAGAGTCGCCCCGGACCCGTTTTTAAGTGCGGCCGCACTCCTGGAAACCGAGTATACGCTCTCGCGGCCGGTCGATGTACAGATCCGCGAGAACCCCGACGAGCGAACGTGGGCGGCCCACTACGAGGACCGCCACGTGCTCAACATCTCCCGGCAGGCCGCCACCAGCGTAATGGCCCGCGAACTCGCCTTGCATGAGTTCGCCCACATGGCCCGCTACGAACAGCGCCACGCCTCCCACATCCAGTCGACCGAGGAGGCGCTGTTTCTCGCGCTGGCCGGTCGGTCGGTCGAGCGCCGGAAGCTCTCTCACTGCTACCAGATCGCCAACCATATGAAGGATATCTACGCCGATGACATCACCCTCGATCTGGCCCCTGCCACCAAACTGATCGACTTTTTCGCCGCGAAGCTCGCCGACGCGCTGGCTGATCGACCAAGCGGGGACGGCCGGCCGGACTCCCGGCTCGAAACGCCGGGAGCCGACCCCGAGATCACGGCTGTCAACGCCGCCTTTGCCCTCGGGCTGGTCGAACGACACGGACTGGTCGACAGCGGCCACCGGCTCTACGATCTCGCGGCGGCAGCCGCCGCCGATGCACCGGCAGTCGACCTCACAGGATTTAAACAGCGGTTCAAATCGCTGGGCGCGGATCCCTCCGAAAGCGAGTATCGGAAGGCGCTGGTCGACGTGACTCGGGCCTACGCAACCGCCGACTGAGGCAAACGGAAGGGCTTTTCGCGGCGAGTGGTATCCGACGGTATGGGTCAGGTAAAACGCCGGGCAGTCGGCTATGTTCTGGGGATTGCAGTTCTCATCTTCGTTTCTGCGCTCGCCTACGATTTCGGGATGCGGACCTACGAGCCCGACTACTCGTATTCGTTTTTACAATCCGTACAGTTCGTCGTCGAGACGTTTACTGCGACCGGCTACGGTTCGCATTCGCCGTGGGAGAGCCCCCAGATGAACGTACTCGTAATGGTCCTCGATATTACCGGTGTGGCGATGTTTTTCGTCGCGCTTCCGGCCGTCTTTCTGCCGGTGTTTCGGCAGGCGCTTTCGACGTCGGCCCCGACGACCGTCGACGAGGAACTCGCCGACCACGTGATCGTCTGTACGTTCTCGTCGCGTGCAGAGACACTGATCGACGAACTGGAGGCCGACGGCGTCGACTACGTGCTGATGGAGGCCAACGGCGACCGAGCCGACGAGCTCTACGACGAAGGGTATCCGATCGTTCACGCCGATCCGGAGTCGGTCGCCGGGCTCAGGCAGGCCAACATCAGTACGGCACGGGCGCTCGTCGCCGATGTTTCGGACCGCGTCGACGCGAGTATCGTGCTGGCGGCCAAGGAGGCCAACGGCGACGTGCAGGTCATCAGCGTCGTCGAAGATCCCGACCGAGAACGCTACCACCGGCTTGCGGGAGCCGACACCGTGTTGTCGCCACGAACCATCCTCGGCGAGAGCCTCGCGGGGAAGCTCACCACGGCAGTTCGGGCAGATTTCGAGGATGCGATCGCCATCGGCGAGGAGTTCGCCATCGCAGAGATTCCGATCGACGGCGACTGCGAGCTGGCCGGGACAACGTTGGCCGAGAGCGCGATCCACGAGCGATACGGGGTGACTATCGTTGGCTCGTGGCTCCATGGCGATTTCGAGATGCCGCCCGACCCGGAGTTGGTCCTCGACAGCGGCACCTACCTGATCGTCACCGGCCGGGAGCCGCAGCTCCAGCGACTCGAACGCGAGGCGACTTCGGCGGTCCGCCGGTTCCGCCACGGGAAGACGATCGTCGTCGGCTACGGCGAGGTCGGTGGGATCGTCGCCGAACGGCTCGAGGAGTTCGACCTCCCCTACACGGTGGTCGACGAAGTCGACAGGGAGGGCGTCGACATCGTTGGTGACGGCACCGACCCCGAGGTGTTGCGGGCAGCCGGTATCGAGGACGCCCGCTCGGTCGTGCTGGCACTGCCGGACGACACGGCCACCGAGTTCGCGACGCTCGTCATCCGGGATCTGAACCCAGAGGCCGAAATCGTCGCCCGCGCCGAGACCGCCGGAGCGATTCAAAAAACCTACCGCGCCGGCGCGGAGTACGTCCTCTCGCTGTCGACCGTCAGCGGCCGAGCGATCGCCTCGGAGGTCCTCGACACCGAAAAGATCCTCTCGATGGATACCCAAATCGAATGTGTCCAAACGACCGCAGCAGGGCTCATCGACGAAACCCTTGCGGGGGCTCGCGTTCGGGAGCGCACCGGGTCGACAGTTGTCGCTGTCGAGCGTGACGACGAACTGGTCACGGATCTCGGCCCCGAGTTCCGATTCCAGCATGGCGACGAACTGGTCGTCGTCGGCACTGACGAAGATACCAACCGGTTTGTCGAACAGTTCGGCTAACGACGCCGATCAGATACTAAACGACACCGTGTCTGTGGCCGTCTCGTCGGCCCCATCAAGCGTGATATCGGCCGTGTAATCGCCCTTTTTCGGGTTTTCGACACCGGCGATCGTCACGATCACCTTGCCGCCGATATCCGTGTTGTATCTCCCGTCAAGTGAGAACGTCGCCGTCGACCCGCTGTAGCTATCGGAGGTGACATTGATCTCGGTTGGATCGCTCTCGCCACTGCGGGTGATCTCGACGGTCACGTCTTCGTCAGTCAGGCCATCGAGGCTTGCTCCCTGGCTACCGCCGGGGTAGTCGACGGTGATCGTGTCGACCTCACCTTGGTAGTCGACGTATCCGGTCGACCAACTGTGCGTCGAGGCGGCATTCTGCTTTGCGGGATCAAGCCTCAGGTTCCACGCGCCAGTGATCGTGACCTCTTTCGAGGCAGTCGTGTCTTCGGTCTCGACCACGAGGTCGATTGCCGGCGCGTCGTCGGCAGCAGTGGTGTAGCTAAACGTATCACTGTAGGACTCGGCGGGTTCGAGGGCGACTGACGTCGACTCCTCGACGGTACCCGCACTCACCGTAACCGTCCGGCTCCCCGGATCGCTGCCATTGTTGGTCACCGTATAGCTGGCAGTAAGCTCATTGCCTGCTGTAACGGCCGCGGGTGCGTCCGTGATCTCGGGGTCGAAGAACGCTCCCGAGCCGGAGATCCCCATCTCCGTCTCGAACGTCGCTGCGTCCGAAGCGGTCGTATACGTGATCGCTGGCATATAAACGTCCGAACTCGGGTTTTCGATACCGTTGATCGTGATTTTGGCCTGTCCCGCGATGTTCGTGTTGAAATTGCCAGCCAGATCGAACGTCGCCGACGAGCCGGTGTAGGTGTCCTTGTTGACTTTGACTTCTGTGAGTTCGCCGTCACCACTCCGGTCGAGTTCCACGGTGATATCCTTGTCATCCAACCCACCGAGGCTGGTCCCATCTGGATAATCGACCGTTATCGTGTCGACATCCGTCTCGATGTAGAGGTCCCAAACGTTCCACGTGTGTGTCGCCGGTTGGTTCTGGGAATCCGGGACAGTATTGAGCGTGGCACTCACCTCACGCGGGACGACATGAAACTCAGAGAGTGTTGAAACCGAATCGACGAAACTCGCCATTGTCCCGGTAATCGTGAGGCTGATCGATGCGAGTGCGCCCCCAGTAAGAATGAAGTTTCGCCGTTTCATGTGTTTCTCTCACAGACACCCACTGCCGTTCCTAGCGAACAACCTCGGCCATACTGCCGAGGGGGAGTCTACTACTGAACAGTACCAAGTACAGATATATCAACATTCGTGTGTCTCCTCGTCGACTGGAGTCGAAACGGGATGTCACAGCCCTCGAATCGGGAAACCGGGGTTGAACAGCCTATCGCTGGCTTAGCTCATAAAGAGCCGGCGGTCGGCCCGTTCGTGGCTCATCCCCATCACGTCGGCCAGCGGGGCGAACGAACACATCGCCCGGAGGTCGGCGTCGTGGTAGCGGTCACAGATGGCCTCGATAGTCGGAAACAGCCTCGACAGCTCCGACTGGATGTCGGTGTGGCCGAACCGCCCGAGCCGTTGGGCAGCGCTCAACAGCCCGGCCACCGTCGAGTAGGCACCTACTAACGCCGCCTCGTGGGGGCCGGTTCCGGCGGATTGGGCGACTACCCCGAGGACGACCGGGTAGTGACCGGCGGTGCGTCCCGCCTCGAGTTCGGCTCGGTACTCCGCGACGACCCCGTCGACCGTTGCCGCGGCAAAGGGGCCGTCGTCGGTCTCGGCCAGCAGGTCCAACAGCTTCCCACCGGCCTTTTCGGAGCTTTCGCGGAACTCGGCGGGAAGCGTCGCCGCTCCGAGTCGTTCGTCGGTCGCGAGGACCCCATCGAGATCACCCGTGGCCGCCGAGCGATAGGCATGGCCGAGGGCGACTGTTTCGGCGGGACCGATCACGCCCTGCAGATAGCCCTCGACGAGCTCGCCCAACTCCTCGGTGGTCTCGATATACCCCTCGTTGATATACTGCTCGACGCCGTAAGAGGCGGTGTACGTTCCCACCGGCAGCATCGAATCCGAGAGCCGGAGTGCCATCAAAAACGCCCCAGACTCAGTCATGGCTCTGGCCTCCCACGTGGTCGTGGCTGTGATCTGGCTCATGGCTATGGCTGTGGTCCGCCTCGTGATCGTGGTCGTGATCAGACCCATGGCCGTGGGCTGCGGCTGCCGACGCCTCGTCGACGAACCGGTCGGCGTCGACGGTCTCGTACCACGTTTCGGCCCCGGCGGGGAGATACGGCCCGAGAACGTCCTCGATGATCGCCCGGTCGGCTTCGACCGGGATGTAGACCGTTCGCTCCTCGATGGCGATATCCCAGTGTTGGTTACCGATCCGGTGGCCGAGTTCGACCGTCGCAGCGGGCGTCGACTCGGGGAGTTCGATCACGAACGCCTCGCGTGACTCGAAGGCGACGACCACCGCGCGGTCGTCGTCGCACACGAGCACATCACCCGCGGCGAGTTCCGGCTTGTCGACGAGCACGCCGAGATCGGTCCCGGCGTCAGTCTCGACGCGGAGCCGGGACTTCCGACGGTCGGCGCTGTCGAGGACCACTCGTTCAAGCGTCCTCTCGGCCTCGTGGCCGTCGACCGCTGCGGCGAGTTCGGAGTCCTCGAAACGGTTGCCGATGACGCCATCGACACGTTTCATCGGACGTCCTCCTCGATCGGTGCGCCGACGCCGAGCAGCGTTTGTCGGCTCTCGTCCCACGCCGCCTCGACTGCCGCCGTCACGTCGGCGCTCCGATCACCGAGCACCCGAACCGTGAGACCGGCGTCATCTTTTAAAACGGATGTGCCGCCGTGGATGTCGGATAGCTCGTCGAGCCGGTCGTGAATCGCATCTGCGAGCCCGTCGAGTTCCTCGGAGTTGGGCGCGAAGACGTAGAGTGTGCCGATGACGCCGAACTCGCCGACCGTTGCCGGGTCGCGTGGGTCACGCTCGTCGGGCCGGAGGTCGACTGCGTCCGCACAGACCAGCGACTCTGCGACCGACGCCTCCAGTCGACTGTGGAAGTGGTCGAAACTGAACGGCTCGTGGTCCGAGAGGCCATTCGGCACGAACACGTCGCCGACGATCACTGTTGCGTCCTCAGCCATCTCGACGGTGGTCGTCTGGAGGCAGCGAGCGTCCTCATTGAGGATGGTTGGCCCGGGGAGATATTCGAGGTACGCCCCCGACTCGGCGACCAGTGTGGCGTCCAGATGGGCGTAGCTGGCTTTCATGCTCTGGACCTTCGTTGCGCTCTGAGTTGTCACGTGCGCGCGCGCACTCGGACGGGCCTCGACCGATAGTGTCTGGCGGTCGCCCTGCGTAACGGCCCCAGTCGGGTCCTGCAGGCAGATCGTCGTCAGTCCCGGAGCCGGATCGCTGTCCAGAGTACCGGTCAGGTGGAACGGCACCTTCACGTAGTCCGACAGCAGCCGGGTGGGGTTGTCGCCCTCGCGGCCCACCACCAGCTCGGCGAGGCCGTTTTTCCCGTGGCCGAACGCCGGCGACTGTGGCAGGTGTTGCTCGCCATACTTCCGGAAGGCAGGCGGCACCGCTTCCCGCTCGGTGTTCGTGCTCACGCGAACAGAACGCTCCGTTCGATGGCGTCGACGACTTCGTCGATTCCTTCTTCGGCCTTACAGTCGGTGAACAGGGTCGGCTCCTCGCCACGGACTTCGTTGGCGTCTCGCTCCATCAGATCGAGATCGGCGTCGACGTAGGGTGCGAGATCGGTCTTGTTGATTACCAGCAGGTCGGCCTGGGTGACTCCCGGACCGCGTTTGGCCGGGATGTCGTCGCCCTCAGCGACCGAGATGACGAACATGAAGTAGTCCGCCAGCTCGGGGTTAAAGGTCGCCGCGAGGTTATCGCCGCCTGATTCGATCAGGACGACATCCAACTCCGGATGAGCCTCGGTGAACTCGTCTATCTTGGCGAGGTTCATTGAGGGGTCTTCTCTGATCCCCGTGTGTGGACAGGCCCCGGTTTCGACACCGGCGACGAGGTCCTCAGGCAGTCGTCCCGCGAACGACGCCTGTAGCTGTTCGGCGTCGGCCTGGGTCATGATATCGTTGGCGATCACGCCGACGTTGTAGCCCGCCTCATCGAGCCGCGGGACAAGCTGTTTGACCATCGCTGTCTTCCCGGAGCCGACCGGCCCGCCGAGGCCGACCTTAGCGACGTCTCTGTACCCCATCAGTCGAGTTGCTCCTCGCTGTCGGCCCGGATCGGCTCGTGAACCGTCACGAGTTTCGTCCCGTCTGGGAACGTCGGTTCGACCTGTACCATGTCGACCATTTCGGGGACGCCCTCCATCACGTCCTCGCGGGAGAGCAGACTCGTCGCCTCCTTGCGGATTTCGGCGACGCTGTCGCCCTCGCGGGCCCGTTCGCAGACCCAATCGGAGATGTAGGCGACTGTTTCGGGATGGTTGAGTTCGATACCGCGGTCCTTCCGGCGGCGGGCTAGCTCCGCCGCCATGAAGATCGTGAGTCGTTCGTTGTCCTTTGGTGAGAGTTTCATAGTGTGTACCGCTGTGCGAGTGGAACCTCTTCGGCCGGTTCACAGGTCACGTGGTCGCCGTCGACTTCGACCTCGAACGTCTGGGCGTCGATTTCGATGTCCTCGGGGCAGTAATCGTTGTGCAGCATATCCGACTTGCCGACCTCACGGGTGCCCTCAACGGGCCGAACGGTCGAATCGAGATCCAGCTCGTCGCCGATACCGTTCTCGTAGGCGGCCCTACTGACGAAGGTGGTGCTCAGGGCGTTTTTCGCTTTGCCGACCGCGCCTGCCCGGGAGCGCTGCATCACGGGCTCGCAGGTCATCAGCGAGCCGTTGGCCTCGCCCATCTCCGAGTGGACGGGGAAGCCGTTCTTGATGACGTATTTGGGTTTGATGCCGAAGAACGCCGGCTCCCAGAGCGCGATGTCGGCCATCTTCCCCGGTTCGAGCGAGCCAATGTACTGGTCGATCCCCGCGACCTTCGCGGGGTTGAGCGTGTATTTGGCGACGTACCGCTGAATCCGAGAATTGTCCGCACCGGTGCCCTCGTCGGCCGGAAGCGGCCCGCGCTGAGCCTTCATCTTGTGGGCAGTCTGCCACGTCCGGCAGATGACCTCGGCCATCCGTCCCATCGCCTGCGAATCGGAGGTCATCATACTGATCGCGCCCATGTCGTGGAGCACGTCCTCGGCGGCAATCGTCTCCGAGCGGATCCGTGACTCGGCGAAGGCCACGTCCTCCGGCACATCGGGGTTCAGGTGGTGGCAGACCATCACCATATCGAGGTGTTCGTCGAACGTGTTCGTGGTGTAGGGCATCGAGGGGTTGGTCGACGACGGCAGCATATGCTCGTAGCCGATCAGTTCGAGCACGTCGGGAGCGTGGCCCCCGCCTGCGCCCTCGATGTGGAAGGTGTGGATGGTCCGGCCGTCGACGGCGTCGAAGGTGTCCTCGACGAAGCCCGACTCGTTGAGCGTGTCGGTGTGGATACAGACTTGGACATCCTCCTCGTCGGCGACCGTGAGAGCGGTGTCGATCACTGCGGGCGTCGACCCCCAGTCCTCGTGGAGTTTGAGTCCACAGGCACCCGCGTCGATCTGTTCGTGGATCGGTTCGGGTTGGCTGCTGTTGCCCTTCGCGTAGAAGCCGACGTTCATCGGGTACTCCTCGGCGGCCTCCAAGAAGCGCTTGATGTTCTCGGGGCCGGGCGTACAGGTCGTCGCCCCGCCGCCGTAGCCACCGCCGAACATCGTCGTCACGCCGCTGGCTAAGGCGTGGTCGAACAGTTCCTTGCTGTTGAAGTGGACGTGAATGTCGAACGCCCCGGGCGTCGCGATCAGACCGTCGGCCGGCACCGCGTCGGTGCTCGCGCCGATAATGAGGTTCTCGTCGACGCCGTCCATCGTGTCGGGATTGCCGGCTTTTCCGAAGCCAGCGACCTCGCCGTTTCGAACGCCGAGGTCGCCCTTCCGGACGCCGAGGACGGGATCGATGAGGACGACGTTCGTGTAGACGTAGTCGAGGGCGCCCTCCGCCTGAGTGGTCCCCGGCTGCATTCCCATCCCGTCGCGCATCGTTTTGCCGCCGCCGAAGACCGCCTCGTCGCCGTAGGTCGTGTGGTCGTGTTCGATCTCGGCCAGCAGGTTCGTATCGCCGAGCCGAACCCGGTCGCCCTCGGTCGCCCCGAAGAGGCTCGTGTAGTTCTCTCGGGAGAGTTCGCGGCTCATTCCTCGGCCTCCATATACCCCGCCTCGCGGGCGCGCTCGATGGCTGCCTGCTTTAGGTCCTCGTCGTCAAGCGGCCCCTCGACGAGGCCGCCCATCCCCTTCATAATTCGGTTGCCGCCGAAGGCGACGAGGTCGACGTCCTCCTCACAGCCCGGCTCGAACCGGATCGCCGTCCCCGCGGGGATGTCCAGCCGCATCCCATAGGCGGTCTCCCGATCGAAATCAAGAGCGGGATTTGCCTCAAAGAAGTGGAAATGCGAGCCGACCTGTGAAGGTCTATCTCCGGTGTTTTCGACAGTGACAGAGGCAGTCTCACGGTCAGCGTTGATTTCGACTGGTTCGTCGGCGGTCAACAGCTCGCCCGGCACGAGTCCGCTCATCGGCGGTCGTCCTCCGTGGCCCCTGTTCCGGTATCAATCAGTTGTACCAACATAACACAGCTTTGTTTGTAGAACATAAATAAAACGCTTTCTTTCAGTGTAACTCTGACAGTTGAATCGGACGTTTGACTACTTATACGCAATTGTGTGCTCAAAAACTTCGTGTTCGCACACGCATTCATCCCTCTTGAGGGAGGGAAAACAGAACCCGCCGCGTGCTGTGGGTCGACCCCCGGTGTCAGCGTTCGTCGAGTCGGCGTCGAGCCTCGTCGACCGTCAGCGGGACGGGCTCGTCGCCGTCGAACAGCCGGACCACCTGCGGTGGTCGGAGGTTACAGTCGGCCAGCAGTGACGTGTCGGTGAGGATCTCCCGTGTCGGCCCCGAAGCGACTACCGAGCCACTGGCATCGAGCAGCAGCACCCGATCAGCGAGGTGAGGAAGCAGTTCGGTTTCGGGCGTTGAGGTGACGAGTGTGACGCCGTCGGCCGACAGCTCGGCGAGGAGCTCCAGGATCTCGCCGCGGTTGGCCGCGTCGACGTTGCTCAGCGGCTCATCGAGCAACAGTACCTCGGGCTCGACGGTCAGCGCGCTGGCAAGGGCCGCCCGCCGCTGTTCGCCGCCGCTGAGCCGGAACGGCGGTTTCGAAAGGAGCCCAGAGAGCTCCAGCCGCTCGGCGACCGCCTCGACCCGGCGGTCGACATCCCGCTGCGGGGTGTCCTGCTGGGTGGGACCGTAGGCCAGATCCTCCCTAACGGTCGGGTTGAACAGGTAGTCGGCGGGGTTCTGGGTGAGCACGCTCAGCCGGTCTCGTACCGAGTCAGCGTTGGTCGTCTCGCCGAAGTAGCGGACCGATCCCGCATCCGGGTCGATCAGGCCGCCGAGGAGTTGGAGGAGCGTGCTCTTGCCGGCCCCGTTCGGCCCCAGCAGCGCGACCCGCTCGCCACGCTCGATGGAGACGTCGATGCTGTCGAGCGCCACTGTTCCGTCGGGATACGTATAGCACAGATCGGTTGCCTC
>Ga0209965_1000509_pt1 | contig 13893 bp, 8 predicted proteins | sample SalPon2_B_H2O_MG_FD_185707 | JGI IMG/M metagenome (GOLD analysis project Ga0209965, IMG submission 185707) | Salt pond water microbial communities from South San Francisco under conditions of wetland restoration - Salt Pond MetaG R2_B_H2O_MG... | ecosystem: Environmental > Aquatic > Non-marine...
AACGCCTCGTCTTTGCGCCCGCACGCGTGCTTGAACACGCACCACCCACCAACCACGGTGGCGCGCGCCTCGCAGGCCGCCGAAGGCGGCCTTGCGAGCGCGTGCGAGGGATGAACGAGTCGCCCGTAGGCGACGAGTGAATCGGTTGGGGAGGGTGTGGCCCAATTGGTGTCCGGATGTCGCGCGGTCGTGTTCATCACACAGCCACTACCACACACGTATCGGATCGGCTGGGGAGGGTGTGGCTGAAAGAAGTGTCCGAGTGTCGCGCGGTCGTGTTCATCACACACTCACCGCCACACACGTATCGGATCGGCTGGGGAGGGTGTGGCTGAAAGAAGTGTCCGTGTGTCGCAGAATCCTGTTACTCACATAGCCACTACCACACACGTATAGAATTGGCTGGGGAGGGTGTGGCCAACTGGTGTCCGGGTGTCGCAGAATCTTGTTACTTACACAGACACTACCACACATGTATAGAATCAGTCCGACAAGGCGGGCCAACATCGTCCCTGCTGTGACCTGCTCCTCTCCGATACCCACTCGCTTTTCACCACCCTCGCCTCCTCCCGATAACCCCCACGTCAGCCGGTCACCCGGTGGTCTCTCCCGGCTTTATCCCGTTACCGGCCGTACCCACGAGCATGCCAACCAACTCCGATGACACCCCGATAACCGCTACGCCTCCCGACGCCCCAGCACACACCACCGGCACCGACCACGTGACAATCTGGGGGAGCAACGAGGCTGACACACTCGCGTTTTACCGCGACCTGCTTGGGATGCCGCTCGTCTTACGCCAGCCCAACCTCGACGACCCCACACAAACGCACCTGTTTTTCGACACCGGAGATGGTCGGATCCTCACCGTGTTCGTGAGCGACGATCGCCCGTCTGCACGGGGACAACGCCCCGGGGTTGGCGCGGTCCACCACGTCTGTTTCAGCGTCGAACCCGACGAGTACGAGACGGTCATGCAGGCACTCGACGACGCGGGCAAAGGATACAACGTATTCGACCGTGGCGTCTTCCACTCGATTTACACCCGCGACAACAATGGACTCGTGGTCGAACTATCCGCCGACAAATACGAGATGCCGACCGACCGCAAAGGAGAGGTGTTCGCCGCTGCCCAGAAACACCGCGAGACAGACGGCGCTGACTTCGCACAGGACCGGCACCTCGAGGCAGCACTTGAGGAGCTCGGCCTCCCGGTGATCAAACACGACCTCCCGGACGCCGCCGCCGGCGTCGGTACCTGAGTGGCTTACGCCAGCCACTCCTCGGGCGTGGTGTCGTAGTCGACCTCGTCGGCTTCGATCTGTGCTCGAATCTCACGATCGAGGTCGTGTTCGGTCACCTCGCCGCCGTCGTACTGGAGGCGCACGCCGACCTCCTCGCCGGCCGGCTCGTTTCCGCGCCGCTTCGCTCGTCGTCGCTCGTCGTCGGGGTACGCTTTGCGGATCGTCGCAAGGTTCACGGGTCGACCCCAGAGCTCGAACACGCGCTCTAGCGTGGCCCGCGCCTGCCCCTCATCGAGTGCGACTCCGTTGTGCCGGTGGCCCAACAGCAGTTCACCGCGGTTGCGGAAGTTACCGTCGAGCACAACGATCGTGGGCTTCCCAAAGTTGGTAAACCGGAGCAGCAGCTTCCGTTTCACGTCCTCGGCGTCGGTGCTTGCCACCCGGAACTCCTCGCCCGCCTGGCTGTACTCGTAGGTGAAGTAGTTCCGCTCGCGGACGAACTCGTCGGTGAGAAACGCGTCGATAAACGTGACGTCGTTGTGGCTCTCGCGCACCTCGAACATCCGGCGCCACCCCGCAGCTCGGTCGACATCCTCGAGTGCCGCCTCGACGGTGTCGTAGCGGTCAACGTCGAACATGTAGCGCGCTCGTTCCTCTAGTGTCGCCCGCGAGACCCGCCGAAGCGCCCCGCGGTGTTCCGGCCGCGCGAGCACGTAGTGTCGCTCGGCGAGCCCCTCGTGGGTGAGCAGCTTCCACGGGTATCGATCGATCGCCGACGCCTCCGACTCGCCCTCCCGTGCCGACAGCGCCCGGTCAACCGCCTCCGCATCGACCCGCGGGTCGTCCGCGGCTGCCAGCTCGGCCAGCTCGTCGAGGGTTGCCGATCCAGCACCGGCGATCGCCGGGTGCGGTTCCAACGCGTCGGCGACCGCATCGAAGTCGACACGCGAGTGGAATGTGTCCGGGGTGATGCCGTCGACGCGCAACAGCGTGTCGACCACGTCGCGTCTGGCGGCCTGTAACTCGACGTGTGTCCACAGCTCGAACCCAAGCTTGTACGGGTTGAGTCCGGGCGAGCCGAGCACCCGCGACATGTGGTCGGCGTAGGTGAGAAACTCGTCGGGGGCAGCGAAGCCCTCTCCACCCATCATGAGCGACTCCCAGTACGTGGCCCACCCTTCGTTGAGCACCTTCGTCTGCTTTTGCCCGGCGAAGTAGTACGCCTCCTCGCGCAGGGCGTCGATCACCGTCGTCTCCCACGGCTCGCGGTCGACAGCCCGGCCCGTCTCCGCGTCGTAGCGCTTTCCGTGGTCGCGGACGAACGCCAAAACGTCGGCCCGCGGGTCCTCGGGCTCCACGCCCGCCGCGTGCTCGTCGAGCCACGCCTCGTCGAACACCTCCGATTTAACCGCCTCAGAGAGACCGAGCTCGTCGATCCGTGCTTCGATCGCGGCCGCGTCGTCCGGTGTCTCTTCGGCTACGTCGGCCGCGACGTCCGGCTCGTCGGCAGCCCTGGCGGCGTCGATCGGGCTGTGCTGGTCGATGGTGTCTTCGAGCGTGGTGACCGCGTCTATCAGCCGTTCGACGTCTTCGCGGTCGACGTCCGGGCGTTCGATGATACTGGCGATGCGGTCGGCGTTTCGTTCGAGCCGCGCGGCCGCGTTCGGCCCGTCTTCGCCCCTGTCGGCGTACAGCCCGAACCACTTGTTGTTCGCGAAGAAGTCGGCGTGCGCCTCGACGTGGGTGATGACGGCCTTCTGGTCGGCCATCGTATTCGACTCCTGGAGGAAGGCGTGGCTCGGGTCGTCGTTGTTGACGATCTCGAATGCCTTGCCAAGTCCGTGGCGGTCCTGTTTTTGCTGTCGCTCGTAGTTCATCCCCCACCGCCAGTGCGGGTACCGGCGCTGGAACCCGCCGTACGCGATGAGCTCGTTCATCTCGTCGTGGTCGACGACCCAGTACCGAACCGGGTACGGCTCGAGTCCGAGCCGCTCCGCGAGTTCGCGTGCGGCCGCCGCCGGCTCGTCGAGGGTCGCCGCCTCTCGTTTCGCTTCGATTCTATCGTCTCTCATGGGTCGTAGTCAATCATCTGCTCACTCGCTCGCGTCCTCCGTGCTGAGGATCTCGGCGATTGCGTCGGTGACGTCTTCGGGCCCGGAGACCCGCGCGACCGCGACGTCGTCGTCGTCGCCGAGGGCCCGTTCAACCTCGTCGGCGTGGCGGGCGTTCGGCGCGGTGCCGCCAGGTTGGGTCTCCACGTACGCGTGGAGGTTGGCGTCTATCGACCGCATCAACGGGATCACGGTACTCGTCGTGTCGTCGCTTACATTCTCGGAGTCACCGGCGGCGAACACGTATCGGTTCCACTCACTGTAGGGATACTCCTCGAGGATCTCCTCGACGAGGCGGTAGGCGCTCGATATCTGCGTCCCGCCACCCGACTGCACGCCGAAAAACGCCTCGCGGTCGACCTCCCACGCCTCCGCGTCGTGGACGACGTACCGGAAGGCCGCCTCGTCGTACTTTCCGGTCAGGTACCAGTCCATCGGGGTGAACACCCGCTCGACCAACTCGCGTTTGTCCGCGCGCATCGAGCCCGAGGCGTCACGGACGTTCACGACGACGACGTTTCGCTCGCGTCGCTCCGTCACCTCGGGGTGCCGGAAGCGTTCATCCTCGCGTCGGAATGGCACGCGTTTTAATCCCTCCTGTCGGATCCGCTGGGTCACCGGCTCACGATCGACCGCAGTCTCGAGCGCCCCGAAGTCGGCCCAGCGGTCAAGCGCCGCCACCGGTTCCCCGTGTTCTGTCTCGAGCGACTGCGCCGCGTCTGCGATCCACGCACGCGAGACTGGGATCCCCTCCCCGCGCGCCCAGGTGAAGACGTCGTCGACGCCGGCGCCCGCGACGTACAGGCCCTCGCGGACGTACGACTCGTCGAAGTCGGTCGCGAGGTGACGCGTCAGCCCTCGCTTGAAGAACTCATCGACGTCGAGGGTGCCACGCGGTCCCGACCGCGCCGTGTCGGTGAAGTCGCCTTCAATCTCCTCGACGACGCGTTTCCCCTTCGGCTCGAGGTCCAAGCCGAGTTCCTCGTCGAGCTCGCGAGCGAACTCTTCGGGGTCCATCTCGTAGTACTCGTGTTCGTCGCCCTCCTCGCCGGGGTCACCGGACTCGTCGCCATCTCCGTTACCCGACTCCACGTCGACTGGCTGTCCCGGCTGTGGCTGTCCGCCGTCTCCCTGGCCGACGCCACCGGCGTCGCGGCGGTCGTACTCGAACGAGGGGAGATCGACGATCTTGATCGGGATACGGACACGGTCTGGTCCGGAGCCGCCGAGGTTGCCTTGGGTGATGAACTCGGTGAGGTCCTCGCGACGGTCCTCTCCGACCTCGCGGAAGCGCTCGCGGTCTGCTGAGAGCCCCATCAGCGACCACCTCCATCGCCGTCGGCCGTGAGGGCTGCCCACTCGTCGCGGGCCGCCCGCATCACAGCCCGACTCGTTAGCTCGGCGGACGCCCGGCTGTAGCCGCGCGCTTCGAGGCGGTCAAGCGTCGTGGCCTTCACCGAGGCGGTCTCGGTGTCGGTCGGCGGGTCGGCCCACTCTGCGGGGTCGAGATCTGGGAACCGACGCTTCAGGTCGGCGAGGTCGTTCGAGGTGAGCACCGTCTCAAGCTCGGGGATCGCGTCGAGTTCGACGTCATCGACGCTAAACTCGTCGCCGCGATTTCGCCAGGCGTAGCGGGTAAGCGCGCGGATGACCTCCTCGCGCCGGAACGCAACCACGTCGCTGCCCGGCTCCGTCCCGCGGTAGTCGCCCTCGTCGAACCGACCGAGTGTCTCCGTCTCGAACACCTTCATCACCAGCGCGTCCGGCTCGGTCGGCCCCCGGTCGGTTTCGACCGGCTCGCCGGCGTCCCACGCGTGTACGTGCTCGACGTACTCGGCTACGGTCTCCGTCGAGACCCGCTCGGCCGCCAGCGCGGCGTCGACGACGTCGGCCCGCTGTTGCTCGCGCACGGTCGCTTCGACCGGCGCGAGCCGACTCTCGAACTCGGCCGCCTCGGCGCGAGAGAACACCGGCGCATCGGCGAGCCCGTCGGCCATCGCCGTTAGCACGTCCCCGGGCGTGACGACCCGCTCGACCGGCAGTGTCGGGTGGCTCCGGTCGGCGTCGGTACTCAACACGGCCGCGATCCGGTCGCGCGTGTACGTGACCGGAATGCCCGTCCGCCCGTCGTCGCCGCCGAGGTCGACGTCGTCGACGGTCAGCCGCTCGCCGTCACGGCGGACCACACCTGTCTCGTAGAGCTCGGCCTTCTCAACAAGGTCGACGTCGGCCGGTAGCGTCTCGGCGTCGAGGCGGGTGACGACTGCGTACAACGCTGCCGCACCAACCGCGTGCGGGGCGAGTTCGCGCTCGCGTTTCGAGCCGTCGTCGTCGCGAACTGTGAGCGTTAGCGCCGCTCGGGCGTGTTCGGCCGCGTCGACGCCGTCGCCGGCTCGGGTGTCGTCGACTCGCCTGCTGCCGACCCGCCTGTCGTTGCTACCCCGCCCGTCACCGCCGACGTTCTGGGGCGGGCGATCGTCGTCGGCACCGGGAACTGCGTGCTCGCCGGCGACCTCCCGGCGGAGCAGGGCAGCCTCTAAGCGTCGGTTCGTGAGGTAGCGGAACTCGTGGCGGGTGAGTCGTCGCTTCAGCGCCTTCAGCGGGTCTGCATCCTCTCGGTCGGCGTACTGGTCGAGCTCGGCCTCGAGGTCGGGGTTCGAGATGACGATGAGCTGTGTGTCGAGGTCCATGCCGATCCCCGTGTCGAGTTTCACGCGGCGCTCGTCTGGGACGTTGAGCAGTCGACGAAGGAGGTCGCCGTGCTGGCTCGCGTCCTCGACGACGGTCGCCACGCCGTTCCCCTGTGAGAGCACGCCGTCGTAGCTGAACGCCTGCGGGTTCTTCCGGCCGCGGGAGTCCAGCTCACGCACCATGCCGCCCATCCACGAGCCAACGAGCCGTTCTTTGGGCGTCCCGTCGTCTTCGGCGTGGAGCACCCCGATCCCCCGGCCGACGTCGACGACATAACTCGTCACCCGAAGGTGGTCGCGGTCAGTGATCGCAGAGAACCGGTCACGACGCCCCTCGTCGCGGTACACCGACTCTAAGCGGTCGTACGCTTCGCGACTGAACGGGTCGAGTCCGACCTCGATCGGGATCGACGCGTCCTCGTCGACCGCCGCCACAATCGACTCGCGCACGGCGGCCGGGAACACAGACAGCGGGTTCGACTGGACGGGGCTCCGATACCACGCTGCGGCGTCGCCACCGTCGCCGTACGAGAGCGATCGGTCGCCGGTGCCGGCCCCGGTGACGTTCCACTCGACGGTGTACCGGCGCCCGTCGTCCGTGCGAGAAAACGCCCGGAGACCGTTTACCAGACATCGTTTGAACTCAGACTTGCCAGTCGCGGTGGGGCCGTCGATCCAGACGATGGTCTCGTCGTTGCCGCGGCCCGCCGCGGCCGCCCGGAGGTCGTCGACGAACGCGTTGAGCGCGGCTGTGTTCCCTAACACCGCGTGCTCCCCGTCGTTTGGCGGGTCGTCGAAGAACCGGTAGCGCTCCAGGGTCTCGCCCCGCTCGCGTACCGTGCGCGTCCCTTGTGACTCGATGGCCGCAAGCAGGTAGCGCGCACCGGAGGCTGCTGCGAGCGGGTGCTCGAGGACGCGGTCGACGTACGACTCGAGGCTCATCGGCGGGTCATACGCCCCTCTGAGCCGCTCGTCTGCGGCCCGACAGAACGCGGCTCCGTCTGGGTCATCGCCGACCGCGTACCGGTCGGTCATGGGTCACTCCCCGGACACGATGTTCCAGCTCCCGGTCGACTCGATCGGTCAGTCACCGCTCCCCTCCATCTCGGCGCGAGCCACGGCGGCACCCGCGTATTCGAGCACCTCGCCGGCGCCGTCCGCGGAGTAGCCTCGATCGACGAGCGCGTCGACCCATGCGCTGTGTTCCGTCTCGTCGAGGTCGGTCGCCGACACCAGCGCTGAGAAGTTGATGTTGTGTTTTTTGTCCTCCCACAGCTTGCGCTCTAAGGCGCGACGGAGCCGGTCGTTCTCTTGTGGGTCGAAGCCGCGTCCCTCGCGGGCGCGGCGGGAAACCCAGTTCGACACCTCCTGTCTGAAGTCGTCTTTGCGGTCCGAGGGAACGTCGAGCTGTTCTTCGACCGCCCGGAGGAACGTCTCGTCCGGCTCGGTCTCACGGCCGGTGAGCTCGTCGTTCACCGTCGCGTCGTCGATGTACGCCATCACGTGGTCCATGTATTTTTCCCCCTGCCGGCGCAGTTCGTCGACGTCGTACGCGAGCGCGTGTCTGACGTCGTCTATTGCACGGTCACGGTACTCCTCTCGGACGACCTCCAGGAGCCGCTGGTAACGGTCGAGGTCGTCGGCCGCGATGGAGCCATGGCTGTCGAGGTTCGCCTCGAAGTGGTCGAACACAGACAGCGGCGAGAGGTACGACCGGTCGCGGTGGGTGGCGTCCATGATCGCCTCGGCGATCTCGTCGCCGACGAACCGCGCCGAGACGCCGTCCATCCCCTCGCTCACGTCCGCTTGTGCCGCGGCGTCCTCACGGAGCTTCCGGCGGTCGATCTCCTCGTCTTCGAGTTCGCCGTTGTACACCTTCGCCTTCTCTAAGCGGCTCACCGTCTCGTCGGTGGGTTCTTCGAGCCTGGTGAGCACGCCGAAGAGCCCGGCCATCTCGAGGGTGTGTGGCTCGACGTGGACGTTCGGTACGTCCGCGTTGGCGAGCATCTTGCCGTAGATCTCGGCTTCGCTCTCGTACTCTAAGACGTACGGATAGTCGATCCGCTTTGTGCGATCGTTGAACGCCTCCATCTTCTCATCGCCGGTCTTCTCGCGGTACTCCGGCATGTTCGTCCGGCCGACGATCACCTGGTCGATGTCGATTCGCGGATTGTTCTTCGGCTTGATCGTCGACTCCTGGGAGGCGTGAAGGAAATCGTAGAGGAACTCCCGCTGGAGTTTCAACAGCTCCTCACCGGAGAAGAGCCCGCGGTTGGCGTTACAGAAGGCCCCGGCGTAGTCGAACGCCCGCGGGTCGGACTCGCCGTAGACGGCGAGTTTCGCGTAGTTGACGTCGCCGGTGAGTTCGGTTTCATCTTGGTTCTTCTTGTCTTTCGGCTCGAACGTCTCGATACACTCACGGCGGTTCTCGCTGGCCACGAGCCGCACCACCTCGATATGGTTGGACACTACCGCCGCCAGGTCGTCGTCGTAGTGAGCCAACAGCTCGTTCAGATAGAACTCGGAGGCGGGGTCCGGGTGCTGGTCGTTTCGCAGCGTGTACGGCACCTCAAGCGTCTCGTTGAGGTCATCGAGGATCGCCTCGCGCTGTGCCCGCGGCACCAACACCAGCGGGTCCTGATTCATCGGTGACCGCACCACATCGTCGTCGGGGTCTTGGTCGTCAATCACCGACCGGAGGTCGGTCCACCGGAATGTGTACATCCGCCCGGCGTCCTCGCGCGTGTACGCCTCGAAGTAGCGGCGAACAAGGTAATCAAAGTGCGACTTCCCGGAGCCGACCGGGCCCAACAGCAGTTTGATCCGCTTTTCAGGGCCGAGCCCACGCGCGCCGGATTTCACCTTGTTGACGAACTCGTGGATCGCCTCGTGGACCTCGCGGCCGTAAAAGACGTTCTCGCCGTCGTGGAGTGGGTCGTCTGCCGCCAGTGCGTACTCGACGACCCCGCGTTCGTCGTCGTATCGGGTGCCGTAGTGGTCGAACATGTCCGCGACCCGCTGGTGGGCGTTGCGAGCGACCATCGGGTCGTCGTACAGCGTCTCGAGGTACCAGTCGAACGAGCGAGCTTCCCGGAGGTCGTCCGGCACTGCCGTCTGGTACTCCTCGCTGAGCCGTTCGAGCGTTTGTTTGTCTGCCATCGTATCACGTTGCTCGGGCGGGAGGAGCAAGGACACCGGAATCAAAGACGCATCGCTCTGCGTCCCAACACCACGACTCCCGGCCACACGCCGGGCACCAACACGCCGCCGTCCTCGTCTCGGCCCGCGACCGAGGCTAGTCGTGTCAGAGGGACTCACACGGATAAGCATGTCGCCCGGTACCACGGCGCAATCTGTCGATTTTCGTCGCTATCGAGCCGCCCGCTACAGTGCCGATTCACGGCCCGTTGGCGCGGCTCGCGGGCGTTCTATCGCTCGGGACTCATGCCACTTGTGTTCGTGGTGGGCTCATCGGTCCCCGATTCGTTCAGTCGTCGGTCGGCGTCATACGCACCCGGGCGAGCACCGGCAGGTGGTCAGATGGGTATCGCCCGCGGTCGTCACGATCGGTGAGCGTTCCGAACGCCTCGACCTCAACGCCCGGCGAGACGAGCACGTGATCGATCCGGCGGTTCTCGATCAGGCCGGCATAGTCGGTGAGGCTGGTTTGTGGGCCGTGGCGAACGGTCGCGTCGGCGGCCGCGTCTCGCACTACCCCGTCGGTAAGGACCGTGTGTGGCTCCGACCCGGGCGTACAGTTGAAGTCGCCGACGAGGACGATCGGTGGCGTCTCTCCGGCATCATCCGCGTCCGCTCGCTCGTCGGTCGTCTCGGCGGCGAGAGATGGCACTTGATCGCCGAGAAGTCGGGCAGATTCGACTCGCGCGCGTGCGCTGACGTGGTCAAAGTGCGTGTTGGCGACGAGAAACGACACACCGGCGTCCGTCGCGTCTCCGCCCGCCGGTCGAATCTGTGCCCAGGTGGCGATCCGCGGATGGGCGGCGCCCCATCCGGTCGAGGGCTCGTCTGGCGTCGGGGAGAGCCAGAACGTCCCGTGATCGACCACCGTCCACCGGTCCGTTCGGACGCCGATCGGACAGCTCTCTCCCTCGTCGCCCAGCTCTCGCCCCCGTCCGACGAGGGTGTACGCAGAGAGGCGCTCGCGGAGGTCACGCCGTTGGTTCGGTAACACCTCTTGAAACGCCACGATATCCGGCCGGTGGAACCGGACCAGGTCAGTCACCCCGTCACGCCGCTCGTGCCAGGCGTCGTGGACGTCGTGTCGATTGTCATAGCGGACGTTGTAGCTCAGCACCCGAACCCGGCTCATTGCCGATACCTCACGCGCAGCCGAATTAAACCACACGACACGTCGGACGCTGGGGGCCACCCATCGACGGCCGGACGTCGGACGATTTTAATCGGCTGCACGCCTACTCAAAGTCGATGACGCGCTCGTCGACGCGGCACGCCGATCCGGAGCATAACCCCTACGTCGAGGAGCCACTCCCGTCGTTCGATCCAATCGATTCGTTGTCAGAGACGGATGCGACGTGGCAGGCGAGACAGCTCCGAGCGGCGATCCGCGAACACGACACCCGGTACTACGTCGAGGCCGACCCACTGGTGAGCGACGAGGCGTACGACCGGCTCTTCGACCGCCTCCGCGAGCTTGAAGACGCCTTCGACATACCAACGGAGCGCTCTCCTACCCGTCAGGTTGGGGGCACACCGGTTGACGAGCTGGTTTCGGTCGAACACGTTGCGCCGATGCGCTCTATCGATAGCGCGAAGGACGCTGCTGCGGTTCGAGCGTTCGACGAGCGGGTCCGTGACGGCCTCGCCGACGCCGGGTTCGACCCCGAGGACCGCCAGTACGTCTGTGAGCCGAAGTTCGACGGGCTCTCGATCGAGGTGGTGTACGAGGACGGCGAGTACGTCCGGGCGGCGACCCGCGGTGACGGCGAGGTGGGCGACGACGTCACCGAACAAGTACGAACGATTCGGGCGATTCCCGGCCAGCTCAGAGGGGACCCGCCGGCACAGTTCGTCGCCCGCGGCGAGGTGTACATGCCCCGGGAAGCGTTCGAGGCGTACAACCGAACCCGCCGTGAACGCGGCGAGGAGCCGTTTGCGAACCCCCGAAACGCTGCGGCGGGAACACTCCGCCAGCTCGACCCGTCGGTCGTCGCCGAACGCCCGCTCGACGCATTTTTCTTCGACGTGCTCGCGTGGGACGCTGACGCTGACGGCTCTGACCGTCCTGAGACCACCTGGGACCAGCTCGCCGCGTTCGACAGATTCGGGCTACCGCGGACCGACCGGGTCGAACTCGTCGACGACATCGCGGGCGCAATCGACTACCGCGACCGGACGCTCACGGACCGTGACGACCTCTCATATGGCATAGACGGCGTCGTAATCAAACTGAACGACCGGGAGGCCTGTGCGGCGCTTGGCGCCACCGCGCGGGCTCCGCGCTGGGCGTTCGCGTACAAGTTTCCGCCGCGCACCGAGACGACGACCGTCGAGGCCATCACCGTCCAGGTTGGGCGTACGGGCCGGCTCACCCCCGTCGCCGAGCTCGATCCGGTCGCCGTCGGCGGCGTCACGGTCTCGCGTGTCTCACTGCACAATCCGGCCGAGATCGAGGCGCTCGGCGTCGACGTTGGTGATCGTGTCCGCGTCTACCGTGCGGGCGACGTGATCCCGTACGTCCCGGAGGTCGTCGACCACCGCAGCGACGGAAGTTACGACTTCCCCGAGACGTGCCCGGTCTGTGGTGCGCCGGTCGAGCGCGAGGGGCCGCTCGCGTTCTGTTCTGGTGGGCTCGGCTGCCCTGCCCAACTGGAGCGGGCGGTCGAACACTGGGCCCGCCGCGACGCACTCGACATCGAGGGACTCGGCTCCGAACGGGTCGAGACGCTTCGTGCGGAGGGACTCGTCGAGTCGCTCCCGGACCTGTATGAACTCTCCGTTGTGGACCTCGCCGCGCTCGAGGGGTGGGGTGAGACCAGCGCGCAAAACCTGATCGACTCGCTCGAGGAAAGCCGAGAGCCGCCACTCGACAGATTCCTCGCCGGCCTCGGGATCCCCGAGGTCGGTCCGACGACGGCCGACGCGCTCGCCCGCGCGTTCGGCGACCTCGACACGCTTCTCGCGGCCGATGAGGAGACGCTCCAAGCTGTCGATGACGTTGGACCGACCGTCGCGGCGTCGATCCGGTCGTTCCTCGACGCCGAGGAGAATCGCTCGGTGATCGACCGGCTGCGCGAGCGCGGCGTGGAGCCACAGCCGGTTGAGACCGATGGTGGCGACGCACTCGACGGGCTGACGTTCGTCTTCACCGGGTCGCTGTCGACGACGCGGAACGAGGCGCAGTCACTGGTCGAGGCGCACGGCGCGAACGCGACCTCGAGCGTCTCCGGCAACACGGACTACCTCGTCATTGGAGAGAACCCGGGCCGATCGAAACAGCAAGACGCCGACGCCGCGTCCATCCCGGTGCTCGACGAGGAGGCGTTCACCGAGCTGCTCGCCGACCACGACATCACGTGGCCGCCGACGGAGTGAGTCGGAGGCGTCACCGTCGGGCGAGCCACAACCCTTTATTGGAAGCCGCGGAAGTCGGGGGTATGACCGCCATCGAGCTGCGAGGCGTGCGCAAGGAGTTCCCCGGCGTCACGGCCGTTCGCGACCTCGATCTCACCGTCGAGACGGGCGAGGTGTACGGCTTTCTCGGCCCAAACGGCGCCGGCAAGTCGACCACCATCGACGTCGTCCTCGATCTGGTCCGGCCGACCGCGGGGACGGTGCGCGTTCTTGGCCGTGACCCTGCCACAGAGAGCGTGACGATCCGCCGGCAAACCGGTGTCCTCCCCGACGGCTTCTCGGTGTACGACCGGCTTTCGGGTCGACGGCACGTCCAGTTCGCGGCCGACTCGAAGGCTGTCGACGCAGACGTTGATGCCGTTCTCGAGCGGGTCGGCTTGGCGGACGCGGCCGACCGCGCCGCCGGCGACTACTCGAAGGGGATGCGCCAGCGGCTCGCGTTAGCAATGGCGCTCGTCGGTGAACCAGACCTCCTCATCCTCGACGAGCCCTCTGCAGGTCTCGACCCGGCGGGCGTCGTGCGCATGCGTGAAATCGTGACCGCGGAGGCCGAGCGCGGGGCGACCGTCTTCTTTTCCTCGCACGTGCTTGGGCAGGTCGAAGCCGTCTGTGACCGCGTCGGTATCCTCCGCGCCGGCGAGCTCGTCGCTGAGGACTCGATCGAGGGGCTTCGCGAGACGGTCGGCGAGGAGGCGACACTCGAGGTCACCGTCGACGCGGTGACCGACGCGGTGCAGACGGCCGTCCGTGAGGTTGAGGGCGTCTCACACGTTAATGCGGCCGACGCGACGCTCACGGTGAGCTGTGCGCCCGCACAGAAGACCGCCGTTATCGACGCGGTCGAGGCGGCCGGCGCGCGCGTCGAGGACTTCCACACGCGTGAGGCCTCACTTGAGGACCTCTTTTTGGCGTACACCGAAGGCGAGACGCCCGGGTCCGACCCCGACGCGTCTGCCACGACGGCCGGAACGCCGGAGGTGAGCGAATGAGTCTCCAGGCAGTCGCACGCAAGGACTTCCACGACACCGTCCGGTCACGCGGGATGGTTGCACTGATCGGGCTCTTCTCGCTGCTCGTGGCGTTGTTCGCGTACGTCGTGCGACCGCAGGGGGCGGCCGGCCAGTTCGCCACGGAGCTGCTGTTGAGCGCATTCGTCGGGCCCGTCCTCGTCACCGGACTCGTCCCGCTCGTCGGCGTCGTCGTCGGCTATAACGCCGTAAGCGGCGAGCGTGAGTC
>Ga0209965_1000516_pt1 | contig 13781 bp, 15 predicted proteins | sample SalPon2_B_H2O_MG_FD_185707 | JGI IMG/M metagenome (GOLD analysis project Ga0209965, IMG submission 185707) | Salt pond water microbial communities from South San Francisco under conditions of wetland restoration - Salt Pond MetaG R2_B_H2O_MG... | ecosystem: Environmental > Aquatic > Non-marine...
CGTCGGCCTCGATGGTCGGCTCAGTTGTTTCGGCGCCGTTCGTCGTCGGCTCGGTTCCGCTGTCTGGCTGCAACTGCTGGCTCATTACCCGCCGTTTTGGCCGCTCGGGTTTATACTTTTAGGTTTGCCTAAAATATTGTTGCGTGGCCGTCACAACGCCCCAGACCGGCCACAACACGCCGGCAGCACCGATTTGTCATAACGCCGCATCGACGGCGTCGGCAACGCGCAATGCGAGGGCGGCGATCGTCAGCGTCGGGTTCATCGCGCCGCCGGTCGGAAACACGGAACTGGAGGCGATCCAGCAGTTGTCGAGATCGTGGGTGCGGCAGTCGGCGTCGACGACGCCCTCGGTTGGATCGTCGCTCATTTTGGTGGTTCCCATGTGGTGGTAGGCTGGCCCGGTGCTGTCGGGGCCGGCTGTCCACTCGATGTCGACGCCGAGTTCCGCCAGGATCGACCGCTGGATCTCGTTTGCGCGTTCGATGGTGCGCAGCGCGCGGTCACCGACGTTCCAGTGAATCTCGGGCACCGGAGTACCGTGATTGTCGGTCGTCGACTCGTCGAGGCCGATATAGCTGTCCTCGCGTGGGAGTTGTTCGACCAGCCCGCCCATGGCGATGTGGGTGCCGTAATCGTCGCGCAGCCGCCCCAGCAGGTCGTCGCCCCAGTCGTCGCCGGTGAGCGCCATCCCGACCGGCGAGGGGCCGGCGTAGTTGAAGAATTCGAGCTTGAACGGGGCAAACTCGTCGTCGGCGTCGTCGTAGAACTGGTGGCTCTCGCTGGTGAGAAACCCGACGTGGTTCTGTCGGGTCGGCTCGTCGAGCGTGCCGCCCATCCCGGCAAAGAGATGATCCATGAAAAACCGGCCGACCGTGCCACTGGAGTTCGCCAGTCCGTCGGGGTAGTGATCGGAGTCCGAAAGCAGGAGGAGCCGCGGGGTTTCGACGCCACCGGCGGCGATCACGAAGGCGTCGGCCTCCTGTCGATGCTCGCCGTCGGGCGTCGCGTACGTTGCGGCGGTGATCCGGTCGGCGTCGTGATCGAGTCGCTGGACGGCCGCACGGTCGATGACGGTTGCCCCCTGCTCTTCGGCGGATTCGATATGCACCGTCCCGTCGTATTTCGCACCGGAGGGACACACTGGCTGGCAGGTGCCGTAGCCGACACATTGGCTGCGGCCATCGTAGCTCTCGGAGTTGCGGGCGTTCGGCACCGGATGCATGGCGATTTCGAGTTCGTCGCAGGCGTCGGCGAAGATGCTGTCGCTGTAGGAGGGCGGAAACGCCGGCATCGGGTGGGGCTCCTCGCGCGGCGGACCGAACGGCATCTCGCCGCCGGCGACGCCGAGTTCCTGCTCGGCGGTGGCGTAGTAGGGCCGCAGGTCACTGTAATCGATAGGCCAGTCGACGCCGACGCCGCGCTCACTGTTCGAGTTAAAATCGCCCTCATGGAGGCGCATTACCATCCCCTGCCAGTGCAGCGTCGAGCCGCCGACGCCGCGAGCGCGGGCGTGATTCAGCGGGTAGAACCACTCACCGGAGTTCGAATGGGCGTCGCGTTCTGGGTCGCTATCCCAGACGGCAGGGCGGTCGTAGGTGGGCCGGATCGCCTTCTCCTGGCGGGCCAGTCGGTCTGTGGGATCGAACCGTGGTCCGGCTTCGAGGACGACCACCTCGTAGCCGGCGTCGGCCAGCCGGTCGGCGACGAGGCCGCCCGCCGGCCCCGCGCCGACGATGCACACGTCGGCGTCGTCGACGGGCGTGCGGTCGGTCGCGCCCGCGCTGTTTTCGATATCTTCGGCTGGTGGCCGTCCGCTCACGCCTGTGGCCCCCGTTGGTAGCTGTCGATCCCACCCGCGTGGCCTTGTGGGTTTTCGAGGCCGACCAACTCGCCGCCGGTCGGCGAGCTGTAGAGCGCAAGGAGGAGTTCGTTGACGACGTAGTACCGCACCTCCTCGGCGGTCGACCCCTCACGACGGGGCTCGGCCGTGTCGGCCCCCACCTCCCTGAGCAGCGAGTCACGATCCGCCGCCGAGAGGGCGGGAAACCGGTCGTCGTACCACGATTCAGCACGGTCGTTGACGGCGGCGACAGCGTCGCCAACGCCGGCAGCGTGGCTCTCGCCGGTCAGCCGGCTGTCGAGGAACGTGGTGACGAACGCCTCAATGCCGGTTACCTCGTCGGGATACACCACCTCAGCGGCGGCGACCATCGTCTCGCGGATTTCGGTGTCGGCGTCGGACTGCTGTGTCGAACCGGTGTCGCCACACCCGGCGACCGCAACGGAGGCCCCAAGCGCGGTCAGCGCGCTGACGGCATCGCGTCGGGTCAGTTGCATACCTCGATTAGGCAAACCTAAACCTTATATCCGTTGGAATCCGACCGCCAGCCGACGGGAACCGACACGGTTGTCCCGCCGGAGCGATTCCGCTCAGCTACCTTCCGACCGATGAACTCACCTCTTGACCGACTCCGCGCGATCGCCGACGGGCGTGCCGACCGCACGGTCGGGCTGACGCTGTTGGCCGGCGCGATCGCGGCGACGCTGTTGGTGCCGCTGACGTGGTTGGTGCTCGAAGCGGTTCGTGTCGAGCCCACCCGGGCGTGGGAACTCCTCGCCCGTCCAGCGACCATTGAGGTGCTTATCAACACACTTCTGCTGATGGGTGGGGTAACCACCCTGTCGATCCTGATCGGTGTCCCGCTGGCGTGGCTGACCGTTCAGACCGATCTCCCGTTCCGGCGGTTCTGGTCGGTCATCGTCGCCCTCCCGCTTGTGGTGCCGAGCTACATCGGCGCGTTCACGTTTGTCTCGGCGTTTGGCCCCCGCGGGGAGTTTCAGACGATCCTCCAACCATTCGGGATCGACCGCCTGCCGGAAATCTACGGGCTCGGCGGCTCAATTCTGGTGATTACGCTGTATACCTATCCGTACGTCTACCTCACCGCTCGCGCCGGGCTGTTGTCCTTTGATTCGACGCTGCTTGAAGCAGCTCGCACACTGAACCATGGCCGCTGGGAGGCGTTTCGGCGGGTGACGCTGCCGCACGTCCGCCCGTCGATCGCCGCCGGCGCGCTGCTGGCCGCGCTGTATGCGGTCTCGGATTTCGGGACGCCGGTGATCATGCGGCTGCCGGTGTTTACCCGGCAGATATTCGTCGAGTTGGATTCCTTCGGTCAGGAGTATGCCTCGCTGCTTTCCTTGCAGTTGCTCGGGATCGTCCTCGTGATCCTTGCGATCGAATCCCGGCTTCGAGCCGATGGCGGCGGCCACGGCGACGGCGTCGGGACGGCCGGCGAGGAACCGCTGATTTCGTTGGGCGTCTGGCGATGGCCGGCGACCCTGTTGCCGGCGGCGGTCGCGGGGTTGGCACTGCTTGTGCCGCTGTGGATCCTTGGCCTGTGGTTCGTGACCGCGGATCTGACCGCCCGGCCGTCGCTGGCCCTTCAGGTGTCGACGATCACAAACTCTGTTGGTGTCGCCGCCGCGGCCGCCGTCGTCGCCGTCGCCGCCTCCGTTCCGGTCGCCTACCTTGCGGCCAGACACGATTCGCTCGCGGCCCGTGTCTTCGAGCGGGCGACCTACGTCGGCTTTGCGGTTCCGGGGATCGTCCTTGGATTGGCGTTGGTCTTTTTGGCCACCGGGTTTGACGGGCTTGATTTCTCCCTCGTCCCGGCGATCTACCAGACGGTGCCGCTGTTGATATTTGCCTACGTTGTCCGATTTATGCCGCAGGCCGTCGGCTCGATCCGCACCTCGACGCTGCAGGTCGACCCCCAGCTTGTTGAGGCCGCCCGAACGCTCGGGGAATCGCCGCTGCGGGCGTTTCGAACGGTCACGCTGCCGCTGGTCACGCCTGGCATCGTTGCCGGCGGCGCGCTCGTGTTCCTCACGACGATGAAGGAGCTGCCGGCAACGCTGATCTTGCGGCCGACGGGGTTCGAGACGTTGGTGACCGTGATCTGGCGCGCCCAGGAGAACGCCTTCTATCAGTACGCTGTGGTGCCGTCGCTGTTGCTGTTGGCGGTATCGGGGCTTTCGATGGTCGTGCTGTTGCGGCAGGATAGTTGACGTTGCGGCGACTCTGATCGTCGCTCAGAACTCGCGGAGGTCGTCGAGAACGGCGGCCGCACTCCCGTCGGCGATCGCCTCGCGGGCGGCGGTGAGGCCCGCATCGAGGGTGTCGACATCCTCACGCGCATAGATCCGGAGGGCGGCGTTGAGCGCGATGGCATCGGCGAACTGGTCGTCGCGCTCGCCGGTCAGCACCGCCTCGGTGATCGTCGCGGAGTCGGCGGCGATGTCGTCGACGTGGAGATCCTCGCTGTCGAAATCCATCCCGTAGTCGGCGGTTTCGATCTCGAAATCGTCGAAGGTTGCCTCGTCAGCACCACTGCCTGCGTCCCACTCCGCGACCTTCGTGAGCCCAGGCCGGATGTCGTCGTACCCTTCCATCCCCTGGAACATGAGGACGCGACCGAGGCCGTGATGTTCGCTCTCTTGGAACGTCTCGACGATCTTTTTCGCAAACGGCAGGTGGTAAAATGAGCCCAGATGCACGTCGGCGTCGGCGGGGTTGGCCAGCGTTTCGATGGTGTTGACGAAGGTTCGGACGCCCATCTGATCGCGGCGGTCGAATAGCTCGTCGATGGTGGGGTTGAATGCGGGCTGGTAGTAGAAGCCAAACCCGGTGGCATCGACCATCTTGGCGGAGGTCTGGGGGCTCAACTCGGTTGGGACGCCGAGTTCGTCGAGAACGTGTTTGTAGGCATCCTGTTTCTGTGTCGGGACGCGGTCGCCGGAGTGGACGACAACCGGGGTGCCGACGGCGGCGGCGACAACGCCCGCGCCGACACCGAGGATCGCCGACCGACCCTTGCCGTCGTAGTTGGCCCCGCAGTCGACGGGATCGCAGTCGGGGGCGGCGGTGTCGACGTGTTCACACATCAGATCGGTGTAGGCCGCCAACTCGGTGGGGGTGTTTCGTTTCCAGCGGTTGGCCAGCCAGAACGCGCCAAGCGTTGTCGGATCCGGTTCACCGGCGATAATCCGTTCGAAGGCGTCGAGGGCTTGTTCGCGGCTCAGATCGTCGGCGGATTTGTGCCCGGAGCCACAGACCTCCGTCATGAGTCGTTTGAGCGGCCAGTCGCCGAACGTCGCCATCTGCTGAGACATACCCATGGTTCAGCCGTCGAAGACAAAAACATCCCGCCGTGGCCCCGCAAAATCAACACAGGAAAGATGCCGCAGTTGCAATGCCGGGCTATGAGTGACGATCGTCCCAGTCCCAGCGATGTGGGTACTGTCGAGGATGCCCCGCCGATCGACGAAAAGCCCTACAAGATCATCTTCGAGGCCAACAAATGCTTCGGCGCGGGCAAATGTGCCGAGGCGTCCCGCAACTGGGAACTTGATTTAGACACCGGTGTTGCCAATCCCCGAGCGTATTTTCTCGACGAATCCGAACTCGACGAGAACATTCGGGCCGCCGAGTTGTGCCCAGCAAAGAAGGACCGTGGCGTGATTCACATCATCGACCGCGAACAGGACATCGAGATCGCACCTGATCCCCACGGCGATGGCACGCTGAGCGTCGATTGGTAGGCTCCCAACCGAAACCGACTTTTGTGCGATCGCTGAACAGATAGACGCGCGAGGGTGGCTGAGCTAGGCCAAAAGCGGCGGGCTTAAGACCCGCTCCCGTAGGGGTCCGAGGGTTCGAATCCCTTCCCTCGCATTTCATGCCCGAGCGACAGCGAGGGCTGAAATCTTACTGGATGGATTCGAAGCAGAGAGCGAACGCAGTGAGCGACCGTGGTTCGAATCCCTTCCCTCGCATCGCGTGCCCGACCAACGGGAGGGCCGCACATCGTTCTGGAAGGGTTCGAATCAGGGAGTGAAGCGACCGTCGGGAGCGAAACGACTGCGGTTCGAATCTCGTCCCTCACATCACATATTCAACCGACAGCAGCCGCTGGCTATCGGTTCAGACGCGATAAAAATGAGGTCCAGTGATGCTGTGACCGTGGCCGATTCAGAGCCCCAGCAGCTGGAACAGTTGTTGGGACAGGTATCCTGCAACGATGGCGGCGATGAACGCCATCGTGATGTACACTACGAATGTCTCTATCCGTTTCCGACGGTGTGTGGGCGTGCTGAACATGGTTGACCCCGCCTGAACCCTGCGGTATCAGACGTTATCGAAACTCTAGGTTCCAACTACTTAAATTGACACCGTCCGAGACAATTCAGCGTTCACTACGCGGCACGGCTGTTCTCGATTGTGATATGAAAAGGCAATACCGCCCACGCGGCAAGAAAAGTCCCGCGTAGGCGACGTGCCTCAGATTGGTCCCCGCTGACGCTTCGGCCCTCCAAAGCGAAGCGTCACCAGTAAATAGTCGTGGACAATACTTAATGATTCCGGGTTCGGCGAGTGACGCCGTTTGTCACGGCCGAAGAGAGGGCTTTTTTCGACGCGGCCCCTTCAATATACCATGTCATCTCCGCCTGCTGGCCTTGCCCGCGCCGTCGACGCCCACCGCGCGTTTGAACCGGACTCGGACGCCCAAACCACCTTCGTCTCGACGACCACCGCCTTCGATGGTGTTGTCGACGCCGAACCAACCGACGACGGCGTTTCGTTTGCGGTGACGGTGACCGTCCCGATGCTCAGCACGGTGACCGACGAGGAGCTCGCACCGATCGTCGAAGACGGCTGGTATGAAACGTTTGAGCGGCGCGTCACCGACGTTGGTGCGATCTTTCGCACCGAACGAGACCTCACCCCGCAGGTCACCCATGACGACCGTGAGGCTGTCGTCACAGTGACACTCACCGACACAAACGTCGAACGCGGCGTCGACGACGCGGCCGCACTCATCGATTTTGTCGAAGGAACCTACGTCCAGGGGATCATCCCGGGCTACACCTACACCGATCCGGTTGCGGGACTGCTCGAACAGGCCCGGGCGGCCGGTGGCAGTTCCTGAGCAATCGGCCGCACAGCCCTGTCACGCCATCGCGATGTAGGTCTGGGTGTCTTCGATCCCATCGATCGAGCCGATCCCGGTGGCGACGATATCCTTCACCGCCGCCGGCGAGTCGACCGACAGCGTTGCGATGAAATCCATATCGCCGGCAACGACATCGGCGCGGTCGACCCCATCGAACCCCTCGATCGTCGATTTGACGCGGTCGACCTCGCTCGTGTTTGCCTTGACCAGCACGTACGCGGTGACCATCGTTAGGCCCCCCCTGTGGCGACCGCGGTGGAGGGTTTTTCGCCGACGAGTAGTTGTCGTACCGCCGCTAATTCTGAGAAATCCGCCAACACGGCCAACGAATCGCCCGCTTCGATCGAGTTGTCGGGCAGCGGAATCCCCATCGGCTCCTCGCCCTTACCGAAGGCGAGAATCCGGGATTCCGAGGGGAGGGCGACCTCACTGAGCGTGTAGCCGCGGATCGGTGACTCCTCGGGGATCGTGATCCGGAGGATCTGGAGATTTTGGGCGACATCGGCGATGGCGGTCAGCGACCCCCCGAGGAGAGCGTTTTTCGCGCCGATCGCGCCGAGTCGCTCAGGGTAGACGACCTCGTCGACCTCATCGGCGTACTGCTGATAGATTCCCTCCCGATAATCCTCGTCGATCCGCATCACCGTCCGGCAGCCGTGATGTTTCCCGATTAGACAAGCCGCAAAGTTGACGTTTAAATCGCCCGTTAGCGCGCCGACCGCGTCGGCGTCGTCGACACCGGCCGATTCGAGCACCGACTCCCGGGAGCCGTCGCCTTCGATCACATCGAAGCCGGCCTCCCGGCCGCGCTCGGCGATCGTTGGATCAGCCTCAATGACCGTCACAGCATGGCCTTCCTCCCGAAGCACGCGGGCGGTTCGGAGGCCGACACGTCCGGCCCCGATGATAACGAATTGCATGTGGCAGCCTAACACGCTCGGCCCGCATAACTGTATCCCTGATTGCGATAGCTTCCCCTGGTGACGGCGCGGCACCGACACGGCCAGCCGCGGATAGTCGACACCGCAAAGAGTCGCCACCACGTAACCACGGTATGCTCGCAGTCATCAACTACGGCGTGTTTCTTGGGCTGGTGGGTGTCCATACGATCCTTGCGGCGGTCATGACGCGGTTTTTCCGGCTTCGATTGGACACCCAGGCTGGCTGGATCGGCTACTCACTTGGCCTCTCGCCGATCCTGCTGTTTATCTCGACGCTGGTGGTAACCGGCGGGCTTGGCCTTGGCCCGAATCTTGGCTCGCCGCTGGTTGTGTTTGCCGTGTTGATCGGGCTGCCGGTCGCCCTCGGGATGACGATCGATCTGCTCTATGTCGCCCAACCGGAGGATGTCGAACTCCCACAGCGATAGAAAGCCGAACGACGCGGCTCCGCTACGGCTACAGGACTGCGTCGATCTCCTCGCGTACGGCTGCGAGAACGGTTTCCGGTGATTGGCTGGCGTCAATCCGCACAAATCGCTCGGGGTCGGCGTCGATCAACCGCTCGTAGTTTTGCTGCACCCGCCTCAGATAGCCCGACTGCTCGAACTTGTTGGTCTTCCCGCTGCGCTCGGCGGCGGTTTCGGGATCGATATCGAGATAGATCGTCAGTGCCGGGCTGTGCGTAAACGGCTCGTGGATCGATCGAACGTAGGCGACGGGGTCGTCGATCTCGCTGTCAGCCAGCGTTGCCCCCTGATAGGCGTATCGGGAGTCGCTGTAGCGATCCGAGATGACGAGGTCACCGTCGGCGAGGGCTGGCCGGATAACCCGCGAGAGGTGGTCGGCGTGGTCGGCGGTATACAGAAACAGCTCCGCCAGCGGATCGGCGTCGTCGGTGCTGATCGATCGGGAGACCGCGTCGCCGTACCACGACTCGGTGGGCTCACGAGTAAAGACGGCCTCGGGGTACATTTCTTGGAGGGACTCCCAAACGGTCGTTTTGCCGCTGCCGTCGAGGCCCTCTAAGCTTACGAGCATACAGGCCACTCCGCCCGGCGGCCTATCAAGCGTTCGCTCCGAGGCGGGGCTGTCGGCTGCCCACCATCTCGACCACCGCGGCCACACGCTACTTTTAGGTCGGTTCGGTGATAAGAGCTGGTATGCACGTCTTAGTCGCCGGCGGGAACGGGTTCATTGGCAGCCACCTCGTCCCCGAACTACTCGATGATGACCACGAGGTAACCGTACTAGCACGTGATCCCGACAGCGACACGCTTCCGGACGGCGTCGAGACCGTCAGCGGCGACATCACCGCTTACGACTCTATCGAGTCGGCCGTTGCCGGTCACGACGCTGTGGTCAACCTCGTCGCGCTGTCGCCGCTGTTCAAGCCGAACGGCGGCGACACGATGCACGACGAGGTTCATCGCCACGGCACCGACAACCTCGTCCGGGCGGCCGAAGCCGGCGGCGTCGATCGCTTCCTCCAGTTAAGCGCGCTTGGGGCCGATCCCAACGGCGCAACCGCTTACATTCGCGCGAAGGGACAGGCCGAGGCGCATGTCACCGACTCTGCTCTCGACTGGACAATTATCCGCCCGTCGGTCGTCTTCGGCGAGGGCGGCGAGTTCGTCTCCTTTACAAAGGAGCTCAAGGGGATGTTTGCCCCCGGTGTGCCGGTCTACCCGCTGCCTGGCGGCGGCAAGACGCGATTCCAGCCGATCCACGTCGACGACCTTGTCGGGATGTTGGCCGAGACACTCACCGACGATGCCCATGTGGGCGAAACCTACGAACTCGGCGGCCCGGAGAATCTTACCCTCCGAGAAATCACGAATATGGTCTACGATGCTGCGGGTAAATCGATCACGATCGTTTCGGTGCCGATGGCGCTTGCCGGGGTTGGCCTCTCTGTCGGCGGCAAGATCCCTGGGTTCCCAATGGGGGCCGATCAGTACCGCTCGCTGCAGTTCGATAACACGACCGCCGACAACGACATCGATGCCTTCGGGATCGACGAAGGGTCGTTGACGACGCTCGGCTCGTATCTCGCCGGCTAACGACCTGCGGGTTCGTTCGACGCCGATGGCCAAACGCACCGAATATATTAAAAATATAATAGTTCTGGGTTACGGTTTCACGTCTCTGGATACTGAAATGACCCTGACGGCACTGCGGGTGTGACGGCCATCAGTTCGAATCGCCGATCTCGTGGTCTGATGTGCTTTTGCTGCCGAATCTGGTAGTGTTATGAGCTCACATAGCACATCTCGGCATCGAAGCCGACCGAATCATGACAGTCTCGAAAGACACAACCTTTATTGCGCTGATGGCACTGTTTTTCTGCCAATGGAGAGGGAAGGTACCACATGAAACTCGCGATGATCGGCTTCGGACAGGCCGGTGGTAAGATCGTTGATAGGTTCCTCCAGTACGATGCGGAGACGAACTCCAACATCGTCCGCGCAGCGGTCGCGGTCAACTCCGCGAAAGCGGATCTGATGGGACTGGAACGGATCCCCGAGGAACAACGCATCTTGATCGGCCAGTCGCGGGTCAAGGGCCACGGTGTCGGCGCGGACAACGAACTCGGCGCGGAGATCGCCGAGGAGGATATCGACGAGATCCAGTCGGCCATCGACAGCATCCCGGTACACGAGGTTGATGCCTTCCTCGTCGTCGCCGGACTCGGTGGTGGCACCGGCTCCGGTGGCGCGCCGGTCATCGCCAAACACCTCAAGCGGATCTACACCGAGCCGGTCTACGGCCTCGGTGTGCTGCCGGGCAGCGACGAGGGTGGGATCTACACGCTCAACGCGGCTCGGTCGTTCCAGACGTTCGTCCGGGAGGTCGACAACCTGCTGGTCTTCGACAACGACGCCTGGCGGAAAACCGGCGAATCCGTTCAGGGCGGCTACGCGGAGATCAACAGCGAGATCGTCCGGCGGTTCGGGGTGCTCTTCGGGGCCGGTGAGGTCGGCGAAGGCGACGAGGTCGCCGAAAGCGTCGTCGACTCCTCGGAGATCATCAACACGCTCTCCGGCGGCGGCGTTTCGACGATCGGCTTTGCCGAGGAGGAGGTCGAAACCAGCTCCTCCGGCGGCTTGCTCTCGCGGTTTACCGGCGACGACAGCACCGACGAACTCGACACCGCCAACACGACCAACCGGATCACGAGTTTGGTGCGGAAAGCCGCACTCGGGCGGCTGACGCTCCCCTGTGAGATCGACGGGGCCGAACGCGCTCTCGTCGTTCTTGCGGGGCCGCCGAACTATCTCAACCGCAAAGGGATCGAACGCGGCCGGAAGTGGCTCGAAGAGCAGACCGGCAGCATGGAGGTTCGCGGTGGCGACTACCCGACGAAAGCCACCGGCCGGGTCTCCAGTGTCGTCCTGCTGTCCGGCGTGACAAACGTCCCCCGGATCAAGGAGCTCCAGCAGGTCGCGATCGAAGCCCAGGACAACATCGACGAGATCCAACAGGAAAGCGACGACAACCTCGAAGACCTCGTCAACGACGACAGCGACGAGCTCGAATCGCTGTTCTGAGCCGTCCTCGCGGTTCCGTTTTCACCCTCTCTCTCAGCCATGCGTACCCTCGTTCCATTCGCGGCTGTCGATCCGAAAACCCGCCTCGGTAGTGTGCTCACCGCCGACGAGCGCGCCGCGTTTGCACGGGTAATGCTGCGATCTGTGTGTGCGACGCTCCAGCAGGCCGGCTATGAGCCGACCGTTTGCTCGACGGCCGCACTCGACGCGACCACGCTGCCAGCGGACACCGCGGTCGTCGTCGACGACCGCCCGCTGACGACCGCGGTCAACGACGAACTGACCACTGACACGCCGACGCTGATCATGATGGCTGATCTCCCACTGGCAACGCCGGAGAGCATCCGCCGACTTACCGCCGCCACCGACGCTGTCGGCGACGCTGTCGACATCGCGATCGCGCCGGGGCTTGGTGGCGGGACGAACGCGCTCGTAGTTCGGGAACCGGCGTTTCGGGTCGACTACCACGGCGCGTCGTATCTCGATCACCGTGAGATCGCCGCTGATCTCGATGCGACAGTGCGAACGGTCGATTCTCGCCAGCTAGCGACCGATATTGACGAGCCAAGTGATCTCGTTGAGGTGCTGATTCACGGCGACGGCCCAGTTCGTGAGTGGCTTCTCGACGCTGGTTTCGAACTCGACCGGAGTGACGGCCGCGTCGGGATTCGGCGACGATAGGGGCGACCAGCCCCGGAGCCGAGCAGTTTTTGCGCCTTCGGAGCCGCGATGTGGTATGTTCCCGGCGGCCGACGACTACGACATCAACATCGACATTGAGGCGTCAGCCGTCGACTCGCTGCTTGATGTTGCGCCGAGCGATGTCTCGTCGCCGGCCGAACTCACCTTCTCGCGGAACGTGTTCATCCCGTTGACGACCGCCTGCCGATACACCTGCAGCTACTGTACATACTACGACGTGCCCGGCGAGGCAACGCTCATGTCACCCGAGGCGATCCGCGATGTCGTCGAAACTGGTGTTGATGCCGGCTGTACCGAGGCCCTGTTCACCTTCGGCGACAAACCCGACGACCGCTACACCAAGATCCACACCCAGCTCGACGAGTGGGGGTACGACTCCATTATTGACTATCTCCACGCCGCCTGTGAGATTGCCATCGATGAGGGCCTGCTGCCGCACTCGAATCCGGGCGATATCACCCAAGCTGAGTTTCGTCGCCTGCGCGAGGTCAACAGCTCGATGGGCGTCATGCTGGAGACAACCGCCGATGTCGACGCCCACAGCGGCGGCCGCCGGAAGACGCCCGGCCAGCGGCTCAACACGATCCGCGCGGCCGGCCGCGAGGGCGTGCCGTTCACGACGGGCCTGCTCGTCGGCATCGGCGAAACGTGGTTCGACCGCGCCGAGAGCCTGCTGGCGATCCGCGAGCTCCACGAGCGATACGGCCACGTCCAGGAGGTGATCATCCAAAACGTCGTCCCCAACGAGCGCTCGGACTTCGACCAGCCGTCGGTCGATACGATGCGCCGGGCGGTGGCGATGGCTCGCGCCGCCCTGCCCGAGGAAATTTCGGTGCAAGTCCCGCCAAACCTCTCGCCGACCGGCGACCTGATTGACTGCGGCGTCGACGATCTCGGTGGGGTCTCACCGATCACCGACGACTACATCAATCCCGACTACGCCTGGCCCGCGCTTGACGAACTCAACTCGATCGCCGACGACGCGGGTCTGCCACTGCACGAGCGACTGCCGGTGTACGACCGCTATCTGCCCGAACCGGTTCGACGTGGCGATGTCACACCCGCAGCCGATCCGGTCGACACCGACGCGTGGCTGTCGACACGGATTCGGGATGTGATTACCGCCGAGACCGATTCTGGGCGTCGGTACCGCGCTGTCGCCGGTCGCAAGCGACAGCCGGTCTCACAGCCACAGGGCTGATCCACCTGTTCGTCAGCACAACCGAACTTAGTCGTCGGCAGCCAGCGTCTCCTCGGCCGGTTCGAGCATTGGTGTCCCGTCAGCCCGCGGGCCAAGCGTCGGGCCGTAGGTATCGTTGCTACTGTCGCCCGTGACGCTGATCGGTCGTTTCGTTCGGTAATCGGTCGAGCGCTCGACGGGTCGGCGACCGATGGCGTCGATCATCTCGACGTAGTCGCTGATGCTCCGGAATTCGCCGTAGCTCCCGCCCGCTCGCTTGGTGATCTCTTCGGAGAGGATCGTTCCCATGAAGTCGTTTGCACCGCAGTTCAGCAGCTTCAGCCCCTTCGCGTCGCCGTATTTGACCCACGAGCTCTGAATGTTGTCGATG
>Ga0209965_1000523_pt1 | contig 13729 bp, 12 predicted proteins | sample SalPon2_B_H2O_MG_FD_185707 | JGI IMG/M metagenome (GOLD analysis project Ga0209965, IMG submission 185707) | Salt pond water microbial communities from South San Francisco under conditions of wetland restoration - Salt Pond MetaG R2_B_H2O_MG... | ecosystem: Environmental > Aquatic > Non-marine...
GTGAAACTCAGCCGAATTAAATCACTACATCCACGATACTGTCTGCATCAACCATCACGAACGACTCTTTTGACTTGTAATCACTCACGACTATTCCTTCTGTCCCTGAATCACTCTGAACTTGATGAAGTCTATACTCGTTCAGCCTCTGTTCAAGATCTCGTTCCCACTTCTTTTGTTTAATCGCCCAATTATGTTTACCCAAAGTAATTCACCTCACGTTAACTAAAAAATGCGTGGGTACGTAAATAACTTGTGATTACCTTAATAACTCACCAGTCATACTCGAATTATTCACAGACGGAACATCTACCGAAGACACACTCTCAACAATACCACTCACAGAATCACCAAACGACGGAATCTCAAACACAGGCGGAAACAACACATCAACACCACTCACCTGCACACTCACAAACAACACACTAGAAACTACCAACAACAACACAAACTCTCTCAACGAAAACCCACTCATACCCTACCAATCAAACAACTCCCTATCAATAGCCTCTGCCGTATCCTTAGGCGTATAATACACACTACCATTCACCACATACCGCACATCAACCCCATCAAACTCAATATTATAAGCCCCAACTAAATTATCAAATTTACCAGCACGAATCTTCGCAGTAGAATACGAACCATCCGTCTCAGTCAACAACTTCCAATTCACTCCACCTCTAATCTTACTCAACTCCTCATTCACCTTTTCATGATACTCTCCTAAATCGTTCATACAACATTATATCTGAATACCCATTAAATATCTATGGGCACTTACAGTTATCCTACGAGCGAAGATCTACCGTATACACAGACAACGAACTCTGGTCCACCGTAAAACGGGATATTAGAAGAATCAAGAGCCCGTCCACGAGCGTCTCGATGAGCCGGGATTCGACGTCTGCCTTCCGCACGTACTCCCTTTCCTCAATGTCGTACACATCGGATTCAGAGAGTGAGGTGACGTCCAAGGCGTCACCAAGTTTGCTCGTGTCAATTTTGAGTAACGACTCTGCCACAAGGAGTTGCCTTTTTTCTGAACCACTGTAACCATGCGCATATGACATCCAATTCTATATTTTTGCTCCTGTATGTTTGAAATATCGATCAAAATCCCAACATACAAATAGTGTCCACTCGATTAAAACTATGTGATGTATCAATCACACGTCAAAACCTTCAGTAATGGGGGTGAAGAAGAGAATTGGAATAGAGACGGACAAATGGTTGACGATCTGGGCCCGTTCCCAACAATTAGAGAAATAAATGACTCTGCTGTTGAGCCTAGCACTCTAGAATTCAACAATCCCTCCGAATTTAAGACGAAGATTAGAGTAGGTTATGACGGCGATAAATTAGCGATTGCGTCCATCTTTCAAGAAATGGAAGTAACACTCCAAACGTACCCGGAATACGCTGTCTTGAGTAATCAAATTGACTCTCAAGAGGAACTTTGGAAACATCTTGATGAATCAGACAATCAAATAGTATCACTCGGCTATACGGTCAATAACTGGTACGTTACGATAGAGACTGCTGATGATGGAGACGACATAACTGCTGTAATTACAACCAAGATAACAGAAGCTCAAGCACTTCCTCATGAAGTAGTTGAGATTGTTGGCGATAAGATGCAACGGAGATTTGACGAGAGGATCACAAAGACCCCGTCTGACTACGAGTAGCTGATCTCGCTATTCGCGTTCTGCCGCCGGCACAAGATTGTGATGACGAAACCGCACTGGAAGCGTGGTCTCTGTATCAACTCGCCGAAGTTCGTATCGGTGGCTATCGAGTGGTCGTCCCGTTTCAGTCCCTAGATCATCTGGTGTGTCGGTAATGACCTCACAGACGAGCCCGTGATACTTGACGTCAGTATCTGACTCGCCTAGATACACGCGTACGTGATCCCCTGGAGCATACGGGTCAGTCGCTGGCTGGGGGATATCTTCCATATGCGGTGTACACAGATTGGTATCATGAATGTGGTGGACGTCATACCGTTCTCGGAGTTATTAACCAACAGTATTCCTGTATACGACGGAATTGTTGGTTAACCTGCCATCATAACCAACAACAGTGCATCCTCCCAGCAGAAAATCTGACGCAGTACTGCGCTTTGAGGTTGCGGCTCCTATCCCGACTTGTGGTCTAATTATACTAGATGTGTGACCGTCGGGGAAGGAAGTATGGCGTCTGCTGGAAGCGTTTCCACGTTGTTTAGGAGATCGTCTCACGTCACGCGAAATGACAGACTGGCGATTCAGTACTGTGAGACAAAACTATACGCGTGTACGTGGAACAAACTACGAGTAGCTTCAGCGCACGAGTTGTGAATGAGTCCGGTGACGGCACCACCGTCTAGATTGCGCGCTGAATACCCTCTCTATCAGGTGGGGGAGAAGCAAGGGGCAGGCGGGGGTTATGGATAAGACATCCCTTCTTCGTAGGCAAATTGTTCTGACGGAATAAAATATCTTCCGATGCACGCGACTGTGCATGATGATTCAGATATCAGCCCACGAGCTCTCGCCCCACTAGTAACTGATGGTTGATCAATATCAAGAGGCAGTGCAAGATTTTATATTTTTACAGGATAGAATACTACGTATATCATCAAGAGTCACCAATTCATTTGACTCATGCCCAGAGTGTGAATGTGTGTTTAAACATGTAGAATCTGTCCACCCGCGAAAAGGATACGACGTCCTATGGGAATCTGCTGAGAGCTGGAAGATCAAGTGCAAAGAATGTGATACAACGTTCCACGTCCAGCGGTGAACCGTCTCAAGATACGACATCAGCATCTGACTCGCTCAGTCTTTTCCTCAGTTACATTTTCGTGCGGGCTTTTTGTATTTATACCAGCAGCGGTTTTCGACCCGTCAATTGAGAATACATCACTGGATGAAATATTATGAACCTCTAATTTCATGTGAGTATATGTTCGCAGGATTTGGATCGGAGATTGTTGTCGGCGTATTCACACTTACTGCCGCACTCGCTGGTTCATACCTCCAATATCACCAGAATATTGAAACACGGAAGATGGCAATCCAAGCCGAGAATAAGAGAGCATCAGCAGACTATCTTCTCCAGAAAGAGGCTGACGCACTGATGGAACTGTTAGAGAGTGCAGAACGGTGTCACACTTACTCTCAACTGTACGCAAACCAAGCTAGCGGTCAGGGGCAAGTAAGCGATGAACTGGGGAAGGAAGCTACTGAGGCACTCGCTGAGTTCGAATCTGCGGTGAAAACTAAAACAGTATTTCTTAGTGGAGATGAACAAGAGAAGGTGAGCAGCCTACTCGGCTCGGTCCGTGCTGCTGTGGCAAGTGGAGATGAACATATTCGTGGCCGACCAGACATTGCTCACGAGCTAATTGACTGGCAGGAATTAATGGATGACTTTCAAGAGATGCGCAACGTGCTGGAGGAACTCGTACAGGCACACATCAACGAACTTCGAAAATAAGGAGGCTATCTGTTGAATTTGCGCCCTACATCTTGCACGGTAACTCATCACGGTGTCACAAATCCGACACATATTTCATTAGATGAGACAAGAGTCTTTCAACAACACGATGAGTGGGTCCGATAACCTCCGATTTGGAAGCGATAACCACGTCAATCGTCGGGCGTATATCACTGAACCCATTCCAGCCGGGCGATAGGCCGTAGTACCACGTTTCAGGCTTAGAGCCCCATTTCGATATGTGGTGCGACCATACCGCTAAACGCCTAACTACTGGAGTGAGTGCGCCAGCGTCGATCAATAGATCGCGATCAGCGTCGATCCCTAAATAGCCGACAAGGTTGGCCTAGGAAGACTGAACGAAAACAAAGATTGAGATTGTATACCTACTCAATCCCCAGAAACCGCCTCGTTCGCTGATCTTGTATCGGCCTCGACTTTTGCCAACTCTATGCTGGCCAGAAGTCCCTCAATTACTTTTCCAATTCGCTTCCCTGCGATGGGTGGGACTGCGTTTCCGATCTGCCGAAACCAGCTCGTAAACGGCCCCAGAAATACGTAATCATCTGGGAATGATTGTAGCCGCGCTGCCTCTCTGGGAGTAATCCCACGATTTCGAGACGGATCTGCGCGTTCTTTATTAGGGTATCCATGCTCATAGTAGTCCGGCAACACGAAGCCGTTCGCGTCTTTAGCCAAATGGGCCACAATTGTCGGTGCGGGCTTAGACCACTGGAGCATCCGGTATTTGTCTCCAAACCGCTGCTTCTCTGCAGTCCCGACATCATACTCTATGTATTCGGCATACTCACTATCGGATCCGTACTTAATATCCCATCCAGTATCACCCGGTTCTAGCGCCTCATCAAACAGAATCTGGTCCTTTTCCATTGGGTGTTCTCTGGCTAAGTGGTTAAAACAGAGGTTAGTACCTGAATCGAGATTGTGTGTGTTTATGTAATTACTTTTTCGCCCCCGACTAACCTTCGAGAGGACTCGTCCTCCTTCACCTCTCCGGAGGCGCGGGAGTCCAGAAAGACCTTGTTGAACACTTTGTATATCTCCCTCTACTGGAATATCATCCAGCAATTCTGACGTATTCAATGAGCCCTGTTCTGCGAGATCTTTACGTACTCCAAGAAGGAGTACCCGTTCTCGCTTCTGCGGGACGCCTAGTTCGGCCATGTCTTGTACCCGATATTCAACGTCATAACCGAGTCCTGTCTCGCTAAGCAGCTCTAGATCTTCAATCACCCAGTCGATCACGCGAACCCCGGTATCTCCTACTTCATTGACCATTCCCTCGACGTTTTCCATGACAATGGCCTTCGGTCGAAGTTCCTCCACAGTCTGTACATACTGGGTGTAGAGTGTTGTGCGGCCGTCATCGAGGACACTGTAGTCTTCATCGCCTGCTCGACGTGAACGGTATCCTGCTTGTGAGAGTGACTGACAGGGCGGACCACCGACGAGTATGTCAGGAGAACCAACTGCCTGTTTAATACGTTGGCTTAAATTGACTTCTCGGACATCCCCACAGACGACGTGTTCGTGGGGAATCTCTGGATGATTGAACCGATAGGTAGCGACGGCATCTGGGTCATTGTCGATTGCCCACTGAACATTGAATTCTGTCTGCCCTATCCCACAAGACAATCCACCAGCCCCTGCGAATAGATCCACGGCAATCGGTCCCTCTTGCTTTGATTTCTGTTGTCGGAGACGGTGCGTAAGTAGAAAATTTCTGATTTCGCATGTCTCTCCACATACGTCCCCTCTCGCAGTGATAGCATGAGTTGAAAGCGCCCGATACAACGGGGCAATTTGCCGATCAATCAGTTTGTCTTCTAGGGGGTGACGCCGACCTCTCTCTTTCTTCAGGTCTGCGGGATCAATGAGGCCGAGAGAGCAAAGAAGTCTGTCAACTTGGCTGTCTACGGGCCAGACGGGCTTGTCGAAAGCTGTCTGAAGCAGCCACCACGCGTCATTCTCTTGAATCCCCGGAATCTCGGTGAGAAAACCCACATAGGTCTGGTATTGAACCCGAGAAAATTCCCTGAGGGTCACTCCATCAGTGTAATCTGTTTTTTCAACAGCAGTTAGGAGCTGTTGAAGACGGGATACACGTTGACGTCCAACTCCACCCCCACGAATGAACTCACCAAGAACTTCTGAGAGTGAATCTTGGCTGAGCGAACTGATCTCTTCCCAATCAGCGTATTGTTCCCGTAGCGCACGCACTGCATCACGCGACCACCGTTCGAAGAAGCGTTGTGCTGGCGATTCAACTGGTCCACTCAGTACGACGGCAGCGACTGTATCAAGTGGATCATCGCTGTTATACAACGGATCTCCACAAGAACAGTGGTCTTCGTCTCCCGACTTCTCTCTCTTAATTGTGGCATATCGGCAGGTCTCTGTGTATCTGTCTCGCTTCCGAGCAAGCCGTTCAGGTGTCGAACCCACACACCCGACCGGATCCATTCGTTGTTTCTTCGCGTGGGCAGCAGTCAAGACATCGATAAGAAACTCGATATTGTCGAAGAGTAGCTCTTGATGAATGTCACGCTCCGTATCTGAAGCTGATCGAATCAGCTCCACTAGAGAACTGGGAGACGTGACCGACTCTGGCATATCCGTTCTTATATCGTCACCAAGAATAAACTTAGGGACAATCGTCTTTTTCGATGGAAAATACCCTACTGAGTCTGTATTAGACTCTACGTAACCTGAAACAAGCTCTATTCCCGTCATATTGCTCTTGTCGTGTCTGTCGTGACCAGTGGCCACCGATTTTATGTCAGCCGAAGTTGTAATACTCGGTATCAACGCCCTTGGTCCCACAATCATTCCGACCTTCATCTCGGGCTATCAGCTCGAGCAAACCACTGAGTAACTATCATGGCCACTGGAATTAGCATGGAGAAAGAATCTCCAGCCGACGACGAACGCATTGCCCAGCACCTTCGTGAGACGGTGTTGAAACAAGTCCGCGGTGACATCGACGAACGAGTCAAACGTGACTTCCCTAGCGATCGGTTCTTCGCGGGTGCGCTAGCACCTGAAAGTGAGGATCAACTCGACGATCCGGACGATGATCTTCAGTCAAAAATGGAGCCAAGCGGCCTCGGTGCTACCGTACGCATCCGAGGCGGTGAGGAAGGAGACGTGCTGACGCTTACTGTTAACGCAAGCGTGTGGGTGCGAGTTAACCCCACTTATGAAGAGATGGTAAACCGCGATTCTTTCGTCGCACTGGGTGACCGAGATGATGACGACGAAGGTGACAGTCTCCTCCCGGTCTTCGAACGTATTCGCCTTGAGGTACCACCCATCAAGATCCCTAGGGATGCGTTCCAAGCGCCGACGCGAAACACTCCGGAGGTCATTCGCAAACGCACCCAAGAGGCATTCAAAAAAGCATTTTCTAGTGCCCGAACCCACGCTCGGGAAACCTACGATCTCTACGCTGAGACCGAGGAGGATGACACCGTCCCGCCGAGTGCACTTGAGGATCAAGAGAGCTTTGGCGATTACCTCTCTGAGCGGGCTGCTGAGGGAGCACCAGCACTCCCTGAGTGGCACGCCACGCTGGCTGTGGAAGTGATCGCTGACGAGGAAAATGATGACGACGGCACCATCGTCGACTTTGAACTTGCGAACGAGGCACTCCAGAGTCGCGAAGACGCGATTTACACCGTCCGAGACCCCACATTGTTCGAGGTGGGCCTCGAACTTGAGACGAGCGGCGACCTCGAGTTCGTCCCTTTCACTTTTGACCCACTTCCGGAGGATTTCCGCTACAATAGAGACCTCTGGGGGCATGGTCGAAATTGTACCATCACTGCGCCTGAGCGCAACGATCAAGAAGTGAATAAAGAAGGCATCCCGCCGGGTCGTCGCGCCCCTGCTGCGATGCCGACTACAAATCGACTTGAGACACAGTTTATCCCGGAGTACCGACAACTTGTCTATGAATCGGCGGACCGTAATGTCGATGCTAAATTTGAGACGTTGGCTAACTTAGACAACGGTGGCCTTGACCTTCTTGATGATATCTCTACCGAGATGCGGAGATACCTCAGTGAAGAGTATGACGCCGCACTACAACAATATCGCCAACGAGACGACTGGGATGACGACTCAGAAACGGGTGATCTGGCTGATTTCAATGAAGACCGCGATGCCTTCGAACGTGAAATTAAACGGTTCGAGCGTGGGATTCAGTGCCTTCGAGAGCATCCCGAAACGGTCGGACGTGCGTTCGAGTTGATGAACAAGGCAATGGACCGGATGCATGAGTTCCCCGGCTGGCGACTCTTTCAGCTGGTATTCATCATCATGGAGGTCCCCGATGTGGCGAGCCGCGAATACGACCAGTGGAACGAGGTCACTTGGCGCAATGGTTCAAAGGAGGACCGCGCAGAGGATGCCGATTCAGCGCTCGACATCGTTGACGTACTTTGGTTCCCCACCGGTGGTGGAAAGACCGAAGCATTCCTTGGTGTTGCTGTTTGGAGCATGTTTTTCGATCGCCTCCGTGGGAAGGACTTTGGCGTCACTGCGTGGACGAAGTTCCCGCTTCGACTCCTCTCGCTCCAGCAGTTCCAACGTATGACCGAGACAGTGATGTACGCCGACTTAGTTCGACGAGAGCAATCGGATATCGGTTCACACCCTTCTCGCCCGTTCTCGATGGGATATCTTGTTGGGAAGGCAAACACCCCGAACGCACTCACGGGTTACGACAATAATAATCATCAACGGTATCAGGGCCCCTCTGGAGAGGATCTTCGCCGGGAGGCCAAGGTCGTCCCGAGCTGTCCGGCCTGTGGTTCTGACATCGAGGTTCGAATTACAGAGGACGACCACAGACTGACACATTGCTGTACCGCAAGCAGCTTCGATTGCCCGTGGCAGTCGCGATCGCTCACCTCCGGCGAGCCATATGATGAGGAAGAACTCCCGGTCCACGTTGTCGACAATGAGCTCTATCGGTACGCACCGACGATCATCGCGGGTACCATAGACAAGATCACCGCGATCGGTTATCAGCGCAAATTTGCTCATCTCATTACGGGGGAGATGGATCTTGAGTGTCCAATTCACGGGTTTGCCAGCTTGGGCGAATGTACGGAGAAGTACGGATGTCCGATAGACAAGAATGAATTCAGCGATATGGCTCGTCCCGTCGAACCGTACGACCCGGCCCCGTCGCTGATGGTTCCGGACGAGCTCCACCTGTTGGAAGAAAGCATGGGGAGCTTCGATGGCCATTACGAGACTGGAGTTGCCGAGCTACAGGAGCTTGTTGAGGCTGGGACAACGAAGGTCATCGCGCCGACAGCGACGATTACTGGATTCGAAGACCAGGTTCACAACCTGTTCATGCGTCCGGCTGAACGGTTCCCCTCGCCTGGGCCGTACCTACGCGAGAATTTCTACGCACAAGAACGTGCGGAGACACAGCGGTACTACATCGGGTTGGTTCCACACGGAAAAACGCATATCAATTCCATCATCGACCTGCTGTTTTACTACCATCGGGAGGTTCAAAACCTGTTCCGAGAAGCGTTGGAAAACCCAGATCAAGTACTGAGCGGTGCTTTGTTCGAGGGGTCGGATACCACGACACCACTTGAGGCCGACTCGATCGATGAAGTGCTAGCCCTGCTCAGTTACTACAGCACCAGCATCACCTATCTGCTATCGAAAAAGGACGGTGATCGTCTCGACCAGTCTATCGTCTCTCAGCTGGATACATATCTCCAGAAAGATGGGCGACCGCCACTGGCTTCCGAGCGTATGACCGGTGGAACTGGCTTCGAGACGATCATGGAGGTCTTAGATATCGTTGAGGACCCGTGGGACGAAGAGGCCGACAAACAGATCCTCAACCGTCTCATCGACCGAGGAGTACTCGAGGAAGATGTCTCAGACTCTGTCCTATCTCTACGTAGTACGCTTGAGGACAGTCTCGACAACGAGAACGAAGTTGTCGGCAGTGACCAATTCGACAGTGAGCGGGTTAGCGCCACCGAAGACACTCGAGAAGCGCTTGCTTGGCTATTGGCGAGTCGGCTCAACACCATCACGGCGACTAATATGATCGCTCACGGAGTTGACGTTGACCGCTTCAACATGATGACGTTCTTCGGCATGCCCCGAGGAACGGCAGAGTACATTCAAGCAAGTTCCCGCGCCGGCCGGTCGCGACCGGGTCTCGTATTCAACGTCGCCCATCCTATCCGCGAGCGTGACCTGAGCCATTACCACTTCTTTGAGAAATACCACGCATTTCTCGACAGGCTAGTTGAACCAGTCCCTATCAACCGCTGGGCAAAAAACAGCGTCAAACAGACCCACCCAGGACTGTTCATGGGACTTATACTTAATCACTACATGTACCGCGAAGGAGCTGGAAACCTCTACTTCGGTGATCAAGCCGAGAATTTTGCTGACTCCGTCGACGAAAGAGAATTGCGCCAGCAACTGCTGGGGATGTTCGGTGACCCAAACGACCACGAGGAATTTAAAGGCGATATTGAAGATCTCACAAGAGAGGCACTCTCTCAGCTTCGTCTTGACGACGACCAGTGGACAAGTGGGCGTATCAAGCGTTCACCGATGCGGAGCCTCCGAGATGTCGACGAACAGCTACCCATTCAGTCGGAGTACCGTTACCGCGAGATATTCGAGACGCTTGACAACCGGTGATTTACAATGAGTATGAAACGCAGCCGCCATCAGATCCTGTATCAGTTCCTTCCTGGGAACACCTTCGACTACAGTGACAAGCGTGGCATCTGGCAGGTGAATCGTCTCGAAACGACCGACGCGAGCGGTCAAGTTGACCGAGAGTACATTATTGACCGCGTCTTCGCTCGGGCGAAAAACTGGGATGGTGGTGAACAAGGATTTACCTCGAATAAAACAGGCCGCTACGACTTCGCAGCACCCAAGGAAGTTATGGCCAGTCCGTTCCCAACCACCTTCTACTGCACAAGTTGTCAAAAGGCACACGGGTATTATTCTGCAGATGATCTCGATGGAAAGAATCAAGCGCTTAAATGCGAGCGATCCGGCTGTAATGGCGACCTGAAACAGTACCAGTTTGTCAGTGTTCACAGCTGTGGCGAGATCAGGCGGCTGTATCCGCGGAAATGCCCGGATCACGGTGACCAGTACATCGTCCTCGATACGCAGGACAGCCAGCGCGCCCAAAACTTCCACTGGCGGTGTAACATCTGTGGTTGGGACACCCGAGTGAGCTACTCTCAGAACTGTGACTGTGAGTACGTTCCTCCATCCGCGGATGATCCAGACGACGACAAGATGTACACGACGGTCCACCGGGCTGGTTCAACATATTATCCGCACTACCTGACCACGGTCAATCTACATGCATCGGGTATCGGCCATCTTCGCGGAAGTGAAGACGGCTCACGGAAGGCTATCGCGAAACAGCTCGGCCTCTCTGACTCTCCGCTGAAGTCTGTCGACATGGATGAGGGGATAGAGGGAGCTGAGATCGATGACGATCGGAAAATAGAGGTGTATCAGACGGAAGCAGAGGTCGAATCACTGGATGAGGCAGAAGACTGGCTCCGAGCACACGGCGAGATCGACAGCCAAACCGTTGGTGAATCGATCACGGAATTAATCGATCTCAAGACTGACGACGATTCCTTCGAGATGACCGACGCTGGCGATGAGCTTCTCCAATACGTGCTCAGTCTTGAAGAACTCACAGCACACACGCTTGACGACTTAGAGGAAGATGCCCGACAACAAGGGTTCCCTCGCAAGGCAGACACCATCGGGACGTACTCGGACGACCTCGACCGCTTAGGTCTGAAAGACGTGCGTGTCATCGAAGACTTCCCGGTCCAGACGTTCGTCTACGGCTACACTCGGGGCGGCCGCGAAGAAGACGAGGCGAAGCTGAATGCCTTCTCACAAAATGCGAGCAGCGGAGATGGCACACCAATATTTGTCGATACATCGGAAACAGAGGCAACTCAGTTCGATCTCGACCCCGCAGCGGTGCTGCTCTGGCTAGCCGTCAATATCCCTGAGACAAGCGACGAGCGATCTGTTCGTGGTGACATCACGCTTCCCGAACTGCCTGCTGATCCCTCAGAGGCTGATCTTAAGCGTGCTCGGACAGCTATTCAAGAGTTCTCGGATGCAGAGCAGTGGGCGTTCCTACTGAACCATCTCGACCCGGTTGATCAGTACGGTCGCTTCGAGACCAGTACCGACGATACCGTAGAGGGGCAAGTCACGAAGTACGTCTTCGAGATGCTCCATACCCTCTCTCACGTTCTGCTCAAGCAGGCGAGCACGATCAGTGGGTTCGACCGAACGAACCTGAGTGAGTTTCTTTTCCCACGCGCACTCTCACTGGTGATCTACACCAATAACCGCGAAGAATTCAATATCGGTGGCATGACCACGATGGTGGAACAGCAATTAGATGATCTCCTCGGGCAAGCTCGTGCTCATGGGAATGAGTGTATGATGGACCCGGTCTGCTCACAGCGTGACGGTGCGTGTCTCTCGTGTCTACACGTGAGCGAGATCAGCTGTTCGTATTTCAACCAAGTTCTCTGCCGGGACTACTTGTTTGGGAGTCGACCGAACACCGATCGAGATATCGAAGGATTCTGGCGGTTGTAATCATCGTCACGTTACTCATACTCAATGGCTCGACATTCACCGTCCATCGATCGTGCGCTCACCATCGCGGACATCGTCGATCACGAGGAGCCGCTTCTTGACGAACTCGAGGGATTGTTTCTGGTTTCCGCCGGGCGATCCGAACGCATTTCTCCGGCCGCAGTAGCGCGAGATACGGAATTAAGTCGAGAAGCGGCGACGGACCTCTTTCGTCAGCTCCTCCAAGTAGAGGCGATTCAGCGCGAGACCTACGAGGCTGAACTGGTAGACACACAGTGTCGCGTTGATCCAACCAGAACACGAGAGATATTCGGGCGGACACAGCAGTCGATTCGAACGCTCGCTGCCCATCGACAGCGGGTTCCCACCACGGAAGTAACGCCGTTGGTGACGTTTCCGGATGACCCTGCGTTCAGCGGATCGACGCCTGCCTCCTTCGACATGGAGGGGCTGCTCTCCGCTCTCGCAAGCCAAGTCAAGCGTACCGAGCGCGAGATCGTGCTCCTGTCGCCGTTTTTCGAGGGTGACGGCCTCGGTCGTCTCGCTGATGTCCTACTCGATGCACTCGACCGTGGTGTCGATCTGACGATTGTGACGCGGTATCTCGCTGATTCGGAGTCACATAACTACGACGTCATCGAGTCGTTTATACAGCGAGCATCGGAACGAGGTGTCTCATCGGAAATTACCCTCGTCGATTACACTGTCTGGGAAGAGACCACTCCGATCGGCAAACAACGCCAAGATGGTGAGAATCCACAGTTTACACTACATGCAAAAGTGATGCTGTTCGATTCTCGAGCCGCCTACGTCGGCAGTGCCAACGTGACGGATTACGGCTTCAACCGATATCTCGAACTCGGAGTCCTTCTTGAGGGGGCAACGGTCACAGCGTTCCGTGACCTCTGTGAGTTCCTGCTCGACTCTGACGGTGCCGTTGCCGTCGACCTCTGATATCAACCTCAAGTAGGCTCTGTTGAAATATCCTCATCCAGACATAATCAGAAACCGCTGGTGGCTGAAGTCTGTTTATTGAACGGGCTTTCGGAGATATCCAGCATCTTCCACCTGCCGCAGAAGAGTCTCTAAACGTGTTTTCTTGTCGCCGCGGCCCTTGAGACTCGCAACCGTCCCTCCAAGAGTCCCGCCGATATCCCGAGCCTCCTCATACTTCGGATCTCCGGGGCCTAGAACAGTGTACTCGGAAAATTGGAGTCCTTTCTTTTTATTTTCGTTTTCGCCCACTCGGTCCAGTAGACGGATGCCGTTCGTGCCGAATCGGCCGACAGCGATTAGCCGGGAATCATCTGAACGCAATGTACCAATTCCTCCTGCCTGAGAGGCTTCTTCGAATCGATTGAATACTTCACCAGCTTCAGTTCTGGAGGACGATGGAGCATCACTGCTCTCGAAAGAATACCCTGTGTCAAAATCAACTACCCATAATCCACGAGCGATGTACTGTCTCTGGGAGGCAGCCGGAACAGCATTGTTCTGACAGGCAATAGCAACAGGTTCCTCAAACTTGCTTGACATAGCTCACAGTCCGTTCCCCCTACACTTC
>Ga0209965_1000525_pt1 | contig 13724 bp, 13 predicted proteins | sample SalPon2_B_H2O_MG_FD_185707 | JGI IMG/M metagenome (GOLD analysis project Ga0209965, IMG submission 185707) | Salt pond water microbial communities from South San Francisco under conditions of wetland restoration - Salt Pond MetaG R2_B_H2O_MG... | ecosystem: Environmental > Aquatic > Non-marine...
GACGGGCGGGACTCGAAGGGGCAGCGGTGAGGCGGGCGGAGACGACGTAAGGACCGCAGGAGCGAGCAACGCGAGCGACGAGGACCGAAGCGAGTGTACGCCCGCCGCACGGCTGGGGCTTCGGAGGGTGTTCGTCACCGTATCGATCGCAACGATCGCTAACCAAGCGACTGGGGCTTCGGGGGTGTTCGCTGTCAGTCCGCAGTCAGCCATTTATAAACGCCCGAACAGCTGAGCGAGAGTCCAGCCGCCACCTGTCGCCGCGCCGCTCAAGTGTGTCGCCCCCCAACGACGCGTATCGTGAGCGACGCCGACTCCCCCCTCTCGGAGGACCGCCCGACCGTCGACCGACCCCTCCGCGTCGACGCCCCGTTCGAGCCCGCGGGCGACCAGCCGGAGGCCATCGAAGGGTTAGTCCAGGGGTACGAGTCGGGCGCGAAAAAACAGACCCTCCTCGGCGTGACGGGGTCCGGGAAGACGAACACCGTCTCGTGGGTCGCCGAGGAGTTAGACCAGCCCACCCTCGTCTTGGCCCACAACAAGACCCTCGCGGCCCAGCTGTACGAGGAGTTCCGCGAGCTGTTCCCGGACAACGCCGTCGAGTACTTCGTCTCCTACTACGACTACTACCAGCCGGAGGCGTACGTCGAGCAGACGGACACGTTCATCGACAAGGAGATGTCGATAAACGAGGAGATCGACCGCCTGCGACACTCCGCGACGCGCTCGCTTCTCACCCGCGACGACGTGATCGTGGTCGCGTCGGTGTCGGCCATCTACGGCCTCGGCGACCCGCAGAACTACCGGGACATGGCGCTCCGGCTCGAAGTCGGCGAGGAGGTTGGCCGCGAGGCGCTGCTCGCCCGCCTCGTCGACCTGAACTACGAGCGCAACGACGTGGACTTCACGCAGGGCACCTTCCGGGTGCGCGGCGACACCGTCGAGATATACCCGATGTACGGGCGCTACGCGGTTCGCGTGGAGCTGTGGGGCGAAGAGATCGACCGGATGATCAAAGTCGACCCGATGAAAGGCGAGGTCGTCTCCGAGGAGCCGGCGGTGATGCTCCACCCGGCGGAGCACTACTCGATCCCCGACGACAAACTGGAGCAGGCGGTCGCGGAGATCGAGGACCTGATGGAGAAACGCGTCGGCTACTTCGAGCGACAGGGCGACCTGGTCGCCGCCCAGCGCATCGAGGAGCGGACCACGTTCGACGTGGAGATGCTCCGGGAGGCGGGCTACTGCTCCGGGATCGAGAACTACTCCGTCCACATGGACGATCGCGAGTCCGGCGACGCCCCCTACACCCTCCTCGACTACTTCCCCGACGACTTCCTCACCGTGATCGACGAGTCCCACCAGACGATCCCACAGATAAAAGGCCAGTACGAGGGGGACAAGTCCCGCAAGGACTCGTTGGTCGAAAACGGGTTCCGGCTCCCGACCGCCTACGACAACCGGCCGCTGACCTTCGACGAGTTCGAAGCGAAGACGGATCGCACCCTCTACGTCTCGGCGACGCCGAGCGACTACGAGCGCGAGACTTCGGACCGGATCGTCGAGCAGATCGTTCGGCCCACGCACCTCGTCGACCCGAAAGTGGAGATCACCGAGGCGACCGGCCAGGTCGAGGACCTCCTCGAACGGGTCGGCGACCGGATCGAACGCGACGAGCGCGTGCTCGTCACCACTCTCACAAAGCGGATGGCCGAGGACCTCACGGAGTACTTCGAGGAGGCGGGGATCGACGTGGCGTACATGCACGACGAGACGGATACCCTCGAACGCCACGAGATCATCCGCGACCTCCGCCTCGGCAACATCGACGTGTTGGTCGGTATCAACCTGCTCCGCGAGGGGTTGGACATCCCCGAAGTCTCGCTCGTCGCCATCCTCGACGCCGACCAGGAGGGGTTCTTACGCTCCACGACGACGCTCGTCCAGACGATGGGGCGGGCCGCCCGCAACGTCAACGGCGAGGTCGTCCTCTACGCGGACCGGACGACCGACTCGATGCAGGCCGCCATCGAGGAGACCCAGCGGCGCCGCGAGATCCAGGTCGAGTACAACGCCGAACACGGCTACGAGGCGACCACCATCGACAAGCCGGTCGGCGAGACGAACCTCCCCGGCTCGAAGACGGACACCTCGTCGGTCAGCGTCGGCGACGTCGAGAGCAAAGAGGAGGCGACGGCACAGATCGAGGCGCTCGAAGACCGGATGGACGAGGCCGCGAGCAACCTGGAGTTCGAGCTGGCGGCCGACATCCGCGACCGGATCGCGGAACTCCGGCGCGCGTTCGACCTCGACGGCGGCGACGACGGCGTCCCGGCGCCGATGATAGACGAGTGAGCGCGGGCGACCTCGCCACCCCGGTCCGATTCTCGCGCGTCGAGAGTTGCGACGACGGGGTTTTTATTCGCGAGCGCCGGAGCGCGTCGTATGAAGCGCCGCGCGATGGTGGCCGGACTCTGTGCCGTCGCCAGCGCGGGCTGTACCGACCGGCTCCGCGACGTGGTGGCGTCGACGCCGCGCGACATCGCGGTCCGGAGCCGCTACATCGACGGCGACCCGCTCGTCGAGGGACAGAGCGTGCGCTCGATGCCCGAGGAGTTGATCACGCACGCCACCTCCTTCCGGTCGCAGGCCGGCGCGCTGGGGGCGATCCGCCCCGGTCACCCGGAGACGACGGAGTTCGTCGAGAACACCGAGTTCGTCGACGACGGCGGCGAGGCGGTGCTCGTCGTCGCCCAGCGACTCACCGCGCCCGAAGTCGAGGTGCGACTGGGGTCGATCAGTCGGACCGGCGACCACTCGCTTCGGATCGCCGTCGACCTGGCCGGCGTTCGCGGCGAGATCGAGACCGACGACCCGGTCGTCAAGACGCTGCTCCTGCGGCTGACCGACGAGCAGGGGCCGCCGGAGCGCGTCATCGTCTCCATCGACGGCGACCGCGCGGGCGTGACGATCTGAAGCGAGTTCGCCGGCCGTCACCCCGAGTGCCGGCCCGCTCCCGCGAGCGTTTTGTGTCCGCGCGGTGTCCGGCCGAACATGAGTATGCTCCCCCGCCGCCTCGTCGGATTAGTCGCCCTCGTCGTCGCCGCGGCGTCGCTGGCCCTCGCGGCCGGCACCACTCCGGCGATCGTCGCGTCGTCGACGAGTTCGACGGGGTTTGCCGCCGTCACGCCCTCGCCGGTCTCGCTGCTCGCGTCGCCCGCGCTGCTCGCGGTCGGATCGGTACTGTTCGTCGGCGGCGCCGCCGCGCTCGCCGACGCGAATCTGTCTGCGCGCGCCGCGATGCTCGCGCCGGCACTCGGCGTGGTCGCCGCGGGCGTGTTCGGGTTGGGGTTCGGACTCGACCCCGGTTCCGCCCTCGCGACCGCGACCGACCCGGCCGCGTACGAGCTGCTCGGGACCGGGGTCGGCGGCCGGATCGCCGCGGGCGCCGTGGTGGGCGGTGCCGTGGCGCCGGTCGTCCGCGCGTCGACGACCGAGGACACCGTGGTGCTGCTGGTCGGTGCGGCCCTGTTGCTCGCGGCGGTCGCCGCGGGTTCTGACGCCCCGCTCGCGCTCCTCGCCGGAGGCGTCGCCGGCGCCCTCGCGGTCGGGGCGCTCTGGGCGGTCGATTCAGCGGCGTGGCAGCCCTGATCGGCGAGCGCGCGCCGAGACCGGGCTCAGTCGCTCGGTCGCTCGCTTTCGGTCTCCAGTTCGATGTCGCGGTCGGCCTCGCGTGCCGCGTCGTCCTGGCGACCGAGGTCGACGTCGCGGGCCGTGTCCGCGTCGCGGGTCTCGTCGGTCCGGAGGTCGCTGTCGGCCACCGTGTCGAGCTGTTCGAGCGCGCTCTCGATGTCCTCCAGTCCGAGGAGCTTCTCTGTCTCCTCGTCGAACTCCTTGCCCTCTAACCCCTCCATCTGCTGTACGTCGGAGCCGGAGAGCGCCTTGCCGTAGCGCCCGACCAGGCTGGTGAGCTCCTGCGGGAGGACGAACGTCGTCGACTCGCCCTTGCCGATTTCCGCTAGGGTCTCCATGCCCCGCTCGATGATGGCGCGCTCGCCCATCGACTCGGCGGAGCGAGCCCGGAGGACGGTCGAGATGGCGTCACCCTGCGCTTCGAGGATCTGGCTCTGCTTTTCACCCTGCGCGCGGATGATGTTCGACTGCTTGTCACCCTCCGCCTGCTCGACCGCGGAGCGACGCTCACCCTGCGCCTCGAGAATCATCGCGCGGCGGCGGCGCTCGGCGGAGGTCTGCTGTTCCATCGCCTGCTGGACGTCCTTCGAGGGGTTGACCTCGCGGACCTCGACGCTCTCGACGCGGATCCCCCACTCGTCGGTGGGCTCGTCTAACTCCTTGCGGATCTTCGCGTTGATCTCCTGGCGCTTGTTCAGCGTGTCGTCGAGTTCCATGTCGCCGAGGACGGCGCGGAGCGTCGTCTGCGCGAGATTCGAGACGGCCTTCTTGTAGTCGTCGACCTCCAAGAACGCCTTCTTCGCGTCCATCACTTTGATGTAGACGACCGCGTCGGCCGTCACCGGCGAGTTGTCCCGCGTGATCGCTTCCTGTCGCGGGACGTCGAGGGTCTGCGTCCGCATGTCGAACGGGTACGTTCGGGAGACGAAGGGCGGGATGAGGTTGATACCCGGTTCGAGCAGTTTCCGGTACTCGCCGAAGACGGTGAGCGTCTTCTTCTCGTAGGCGTCGACGATCTCGAACGACTGCCAGAGCGTGACGATCACGAGCAACAAGAAGAGCAGCCCGACGCTCACGAGGCCGAAACCGAGTTGGAGGGCTATCATATCCATGGCGTTCTCTTCGGGCTAAGTCGTTGTTAATACTTCGCCCGAACCGCCGCCGTATCCGCCGATTTTCCGAGGAGCGTCGCGCGCCGTACGCGAGTCAGTCCGCGTCGCCCCCGATTCGATCTGCGACGGCAGCGAGCGTCGCGCGCACCTGTCGCTCGTTGAATCGGCGCACGAGCGGCGCGCCGAGGGCGGTCAGCGCGTTCTCGGGGATGTCGTACTCGGCCGCGTACGTCAGCTCGGTCCCGTCGGTCGTGGGCTCGAAGGTCAGATCGATGGTCCCGGTCAGGCGCCCGCGCAGGTCGAAGGTCATGCGCTCGTTCGGCTCGTGGACGGTCTGGACGATCTCCCCGTCGATCCCCACGCCCGCCATGCGATAGGTGTACGCGAGGCGCTTCCCGCCGTTCGGCAGCCGGCGGATGTCTCTCACGTCTTCCAGCCGCGGGGTGACCGCGGCGTGGTTGTGCGGGTCGTCGAGGAAGGCGAACACCCGCTCGACGGGGGCGTCGATCTCGGCGGCATCTCGTGCGGTGAACATCTGCTCTGTGTCTCGCTCCAGCGATGGTCGTCCGTCTGGCGGCCGTTCCGTCTGGCGGCTCAGTCCTGGTCGCCCGGCGACCGCGGGTCGACGTACGCTTCGACCAGTTTGCGCTCGGCCGCCCGGAGGTGCTGGTGGAAGGTCTGTCGCGTGATCCCCATCCGCTCGGCGATCTCCGAGCCGTCGACCGGTCGGGGCCACTCGAAGTACCCGTTCAACTCGGCCGTCTTCAGCGCCGAACGCTGCCGGTCGGTGAGCTTGTCGTCCACGGCGGACGCGAACTCGGTCAGGCTCCGGTCCCGGCTCTCACGCTCCACGCGGGACCGGAGTTCGACCCCGTCGTACACCGACCGGAACACGTCGAGCATCGCTCTGACGTCCTGCTCGGGCGGCGCCTCGATGGTCAGGCTCGCGCTCGACGCGTCCGCGGTGGCCGTGACGACGACGCCGCCGTACTCCGCGAGCCGCGTCAGCGGCGGCGACTCCGTGGCGGTCACGGCGATGGTGACGTCGTCGGCCGTCTCGGACACCTGCCGCACCGACTCGACGAACGGGAGCGCCTCCACGGCGCGTGCGTCCTCGTCGGGGTCCGTCGCCCTGAGGTACAGCTCGCAGGCGTCGTCGTCGAGGCGCGTCGTCCCCAGGTGTTCGATGGTGCCGCCGATCGCGTCCGCGACCCGCGAGAGCGAGACCGAGGGGTCGCCGATCTCCACCTGTAGCTCCATGACCCGATCCGTCGTGAGGATGCGGGTCGTCTCGACCGAGTGGAGCCCGTTGGCGATCATCTTCCCGACCGACTCACACACCTTCCGCTCGCGCCGGTCGAGGGCGTTCCCCTCGCTGCTGTAGATGCCGAGCAGGCCGTACCGCCGGTGGCCGTAGGTGATCGGGACGACGAGGAGGCGCGCCGCGCCGATCGCGCTCGGCGCGAGGTCGCCGTCGGAGCCGCTCCCGGCCGGCCGGCCGTGTACCTCTTCGGTCTCGATGGTCTGTTGGACCTCCCGCGGCGTCTCGCTGACGGCGAAGGAGGAGCCCGCCTCGATCGGAATCCCGCTCGTCGCGGTCACGTCCAGCCGCCCCGTCGCCGAGGAGACCTCGGCGATCCAGCCGCCCATGTACCCCGGCTCGTCGGCGATCTCCTCGCAGACGCGCTCGGCGATGGTCTCCGAGTCGCGGCTCTCGACGAGGATCCGGCTGATCTCGCTGAGCAGGCCGTTCACCCGGCCGAGAACCCGGTCGAGCGCCTGCCGCTCCGTCGCGAGCTTCTCTGCGCGCTCCTCGGCCAGCTGCTCGGCCCGCTTCCGGTCGGTCACGTCGTTCTGGAACCCGACGTAGTGGGCCAACTCGCCGTCGTCGTCGTACACGGGCGCGACCGTCAACTCGTTCCAGAACGGGGTCCCGTCCCGCCGGTAGTTCCGGATGCCGACCGTCACCTGGTTCTCGTTGGCGATGGCGGCCGAGAGCCGTTCGACGGTCTCCGGGTCCGTTCCCGGTCCCTGCAGGAACCGCGGGTTTCGCCCGAGCGCCTCCTCGACCGGATACCCCGTGTGTTCCTCCCAGGCGTCGTTGACGTACACGAGCGGGTAGTCCGGGAGGTCCGGATCGCTGAGGCTGATCCCGACCGGCGCCTCGCTGACGGCGCGGCTGACCCCTTCCGCGGCCGGCTCGTGGCCCGAGATGTCCTGTTTGGTCCCCGACGCCCCCTCGACCGAACACACCGTCGACACGTCGGTCACCAGCCGGTCGATGGACGCCGAGCCGTTCTTGTGGAGGAACTCGTCGACGCCGCTGTCGAAGGCGGCCTCTAAGACGGTGTCGTCGTCCACCGCGGAGAACATCACGATGGGGACCCGAGCGTCCGACTCCGCTATCGCCTCGGCCAGCGCGATACCGTCGTCGCCCGGGAGCGAGTACTCGCTCACGATACAGTCGTACTCACTCGTGGTCACCTTCGCGACGGCAGCGGTGGCGTTGTTGACCGTCGTCACGTCGAACCCGGCGGCGCTGAGCGCCGACGTGATCCGATCACTCCCCTCTTTGGGGTGGACCAACAGTGCCCGAGAACCCGACATAGCAACCGATTCGTCGGCCAACGAATTAAGGCTTGATGGTATCAGATACCACGGAAAGCGTACACAAACGTATGGTGTCATGTTCGATAAACGTCCTTCCGTCCCGACGCGGACGCCCGTGGCGACGACGCCGCCGACCTGTGTACCCGAGCGCGACACGCCGCCCCAGTCAGGCGATCTCGCACGCGCCTCCCGAACCCGAACCGACGAGTCGGCCGTCGGCTCGGGCAGGCGCCGGCGTAGGCGTTCGTGCGCGTCCGCGTGACCCGCCGCGCACTTGTAGACTTAGTGATTGTTTCGCGCGACTGGCCCGCCGGACTGCTCACCGCCGGACGACCCCGCGTGGCGGCGGGGCCGACGCGCCGCCGACGGCGGTTCCAGCGACGCTCCGCGCGGCCGGCCGCCGGGCAGATAACAAACCCTAAATCACGCCTCGTCGACCGATCCGATATGCGTTTCCGGTTCGTCGGTCGGCTCGGGCTCGCCGACGCGGTGACGGTGGCGAACGCCGCGGTCGGCTTCCTCGCCGTCGTCGCCGCCGCCGTCGACGTGCGGCTCGCGGCCCGTCTCATCCTGGTCGCCGCCGTCGCCGACGGGCTCGACGGCGTCGTGGCGCGCCACCGCGGGTCGACCGACGCCGGCCCGTACCTCGACTCGCTCGCCGACGTGGCGTCGTTCGGGGTCGCGCCCGCCGCCCTCGTGGCGTTCGTCCTCCTCGACGCGCGGTCGTTCGCGGCCGACCCGGCGTTCGTCGCCGTCGGCGTCGGCGTCGCGGCGCTTTTCGTCTCGATGGCGGTCGCCCGCCTCGGCCTGTACACGGCCTACGACGCCGACGAGCGCGAGACCGTCGGCGTCCCGACGACGCTCGCGGCCACCGTCCTCGCCGCCGCGGTCATCGCCGGCTACACCGCGCCCGCGCTCCTCGTCGCGGCGACGGCCGTCTTCGCCCTGCTCATGGGGTCGACGGTCACGTACCCTGACCTCCACGCGCAGGACGCGCTGGTGATGGGCGTCGTGCAGGCGGCCGTGATACTCACGCCGCTCGCTCACGCGGTCACCTCGATGCTTCCGGCGTGGATCGGCGAGGGGTTCGCGTTCGCCCTGCTCTTCCTCGCCGTCGGTTACCTCGTCCTCGGCCCGCGCTTCTACTGGGGCGACGGCATCCGGTCACCGACGACGGCGACCGACGGCGACGCCGCCGACGACCGCGGCGCCTGAACTATCCTCTCGACGCGGGTGTCGGAACCGCCGGCTTCCGCGCGCGAGCGACCGCGTCGACGCGAACGTTCGAAGCGAGGTCACTGGCCGGGCGCTGCACGCGGTGGAAAATAAAAAGGGGCGACGCCGCGTCTCCGTCTACAGCAGGTCGTCGAAGTCCTTGTAGCGGGTGATGTCGACGCCATCGTCGGTGACGACGGCGACGTTGATCCCGTTGCCGGACGCGAGGTCGCGCTCGACGGCGGACTGGATCGCCTTCGCGGCAATCTCGGTCGCCTCGTCGACGGTCACGTCGTCGTGGTACTCCTGTTCGAGGACACCGAGGGCGTACTGGGAGCCGGAGCCGGTGACGGTGTACTCCTCTTCGGTGGTGCCACCGAGCGCGTCGATGGAGTAGATGTGGGCGCCGTCGTCGTCGACGCCGCCGAGGATCGGCTGGACGATGTAGAACGCGCCGGAGCGGAGGAGATTACCGGTGAGCGTCGACAGCGCCTCCATGGTCATGTCCTTTCCGCGGCGAGTCTCGTAGAGGCTCGTCTCGGCTTTCAGCGTCGAGATGAGGTTCTGGGCGGCGGAGACGGACCCGGCGATGGTCAGCGCGCCGCGGGGGTGGACCTCCTCGACCTTCTGGACGTCCTTCGAGGAGACCATCCCGCCGAGCGAGGCGCGCATGTCGGTCGCCATCACGACGCCGTCGGCCGTCTTGATGCCGACCGTCGTGGTGCCCGTTTTCATCTCGCCTTCGCCGTCGGCCTGCGCCGCGCGGCGCTCGCTGTGTTCGAACTCGCCGATCTCCGGTCCGAAGACGGGCTGATCGCGGCCCAACTCTTCGGCCGGTCCGTCGGAGAGATCGCCAGTCGGTGTTCGCATTACGCCGTCGTAAGCCCGGCGCGCTGATAAAGGCAACCCTTCGGGGACCGACCGCCGGTTCCGACGGGTCTATGCGTGGCCGAACCGCCCGCTTCCGATAGCCGTCGTTTATAAGAGGTGTCGATGGACCGCCTCTCCGTGTCGAATCGATCGCCGGACCGCCGCGGCGGCCTCGGGCGTCGTCACTCCTCGGCGGCCTCGTACACGTCGCCGGTGGTCTCGACGAGCCGACCGACGGGAACGGTGACGCCGAGCTGATCGCGAGCGAAAACGGCCACCGGGAGCAGCGAGATGCCGATGGCGACTGTCGCCTGGTGCAGCCCGAACAGGGCCGCCGTGCGGATGCGGTCGAACATGGGTCTTCGAACGTCCCCAACAGCGAGGGGTATAAGAATCTTGTGTCGTCGGGTCCGAAGTAACCCCGCCGCAGTCGTGCGGTTTTCGGTTTTAAATTAACCTTCCTGATAGATATCGGCGGCGCGGTCGATCCAGGCATATCGACGAGGCGTCGAACGCGGCTCGTTCACATAACTTATGAGAATTCACGCGGACTCGTGCGCTTCGCGTTGGCGCCCGTGCGCCCCTCGCTCTCGGCGCTTTTCCTCCCGCCGCCGCCCGCGCCGGACCGACGTGATTTAATCGGTCTGGCGCCTACGGATGCCCGTGCAGAACGTTACGGACCGAACGCGGAACCCCTTCGGGATGCGCCCGGACTGTGAGTCGTTCGTCCCCGGCTACGGCGACGCGAACGCCGACTTCCACCTCGTCGGCGACCATCCCGGCGTCCACGGGGGTGTCGACGCCGGCGTCCCCTTCACCGGCGAGCCGTGGTCGCCGACTTTCTTCGACGCGCTGGCCGGCGGCGGGCTGATCGACCCACTCGCCGAGCCGAGCGCCGAGTCGACCGCCGAGTCGAGCGCCGACGGGACCGACCCGTTCGTCACCGACCGGACGTTCGCGTCGTACCTCCACATGTGCGTCGCCGACGAGGCTCCCGACGAGGCGGCGTACGCCGACATGGAGCGGTTCTTCGACGCGGAACTCCGCGCGATCGCCGCCCACGTCCTCCTCCCGGTCGGCGCTCGGGCGACCGCCCACGTCCTCCGACAGTACACCTCGCGGGCACACAAGACGCCCGTGGACATGGACGCGCTCCACGCCACCGAACTGCTCGGCTCCGGGTGGCTCGTCCTCCCGATCAAAGACCCCGGCGAGTGGACCGACGGCGACGCCGACCGCCTGGTCGCGGCGCTCCGCGACCTCCAATCGACGGACTTCCGGCGCGAAAGCGACCTCGGCCGCTTCATCCCGGGCAGCGACCCCTACCTCGTCAGGTGAGGTCGGATGGATGTGGAGTTCCGCGGGCGCTGCGCGGCTGCGATCGGCGCTTTCGACGCCGCCCGGAACGATTTCTGTGCGAACGTCACGTCTCCGCCGGACGTGGGTGTGATATTTGTCGCTACTCCCCGTATTTTATATCATCCCCGGTAAGCAATCAGTAGACGCCCGAGCGTTCGGGCGTCGGCCGTAGGACTGGTACTCCATACGGCGGCTTGGTCAGCTTCGGCCCTCACGGGCCGTTTTTCAGGGCGTCTCCGACTCCTCCAGCAGCGCGTCCAGATACTGCCCCACGTGGTCGTCCATCCGCCGTTTAAACCCCGCCTGCCGCGCGAGCCGGTCGAGTTCCCGCGAGACGTACGTGCCGTACTGGACCGCCTTCTTGTCCGCCGTCCGGACCGACTCCGGAACTCGGCCGCGCGCCGCCCGGCGGAGCGCGATTTTCCGGTCGCCGTCGGCCGCGAGCAGGTCGCCGGGCAGGGCGAGGGCGGCCGCAACCACCCGGTCGTCGAGCAGCGGCGCGACCGGTTCGACCCCGGCGGCGCGCAGCGCGAGCACGTCGCGTTCGAGTTGGTCGGGGAGGCTCCGGACGGTCTCGGTCCGCGCGCCCCGAACCGTCTCCGCCGCGACCCGGTCGTCGCCGGCGGGAGCGGCGACCTTGCTGTAGCCGCCGAACAGTTCGTCGGCGCCCTGTCCGACCGCAAGCCGATCGAACCCGTCGGCCGCCGCCGCCTCCGCGGCGAGGTACAGCGGGACGGCGATGGCCACGTCCATCGGGTTCCGGCGGCCGGTCGCCGCGGCGACGGCCCGGACCGCCCGCAGGAGGTCCTCGTGGGTTATCTCGACGACGCGGAGGTCGACCTCCATCGCGGCCGCGGCCTCGCGGGCGGCCGTCACGTCGTGACAGCCCTCGAACCCGGCGACGTAACAGGGTGTGTCTGAGACCGCGGCGGCGACGACCCCGGAGTCGACGCCGCCGGAGAAGGCGATTGCGAGGTCGCCTCCCGGCCCGTCGGGGTCCACGTCACCGAGCGCGGAATCGAGCGCACGGTCGACCGCGGCCTGTCCCGCGTCCGGCTCGACCGGCCCGTCCTCGGGGAGCGACCAGACGCGTTCGGTCCCCGTCCCCGACACGACGCTTCCGGCCGGAACGGGTTCCGGGTCGTCGAGGTCGGCCCGGTCGAAACTCCACGCGTCGAGGGGCGTTCGGTCGCGTTCGACGAACAGCGGCTGGCGGCCGAGCACGTCGCGAACGAGGACCGGCCCCTCGCGGTTCGGGAGGTCACCGAGGCGTCCGGCGAAGCCGCGACCGCCGGGAAGCGGGTCGCCGTCGCGAACGGCGTTGCGGACGTGTTCGGGGGACGCGCCGCGCAGATCGGCTGTGGTGTTGGGGTCCATCGGCGTCAGAAGAGCGCCTTGATCGTCCGGAGCGCGCGACGCTTGGCGCCGCCGCCGAACTGGCGGAACGAGACGCGCCACGGGGTGCGTTTTCCGACGACGCTGGTGCGCCCGTCGGCGATGCCCTCAAGAATCGCTGCGGCCGAGCGGTCGTCGGCGCCGACTTCCGTCACGGCCTGCCCGACCATCTCCGAGATGTGGGCGTCGCTGCCGGCGGTCATCGGCAGCCGGTTTCGGATCGCGAACTTCTCGGCCTGCCGGTTCGAGCGCCCGGTAAAGAGCCGGGAGTTGTACACTTCGAGGGCGTCGGCGCTCGCCAACTGCTCGTCGCTGATGTGAGCGGCGACGCCGTGACGCGATTTCTGGAAGGGGTGGGGGACGACGGCGATCCCGCCCTGATCGCGGATCCGGTCGAGCGTCTCGTCGAAGGGGAGCCCGCTCTCGACGCGCTCGTCGATGCCGAACGCGAGAACGTGGCCCGCCGCGCACGTCACCTCCATGCCGACGATGCCGACGAGCCCGTACTCGGGGGCCTTCTCGGCCGCCTCGATGCTGGCGTCGATCTCGTCGTGGTCCGTGACGGCGAGCGCGTCTAACCCGACTCCGGCCGCCTGTTCCAAGAGGAGGTCGACCGGGTCGCGCCCGTCGTAGGACAGCGCGGAGTGCGCGTGCAGTTCGACCGATAGCACGCCTCTCTCTTCGAGAGTCGTCTTAAAAAGCGCCCCGGTCCATTCCGGTTCGGTTCGGTCTGGTTCGGTCCGCTCCGGTCTGGTTCGGTTTGGTTCGGTCCGTTCCGTTCCGGTTCGGTCCGCTCCAGTTCGGTCCGCTCCGACCTCCCGACACAACTCCGTCGCCGTCGATGTACTGTTCACACAGACACGTGCGGGGGCGCGCCGCCGAGCGGCCGCCCCCGGCGGCCGCGAGGAGCCCGCGAGGGAGGCGGCGAACGGAGCCCGCGAGGGAGGCGGCGAACGCAGTGAGCCGCGAGGCTGGGGAGGAGTGAGGCCGCGGCTGCGGTGCGGTCGGGTGGGGCTTTGGAGGGATTTCCGTTCGAGGAGTCGGTCGCACGTGACCGAGACTACTTATCAAACCGAGCATATAAAAGGCGAACCGCTCGGATCGGTCAGAACGCGCTCTCGCCGACCGTCTCGCGGTACGTCCCCGTCCCGCGGTGGTCGCTCGCGTCCCACGACGACACGTCGACCAGCACGCGGGTGTTCACGGCGTCGCTCGGTGCTTCCTCGATCCGGAGGACGGAGTCGCCGATGCGGGCGACGGCCGTCCCCTCCTCCGCGCCGGTCACCATCACCTCGATCACGTCGCCGGGCTCGTAATCGGGTGTCGACGCTCGGAACGACAGGCCCGCGAGGAACTTCTCGAAGCGGCTCATGCGCGCGACACCTCCTCCGAGGTCCGGTCGGGAATGTACTCCCGCCCGAAGCCGGTGACCGCGGCGAGCAGGAAGATGATAACGAGGAACCAGCCGTG
>Ga0209965_1000527_pt1 | contig 13716 bp, 14 predicted proteins | sample SalPon2_B_H2O_MG_FD_185707 | JGI IMG/M metagenome (GOLD analysis project Ga0209965, IMG submission 185707) | Salt pond water microbial communities from South San Francisco under conditions of wetland restoration - Salt Pond MetaG R2_B_H2O_MG... | ecosystem: Environmental > Aquatic > Non-marine...
TCTCAGTCCGATTTTTGTGTGTAACCTCCGCAGCAACGTCCGCTTGCGTGATCAGTTCCTCTGGGAGCCGGAAATTCACTCGCTTCGTGCTCATCTTTGTGCGTACATTGTATGTACAATTACATAGGTGTGTCGCTAGCCACGCTCCTCATACACTCACCATACTCAAGCATCATGCCACTGCTATCGAAAAATTAAGCCGAGAAAACGTATTGGTAGTGGCCATTTTTCACCCATCCCGCTCCAGCGAGAGCAGTTTGAAACGCTGTCCCAGCGCGTCAAGGATGTGACTGAAGCGTTCGACCTTGATCGCCTCCCACCGCGGGCGGAACCGTATGCAACCGTGCTGAGCCTGCATCCACGGTTCACGCTTGACGATCGTGAGGGCACCCTTGCTGAAAGCGAGACGCCGACTCCGTCCCCACTCGTTGACGCACACAGCGTCGAACAGGATGACACCTCACGCGAAGAGCCCGATATCCCCGTGTACGCCGACGCACTCCTGTTGATCGACGCACTCGAGCAGCAAGATGTGACGTCACTCACCGACCTAGGCGTGCCGACACTCGTGAACCTCTACACGCTACTCTCAGACGTCCAGCGTGGTGCAAACGACCTTCGACAGGACGTCGGTGGCGTCTTACTTGACCGGCTCCATCAAGACCAACCGGTGGGTATCCCGCGTCTGGAACACTGTCAAAGCCGGACGTGAACATCGCTGGTTCACAACAGCGCTTGTCGGGAGACGGTGGACCGGCCATAAGCGATGGTTAGTCGATCTAGACGGACCTCATCTGACGTGGCAGAGAGAGTCATAGAGCACGTATTACAGCATCTATTCTCTCATCTCTCTGCCGGATCACCTGTGAGAACAGGCTTGCCTCGTAACTAATCCCGTGATTTAAGATAGTTGGATAAAAGGAGTCGAACATGCCCTCCCCAAATCGTGATTATATTGCTGTGGCGTTGGTGCTAATTGGTATAGGTGGATTTGCGTATTCGGTGGTCCTGATCGGTCAAGTCTTAATTGGAGCGGGGTTCGCAGTTTCAGCACTTGTTGTCGCAGCACTGGTGTACTACGGCGATATGGAACGTCACACGCTTGCTCGCGCTACGATCGGTATCACCGTTGTCTATGGCGTTTTCACCGGCCAGCTGCCGATAGCTGTCATCGCCGCTTGTGTTGTCTACCTCTCTGCGTGGCTCACCGGACCTGACAGCCCGCTCAATACATCTGACACAGAGATATTCCCAGTTACGCAAACGACTACCGAGGAGTCGGAATGCACCGATTGACACCTCTAGTATCTTGTACCGACTAGCCCACTATACGTGTTTACCCCGAGGATGCAACATCTGGCACGGCATGAGCCCGTGTGAGAATCTGCCGATTTTGTTTCGGCAGTATATTTATAACTATTACTGAGTGATAAATATGTATGCTACGACCACTTCATGGGTGTGTTGAACAGCTCAGTGAGAGTATCGAGAGCTACCTGTCGATACTCGTTGCGTCTCCTGCACTACTGAGCCTCGTGCTTGGAAGCTGGGTGGCCGTGCTTCAACTACTGACGGATGGAAGCCCAGTCGTTGCATTCGCGCTGATGGTTCCTGCTGTGTTTGTCGTCCAGTATAGCGTCAAATTCGTTGCCGAGTCAGCATTTGAGGACACAACCACGGTCTCGTCGGTTGAGAGATTAAAACGACGGTATGCTGCAGGAGAGATTACCCACGCTGAGTTTGAACAGCGGGCTGACAGACTGCTGTCTGTTGAGACGGCAGTACGATCGGTTGACACGGGGGCAAACGCTCTCTACACGTCTACACCACCGGAAGACACGGCTACGGCAACTGACTCTCCCTCACGGTAACTGCTTGAAAATTGGCACTCTGTTCACACTGAAGTGTGAGACGCTCCCCGTGGTTTTCAGTAAGCGTCACACGCGAGTCACTCAGTCGTTATCATCGTTCGCGTGTGCGGGTGGCCCACCTGTATCATCGTCTTCGTCGTCGTCGTCTTCGTCATAGCCCTCGTCATCATCCTCGCCGTCGTGATGACCACCAGCGTGTGGTGGGGGACCATCGTCATCCTCCTCAAATATATCATCCGCGTCAGAAACAGCGCCAACACCAGCGATGCTCCCGATAAGGAACAGTACACCGGCGGAGAGAAGAAGCACCCGCCTCGTTTTGCCACGTACCATTGTGTCAAATGTATAGGTTTAGCAATATGAATATTCTGGTGCTACCGAACTCGTCTGGGCTAAACACGTATGCTCCGCTAATATCTTGGATTGACCGACCTTGATCCGAGTGTGGGAACACTTCTACGACACTCTTGAAGTGGCTACTTATATGTTGAATGACCCAAGATACGATATGACCGACTCGGCGTCTCCAAGCGCTTCTCTATCGCTGTCTGACCCGATTGATCTTCAAGCAGCCCTAGATCGAGCTGGTATTGAGTACGTCAGGGTCCATGAGCAGCGGCTACTGGCGATCTATCGTACCGGCATCTTCAATGTCGTAACCGAGCCGGGATCAGTATCGAGTGCTCGCGCAGTAGAGATTGAATGCTGGGAAGGCCCAATCCCGTCTCATATTGACAGGACGTCACCCCAGGAACTACTCGATGACTTTACCAGCGTGTTTGAGCACGGGAGTACGCAGTAACACAGCCGATGTTGACGACAGCCACGAGCTGATAGAACGGTTGTCGGATGCGTATCAAATTACACGGCGACACGAGTGGGAGTATACCGTGTGCCTCTGACGAGCAAGTGAAGCAAGGTGGGGCTCGCTTATCACGAGAGTCCTTTCTTCAATTACTTGTTCTTTTACACAGACATAAACGCTGGGGGAGCGACCCCACGCAGGATAGACGACTCGTGACGTTCATCGTGGGGTACTCGCAGTTAATAGACCGCTTGTTGCTAGCCCAGCGAGATAGCAGATTGCGTTCCTCTTCCACCTGAAGACGAAAGCGTACTCACTCCCGGGAAGGATAGCAAAAATTCTGCACTCCGGTGTAGCGTGTTTCTCTCCTCCCGACTGCTGTCGTCGTAGCTGAAACTGGTCCCGGTCTCGCGGGCGAGACGCCCATCCCGGCACCGGCGAGTAACGCTGCACTTACAGCACAGCCGGTTTCAACAAGAACTCGCTGTTACTGCGTGTCACAACGGACGCAACGCGACTGCCACAGGGCACTGCGGCCGCAGGTGTACCATAGCTTGTACCGCTGGCAGGTGGGAATGAAGCAAGGGGGTCCTCCTATCGTGATCGATGTTCTCTTGCTTCATCTAGATGTCCTTTCATGCCAACATAAGCGCTAGGGACACTCGATGAAAGCGCACCGCTCGTTGTCCACCCCGTAGGCAATGAGAATGGCTCCACCGCTCAGATCGTTCTCACAGAACGAGCACCGGCCGCTATCAGGTATCGCATCCGGCATTGGGGAATCACCTGGTGCGTGTGACAGACCCAGAAATTCAAACTATATGTGTGACGGGGGTGAGCTAAAAGACATCGGAACCGCGGTGAAAGTACTGATTCACGACCCCACCTCAAGGCCTCACCGTCGGGCCGTTCGACTGCCACTCACGAGAAGAGCACACGGAGCCATTCAAACAGGCGGTGCGATCGACTTGACGGCGTCGTCGGTTCCGCGTCAACGTCACTTGCGAGTTGGATGTCTGCAAAATGGTCATCAAACACCGCAAACGCCTCTACCCGGTCAATGATCCCGATGAGATGCTCGCCGTTCACCAAGATCACATCAAGTTCTGGAGCAAGCTCACGCGCCTGCTGAGAGAACTCACCCGTCGTCACGATGGTCACCTGATTCACGTTATCTTCCTGGAGTCGGAGACTCGCGTACTGTTGCACTTCAGGACTTCCAACCATCGTTGAAGGGCCGTACCGTTTCGCCTGAATAAGCTGTTTTTTCTCTCCATCCACGGCGACAACGTCGATACCGCGATCTCCCGGCTTGCCAACAACACGCGTCTGCCAGCCAAGATACTCCCAGACATCGCTTACGAATACCTCGAACGCCTCGGGATCCATCTGCTGGAGTCGCTGGCGCAAGTAGTCGTGGGTCGGTGACTGATACGTTATCAATGACTCAGGAGTCTCGGGTGCCATCAGTGTATACGCTTACCCATGAGCTCTGATATTGAAAGGTTGTCTACGGTTACGCTGTGTACTGTTCACTAGGGGTAGGACACTTCTACCCTCACCGTAGGAGTAGTATAACAATTATGTGATGGCAGTGGATAGAATGACGATGCGCCGACTATTAGACGAACAAGACCACGAACAGATTGCGAAGTTTCTCGCAACGCCAGCCTACGAGCGGCGGCCAGAGTTGCTTATCCCCGAGGAGGCGGCTGATGATGAATCAACGGGGACAGAGCAGTCCACCGGGCACAGGTAGCACACGCGATCCTCATTTGTCACTCAGAGTAGGACTCGTCTGCGTCTGCTGATGCCGCTCTGTCGGCGAGAGTATCAAACCGCTGCTGGGCAGCACTCGCTCGTTCTGTCGCCTCGTCTGGGAGATGATCTAGTGCAGCCATTGTTCCATCAGCGATTGTCGCCTGAAAAACGGCATCCACGTGACGACCAGCCTCAAGCAGTCAGCCGGCAGGGACGACGGGTCACCTTCCAGATTCTGGACAGAGGCCTCAAAAGGGTATCTTCTCTATTGCGAGTTTCAACATCTTCCCCTCCCTCGGTTTTACTTTCACCCCGGTATGATGACATTTAGATTCCGTTGGGCCCTTGACCTGTTTATGAGCAACAGTGGATCCAAGACAGGTTCTACAGAGACAAGTAGCCGGGGGGCAGTCATTCTGGATGAATCAGATCCGCAAACGGTGGTAGAACGCTTACCAAATACTGTGTTCCCGGTTATGATTCGATTTGTTCTCCAGAAATCAACGAGTGGGGACCGGACACATGAGTCGCTGAGGACGCCAGATTACCCTGTAGATGTGCGAATTCCACAGGGAGCATACATCCCACAATCTACAGTCTACTTCGATAATCCCGCAGAGCGCCCGCCACGGAATGCAGCGGCCTGGCGACCACGAGAATTCATTGATTCGCTCTCTGAGATGTTAGATGAGATTGAGGACTCACCACATGTCGATCCAGACCGACTACAATTCACCGACCTTTGTGTGGCCGAGATAGCACCCCGGTATACAACCAGCGATCCACAAACAGGTGACACCGTCGCCACACCAGAATTGTACGGTGACCAAGGGGATATCACCCTCGGGTATTTCCGTCGTGAGGGGAGTCTCTCTGCGACCGAGGTTCGGGATTCCCTCGATACTGCAATGCCAGGTGAAACGCGGTCTCCCCCACAACTCATCCAGATTACTGAAGCAACGGCTAAACCGGCTCGGTCAAGTCGAGAGACACAGCAGCCAGCGGGACGACACAAATACTTCACAGGAGATGAAGCTGAACGGGTAGACAAACTTGATGTAACTCCTGCCGCCTGGATGCTGGATCAAGTTGCTTCGGCATCTGAGAGTCATCGACCACTCGATCCGGTACTCTCCGAGATTGAACGATTTTTTCCAGAACTCGCAGAGACTGATCTCCTCGAATTCATTCAGCTACAGGGACGCACTGAGACGAGTGAGCGATTCTACGCTAACGAAGTACTGTCACGATGAGTGAAACGATTCAAGAATCTGACGATGAGGAATTGCAAAATGGATACATCCCACGAGTCGGTGGGGAGATGGATCTCAATATTTCGGTTGACAGCGAATCTCCGTTCGTAGTTATCCCTCGTGGGGGAGCAAAAGAGATTGGCCGGAGTTGCTATCAGGTTGAAACGCGTAATGGAACGTATCTCGTCGACGTCGGACTGAATCAAGGTGACGGGGGATTATTCCCTGATCTGAGGGGGCTCGATGAGGGACAGATAGACGCGGTTTTTCTCACCCATGCTCATATTGACCATATCGGCTCACTGCCCTTGTTGGAGAGCTACAGCTTCCTCTCCGATCAGGCACCAGTGATTACAACGAGACCTACAGCTGCGCTTGCAGACACATTACTCCGCGATTCGCTGAAGCTTCACAGACGAGCAACTGAAAAACCGGGGAGAGAACAACAGTACTCGGAAACAGACCTGAGGAAAGTTATCGACCGATTCCGTCCCTGCGGATACCAGGCAGCAGACCTGAGTGATCACGTCGCACATATCGAAGATACTGAAACGCTCCATTTCGAATTCGGAAATGCAGCCCACCTACTGGGTAGTTCTTGGTTAGCACTAACAGTAGACGGTTCACGGGTTGTTTTCTCAGGAGATCTTGGCGGCCGGTCGAACCACCTTCCCGAAATCGATGATCCTCCGCAAGCAGACGCCCTATTCCTTGAATCAACATATGGGGACACCCATTCGCATACCAGTGCGACTGACACCCGAACGGACATCTACAACGAAGCCATCGACGCAGCGACTGATGGGAAGCCAGTTCTCATCCCCTGTTTCGGGGTTGGACGCTCCCAAGAGCTGCTCTATATGTTCAAAAACCGGGTTCACGCGCTTCCTGAAGAAGACCGAAAACAGCTCAACGTAGTCTATGATGGAATGGCGCAAAAGGCTACTGACACGTATAACGAGCATTGTAGAAGCGAATTCGCAGCCGAATCGATCCGGAATTACATAGTAAATTCAGGTGACCAACAACCATTCCTCTTCGATCAGGCATCGGCCGCTAGGCGAATGCCGATGTCTCGCGAGGAATTGTTTGAACTTGATGAGACACCAATTATTATTGCACCATCTGGAATGCTCTCGGGCGGGTTCTCGCCAACATACTTACTCGAATTCTGTCAGCGGTACGACGATGCACGCATAATTCTCTGTGGGTATCAAGCCGAGGGGACACCAGGGCGTCAATTGGAGGACGCTATTGAGGAAGATCTCGAGAGCGTTGGCGTCACTCTGCCCTCAAACGGGCTTAATGAGGGGATACCAGATGAGGGAGATGGAACCCGCGTGAAGGTGCCAGTAAGTTGGATTAGTCGATATCACGGTCTCTCAGCCCACGCAGCTCGAAATGCTTTGCTTCAATTCGCTCGTCAAGTCTCACCATCCCAAGTGTATCTTATTCACGGTGAACAGGAGCAGCAAAAAAAGATGGCCAAGCACCTAGCGGATAATCTAGACTCGGTTTCCGAGATCCAATTAACGGGAATGATGCATCCAGTTTCCGTGACGCCGGACCTTCCTGATAAAGAGATTGTTGGTGATAGACCTGCAAAACGAATATTAGACAAGCGTGGTGCTGATATCGAGGTTGGAAATAGTACTCAATACGGGTCCGACGCAATTCATGGGACATTATCTGAATTCAGTGACCAAATCGAAGCTCTTGAGTTAGCCCTGCGCACGTTGAGTGGCCAACTCGCTGTTGAACGACATGATAGTGGATTTTCAGAAGAAGATATTCGCCAAATTGTCCGAGATGAGATAGACGAGATCGTCCATGAAGTGGTTGAAGAGAACCAATCCAGCTGAAGTGGCAGAGGGGGTCATAGAGCTCGTCTCACGGCGGTTATTGCACTATCTCTCTGCCGGATCACCTGTGAGAACGGGCTTGTGTATCGGCCTCTAAACTGTCTCTCAGTTTCAAATGATGTTCAGTGCGCCGTGCAAGTTACAGGGCGCAAATCTCGCGTAGAAGCTCTTCAAAAAACGAGCTGATCGGATCGGTCAATGCAACCTGTGCACCCTGTACCGGACCGTTTCACATTTTATTAGCCGAGAATGTATGATAGCCCATGCTCGTTGGAATCGCCGCAGCCATTTCTATCGGGAATGCCGTAGGCATCTCGGCCATCAGTGCGACGGTCGCTCGACGATACAACGCACCAGGAGCTGCGTGGTTCACGGGATACACTGCGCTGGTCGGGGCCAGTCTTGGACTCGTCAGCGCCGGCATCCTCATCGGCAGTATTTCAGTAACTGACTTCACAGGTTTGGTCGGAAGGTGGCTGGCACTTGTCTGGATCCTTCCCGCTGCGCTGTGGGCTCTGTTTGCACTTCAGTACACGGGGCGGTTCGTCTCGCTTTCGTTTAAGACGAGTGCACTGATTTTGCTTCCGCTTCTCGGCTTTACTCTACAAGGAATACTAACCAACATACCAGCAGTGCCAACGGAGGTTCTCGGATTCGTTGGAATTACTACCCGTTATTACGCGGTGACGCTGGTTGTGACCGGGATCGTACTGGTGGTGCGAGCAACACGTCGGTATGATCACCTGACAGCGCGGCAAGGAATTGCATTTGGTGTGGCACCAGCGGCGATGTGGCTGTTCTGGAGCAATATTCCGTATATCGCTCAACTTGGGCAAGCAGCGGGAGGGGCCGCCTATGTGCTTGGATCCCTCGGCGCGGTCTGTGGGCTTGGACTCGCGGTGTTTCGGTTCGACGCGTTCAAAAAATCCCCTGCCGTCGGGGTCGTCGGCGAACGGGATGTCGTAGACGAGACAGACGACTTGGTGCTAGTCGCAGATGACGAGTGCCGGGTGGTACGGGCAAACGAGAGTGCGCGTGTTGCTTCGGATGGTCCTGACCCGTCTGCCGGCTCTGTTACTGTTGAAGATATCATCGGGGAGAGTGTAGACGATCTGCGGGCAACCGAGACGCTCGAACTTGATGCCGAGGGTGCGCCAGCCAAGTATGATCCGCAGGTGTCGACGGTACTCGACCAGCATGGCCAGCAGCTGGGTACCGTGGTCAGTCTCCGGGACGTAACCGAACGAGAACTTCGCAAGGATCGACTCGCAGTGCTTAACAGAGTTCTGCGGCACAACCTACGTAATCAAATCGACGTCGTCAACGCTCATCTCGAGGCCGTCGACGACGACCACGCAGATGCCGCAGCTGAGACGACCGATCGTATCGCACGTATGAGTAACCGCGCCCGGACGATCGACCGACTTCTTTCAGAGACGCGCGGAACTGATGCCGTCGATGTTGTCGAACTGCTCCGTGACACTGTTGCCACCTACGACTCCTCGGTCGCTGTCGAAGCGCCCGACTCGTTGATCATAACCACCGACCGCGCTGCACTTGAAGCGGCTATAGAAAGCGCCGTCGACAACGCAGTCACACACGCTACGAACGTGACTACTTCTCTTCAGCAGACTCCTGACGGATGCGAGATCCGGGTCACTGATGATGGCCCAGGGATTCCCGAGTCGGAGCTGTCTGCGCTCGAGACTAGGACCGAAACAGCACTACAACACGGGACGGGTCTTGGTTTGTGGCAACTTACCTGGGCTGCCCGCACACTTGCCGGTAACGTATCCTTCGACACGTCAAATGGTACCACCGTCACAATTACTGTCTCTGACGCATCTTCAACTGGTAGGCCAGAGACTACTAGTTAATGGATACGTACGGTGAGCGGCGGGCTTGATGAGCGCACCCCAAGTCTCGTGGAACAAGTCTGACCCCATTCTTGAACCAAACCTGCCTAGAAATATGCGCAGTTGATCATGTGACGATATGACTGTTGTAGTGTGAGGGCTGTGTTGAATCGCAATACGGCGGCAGGGTGGGTCGCTAAATCAAAGGCGTTGAAGCGGGAAGATCCGGTTGCCTATGACACAAATCTCCCGCTTCATCGGGGAAGTTGTCCCGGTTGCTCAAAGAGTTACTGGCGATGGAGCCGAATCCGCCGCCCCGGAAGGCGGCGGCGGATTCGCCGACTACGCACTCGTTTCCCCCCTCCACTGTCTGCGGATTTACCTCGACACATCCTATCGGATGACGATCGATCTGCTCAAAGAGATGCCGCAAATAATCGGGGAGATCGGCCTTGACGCGGCCGATCTCCCCGCGCCATCTACGTTGTGTAAGGCGTTCGACCGGATCAATATGAGCGTTTGTCGAGTGCTGCTGCGCCAGTCGGCGCAGCTGCACGATCTCTCCGAACACGCCGCGATTGACGCCACATTCTACGAACGCTCAGCAGCAAGCCGCCACTACTGCCAGCGAATCAGCTACCGCGTTCAGAAGCTGAAAGTCACAAAACTCGTTGATACAGCGTCGCAGGCTGTTCTTGACGTACACTGCTCGACGAACCGAGAAGGAAGCGACGCTGATCTCGCTGAGCAGATCGCCCGCCGGAACGCGGGCGATCTGCGGTCTCTCGCGGCCGATAAGGGCTATGACAAGCCATCGCTTCGTGAAGGATTACGCGATCTCGGGATCAGACCGCTGATCAAGCACCGCATCTTCGCACCGTACGACCACGCACACAACGCCAGAATCGACGATAACCGCTACAATCAGCGCTCTATGACTGAAACTGTGAATTCGGCTGTGAAGCGCTCGCTCGGCTTCGCCGTGCGAGCGCGGTCGTGGTTCCGCGAGTTCCGTGAGATCGCTCTGATGTGTATGGTCTACAACATCAAGCGCTTCGTCAAACAGTGAATCTCTACGCCTTACAGCGATTCAACACAGCCGGATTAACAGATACGCATATCAACCGGCCGAGTAGTTCGCTCACGAAGTTCTGACATCAATGACTCTGTGAACTGTTCTATGGCACCATGACATGGTGATCTTAAGTAAAGCGTCTAATTCTAGCTTATATGCGTGTTCTACACATTGCTTCGCTGCATTCATGTAAGATTTTATTTATATCTATCTAAATGATGTACCCGTATTCTATATCAAATATACATTATTATACAAAAAGTTTAACATACTCTATTAATCATGACTAATCGGATATGCCAAAGCAAAGCAAAAGGCGACAGTTCCTGAAAGGGGTCGGTGGCACCGCATCTGTTGTTGCTATTGCAGGCTGTCAAGGGGGTGGAGGAGGAGACAGTAGCGGGTCCGAATCCGAATCAAGTAGTGAGGGCAGTAGCTCTTCAGAAGTTTCAGAAGACACGAGTGATCAAAGCACTAACACTCTTCCGAGTGAGATCGAGATGATTGTGCCGTGGGCTTCTGGAGGAGGAACTGATCGAACGGCTCGTCAGCTTGCATCACAAGCGGGAGACCAATCAGACGCATCGTACTTTGTGAGCAATGTTACAGGTGGTAGTGGAAGTGCAGGGTTCCGTCGAGTTGCTAACGCCGAGCCAGATGGATCCACTGTGGGTGTCTTAACTGTAGAGGTGTGTACAATCTCTCATTTAGACATATCTGATGTTGCGCCAGACGATTTCAAGGCAGTTATGCAGTATAACTTTGATCCGGCATCACTGACAGTTCATGAAGATGAGCCATACGATACGATTGAAGGATTTATAGAGCACGCACAGAACAGCGATGATACGATCCAGATATCTAACTCTGGAATCGGTGCTATTTGGCACCTTTCAGCTGCCAGTTTTGCGCAGGCTGCAGGCATCTCAGATAGTGTTAATCACATTGGATATGATGGCGGGGCTCCGGCAACCACTGCTGTGGTGAACGGAGAGGTTGATGCTACTTCGGCAAGCGCAGCAGAGGTTGCGCCTCAGGTTGAAGATGGCCCACTGAAAATTCTTGGAGTAATGGGAGAAGAGCCGGTAAGCATCTTCCCGGAAACACCCACATTCCGAGATGCAGGATACGATATCACTGTCGGGGCATGGCGAGGCCTGGGAGTTCCTGCCGAAACCCCTGACGAAACAGTGAGTATGCTTCACGACACGTATAAATCAGTGTACGACTCAGAATCATTCAAGCAGTTCATGAATAACAATGGGTTTGGGCTGGTATACCGTGACCAAACGCAGTTTGATGAGTTCATGACTCAACAATACGGCGAGTTTGAAAACACTATTTCAAGTCTCGACCTGCAGGAGTAGCGATTCTTCTGATGGAACTACATTTATCTCAAATTGAAAAAGTAACATCTCTGTTGTTTGTATTGTTTACAGTGGCTGTTTTTATAGTAAGCAACAGCTTTCCCAGCGGAGTCGGAGGCACACCAGGCCCAGCACTGTTTCCACGGTTTATTGCCACCTGCATCGCGTTCTTTGCTATAATACAGTTTGCTTACTCAGTTCACTCAGAAAGGGAGGTTGTTCAGTCAATAGAGTCTGATCATATACTCCGGTTCGCTGTTCCAGTGCTGTCGTTGGTTACATATGCTTTGCTGCTACCATTAACTGGGTTTTTTCTTACAACGACTGGGTTCCTAAGCGGTATGATGTATTACTCTGGTGTAAATCGAATTCAAGTTGGACTCCCCTTAGGAATAGTCATAACCACTATTCTGTATAATGTATTTGTTCAATTTTTGAAAGTACCGCTTCCAGAGGGACCGTTTGGGATAGGTGATGCAGTCTCTGTCGGTAGCTTAATAGGGCAAATAGTATGAGCATAGGCGCAGATTTACTGGGGGCAGTCAGTTCCGTCACGGAACCGGTGACTCTCTTGTTGTTGTTAGCAGGCGTGCTTATTGGCATTATAATGGGGTCACTTCCGGGTATGACGGCAACGATGACTGTTGCAGTTCTAGTCTCATTTACATTTTCAATGGAGCCAATACCTGGAATGATGCTGCTGCTTGGAATATACGGAGGAGCGTTATATGCAGGGTCTATCCCGGCGATTCTTATTCGAACTCCAGGGACTCCGAGTGCTGCTGCAACGGTGTTTGACGGATTCCCTCTCGCTCAGCAGGGGAAGGCAGGTCAGGCGATCTCTATCGCTACCATTGCCTCGTTCATTGGTGGTGCGATAAGCGTAATACTTCTTACATTTGTGGCTCCTCAAATTGCTGCCTTTGCATTGGAATTTGCTTCACCGGAGTATTTTGCTTTGGCAGTATTTGGACTGTCAATTATTGCTAGTGTAAGTGGAGATTCAATAATAAAAGGACTCATATCTGGTTTATTTGGCATGTTTCTTGCTACAGTTGGACTTGACCCGGTTATGGCTGCCCCGCGCTTCACCTTCGGATATGAGTTTCTAACATCGGGAATTCAGTTTATTGCGGTGATGATTGGGCTGTTTGGAATTGCTGAGGGCCTTTACAGATACCAATCTGAGCTCACAGAGAACGAAGCAGGTCAGGAAGTAACAAACATTGTTCCCAGCACAAATATCATAAAAAGGGTGCTACCACTTTCGCTCGCTTCAAGCGTGGGCGGGACTATAATCGGGGCAATTCCAGGAGCTGGAGGTGATATAGCGTCTTTTGTAACATACAACGAATCTAAGAGATGGCTAGATGATGGCACCTTTGGAAAAGGAGATATTAGAGGAGTTGCAGCGGCAGAATCTGGAAATAATTCTTCAACCGGTGGTGCATTAATTCCAACACTTACACTTGGAATTCCAGGTGACTCGGTTACGGCAATCCTTATTGGCGCACTAATGGTTCACGGGATTCGGCCCGGTCCTGATCTCTTTCAGGATGAGCCAGAGCTAGTATATTCAATTTTTGTTGGCTTTTTCTTAGTGTACATTGTGATATTGATCGTCGGGCTTCTGGGTGCACGTGCTTGGGCAAAAATCATAGATTTTCCTCCAAAATATCTATGGCCAATGATATTTATACTCTCATTAGTTGGAGCATATGCCTTAAGAGGAAATCCGCTAGATCTATGGACGGCAATCGGAGCTGGCATCCTAGGCTACGTCATGCGCGTTGAAGAGTACCCATTAGCACCGATGGTACTTGGACTCATACTCGGACCTATTGCAGAGGTAAACCTTCGGAGGTC
>Ga0209965_1000535_pt1 | contig 13645 bp, 15 predicted proteins | sample SalPon2_B_H2O_MG_FD_185707 | JGI IMG/M metagenome (GOLD analysis project Ga0209965, IMG submission 185707) | Salt pond water microbial communities from South San Francisco under conditions of wetland restoration - Salt Pond MetaG R2_B_H2O_MG... | ecosystem: Environmental > Aquatic > Non-marine...
TTGTTGGAAATGCCTTACATGGAGTTAAACTAGCTATAGAGTATAGAGAAGCAGAAGGAAAACTGGAAGGTCATACTGAGCAGCTTATTGAGAGAATTGAATCAGCAGATAAGGAAGAAATCAAGAGAATAAAAGAAAGACTGGAATCATCTGAACTTGAAGAAAAATGTGAGCAGCTATGGAAAGACACAGAAAAATTAAGAAAACATCTTGAGGAGAGAAATTTCAAAGAGGCCAAAAATTATGTGGATGAGATAGGAAAGTTGCTAGAAGCAATTGAAATAGATCTAGATCATATAGAAAAGCTTCATGAAAAATATGACGTTGATTTTCAGAATCCGCTCCTAAAAAATGTCGTCTACCCTATCAAAAACAATGATAGTCTTCTTATCAAGTTTCAGGGAAGCTTGCGTCATTGTAAGAAATTAAAGAAGTTTATCGATAAAATTCCAGACGATGTCAATATAGCTAGAATAAAAGAAGTAGGTCTATACAGCGGAGAGTCTATAGGAAAAGATAAACCTGCTCAAATTATAGAAAGAGTCTCTGGATATCAAGTTCAACATGCCGAAAACCCTTCTAAACTACTTGAAATTATTGCAAATGCACCTCAAGAACATTTCGATAAACTAGTGAAAGATAGCGAAACAATGATCAAATACGGAGTAGTACCAGATGCATCCGACAATCTTTTCTATAACAAGAGAAGAGGCTTTGTCTGGATAGACCCCCTAAAATATGATATAGTGAAAAGGATCGAGAGAGGAATGGATACAGACAGATTTAACTACTTTAGACAAGCTGTTCCCAAGGGTTACGCGGAGACCGATAAAGATATAGAGAATGGGGAAAAAATATTTAGAAAACTAAAAAAAGCTGAAGCCCCCCAAAGAGATAAATCTCTCAAAGAAAGCCTCGAAGAATTTACAGAAGGCACTGATATAGAGTCACCATATTAGATGTCCAATTCATAGAACGACAACCTACCTAAAAAGTTTATCTAATCAAATTTATGTTGAAATCCTTGGACCGGGTTGACTTGAAGGGTCCTGCCATTGTACAGATCATTCAGTGGCTACTCATTCGAACAGTGGTGTTCAAGGGTCAACTGAAGTCGTGTGTTTCCCGGTTCTCCTTCTATATTCAACCGTGATTACAGCATTATGTCTATCTTAACTTTTGCTTTGAGTAGAATCAAGAAAAAGAAAAAACATATGGGGCTTTTACTGGATTTCTGCGGTTCCTGTGGCTGTGTCTATGGTTTGTCCGTTGACTATGAGTTCTGATTGTGTTTCGTATTCGCCGGTTTCAGGTTCTACTTCTTCTGTGAAGCTGTAGGTGTATTCATCTTCTTCTAGTTGTTCTGTCTGGTTTGCTTCTTGAGGTTCAACCAGTCTGAAGATGAATGTGATTTCTGAGTCCGTTTCCTCCACAGTTTTGATCTTTGTGTATCTCTGGTCGCTTGTGTAAGATGCTTCACCGGTTACTGTGCTACTTGTTGACGTTAGCTCCAAGTCGCTCTCTCCTGAAATGTCTGTTTCTGTCTGTGATTGGTTGGTTTCTGACTGATTTTCAGAATCTTCTTCTGCCTCCCCCGTTTCATTGTCTGATTCATCGTTGTCTGTTTCCAGTACTTGCTGAATCAGGTCTTCGTTTCTCTGTTCGCTCCATTCCTGTGCGTTGTTGCCTAGGATTGATGCTGATACTTCTACAGCATCATCTCCACGTGTGAAACTGGTTTCGAATCCTGTCTCGTTTAGACCTAATACTAATTCGTCTCCAATTTCTTGTTGTCCAACTACGTTCACTGTTTCAAAACCTGAGTCTTGGATGTAATCCGTTGACTCATTTACTGTGGTGCTTGTAACTGTGTATACGGCACTGTCTGCAGCCGCATACGTCGGGATCCCGAAGCTGAAGCTTTGACCAGCTAATGCATAAAGTTCATCGTTGTCAGGGTTGTCCTGAATCTCACTGTACAGATCTGATGTAAGATCCTCTACACTTCCCTGATTAAACTCTGCATCAGTGTCTAAGTTGTTTAAACCTTCTTCTAAACTGTTGTTTGTGGTGTTGTCCAAGCTGTAACCTGTTACTTGGCTTGGATCCTCAGATTCAACTTCGTCAAGTACTTCTTCTCCTGAAGTGTTGGAATCTGCTAGAAGCACAGGGTTCTCGCCGGCAGTGTTCATTACTGCGGAAAGCAATCTGTAGGTCTCATCTTCTTCCATCAATTCTGACTGTACAACTCTTGTCTCGTCGTAGCCTTCAGGCCAGAAATAATCTGCAACCTGTATTGATGTGTCTGAAGCTGTCTGACCAGAAACCCTTACAGTTTCCTCAGATGTCAAACTGTCGATCTCATCTTCAACATCTTCGGAAAATGCAACAGGACCACCTACAATGATTGCCTGTTCTACCTCTAAAGCTTCCATACCGTTCTCTGTAGAGCTTGACAACCTGTCCGGATTACTTAATACAACCGGAACACCTAATCGTTCGGAGGCAGCATCCGCAACCGTCGCATCCAAATGACTTCTAGAAGACGTAACAATCACAGTCTCAACCGTCGCATCACCTTCAAACTCCGTCACATTCTCATCTGTGATGTTCTCATCTGTGACGTTCTCATCTGTGATGTTCCCAGCCGTCATATTCGAACTATTTAACGTCATATTCGAACCATTCAGCATTTCACTCATGTTATCACTGGAACCGTTCTGCGCATAAGCCATTCCAGTAATCAAACTCAACGCCAAAACCATTGCTGACAATTTCCGTTTCATAGATAAACAATAAATTATTATCCGCGCCTTAAAACCACTTATACATGCAAAAAACTTCAAAACAAAACATACAAGAAAAAAATAACAACAAGTAAACTCTATTTTGAATAGCCATACAAACCGCAGATACCAAAAACCACGTTTCAAGAAGGATTGGTGTATTGGACTATCATCGCACATTGGATGTGTCTAGACCCGAGTTCAAATCTAGGTCCTGCCATAAATTTTTCTCCAATCTGTGTTTCTGTAGTGAACTGGGAAGGATACGATTCTCGCTTAGATATAGAACTTCGAAATATCGAAGATACAGATATGTTGAATTTAGTAGAATGTAATGCTGACTAGTAGGAAGGCGAATCCTAGGCCCGAGAGAAAAATAAGCAATACTAATAATACTCTTTTATCAAAAGTTTGGTCGCTGTAGTTTCCATTGTCTCTTATTTCTTCTTTAGTTTGTTGGTCTTTGAGAAGTGTCTTGAGTATCGTCTTTTTCTGTCCTTCAGTAAGTTCTTTGCTTTCGTTAAGTCTAAATTGGATCTTTATCTCGTTGTTCAATTCTTTCAAATCATCTGAGATTTCGTTCACGCAGTCAATCTTTTCTTGACCCCGCAGGTTCCAGTAAGATTTACTGCGAGGCTCTGAGTCTTTTATCTCGACTCTTACTTCTTCTGCACTTTTTCTTCTTGGGCTCATATTATCATATCTGGAGTTTTTACACTCCTGGCACTCCTATGGCTTCGAATCCTACTATTCCTATCGTTGCCAGTAAGTAGAGTATTATCATTACTGAAGCCCATGCTATTCCTGCGATTATAAGGGCGTTAAGCCATCCTCCTTCGTAACTGGAGTTGATGACTGCAAGCCATGCTATGAATGTTATTGCAGGGCCTAGGAGCGGTATAAATCCGAAGAAGAATCCTACTACTGTCCAAATCACGGCTCCTATAAGGGCTGTCCAGACTGCTTTTCCGTAGTCTGATTTTCCTGTTGTGATCATTGCCCCGATGTGTATGCCTATCCCTCCTATTACGAGGCCTATGATAAAAACCAGCAAGTTATCGATTAGAGCCATGGATTTAAACATTGTATTTGTTCTTTTAACGTATTATTACAGTTTATTACACTATAAGAGTTGTAATAAAGGCCTGTGATATTTTTTATGTGTATTTATCTGTATATTTAGTTAAGTTATTGGGCTGTTATGTTCACTTTATGAGGGGGAAAATGTATGTTATTTGAGAAGAGGGAGGAAGAAGAGCGTAAGCAAAAATCGAAAAATCACAGGACTTGGGCTGAAAAGCTTCACAAGCTTATCTTTCTTGCCGGAGTCGCTATAGCTTTCAAAGGATTAAAGGCCTGGCTCCGGAGTAAAAAGAAGAGAATGGTCCGATAAAAAATTTTCTCTTCCTTCTTTTTTTATTACAATTTTTAATTTTGAACTGATTCTTTACTTACATGAAGGAGGATGTAAAGGCCTCTAAGGCTTACAGATTGAAAAAATATATCGATAAGTTGCTGCCCTTGACTGTTTTACTGTTGTCAGTGTATCTGTATATTGAGTTATTTGCTGCCACGAGTTCAGTCATCTATGCTTGGAAGAGACCTCTAAAGTTCTTTTTACTGTTTTATTTTGTAGGAGAACTTGTTTTACTTTTCAGTATGTATGAGGATGACAAGAAGTTTTTCAGGAATCACTGGCTGGATATTTTATTGACTGTGCCGTTTTTCACTACTTTGAAAGGCCTATCAGGGATTAAACTTGTAAAATCGACTAAGATAGGAAAACTGTTGAAGCCAGGAAAATTTATGAAGAACACTAAATTGGTGCAGAAATCCGCTAAATTACTGAAAAAGAGCTTCAAATTCATTAAGAAAAAGCTGTGATCTTGTCTTGCGTTATAACCTTTGGCATTTATTCTGTGTTTATACAAGGAGGTGTTATTTTATGAAAGGTACAGTAAAGTTCTTCCACGATCAGAAGAATTACGGATTCATCGAAACGGATGAGATGGATGATGATGTATTCTTCCACAAGGAAGACCAGGATGAAGGATTTAGCGTTGAAGAAGGAGCTGAAGTCGAGTTCGATCAAGAAGAAGGAGATCGAGGTCCAAAGGCAGTCAACGTAACAGAAGCTTAAAGCTTCTGCCAAAAAAGGCCTGGGAGACCAGTCCACGCTTTTTTAATTTATATTATATTTGACAGTTTTTCTCTCAAGAACTACATTAATGTGTTTATAGGTCTCTAAAGCTAGTTTTGGGGAAAGAAAGAAGATAAGGTGTATGTGACAAGAGCATCGCATTCCCCTTATTGACGATTTTGTATTACGATGTATTACGATATTGTCTGTTTTTGTTTTTAAATCTTTCTGATTATGCTCTTTATCTTAATTCTGACAAAAACAAATTCGTGGAAAGTAATTTTGATTCAGATAAACTAGAGGAGTATTTACTTGAAGATGCAACAGATCATATGCCAATAAGTGAGGCCTTCGATCTCTTTCTACTTGTGATTGGGGAGAAGCCTGGAGCCTCAGTTACAATACATTTTCAGAGGCTTTCAAATGACTTCAAGAAATTCGTAGAGGATTTCTCTGAGGAATTCGGCTTGTATTATTTAATGGAAAAAGATGAGCAAGGATCTCAAGAAGAGAATTTCTCCGGCAACACAGTCTTTTTCACTAATCAAAAAGATAGACTGGAAAAAGTAAAGCCCGTAGGAGAGGCCTCTACTACAGATATAGGCCTTTTCTTAGGATATCCTGGAGATGCTGTAGAATCTTTTGAATCTAGCACAGGATTTACAGAAGCCTACAAAAAGTTTGAGGAAGAGGCCAGAAAAGAAAATGTTTCAGAGGATGAAGCGCTTGAAATACTTGAGAATGCCTCTTCCAAGTCTTATGGAGAGTTGTTTCAAGAGAAGCTTGAGGAATTAAAAGAAAATGAAACTATTGATTCAAAAGATCTAAAGTATCTGGAGCTTGTATCATACGTACCGGAGATCGAGGAATCCTCTGTTTTGGAAGCAATCAAGGAAGGAAAAAGACGAGAGAAATCCCTCAAAAAACTGGATGAAAAAGGATTTTCGATCGGCGAGAAGTTTCTGAGAAAGATCATGTAGAAATTGATTATTTTATTTGTTGGAGCCAAACATATTTTCTATGAGACTTACAAGCCCTGTTTTTGAGGATGGAGGAAATCTGCCTGAAAAATACAGTTACATCCGTGAAAACGTTAATCCGCCTCTAGAGTTTTCTGAAGTACCAGAAGAGGCCTCTTCACTATGCATTATACTGGATGATCCTGATGCAATGGAGCCGGCCGGGAAAATCTGGCTTCACTGGACGATATGGAACATCTCGACAGACGTTGAAATTATTGAAGAAGGAGAGGCTCCAGGAATCGAAGGAACAACTGATTTCAGGGATATAGGATACGGAGGTCCGAATCCGCCGGATGGAACGCACACTTATGTGTTTAGAGCGTATGCTTTGGATACTGAATTAGATCTAGGGGAAGGAGCTTCACGTGAAGAACTTGAAGAAGCTATGGAAAACCATATAATAGATAAAACTACGTTAAAAGGTGATTTTGTGCCTATTGACTCCTGAGAAACGATTTTCAAGATGAAAAATATACAGGACGCACTCCATGGATACATAGAACTCAGTGATGAGGAAGTAAATGTTCTTGACAGTCCTGAGATGCAACGCTTGAGGAGGATCAAGCAGTTGGGCCTCTCCTCGCTTGTTTATCCGAGTGCGACTCATACGCGTTTCCAGCATTCTTTGGGTGTGATGCATATTGCAGGGAGATTTGCTCAAAGCTTAGGTCTTGATGAAGAAAAGAAAAAAGAGTTGAGGATGGCCGGGCTCTTGCATGATTCCGGGCATGGTCCTTTCTCTCACGCAAGTGAAGTAGTGGCTGAGAAAGAAGGTCACTCTCACGAAGATTTTTCCTGTGAAGTAGTTGATAAACTGGAGGATAGTTATTCTGTTGATCCTGTGAGAGTGAAAAAGATCATCAAAGGTGAGCTTGAGATCGGTCATGTAGTCGCAGGGGATATAGACAGTGATAGAATGGATTACTTGATGCGTGATGCACATGCTTCAGGGCTTAAACATGGCCATATAGATTATGAAACAATCATAAGACTGGCTCAAATCGATTCCCGTAGACTAGTATTTGATAGTAAAGCAGTTCAGGCCTTGGAGTCTCTTTTTACGGCGCGTTTTCACATGATGAAGACGCTTTATCAGCATCATACTTCTCTTGTAGCTGAGAAAATGTTGCAGAGAAGTCTTGAGAATTTTCTAGAAGAAGGCGTTGGAATAAGGGAACTGATGCGCATGGATGATTATACGGCACATAGTCGATTAAGTAAGTCTGATGGATCGGCAGGAGTTCTGTATAAACAGATCAGTGAAAGAAATCTGTATAAGAGAGCTATTGTATGGGGGCCTGAAGAGTTGACTCGGGAAGGCCTGAAATCTGTTGAGAAAAGGATTCAAAATCCTAGGAAACTGGAAAAACGGATAGCAGAGTATGCCTCTGTCCCGGAGCATGAGGTGATTATTGATACGCCGTCTATCCCTGATCATGAAGAGTTGAATGTGAAGATAAAATCCGGGCAAGATATCCGACCTCTTGAGGATTTTTCTCCTATTCCGGAGGCCTTGGAGGATGCAAGATGGAGGAACGTGGCTCTGAGGGTCTACGCGCCGGAAGATAAAATTGAAGATGTTAAATCTTCTGCTGAAACTGTTCTGAAAAGTTACAGTCAGGTTCTCTCACAGTACATGTAGTTTTATTCTTTGAACATAGAATTCTTGTTTTATGTCGGGGAAACATCTTATAGTCAGATACGGAGAGATAGCGACAAAGTCCGATAAAGTCAGGACGGATATGGAGAAAATACTTCGACAGAGAATCACTGACAGACTCAAATACGATGATGTTAGTTTTGAAAAAGTAAGGACTGCTCCCGGTCGAATAATAGTAGAGGATACAAATTCTAAAGCCGTTGATTCTGTAAAAAATATTCCGGGTGTTGTCTCTGTCTCACTAGCGTCAAAAACAGAACCTAAAATCGATAAAATTACTGAAGAAGCCCTTAAATTAGATTTAGGAAAAAGTTTTGGAATTAACGCAAATAGATCCGGAAATCATAGTTTTGACAGTATGGATGTAAACAAAAAAGTTGGAGGTGCTCTAGATAAAGAGAAAGAGGCCTCTGTAGATCTTGATAATCCGGATACATGGGTAAATATAGATATAAGAAATAATGAGGCGTTTGTTTTCACTCAGAAGCTTTCAGGCCCGGGAGGTATGCCTGTAGGTTCTTCAAGTAAGCTTGGAGCGTTGATAAGTGGCGGAATTGATTCTCCTGTATCAGCTTATGAGATGATGAAACGCGGATGTGATGTTGAGCCGTTTTACTTTTACAATAGTCCTTTTACGGCTGAGGATCATCTTCTCAGATCTGAAGCTTCTGTAAAAAATCTGGAAAAATTCCATCCTGCAAAAAAATGGAGTTATACAGTAATCGACATGTCGGAAATAAACGAGAAATTGATAGAAATAGGCAGAGGAAGGATGATACTTCACAGATATTTGATGTTTCGTATAGCTGATGAATTAGCGAGAGAAAAAGGCCTTAAAGGGCTTGTAACTGGAGAATCGATGTCACAGAAATCCTCTCAGACAGCATCAAACATGGCTATAACTTCAAGAGCAACTGAGCTTCCGATCCACAGGCCTCTCATTTCGTTGACTAAGGAAGAAATCACAGAAAAAGCCAGGAAGATAGGAACTTTTGAAGACGCAAAGATAGATTCTGCCTGTAGAGATCTTTCTCCGGAAAAGCCGGCTACAAGACTTTCGGAAGAAAGATTTGAACAGTTAAAATCGGAAATTGGTGTTGAAGATCTTATCGAAAAAGCAAAACAAAACGCAGAAAAGAAAGAATTTTAAAACAAAAGTAAATTGGCTATGGGACTAAAAGATACTTTAATTGAAAGGCCTATTCTGTTTTTACTTGTTATTGCTAATCTGGCAGGCACATTGTTTGGCGTATACTATTATGTTCCTCAATTGTTGGCTTCGGAAGTATTTTTCTGGCCTGTAATCCCTGACTCTCCTACAGCGACTTTTTTGTTTATTTTATCGCTATTATTGGTAGCTAAAAACAATTTCAATAAGAAAAAAGGCCTAAAAAATATTATTTACGGTCTGGCTTTTGTAGGCAATATAAAATATGGTATTTGGACTGTTTTCGTTTTGATTGAGTTCATGCCACAGTTTTTATCGATAAATGGGCCTTTGATGTATTCATTTCTTCTCTTATCGCATCTGGGAATGTTTTTACAGGCTTTTCTTATCTTGCCTTACATAGATTACAGCGATAATGTCTTGATCGCTCCAATTTTGTATCTGTTCAACGATTTAATCGATTACAGTTTCCAGATCCATACTTCTCTTCCAGAGGCCCAGTCAATCGATTCAAATGTGGCTTTCGTGGCTTACGGTCTCACTGCCTTTTCAGGCCTCTCACTTTATCTAAAGAAAAAATACGATCCTTCAAAGCTAACACTTATTGAGAATAAATCACTAATTTAGAAAAATAAGAGAAAAAATGTGTTGATATGCTGGAAGAACTTTTTATTCTGCGATCTCTGCGAAAGCAAATTTCCTTCCGACGCTTGTGACTTCTACGTCGTATGTTTCGCCTACTTCTCCGCCAGGTACAAAGATTACGAATCCTTCTTTCCTTGCGATTCCGTCGCCTTTGCTTCCAAGATCTTCGACTTCAACTTCTGTTATCTCGCCTTCGTTTACAGGCTTATCAAAGTCTTCATCTTCTTCCTGCGAATCATTTGAGGAATCTTCAGGCTCTGCATCGGCCTCTGCGAAATCACTTGAGTCCTCTTCATCGAACTCAGCTTCTTCAACAGTCTCTTCCTCAACTTCGTCCTCTTCGAACTCTTCAGGATTTTCTGCTTCAGCTACAAAACTTTCATCAAATTCAGAATCATCTGTCATACGTTAAAAAGCACCTTTTTACAGTAACTAACAATAATCAACTCAAATTTATAAACTCAACTGTAGACGAATGGTTTTTTCTTACTTTTATATTCTGTATATATCAACTGTTTAATAAGATGAAGAAAAGGAAAATTGTTGCGTTTATCTGTTTAGTGATATTTGTCGGATCGGTCACAGCTACGTATGTGGAGGAAGTAGAGGATGGTATATACAAGAAAAAAGATTGGAATGGCGACTGGCAGGGATGTACCACAGCAACTCTCATGTGATGCGGATCAGTATCTAGTAGGAGAAGAGAAATACGGTACTACAGATGAGTACTCTGACTACAGTTGTCGCCCACAATGGTATTATAGTTTTACAGGAGATAACAGTTGTACGTCTAATGGTCCTGAGGATGACTGGCTAGGAGTTGAAAAAGAAAGATCTAAAGCTGAGGCAGAACTAGGAGGATCAGTTTCAAAAACGCAGTGCGGCGCTTCCGGAGGCGGAGGAGATGAAGCCAGAGCTGGTGTAGTAGCCCTATGTTATGAAGAATCAGCATTTGTCCAGAGCATCTGTGATTACAGAGGCCCGAAGAATAAATGTGTCTCAAACAGTACTCATCAGATAAGCAGTCAGCAGTACAATATTTCCAGCATATTTGAATCCAGAAACAATGCTGTTTTCGAATCTCTATCAGGAACAGGAACTCTCAATCTAACGAATTCAACTGAGCTCTCTGGATTCTGGAGAGGCAGTTTCCTGATCAAAGCAAAGAATCCTAGGGTTACTTCAGGGGCTAAGTTTAGACCTGAGAATGGAGTAATCAGACTCGGATTCTAGAGTTCTCTCAGATATAGTTTTTTAACAGAGGCCTCTAAAACTTATTTATGCCTCCACAAGGAGATCAATGTGTTTTCTGTCAATTGATCGCAAATCCTTCACAGTTGAAGTTAGTTGGCCAAACAGATAATTTTTATGCATGGCTAGACATCAATCCAAGAGCCAGAGGATATACTATGATAGTTCCTAAGGAACACAAGGGATCTATTGAGGATTTCTCAGCAAGCGAGTATCAGGAGGCAATGACTTTGACGAGAAAAGTAGTTGATAAAGCCAAAAAGGGCCTTGACGCCGATGGAGTATCAGTAACGATGAATATGGGAGAAGCAGCGGGCCAGATGGTACCACACGCATATATACAGGTATTCCCTAGATTCAAGGGAAAGGAAAGCGCAGGAACTCCCACAGGTGCAATTTTCCAGCCTGACGAAGAGGCGAAAAAGAATCTTGACAGTATAGCAAATAAGATGGCGTCAGTTGATTCAAGCTTTGGAGAGACAACGAAGAAAGCTCATCCTGACTCACAGAATTTTAAAAATAGTGATAAAAAGACCTCTAAAAAGAAAAAAGAAGAGAAAGATAAATCAGAGAGTGAAGGCGACGCTATAGACAAGATAGCTGATCAAGTTGAGGGTGGAGGCCCGCTCAATCTTGGAAATATTTCGACATCAGGGAAGAAGAAATCCAGAAGCGCAAAACAGAAAAAGAAAAGCTCTGGACACGATAAAGAAATAGAGGCCTCTGAAAAAGATGAGGAGGAAGTGCGTATAGACGAGGATTTTGAAGGAAGAAGCTTCGAATGGAATTAGAAATTTAAGAATTAATCTCACAGAGTCATAGATAGATGTGGAAATAGGCGAATACGGCAGGGGGACAATTCAATACGGTATTGAGTCGACAGATTTTCTCTATCAGTCCGGTGAAGCTGTAACTACTTCTGTTTCCTCTCCAGGCGGTATGGAGGTTTCTGCTATAGTTGCGTTACTGGCAGGTTCAAGTTATCTCGGTTACAGGAAGAGTAAGAATATGAAGCAGGAACTTGAAAACACATATCTGGACGACTGAAAATGTTTTTAACTTTCAGAAGTTCTATCTGGTTTTATGAGTGGCTATAATCCGCAGGAGATCGAAGAAGAAGTCAAAGAATACTGGAAAGACAATAATATAAAAAGTAGAGTCAGGGCCTCTACAGAAGGTAATGAGCCTTTCTTCATGATTGACGGGCCTCCTTATTTGAACGGTTCTCCGCACGTCGGACACATGCAAGGGAAAGTATTGAAGGATGTCATGCTGCGTTTCAAGCAGATGCAAGGATATGATGTTCATGATCAAGCAGGTTTCGACACGCACGGACTCCCGAACGAGCTTGCCACAGAAGAGCATCTAGGAATAGAAGATAAGAACGAGATCGGAGACTCAATCTCTGCCAAGAAATTTATTGAAGAATGTAAAAAGCGGGCTACTTCCGCTAAAGATGACTGGCAGACAGTAATGGAAGACCTGGCTATTTGGCAGGATTTCGAAGATCCTTACATGACGTATGACTCTGATTATATTGAGACTGCTTGGTGGCTTCTACAGAAAACAGATGATCAAGACTTGCTATACCAAGGTACAAAACCGATTCACTGGTGTCCAAGATGTCAGACAAGTCTTTCAGGTTATGAAGTAACGGATGAATATCAAGAAATCCAGGATATAGCAGTTTTCGCAAAGTTCCCGCTTGAGAACAGGGATGAGAAACTAGTAATATGGACAACTACTCCTTGGACTATCCCAAGCAACATGGCAGTATTTACGCATCCAGACTACCAGTATGCAGTAGTAGAAGCTGAAGGAGAGAATTTAATTATTGCTGAACAGCTCGTACCACGAGTTATGGAGAAGAAAGGCCTGGAGGAAGACGATTACGAAATAAAGAGAACTATGATCGGCAGTGATCTGAAAGGCCTGAAGTATGAGACTCCTTTCTTTGATGAGATTCCAAAACAGCAGGAGCTTGATGAAGAAAATGGTGTGCATCGTGTACATAACTCTGAGGAATTAGTTACTCTTGAAGATGGAACAGGCCTTGTACACGCAGCGACAGGACACGGGCCTGAGGATTACGAGGAGACAAGGCCTCTAGGACTTCCGGTGTTTTCGCCTCTTGATTCTGAAGGATTTTACACTGAAGAGGCCGGAGAATTAGAAGGAAAAAGTGTTCTGGAAGTTGATCCGGAGATAATTGAAATTCTTGAAGAGAAAGGACTTCTATTTTACAGTGAACATTTTGACCACGAATACCCTCACTGCTGGAGATGCAAGACAGAGTTAATTTACAGGGCAGCAGATCAATGGTTCATTAGAAATGAAGAAGTCAAGAAAAGGATGCTTGAGGAAAATGAAGAGGTTGACTGGGTGCCGGAAAGTGCTCAGAAACGTTTCCACAACTTTGTTTCTGAAAGCCCTGACTGGTGTATTTCACGTCAAAATTACTGGGGCATTCCGATCCCTGTATGGGTTTGTGACGACTGTGGAGAATACGAAGTAGTAGGCAGCTTCGAAGATCTAGAAGAAAAAATAGGAGAACTACCTGAAGACTTTGACCCGCATAAACACGTTGTGGATGAAATTTCCTGGAGCTGTGAATGTGGGGGAGAAAAACAGAGGATTCCTGATATTTTCGATGTGTGGTTTGACTCTGGTATCGCGCCTTTCGCTTCACTTCATTATCCGTTTGAGGGACAGCCGTTTGAGGATATGTGGCCGATGGACTTTATTACAGAGGCCTCTGATCAGATCAGGGGTTGGTTCTACTCTCTAATGTTTACAGGGATCCTTGGATTCGATGAAGCACCGTATGAAAAAGTTCTTTTCCAGGGCTATGTACTGGATGCGGAGGGAGAGAAGATGAGTAAATCTCTGGGGAATGTTGTTGATCCTGTAGATCAAGTGAATGAGTATGGAGCTGATCTGCCTAGATTCTATTCCTTGAGAGTAGCTGCTCCA
>Ga0209965_1000540_pt1 | contig 13551 bp, 14 predicted proteins | sample SalPon2_B_H2O_MG_FD_185707 | JGI IMG/M metagenome (GOLD analysis project Ga0209965, IMG submission 185707) | Salt pond water microbial communities from South San Francisco under conditions of wetland restoration - Salt Pond MetaG R2_B_H2O_MG... | ecosystem: Environmental > Aquatic > Non-marine...
TCGCCGTCCAGAAGCGACGGATCGGCGCGGTCCGTCCAGTCGTCGCCGGCCGAGACCGGGAACGCGGCGCGGTGGAGGATCGGTCCGAACCCGTCGTCGGGGGGATCGAAGACGATCACGTCGCCCATGTCACCGAACCGCGTCGGGGCGTCGGGAGCGGCGTGTCCCGTGACGTCGCCCCACGGGAACCGATCGGTCGCCGTGACGACGACGAGGTCGCCGCGCTCGACTTCCGGGGCCATGCTGCCGCTCTCGACGGCGACGAGCGGGGGCCACGCGCCGACGACCGCGGTCGCGACGAGCGCGACGACGAGGACCGCGACGGCCGGTCCGAACGGTCCCGATCGCTCTCTGTTCACGTCGCTATCGGAGGGACCGGTCGGCTTTGAGGCTGTCGGCGGTTGGCCAGACGCGTCACCGTAGCGGTCTCGACCGCCTCGGCTCGCGGGGGCGTCGCGGGTCGATGCCACTGGCTTAAAGAGACGTGCCGGAGAGTGTGTTCTCATGACGGACCGACAGCCGCCCCTCCACGGGACGCACGACGCGCGCGGCGCGAAGTTCACCGACTTCGGCGGGTGGCAGATGCCCGTCGAGTTCGACTCGATCCGCGAAGAACACGCTGCAGTGCGGGAGTCGTGCGGCGTCTTCGACGTCTCGCACATGGGCGAGATCGAGGTGTCGGGTCCGGACGCGACCGCCCTGATCGACCGTCTGACGACGAACGACGTGACCGCGCTCGACCCCGGCGACTCCCAGTACGCCGCGATCACGGACGAAGACGGCGTCATGCTCGACGACACGGTCGTCTACCGCCTCCCAGACGGTATCGAGGCGGGGACCGCCGCCTCCGCGCTCGCCGACGTCACAACGGATCTCACCACCGACCTCGACGACACCACCGGCGATCCCGCGTACCTCTTCGTGCCGAACGCGGGCCACGACGACCAGACGTACGACCGCTGGGTCAACCACCGCGACGAGTGGGGACTGGATGCGGCCGTCGCAAACGCGACCGACGACTGGGCCATGCTCGCAGTGCAGGGCCCGGACGCGGCGGCCGCGCTCGACGACGCGACCGGTGGAGACGGAGTCACGGGCCTCTCGAAGTTCGAGGCGACGGCGGCGGCGGTCGCCGACGCGCCGAGTTGGGTCGCGAGGACCGGTTACACCGGTGAGGACGGCTTCGAGATCATGTGTCCGGCCGCCGACGCCGCGGCGATCTGGGAGGCGTTTGTCGGTGAGGACGCCGACGAACCCGCACAGCCGTGCGGGCTCGGCTCCCGCGACACCCTCCGCATGGAGATGGGCTACCTGCTCTCCGGACAAGACTTCGACCCCGAAAGCGAACCGCGGACCCCCTACGAGGCCGACATCGGCTTCGTCGTCGACCTCGACACGGAGTTCGTCGGCCGCGACGCGCTTGCGGCACAGCGCGAAGCGGGCGTCGACGAGCGGTTCGTCGGGGTGCGCCTCCTCGACCGCGGCGTTCCGCGCGGCGGCTACGCGGTCACCGACGGCGACCTCACGCGGATCGGACAGCTGACCTCCGGCACGATGAGCCCGACGCTCGACGAGCCGATCGGTCTGGGCTACCTCCACGAGCGCTACATCGAGGCGGGATCAGCGGTGAGCGTCGTCGTCCGCGGCGACGAGAAGCGCGCCGAGGTCGTCGTCCCGCCCTTCCTCGACCGGTAAGCCTGAGCCGCCAGCCGTCGCTCGCGTCCCGTCCGTCGAGGGCAACAGTGAATAGCGAACGGCTGATAGGAACACCCGATGGAGGAGTCCGTCGTCGCCGACTTCGTCGGCCGCGTGCACGCCAGCGACTTCGGGAGCGGCGATCCGGTGAGCGGCCGCGTCCTGTTGAGCCAGCGACGACTCGTGCTCGCGACGGATGACGGAAAGGCGACGATCCCGCTGTCGTCCGTGTTCGACATCGTGGTCGGCACGGTGCCGGGCGATCTGCGGTCGTTTTTCAAAGACAGCGTCACCGTCGCCTACGAGCGGAACGGCGCTCGGAAGAGCGCCCTCGTCGAGGGAGAGCCGGACGACATGGACCAGTTCACGCGGCTGCTTTTCACCTCCCTGTTGCGGAACGTAACCGTCACGGTTCGCCACCCGGCGCAGATCGGTGGGCGCGTCACCGACGCCGAAGACCACACGGCGTCCGTCTCGCTGTCGCCGGGCGCGATCGGGTTCACGAACTGTCCGGAGCCGTTTCAGGTGGACCTCTCGACGGTCATCGACTACGAGCGCACGGACCGGACGCTCGGCGGGACGCGGCGGCCGGCGCTCGTGTTCCGGCACGTCCCGGGCACGCAGACGGTCACGTCGATCGCGACGGTCCCAGACGGGCGGACGCTGAACATCCTCGGCCGATACATCAAACTGGAGTACGAGGAGGTGAAAGAGGATGTCGAGTCGTTCGATCCGACGGAAGAACAGCTGGAGATACTCGTCTCGATCTACTCGGCCGGCGGCGAAGCGAACATCGCCGACGTGGTGACCGGCGACGTGGCCCAGACGTCGATGATATTGGAGACGCTCCGGGAGGAGTCTCTCGTCGTCGACGGGGAGTCCGGAGCCGCGCTCACCCGCAAGGGAAAGATGATCGTCACGTCGTATCTCGAGTCGGTCAACTCCTGATCGACGCGCGCCTGTGACGCCGCACAGGGGCAACGTTCAAGCTACTGGGGACGAAGGTGATTCACATGCCAGCCGACCGCCGCAGGCACCGAACGAAACTCGACGCCGCGGCCCGCGACCGGGGAATCGATTCACCCGGGATCGACGGCCACGGTAACGCGTCCGGCCGATCGCCCGGTCCGCGAGTCGCGCGCGTGCCGGAGACGCACGTCCACGACACGTTCTCCGTCGACGGAATCGACACCGACAGGCGCGAGCGGCTCCTCGAAGTCGTCCTCGCGGACCGCGATCGCGTGAGCGCCGTCTCCGCGACGGCCCGAAACGGTACCGTCGGGATCCACCACGCCCCGTCGCTCGCGCGGGACGATCTCAGGGAGGCGCTCGAATCGCTCGGATTCGTCGTCGACTCCGGCGACGCGGCGTTCGAGACGCGCCGGGCCTCGCAGTTCGCCTCTGCCAGGGTCGCTGTCGCGGTGCTTTTCGGACTGATGGTCGCGACGCCGTACATCGCGGTGTTGTACCCGACCCGCGCCGAGTGGTTGTTCTACGACCCGGTGACGGTCCAGTACCTGCAGTCGATCCTCGACTCGCAGATGGCGACGCACTTCTTCGTCAACCTCGGTGCGCTCTCCGGGATCGCGTTCCTCGTCGCCTGCGGTCCCCGTATCCGCCGGGCGATCGGCGCGCTCGCCGAGGGGCGCGTCACGAACGACGCCGCGTTCGTCGGCGGCGTGACCGCGCTGTTCGGCTACAGCACCCTCGCCGCGTTCACCGGCTTCGACGGAACCGTCCACTACGACCTCGTCGCCTACGCGGTCGTCGCCGTCACCCTCTGGACGCACTTCGGCGTCGACGACCCCGCCACCGATCCGACGACCGCCGACGAACCGGTTCCCGAGGCTGCGAGCGAGGCAGACGAGGAGCCGATCGCCTTGACCGACGGCGGACGGTAACGCGTCACGCGCCGTCGACGGCCACTACGTCTCCGATCGCTATCGACTCCCCGACAGCGACGGTGTCGCCCCACGACGCCTCGGGAACGACGGTGTTGACCATCAGCCGGAACGCGTGGTCGAACCGATCGCTGTCGAGCCACGCCGGGCGCGTCTCGCGGCGCTTGCGGACGAACCGCTCGCGGAACCCGTCGATCTCGGTGCCGGTGTCCGGGTCCCGCGACGGCACGACGCAGCGCTGACAGGGATTGACGCCGAGGAGTTCGGTTTCGCCGGCGGTGAACCGGACGCCCTCGCCGCGGTCCGCGAAGAGGCGGTCCTCGAAGAAGGCGGGACAGTCGGAGAGCACCACGTTCGGGCGGAGCCGGCGTCGCATCTCGGTCGCGTCGGCGACGTCGTCGAACCATCCGGCGACCGCCTCCAGGGTCGCCCGCGAGACGACGGTCGGGCCGGGCGCGGCGCGGTCGTCGGGGAGTCCGCCGTCGGGATCGCGAACGAGGTCGACCGGATACCCGAGGTACTCGCCGACCCACGCCTCAAGCGCCTCGCGGTCGTCGGGGAGCGCAAACCGTCGCTCGTCGGCGGCGACGCCCGTTTCCGGTCGCGCGGGCCGGTCGAGCGTGACCGCCGTCGGCGTCGCGTCGGGGCCGTCGACCAGATCGTAGCTCGCGCGGACCGCGTGGACGGCGGGTTCGCGCTTCCCGTTGACGTAGCCGCCGTCGCCGCCGACCGAGGCCGCGTGAGGGTCGACTCCGGCCTCGACGAGCGCGTACGAACGGTCGCCGCGGAGCGCCCCCTTCGGACCGAGTTCGGTCCGGTCGACCGAAACGCCATCTGCGGACTTCAGCGGATACGCGACGAGTTCGCCGATACGCACCATGCGACGGCTTCACGCCACCGGCGCAAAAAGGGTCGGACCGACCGGGCTCGCCGCGGGCCGGTACGTGTGAGTGGACTACTCCTCGTCGTCCGCCGTCTCGTCGTCTGCGGTCTCGTCGTCGCCGTCAGCCGTCTCTTCGTCGGACAGCCCGGCGGCCTCGAACGCCTCGGAGACTTCGTCGCCGGGAACGGTCCGGTACCCGTCGTCCACGGTGATCGTCGCGACCGCGAGATCAGTGGGGTCCAGATCGTCTTCGTGGGCCGCGAGTGCGGCGATCCCGAGTTCGACGCCCGCTCGGAGCGAGAGGTCTTCGCTCCACTCCTCTTCGAGGTGCTCTTGGATCGTCTGGCGGCCGCCGCCGATGACGGTCGCCTTCCACTCGTTCGGCGTACCGGAGGGGTCGGCCGCGAACAGGCGCGGCTCGCCGTTGTCGATCCCGCCGATGAGAAGCGCCGCGCCGTACGGGCGCGTGCCGCCGCGCTGGGTGTTCTCTTGGATGTGGTCGGTGACGAACTTCGTCAGCGTCTCGACGCCGACGGGCTCGCCGTACCGGAGGCGGTTCCCCTGTGACTGGCGTCGCGCGAGGTCGATCAGCTGGCGAGCGTCGGCGACGTGCCCCGCGCTCGCGGTACCGAGGTGGTCGTCGAGCTTGTGGAGCTTCTCGATGCTCTCCGCCTCCATCAGCGTCGACGACGCCCGCGACATTGCGACGAAGATAACGCCCTCCGTCGTCCGGACGCCGACGCTCGGCGCGCCGCGAGAGACGGCCTCGCGGGCGTACTCGACCTGATAGATACGGCCGTCGGGCGAGAACAGCGACGTGCCGCGGTCGTACGCCTGCTGGTCGTTACCACCCATCATCGTCGATCACCCGCTCTCGCGGTGTTGCGCCGGCTCATTACCTCCCGTTACGTCGGGCGACTGAAAAAGCATCCGTAACCGGTACGTTCGACGTGGGGACGAACGACGGCGGGGTCGGCCGGCGCGGCGCGTCCGATCCCCGGCTACGACGGATATATGCCGGTCGGCCTCCTAACAGGATCGACATTGACTCCCACACGAACGACAGCCGTACTCGTGGCCCTCCTCGCCGTGATCGGAGCCGTCGGCGGAGCCGCGGCGGTGCCGGACGCCCGGATCACGATAGACGCCGTCGACGCGAGTTCGAGCGAGCCCGCGGTCGGCGAGCGGACGACGCTGAACGTGTCGATCTCGAACTCCGGGGGAAGCCCGGCGGCGGCGGACGTAACGAGCGTCCGGCTCCGCGACGCGGACGGCTCCGCGGAGCCCCGCGACGAAGCGACCGGTGTCGGCGCGCTCTCCGCCGGCGACGCGACGGACGTGGAACTTCGGACCACGTTCGAGGAGCCCGGCGAACATCGACTCACGGTCGAGGTCGTCGCCGATCAGGAGGCGGTCGACGGGGAGGAGTCGGCGGAGAGCGTCACCGTCTCCCGCGACCTCGTCGTCGACGTGCAGCCGGCGGCGGTCGACCTCGACGTTCGCGCTCGCGCGCTCGACCCCGACGACCTCCAGTCCGACGAGAGCGATCAGGCCGGAGGCGGCGGCGTGAGTGCCGGCGGCATCGAAGGCGTCTTCGGCGGCGGTGGCGGCCTCGACGCCGGCGAGAACGAGGAGTCGGAGCCGCTCGCGTCGCCCGAGTCACCGATCGAGGTCACGGTCGTCAACACCGGGACGTCGACCGCCGACCGCGTGAGCCTGACGGCGGTCGGCACGGCGGTGGACGCTCCCACGAGCGGTGCGGACACGCCGAACGACGCCGCAGACATCACCGTCGAAGCCGGACCGTACGCAGTCGACCCCGTCGCGCCCGGTGAGGAACGCCGCGTCGTCGTCGACCTCGGGCCGCTCGATCGGCGGTCCGACGTGACGGTCACGGCCGCGTTCCGATCGGGGGCCGACGCGCGTGAGGGCGTCGGAGCGGCGCGGACCGCCGAGTCGACGGTGCGCTACCCGACTCGCCACGGGAGTCCGACGGTGACCGACGCGAGCGTCCAGACGGCCCCCGACGGAACCGTCACCGTCGACGCCAATCTCGCCAACGCCGGAACGGGAGAGATCAGCGGCGTCGTCGTCTCGGTCGCCGGCGCAGATGGCGTTTCGCCGACGCCCGCCGGCGAGTCGTACTTCGCCGGAACGGTCAGCGCGAGCGACTTCGTCGCCTTCGATCTGGAGACGACGGCGAACGCGTCGGCCGCGGACGCGGTTCCGATCCGGATCGCGTACACGGAGCGCGGGGTGCGCTACACCGAAACCGCGACCGTCGCGCTTCCGGAGTCGGCAGAGAGCGGAACCGGCGGCGGCGGCGGTGACGGCGGCGCGGTCGGGACGCTCGGGTCGATCGGAGCCGGCGGGATCGGCGCGATAGGCATCGCCGGGATCGCCGGGCTGGCGGTCGTCGGGGGCGTGGCACGTCGGCGCGATGTATAGCCTCGAACTCAGCGACGTGCTCAAGCGATATTCGAGCGGCGGTGAGCCGGTCGTCGCGCTCGATCGCGTCGATTTCGCGGTCTCGCCCGGCGAGTTCGTCGCGGTCGTCGGCCCGAGCGGCTCCGGGAAGTCGACGCTTCTCAACGTGCTCGGCTTGCTCGACGACCCCACCGACGGGCAGCGGTTGTTGAACGGGACCGACGTGACGGATTTGTCCGTCGCCGAGCGGACGACGGCCCGGAAGGAGTCGATCGGCTTCGTCTTCCAGGATTTCCACCTCCTACCGACGCTCTCGGCGGTCGAGAACGTCGCGTTACCGACGGCGTTCGACCCCGGTGACGCGAGCGACCGCGCGGCGTCGCTTCTCGACCGGTTCGGCCTCGGCGATCGGCTCGGCCACGAGCCGTCTGAACTCTCCGGCGGACAGAAACAGCGCGTCGCGATCGCGCGGTCGCTCATCAACGACCCCGCCGTGCTGCTCGCGGACGAGCCGACCGGGAACCTCGACACCGAGACCGGATCGTCGATCCTCGCCGAGTTCGAGCGCGTGAAGTCGGAGGGCGTCGCCGTCGTGGCGGTCACGCACGACCCGCTCGTAGAGGAGTACGCCGACAGAGTCGTCGAACTCACGGACGGCGTCGTGGTCGACGGTGTCCCCGACGAGACAGACGCCGACATCGGGGTGTTCGGTGACGACGGTGACGACGGTGACGACGACGAGAGACGGATCCGCCGTTCGACGGCCTCGGGTGACCGATGAGCGACACGGATCGGTCGGGGTGGATCCGCGGCTGGCGGCCCGCCGCTTCGATGGCCGCGCGGAACCTCCGTCGAAACCGGATGCGGACCGTCCTCGCCGTTCTCGGGGTGTGTATCGGCGTCCTCGCGGTGGCCGCGCTCGGAATATTCGGCAACGTTCTTGCGCTCGGCGCGGACGACGCGATCGGCGACATCGGGACGCAAGTCGTCGTCTCGCCGAACGCCGACGCAGGCGTCGAGTCGCTCTCTGAGGCCGACGTGACCGCGATCCGCCGGGCCGTCGACGACCCGTCCGTCGGCGACCCCGCGGTCGTCCCGCTTTACTCGGACAATGCCGTCGTCGCGGGACAGAGCGCACAGACGTTCGCGACGGTCTACGGCGTCTCTGAGCCCGGGCTCGCGTTCGACGCCGCCGAGGGTGAGCTACCGGAGCGCCACAGACAGGGCGCGATAGTCGGCGCGGGCGTCGCAGAGGAGTTAGCGGTGGAGCCGGGAGACACCGTCGAGATCGCCGGATCGCAGGTCCGGGTCGTCGCGGTGCTCGCAGAGAGCCAGACGTTCAGTCCGGTCGCGCCCGACGACGCCGTCTTCCTCCCGGAATCGGCGTTCGCCGCGGACGGGTACGCGCAGGCGCTCGTCGTCTCCGAGTCGGGCGCGACGGCACAGGTCGCCGCAGACGCGATCCGCGAGGAGGTCAACGCCCGCGAGGAGCGCGTCGACCTGTTTGAACTCGCCGCGGTCGTCGATGAGATCAACGGCTTCTTCGATCTGTTGGGCACGTTCCTGCTCGGACTGGGCGGCATCTCGCTCGTCGTTGCCGGCGTCTCGATCCTCAACGTCATGCTGATGAGTACCGTCGAGCGCCGTCAGGAGATCGGCGTGATGCGCGCGGTCGGCGTGACCCGACGGGACGTGTTGCGCGTGCTGCTCGCGGAGGCCGGGCTCATCGGCGCGGCGGGCGCGGTCGCCGGAACGCTGCTCACCGTGGTGCTCGTCGCCGCGCTCGTCGTGTCGACGCCCGCGGTCGACGCGTCGCTCGTGCTCGATCCGACGAACGGGTACTACCTGCTCCTCGCGCTTGCGTTCGGCGTCGGGGTCGGCGTCGTCAGCGGCGCGTACCCCGCGTGGAAGGCCGCGAACGAGCGCCCCGTCGAGGCGCTGCGAAGCTGACCGATTCGCCGGAGCCCGCGTCTCGACAGCGCGCCGTCACCCCGCCCAGCCGCCGCGCATGTCGTCCGTCACGCGGTCGCGCCACGTCTCGAACGCGTCGCGGCAGTCCGGAGCGTTCTCGACGTGACGGACGAACCCCACGCCGGGAGACGCGAGCGACGCGCCGCAGAACGGACACCGCCTGGGCTCGATCTCGTCCTCTGCCAATGACATGGTATGTCATGACACACCAAGAAACAAAAGTGTTGTCACGATCAGTGCTTGCCGAAGATAGCACATGTCTGTCCGCAGGCTGTTCGAACTCTCGATCGAATATCGACTGATTCTGAGCGCGCGCCGCACTCAGTCGGCGATCCGCTCGTAGGTAACGAACGCGAGGTCGTCGGTGCGCTCGGCGTCGGCGCGCTCAGCGTCGGTGTCGCTGTCGTCGTCGGCCGCGACGGCCTCCCGGTCGACCGCCGTCCACTCGTCTGCGTCCCAGTCCGGGAAGCGCGTGTCGCCGTCGGGACGCCCGGGGACCTCCGTCAGCACCATCCGATCGGCCCGGTCGAGGAACTGCTCGTAGACGGTCGCGCCGCCGATCACGTACACCTCGTCGACGCCGCGGTCGGCGGCGTCGGCGGCCGCGCGGGCGACCGCCTCGTCGATGTCGTTCGCGACGACCGCGTTCTTCGGACGGTCGCAGTCGAGGTCGCGCGTCGTCAACACGACGCTGGTGCGGTCGGGGAGCGGCCCCCCGATCCGATCGACGATGCTCTCGTAGGTCGCGCGGCCGATGATGACGGGGTGACCCGTCGTCAGCCGCTTGAAGTGGGCGAGGTCGGCCGGGTAGTGCCACGGCATCCCGCCGTCGTCGCCGATGACCCCGTTGTCGGCGACCGCGGCGACGAGGACGATATCCGGGAGCGAATCGGCCGTCTCTCCGATTTCGTCGGCGGCGGCGTCTCCCATCACTCTGCGACCGCGAACGATATCCCGTCCGCGGAGTCGTAGTCGACGACCCTCACGTCGTCGTGCGTCAGTTCGTCGAGCGGCTTGTCCGCGATCTCGATCCGCGGACGCGAGCGTGGCTCCCGCGAGAGCTGTTCGAGCAGTCCCGGAACGTGGTCATACCCCTCCTCGCCGTCGGCCTCGTCGGGGGCGGTCCGCTCGACCCAACTCTTCACGTCGAGGTAGTCGGCCTTGCTCTCGACGGCCGCGAGGCGGTCTTGAACGTACTTCAGGTTGTTCGCGTACCACGTGCCGCGCTCGCCGCGGCCGCAGTAGACGTGGGCGTCGACGACGGTGTGTCCGAACTCCCCGACCTCGAAACCGGTCCGCTGGGCGAGCGCGTTCGCGAGTAGCGCGTACGCCGCGATGTTGAACGGCACGCCGAGCGCGATGTCTCCGGATCGCTGCGTGAGATGGAGGTTGAGCCGGTCGCCTTGTACGTTCACGACGAACGTGTAGTGACACGGCGGCAGCGTCGAGGTCGCGGCGTTGGCCGGGTGCCACGCGTTCACGACCATCCGGCGAGATCGGGGGCTCTCATCGAGCGTGTCGAGCACGTACTGGATCTGGTCGAACGTGCGGCGCTCGGTTCCGTCCGGAGCCTCCTCGACGGTCACCCACCGGTGGGCGTCCTCGGGCCACGTCTCCCCGGGCAGCGCCGCATCGTCGTCCGGAATCGGATACCGACGCCAGAAGCGGCCGTACGCGGTATCGAGTCGTCCCTCGTCGTCCGCCCACGCGTTCCAGATCTTCGTCTCCTCGCGGAGGTTGCGGACGTGTTCTTCGCCCGAGAGGTACCAGAGGACCTCGTGGATGAGCGAGTTCCAGCGGTAGCCGTCCATCTTCTTCGTCGTCAAAAGCGGGAAGCCCTCCGCGAGGTCGACGGTGTACTGCCCGCTGAACGAGGCGATGGTGTCGACGCCGGTTCGGTTCGGTTTGTACGTGCCCGTCGAGAGCGTGTCGTCGACGAGGTCGAGATACTGTTGCATGGTGTGTCGCGTCGCCTCGGTTCGGGTACCGTCACGATACCCCGAGACGGTCGGCTCTACCGCCCGAATGTTCGGTGGAGTCGTAATTCCTTCGAGATGGGCCGGCACCAATCGTGAATCTCGCGAGGCTCGATCCGCTCGTCTCGCTGGCTCTCGTTCGCTTCGCTCACGAGAACGTGGGTACGGCCACCCGAAGGCCGTCGCTACGGAGTTAGAATGCGGGAGAAGTGGGCCGGCACGAATTTGAATCGTGGTTACGGCCACCCGAAGGCCGAAGGATACCAAGCTACCCCACCGGCCCGACTCGTGGGAAGGCCGTTGGACGGTTTAATCTTTCCGAAAATCGGGGAGCGTCGGCGGGTACTCGGACACACGACACTCGGGCGTTCGTCGCTCAGACCTCGAAGTACCGGTCCACGTGCGCTCGACAGCTGGGATTGAACGCGACGCCGCAGCGCGGGCAGGCGTCGTCCGCGTCGAGGAACGCCCGCGCGGACAGCGTCGTACGGCAGTGTCCGCAAAGCGCCGCGGGTTCGGTGAACCGGTCACGCGGCCACGGCTCGGCCTCGTGGCCCGTCACCGCATCGTGACAGGCGTCACAGGGGTAGTACGCCCCACAGCACCCGAACCGAAGTGCGACGACATCGACGGGCGAGTCCCAATGGGCACATCGCGTCTCAGAGTCGACGGCCACGCCCCGAAGCGGGACGGCGAACCGACCGTCTGCGTCGGGGACACGAGTCGTTCGCCGGTCTCGGTCGCCGGTGTCGTCCGCGGCGGTGTCGTCCGCGGCGGTGTCGCGGTCGTCAGTCTCAGTACGACTCGTATCCATCGGTATCGAGCCAGTTGTGTGCGACGGCGATCGTGTCGTCGGCGTGGAGCAGTTCCGGTCCGACGCGGACTCGCCGATCTGCGACGTCCGCGATCAACGCGGCTTCCCGGTCGGTGAAGTCTCGGTGGTCAGAGAGTACGAACACGGGGTCGGCAGGGGGAGAAGTGCCGACGAGCGGGTCGCCGCTCTCGTGAAGTTGCACGACGGACCCGCCGTGGCCCGCGGCGTTGTCGCCCGCGATCCGGTCGAGGGTCGCGTCGAGTCCCATTCGCCGGAGTTCGACGCCCGGCGAGACGTCGGCCGGCATGTGCCCGATCGCGTCCGGCTTGGCGGCGAGTGCGTCCCGAACGCGGGCGGCGACGTTGCGCTCGTCGGGATGGAGGTGTCGGAGGGTGTCGGCGTCGAAGGTGACGGTAAGCTCGTCGGCGACGACGAGGTGGACTCGAACGTTCTCGCGGATCCCGTGCGAGAGGAAGACGCCCGTCGAGACGCACCGGCACAACAGATCGAGCCGGCCTGCACCGGGGATGTCAGACAGCGAGATCGCGTCCGGGGCGGTCGGGACCTCGTGGCCGACGACGACGAACTGGCGCATACGCGGGAGTCGTCACCGATATTCATAAGCGGTGCGACCCGACGACCGCCATGAGCATCACCGGAGTGTGTCAGATATGTGAGGCCGCGCCCGCGAGACACGGCTGTCCGCGATGCGGCCGCGCCGTCTGCGATGACCACTGGGTCGCGGAGGCGAACGCGTGCACTGAGTGTGTGGCGGGCCGGCGGCAGTAGGGCGGAACTCTCACCGACGCCGTCACGGTAGATCTACCGATACCGGTTTAGCCGCTTTTTGAGCCGTTTCGCCGCGTCGCCGGCGGCTCCGACGTACGTTCCCTCGTCGTCCGGGCGGCTCGACTCCTCGCCGGCGAAGATGATCCCGCGCGAGGAGTTCACGACTCCGACGTCGACGGACGCGTCCGGACGGGCGGCGAGTCCGTGTTCGACCGCGGCCTCGGCGTCGCCGCCCTGTGCGCCCACGCCGGGGACGAGGAACGGGATGTCGGGGACGATCTCGCGTACTTCCGCCAGTTCTGCGGGAGCGGTCGCGCCGACCACGAGCCCGACGTTGTCGTTGCCGTTCCACACGTCAGCGAGCGCCGCGACGCGTTCGTAGAGCGGCTCGCCGGAGGCGAGTTCGAGGTCTTGGAGATCTTCGCCGCCGGGATTCGACGTGCGACAGAGCACGAACACGCCCTTGTCGGCGCGGTCGAGGAACGGCTGGAGCGAGTCGCGACCGAGATAGGGGTTCACGGTGATCGCGTCCGCGTCGTCGAGCGCCGCAGCGTAGCGTCGCGTCGTGTTGCCGATGTCGGCGCGCTTAGCGTCCAAGAGCACGGGGACGCCCTTGCCGTGGGCGTAGGCGATGGTCTCTTCGAGCGCGCGCCAGCCGTCGGCGTCCTCGTAGAAGGCCGCGTTCGGCTTGTAGCAGGCGGCGTGCTCGTGGGTGGCGTCGATGATCCGGCGGTTGAACGCCCACCGCGGGAGGTCGGCGTCGCCGACGAACTCGGGGAGCCGGTTCGGGTCGGGGTCCAGCCCGACCGAGACGACGCTGTCGACGGCCGCGATCCGGTCCGCGAGCGTCTCGAAGAAGCTCATGTGCGATGGTGCGAGCGGGGAGGCGCTAAGCGTTGTGTTCCGCTCGTCGTCGGCGACCCTCGCCCGCGGACAGGGTCGACAGCCGCAACGCCGATACCGGTGGCCGACCACGACCGGGTATGAGCTTCGCCGACTGTTTTGTGCGGGCCGCCGACTACGACGTGACCGAGGACGCGATACGCGCGGCAGTTGCCGAGCGTCGCGCAAACGCCGGCGCGAAAACCGCCGACA
>Ga0209965_1000560_pt1 | contig 13280 bp, 7 predicted proteins | sample SalPon2_B_H2O_MG_FD_185707 | JGI IMG/M metagenome (GOLD analysis project Ga0209965, IMG submission 185707) | Salt pond water microbial communities from South San Francisco under conditions of wetland restoration - Salt Pond MetaG R2_B_H2O_MG... | ecosystem: Environmental > Aquatic > Non-marine...
AAACGCTTCGTGGCCCAAGCGCACCAACGTCGCAAACGCGTCTGCAATTTCGTCGCGTAGATCCTCGTCGAGATCGTCTGCTCCGTCGAGCTTCCATTTACGGGTCACGACACGATACGTTTGGTTCCCGGTGACGTCGAGCCCCTGCTCTTCGAACTCAGCCCGCATCCTTTGGAGCTCGGAGACACCATCCACGCTGTTGCCCTTGGCGTCAATGGCGATCACGACAGTTCCGTCATCTGGCTTTGGAGCGAGTCGATACCTGATCGATGTTGGGTGATCGACGTTCTGACTGACGAGCCGAGGCTCACGCACGTCGATCCCTTCTGGAAACAGTTCACTGATTGACGCCGCGCTCGTTACAGATCGAAAGTCGGGGTACGCCCTCTCGAGGATATCGTTGACCAGCGTGGGATACGTAGGGCTTGGCCGATCCTTAGGACGGACTCTCCCCTGAGGATAGTCGACGATAGTGGAGCTCGCAATCAACGTTCCGGGGTCATCACCATTCGGCGACCTAAACGCTTGAATCTCTAAGCACTGGAAATTGAGGCCTTCATCGACAAGATACCGCGCATTCTCCTCCGTTCGCCGGGTGATTTCCTCGGCGACAACGACCATCCGCTGTATGCTGTTGAACTGATGGGGCTCAAGTGACTCCCCGAACGCCGTCTCAAATCCTGTCAGGAGATTGCCACCACGATCGGAACCCTCGCTAACATCCCACTCACCACGAGTCAGCCTCGCCCGGTGGTCTTGATACAGGTCGTTGAGCCCCTCGTAGTCGTACGAACTGAGTGACTGTGCGTAATTCTGCGGTTGACTGAGGATGGTCTCCTCGCTCGCAGAGCCCGATCCCGACCGGCCGATCTTCACCTCAAAGACGCACGTGTTACCGAAACAGTCGATTCCCACCAAGTCTGCGACGCCAGTCTCCAGCCGTACTTGCCGTCCGATAATGAGGATCTGCTCTTCCAATAGCAGCTCGGGGCTCCGGTGTAGCCAGTCCTCAAGAACCTCTTCGCGCTCGATTGCTAATCGATCATATTGGGTCGTTTCCTTACAGCCAGAGTCTACGTAATTATGGATTCTCAACAGTTACACCGACAGAACCATCTCAGAGTAATGCTATAAACATACGTTCGTATAGCTACAGACATACGTCTGATATGCTACCGATTTTGCTTAGAAGGGCTATTCATATGAACGCCGGAATCGCCGTTCAATGCGGCCCCGAGTACCGTGGATGACCAGTGCCGATAATCGTATCCTTGAGTTCCTTGACGAGAAGGGGATCGTCGCAACTCCCCATGTAATTGCTGCGAACATCGATTACAACAGACTGTACGTGAATGAGCGGATTCGAGTCCTCGCGCAGAACGAACTCGTGGAGAAGGATGACAAGCCGCTGTACCAGATCACGGAGCGTGGACGTCAGTACCTGGAGGGAGAACTCGATGTCGACGATCTACCAGCGAGGCACGAAGAAGATCGTTAGATTAGCGGTTCTCTCAGGTCTTTAATTCCGCTTGTGGTGGCATGAATTTTTAGGTCGTCTCACTTGGCCGGTCCGGAAAATTCGGAGCCGTGATCGTTTTGGTCAGATCATGCTTGTCATATTATAGCACGCTCTGGTAGCCCTTCGAGTAGAGTGTCACATGACCGTACCAGTCTAACTGACAATTCCACCCCGACGTGGGCTGCGGGTTTTGTTATACATCTACTACGAGAATCAACAGATTACATCAAATAATAACGAGTTTCTTGAAAGTTACTATAGGCTCTTAGCAAAAAGTCACTTGACACAGATTGTTTCTAAAACTAAGTCATCTAAACTCCCACCGATACATGTCAGATCATCCCGCAATTAATAGGTACGCGTATACATGTACGTGCGGCATTATCGAGGGTCGGCAACGTTGATGTCAAATAGTGCTGATGGGATAGTGGTCGCTTGGCACTAACTGCTGGGTTCAATAGTCAAAGTTCAATTTACTATTGTACTATGCCGTCGTGATGTCTTCTTAACATTCCGCAAGACCTGCATATCAAATAGTTTCATTTGCTGCTCTCAACACGTATAAAATGATATTTGATTTTATTAACGGTCCCTTCCGCGGATAGTATACTATGGCTGGTTATTCCAGTATTGATTGATTTCCTCTGATTCTTTTGTTAACCGTTCAATTAGTTTGTCTATCTCCTGATCTATGAACAAGCTGACGTTGAGTCCAGTTTGGTCAATAAAACGTTTCTGTGACGGAGCAATCGTAGCTGAAGTGGGAGTCAGGTGTGAGCAATTGCGCCGTTGGCTACCGATCGGATAGTCCCTACGGCCGTCTATTGCATCACGGAGGCGCTGGCGTATCCAAGAACTCCGTTCTATCCCGTTTTCTTTCATGAACTTCAACTGATCACTCCTGATTCTGAAGTCGATATGCACTTTTTTGTCCACAATGTCCATACGTACGATAAACACTTAAGTAATTTGGTAATATTAGTAGACGGGTATTTGTATCGAAGAGTTGAATTTAAAATACGGTCTCCAGAATGCCGCACGTACATGTATACGCGTACCCATTAATTGCAGGACAACCTGACACTTCACCACCTGATAATCATTTTCTCATCCGGGGATCTCCGGGTGACTCAAACCCATCCTATTGGGAGGAACATGGCCTCGCATGGGTCTTGTGATTCCCCCGATCCCTCACACCTAATCACTGAATGCCACCACTGGCGTCCTTAGCTCTTCTCAAGCCATTAGAACCGTTAGATAAGATAGCGAAGTAATGAACAATTCTCGCTCGCCCTACTATGATTGAGTCCGGACCGTCACTTGCTGCTTGTCGGTTCGTCGCTACGACCGGCTCCAATTGCCTCGCTATTTCGAAGATCGCTGAGCGTCCGATTATCGAACTCCGGATGGCGCCAGTACTTGTAGCCGTTGAGGGCTTCGTCCCGATCGCGCCCGACGAGCTCGTGAAGCACTTCCTTCGTGAGGCCGGTAAACGAGTAGACCTCTCCATCGTGTTCCCACTGGACGTTGTCGCTCTGGCCCGTGTCCCCGGTCACAGTCGCCCACCAGAAATCGTCGTCTTCGTCCCACGCTCGGTTTGCGTCCGCAGGAACACGCTCAGGATCGAATCTGACCCGCTCTCCGGGCCGGAGGACTCCGCGTTCCAGTAGGACGTTGATCGCCGCAGGTCGTCGAGATCGTTGCTGCTGTTTCTCCTGCTTCTCGCGGCGCTTAGTCATGTACTCCTCGGCCTCCGCGACCGGGATCACTTGCTGGCTATTGAGCAGCACGCGATCTTGATGTTCGTATGCCTCGATGCGGCGGCAAGTGACGTCCATCCCGTACTCCTCGATAAGCCACATCACCGGAGCGGTAACCTCTGTGCCGAAACTCCCTGCGGCAAGAACTATCCGGGGCTTTTGATCGAGCTCGAACTCAGCCCAGCCATCACTTGACGTCGTCAGGGTGTCGGACTCTCCAACGAAGTCAACAAACGTCTGTCCAACGGTCTCGGGCGTCAGATCCGTGTCCTTTCGTGAAGACCAAAATTCTCGATAGTCTTTCTGGATGTCCTCAGCTGTCAGCGTCGCACAGTAACTCGCGTACTTGATCGCTTGGAGATCCGTCGTGCGATCCGCACGGTCGCGTTTGAGTTCAACGACTACGAGCTTGCCAGATTGGTCGAGCGCGAGGATGTCCAGTCGGTCGCGAGTGTCCTCGAAATTCGCGTACTCGGAGGTAATGATGAGTAAATCCTCGCCAAGTATTCGCGGTTGTTCTATCGTCCATTCTTGGAGATCTTGGCGTTCGAGAACGCCGAGGTCAGCGAGATCCTGCTCCCTGAGCCCCTCCAGCGTTCCCCCTTCTTCGACACTGAATAGCATACCTTAGGGTGTGCCTCACTCCCAACTAAACAGTTCCCTCTATCGTCGCCTTCAGAAGGCACCTATACTCTTCGACGGATAGGTGGTGTAGATGGTCACACGGGAAGAGGTGCCGCACGACGGACGGCTTTCTGGGTCGATCACCGTGACAGTGGATAGGGTGCGGACGAATCCCAAACCACGGCGCGACGCTGAGCTCACCGTGCGAGACGAAGACGGGGCGGAGCTGACAGTCATCATCTGGGAGACACACGAGACTGACCAGTCATGGGACGAAGGAGCCACCTACGAACTGACTGGCGCACGTGGAAAGCGATATTCGACACGGAGCGGAACCAGAGTGGAGATCCAGAGCACGAAGGCGTTCAGAGCGCAGCGAGTCACCACCAACGATGCGACTCGTATTCTCGTGCTTGGGGACACGCACGTCGGATATCGACACCGTTCTCCCTCCAATAAGTCTGCGTGGGCGGGGAGCGTCAATGCTTGTGAGGTGTTCGTCCGGTGTCTCGAACGGGCACGCAAACTCGACGTCGACGCTGTCATTCACGCAGGCGATGTATTCGACCACGGGAATGCTCGGGGAGATCGGGACGCAGTCCGACAAGCGATCTCACAAACCGTCGAAACGGGAATCCCGTTCTACTACGTCTTCGGGAATCACGACGGCCAAAAGGGTCGGGAGTTGCTGAAGTCAACCTCAGGAACTCATCTCGCGGAGGCGATGTCACCGACCGAAGAGTCCTCGATAAACTTCCTCGGGATCGATCACAGTGGCCAGTCATTCCCCACGACAGCACCGGATGCGTCGATAAACATGTTGTTGGGCAAGAACGCATTAGTTATCCACGAGTCGCCTCATCCAGTCGTCGACGAGGCTGGCTCGTTGCTCTATCAAAAAGACCCGAATCGGGCGGATGTTTCGCCATTCATCGAGAGCGCAGGTTTCGAAATTGACCTACTCATCACCGGGCATCTTCACGTCGCCGATCAACCTCGTGTTCGAAACCACGATGTACCAGTGCTCGTCACGGGCCCCACAGTGCCGATCAGCTCCTACGACAAGGATAGCAACCCGTCGACATGGCTACTGGCTGCTACGAGCTCGGGGATCGAGCTTGATCGACAGCCGGTGTAGTGGCCTTGGTTCAACGGGATCTACAAATCCTCTCGAACAGAGGACCAGCAATCCGGACAGTAGCGATTTTTTGTGTCTTCTGACCACGGAGTTACAACCTCGGTTACCGAGACCTCGGACCCGCATTCATTACAAATAACAGGAGAAGGGAGACTTTCAGGCACAGGGAACCAGTCCGGGAGTTCAGTGAGCTCGGTTGAGAGAGTCCATCCAGGAATCTCCTCTTGATCGTTGAGGAAGCTCTGTTTCAGTTCGCTAACACCATCACGAGTGAGCCACAGACGCCCACTCATATATCCCCAATACTCGACACGGAATCGATTACTGGACTCGTGGAAGATCTCGATGATATCGACCCCGTCAACGATCAAGTTTGGTTCGGTTTGGTTACGGGTGATTCTGACCTTTGACTGATCTTCACTTCCGAATAGCTCTCCGGCCTCACCCTGCTCAATGATATTTGACTCCGAGATATCGAACACAGTCGCACCTCTCGGGTCGACTACAAGTATCTACCTGGGCGGATCTTCGGAACGGAGCACTACTTGAATATTACTTTGGGACATTATTTGAATGAGGAGTTCTACATTCGAACAGGAATCCATCGGTGCTATCCTATCGACCTCGTCCGAGGCGATACAAGGGGGCCCAAACCCCACCCTTTCGACCCGAGAACAATGCTCCGGGAGACCGAATCCATGCCACCACCAACACCCGCTCGTACGCGATGACAGGCTACTGTGCTGCGGCACGAATGCGTGCGAAAATGCCCAACATTAGCATCACCAGAACGAACAAGACGATGAATCCCTCCAGAAATCCCACGAGAGCAATTGAACCCTCTCGTGCCGCCTCAAATCCAGCGTCCATTATTCCCGTTATAGAACCAAGCAGAACGATGAGCACACCAAGGCCGGTCGGGAGGAACAACTGTCCTATCTGTTTCATGTGTAATGATTGCAACTCTGATCAATTATATTCTCACATGAGCGACTCCGCGCGTCAATCTGACTAATGATGCGACGGATCAATCGGTCGATTTCTGCTCCTGACTCTCACCCAACAATATATGAGGCCGGTCGCCGTGGCACAGATCATGCCCTCAGACTTCCTCCGGTCTCGATCCGGTCGCCCGTGGAACTACGACCGAGATGGCGATGAGTTCGAGTTCTATCAAGGAAACGGCTCAAGCGCACTTGAGATCGTAGTCGTTGACCACGGCGAGCGCCCGACCAAAGAGTACCTCCAGAAGACGTATTCAGACCGTCGGGGCGGTCGAGTTAATCCAATCCTCATCGTCGCCCTCTATGGTGATCACGCGGGACTCTGTGGCCCAAGCGGTGAGGAGCCGCTCGTGTATCGAGATATCGACCGTGGCCAAGCAGACCGCGTCTGTGATACCGCGCTTGACGAGCCAGACAGACATACAGCACAGCGGTTCCTCACTGAGACGCTTCCACAGCTCGAAGAAGAGCTAACCGGGCTCCGTAATCAGGGCCTCCTCTCGACACACGAGCTCAAAGTCGGTGTCCCAGACCGTGACGACTGGGCGGATGCGACCGAACAGGCTCAACAAGCGTTCGACGATGATCCACGAGAACTAATCAAGGGCCTCAACTACGAAATCGACCAGCTCACCGACCAGAGCTACGTGCTAAAAGACACGAGCGACGGCCACGAGCGCGCTGTAGCGATGTTTCTTCAGGAGGATGAATCGTTCGACCACGCTCAGGAACGCTTCGTGGGCCAGTCTCCGGTCGCCTACGCCCTCAACGAGGCCGACAAACGGAACCTCGAATACGTTATTGGAAGCAGCGGCGACACGCTTCGACTATACACGACAAATCCCGACGCGGGATTCGGGTCGCGCGGTCGAACGGATACCTACGTCGAGGTGAACACGAGCCTCCTCGCAGACGAGAAGGCGGCGTATCTGTGGCTGCTGTTCTCCGCAAACGCGCTCCGTGACGACGGGACCCTTCACGACATTATGGAGCGGTCGAAGGACTACGCGGCCGCCCTGGGAGAACGGCTCCGCGAGCGGATCTACGACGATGTCGTCCCAGACCTCGCCGAGGCCATTGCCCGTGCTCGCGATCTTGAGAACCCGACGAAGAAACAGTTGGACGAGACGTACGAGATGACGCTCGTGCTTCTCTACCGACTGCTATTCATCGCTTACGCCGAAGACGAGGAGTTCCTTCCCCGTCGGCGTAACGAGCGGTACGACCGGAACTCACTGAAGCAGAAGGCCCACGATCTCCACGACTTCGTTGAGGGCGACGGGAGCTTCGACCCCGCATTCTACGACCACTGGGACGACGTGATGCACCTCTCGCGTGCTGTCCACCACGGCCACGACGAATTGGGGCTTCCGGCCTACGACGGCCGTCTGCTCTCCGAAGACGAGAACATCTCTCAGGCGGGCGCGAAGCTCGCGGATATCCGGCTCAACAACGCCGAGTTCGGACCGGTGCTGGCGAAGCTGCTGATCGACGAGACTGGCGACGGGTATCAGGGTCCGGTCGACTTCCGCAACATCGGCGTGAGGGAGTTCGGTGTGATCTACGAGGGACTGCTTGAGTCCGAGCTGTCGCTGGCGGAACAGCCGCTCACCACCGACAACGAGGGACACTATGTCCCAGTTGACTCGGACGGACAGCAGACGCCCGGGGACGAAGAAGTCATTGTCGACGAAGGCGAGGTCTATCTTCACGGGCAATCCGGTGAGCGGAAGGCGACGGGGACGTACTACACCAAATCACGTTTCGTCGAGCATCTGCTTGACCACTCGCTTGAACCTGCGCTGGACGATCACCTCGATCGGATTGACCGACTCCGCGAGGAAGAAGGCGAGCATGCGGCCGCAGACGCGTTCTTCGACCTTCGCGTCTCGGACATAGCGATGGGATCCGGGCACTTCCTTGTTGGCGCTGTCGACCGGATCGAGTCACGTCTCTATGCGTATCTGACCGAGAATCCGCTGTCGCCCGTTGAGGACGAACTGGATAATCTGGAGGATGCTGCACTGGAAGCATTCGAAGACGAGGAGTACGCGCCACCAGTTGAACGCGGACAACTTCTCAGACGGCAAGTCGCTCGGCGCTGTATCTACGGTGTTGATCTCAACCCACTGTCGACCGAACTCGCTCGATTATCCATCTGGGTACATACGTTCGTTCCTGGGCTCCCGCTGACATTCCTCGACTACAATCTCGTAACTGGTGACTCACTGGCTGGAATCGGGACATTAGACGAGGTGACAGAAATTCTTAATGTTGAGCAGTCGTCGTTGGGGATGTTCACAGGCGGTCAGAGTGTAATGAACGAAATTCGCGATGATATTGACGAGTTGGGTAGATTTGCCGACGCCAGTGCTGAACAGGTCCAAGAAGCTCGTGAGACACGAGCAGAAATAGAGGAGAAGCTGGAACAAGTTCGAGCCCGGTTTGATATCTTGGCTGCATCACGTATCAACGAAGATATCAATACTGACCCAGTTTCAGATACAGGGATTGACATTACCGAGCACGAAAGCTACGCGGTGTCACAAAATGTCCTCGAATCAACTAATCCTCTACACTTCCCCGCCGCTTTCCCAGAAGTTTTCGATGAAGATAATTCTGGATTCGACGTTATTATTGGCAATCCTCCATGGGAAGAAAGTGTACTTGAAGAAGATGAATTTTGGACACGACACCAACCAGGGCTACAACGCGAAGAAAGTCATGGAGGGAATAAAGATGAGATTATTTCCGAGCTAAAAGAAAAGCGACCTGATTTACTATCTCAATATGAGCGTGAACGAGAAGTTCAAGAAAAAAGACGTTCCATTCTCCGAGAAGGTCCGTATCCAGGGATCGGTAAGGGCGATCCCGACACGTACAAAGCGTTTACATGGCGATTTTGGGATTTAATTTGTAATGAAGGATACGTTGGTGCTGTACTTCCAAGTGGAGTATTCCTAACAGCAGGATCTGAGACGTTCCGACGAAGGCTCCTTGAGCAAGCGATCGTGACGGATCTTACTTTTTTGACCAACCAAGGTCAATGGGTATTCGAGAATGTTCATCCACAGTTGATCATTGGCCTTCTGTGCTATCAGCAGTCAGAACCAAGCTTAGAGGACACTCTCCCACTGCGAGGTCCCTATCCAAATATGGAAGCATTTGTAGAGGGACAGGATACACCACCTAACCGATTTGATATTTCTGATGCAAAAAATTGGACGGGATCCGCACAATTCCCCCTACTACCCTCTGATCCAAGAACAGTAGATGTGTTTGAATCAATATCAAGCCATCCTCCTTTAGATAGTGATCTTGAGGGACAGTGGCGAGCGCGCCCATATCGAGAACTTGATGAAACTATGGATAAGACAAAAGATGATGGAACGACATTAATCCATACCGTTGAAGACCCGCCGAATAGCGAATTTTGGCCGGTTTTAGACGGGAGCTCAATTAATCCACCAGATACTGAGAGTTGGGTCATGGATACAGGTGATAGATTCGGATGGGCTGACCCAGATGTAATGTTACCATACTTACAGGAGCAAAGAGAGAACTCATATAGATATGCGGGATCACGTTCAGCGTTTTATGAGATGGATGAGGAGTGGGTACATAATGAGGACACACTACCTTGTCTGTCACCCCGAGTAGCATTCAGACACGTCACGCAGCGTACGAATCAGCGAACAGTATGTGCCTCACTTGTTCCTCCAAAGGTGTTTTTGACAAATGCTGCTCCTTACTTTCTCTGGCCCCGAGGAACAGAGCAAGATGAAGCCTATCTATTAGGTGTGTTAAATTCAATCCCATTTGATTGGAACGCTCGGCTCTTTGTTCAAGCAAATATGAACTATCATATACTCAATAGCTTGAGGGTACCACGAGATGAGGATGATTCAGCTCTGCGAGATCGAGTTATAACATTAGCCGGCCGTATAGCCGCCGAAGACGAACGGTACACTAACTGGGCCGATGCAGTTGGTGTTGATTACGGTCCGCTTGATCAAGAAGATAAATTAGAAAAGATCTATGAGATCGACGCGTTGGTTGGCCACCTCTACGGTCTTTCACGCGACCAGATGAGAACAATCTTCGAAACGTTTCATGAAGGGTGGGATTACCAAAACCGGCTTGATAGAGTACTACAGTATCACAGTGACTGGAGTGAATAAATATTAAATCGCACCCATATTGAGTAGAGTTTCTTCTAAATCTTCAAACATGTGCTTTGCTTTGTCCGTTTTGTTGACTCCGGTCAATATTATTTTTCCAGTTCTAAATATCAGGAAGGTTCCCCCTCCGCCGTGTGGTGTGTATTGAACACCCGGAAATTGTTCTGGTTCATACTCTGTATACTCTAACCCCAAACCGACTGTTAAAGCCTCGAGTTTAAATTCCGACTCAAATTCAGAACTGAATACAAGATTTCTAATCTCGAATGAACTTTCGGATTTTGAGGTCTCGATTCCCAAGTTTGTTAATCGTGTCAGTAGCTCTTTATTACTTGTAACTAAGTCCTGAACAGATTCTGCGCCTGCGATATTGTATTTTCCAGTTCTAAATATCAATATTGTAGCTCCTTCTTTTTCGAACCTTACGTAAAGACTTGGATGGTATTCAGGGTCATATCTTTTAATTGGAACATCCAAATCATTAAGTAGCTTATTTAAATCTAACTCTGAGTGAATATCACCACCTCCAACCGCATTAACTAATTCAATAGAGCGACCCATAACGTATGTTGACAGCTAAGTGGCATAGACATAAGTATGGCTCAATTATATATCTGGTTGTATATCGATGCCAGAGCGTCCCCAATTCGTTGATAACCGCGACGGCAACACCCTGTCGATGGCGATCAACGCTTACCTCGCAGATCTTGACGACACGCTCGCCAACGATCCCGACCTGGACGTTGTTACTGGATACTTCAATCCCCGTGGGTATTTCTCGGTCTCCGACGGCCTCGAACACGTCGACCAGGTACGGCTCCTTGTCGGTGCACAGCCGAGTAACGAGGGCACGGAACGATGGCGACAGCCCGGAGATCCTCGGGACGAGGAGTACAACCAGAAACGAATCAACGAGTCGCTCCAGACGCTCGACCACAACCTCAAACGTGACCGCGACCTGCTTGGATTCTCTCGCCAAGTCGACGATAATCTTCAGGAGCTGGTCGATTTCCTCCGCAGCGATCGCGTCGAGGTCCGTCGCCACGAGGATCGGTTCATCCACGGGAAGGCGTACCTGTTCTCGGACAATCAGGGCGTTATCGCGGGCTCCTCCAACTTCACGGGCGCGGGGCTAAATTCGAATCTGGAGCTGAACATCGGTGCGTACAACCCACACGTCACGGGCCAGGTGCAGGAGTGGTTTGACGACCTCTGGGCCGAAAGCGAAGAGTTCGACCTCGCCGCGCTGTACGAGGAACGGTTCGAGCCCTACGACCCGTACCTCATCTACCTGCGCGTCCTGTACGAGCGATATGGCGAGGAGCTTGAAGAAGAAAAAGAGGAAGAAGACGGCATCAATCTCACAAACTTCCAGCAGGACGCCGTCCGACGTGCGAACCGGTTTCTCGACAAGCACGGCGGCGTGATCGTTGGTGACGAGGTCGGTCTCGGGAAAACGTACATCGCTGGCGAGCTACTCCGACAGTACGTCAACAAGAATCGCCAGCGGGCGCTGGTTGTGGCACCAGCTTATCTCCGTGACGGGATGTGGACCCAGAAGGGTCCGGAGTGGGGTGTTCAGTTCGAGACGGTATCCTACGCCGAGCTCCGACGTGATCGTCAACTCGGCGGCGATCTGAACGTCCTGAATCTTGACGTCGACGAGTACCAACTGGTCGTTATCGACGAAGCTCACGCATTTCGAAATCCCGGCACTCAGCAGTCACACGCGCTCAGGACGCTCCTGCGTGGCAACCCACCAAAGGATGTCGTGATGCTCACGGCAACACCTGTTAACAACTCCCTGTGGGATCTCTACTACCTCCTTTATTACTTCATCAAGAACGACGCGGCGTTTGCCAACGAGGGCATCCGATCGCTTCGTGAGCGGTTCAAGACCGCACAGTCGGAGGACCCGTCAGATCTGAGCCCTGATATGCTGTTTGACGTCCTCGACGAGACAACGGTTCGGAGGACTCGGCGATTTATCAAGAACTACTATGAGAACGCCACAATGCCTGATGGGGAGGGCGGCTCTGTTCGGATTAACTTCCCAGACCCGAACCCGAAGCGGGTTGATTACACGTTCTCTGATACCTTCGGCGACGCGTACTTCGAGGACGTGTCCCGGGGACTGGCCGCTGGCGACCACGATGAGGCTGATCTATCTCTGGCCCGGTATCGACCGTCGTTTTACCTCGAAGGCGAAGAGGACGCCTCAGAGCTCTCTCTCGTCGGACTGCTCCGCACGGGACTGCTCAAGCGGTTCGAATCGTCAAGTCGGGCCTTCGCGAATACGCTCCAGCGAATGGTGGCACAAAACCGCGCTGCGATCCGGCTTATGGAAGAGGGGTACTTCCCTGACCCTGATGCCATCGATGAGTGGGTAGAGATGGACAGCGATGCGGCGTTCGATGAGACATTGGGTGACGCCTCCGATGGCCACATCCCCCTCGGTGCTGTCGAAGCTGACCCAGACCGATTGCGTGCAGATTTGGAAAACGATATCGCCATTCTCGAACGATGGCGGGAGGGCGTGGCCGCAGTTGAGCGCGAAGACGACGAGAAGCTCCACGCTCTACGAGATGCGCTTCAGGATGTTGTCTCAGAGGCGCGTAATGATGCGCAGTCGGCGGAAGTGGATGAAGAGAATGTTGAGTCGAGCTTCCGACGCAACCGGAAAGTGCTGCTGTTCTCGTACTACGAGGACACCGTCGATTGGATCTACGAGTATCTGGAAGATGTCGTTGCCGAAGACGACGAGCTCTCGTGTTATGAGGGGCGGATCGCGGCGGTCAGCGGCGATGGAGCGAAGTACGAGGTGACGCGAGAGCAGGCCGTTCATGGTTTCGCACCGAACTCTGGTGACGCGCCCCCAGATGCGACGGACGAGTTCGACATCTTGATCTCGACGGACGTGCTCGCGCAGGGTGTCAATCTCCAAGAGGCCCGGACGGTGATCAACTACGATCTCCCGTGGAATCCGATGCGAGTTGTCCAGCGGAACGGACGTATCGATCGGGTCAACTCGCCGCACTCGAAGATCTTCCCGAT
>Ga0209965_1000561_pt1 | contig 13264 bp, 15 predicted proteins | sample SalPon2_B_H2O_MG_FD_185707 | JGI IMG/M metagenome (GOLD analysis project Ga0209965, IMG submission 185707) | Salt pond water microbial communities from South San Francisco under conditions of wetland restoration - Salt Pond MetaG R2_B_H2O_MG... | ecosystem: Environmental > Aquatic > Non-marine...
CACCTCGTCGCTCATCGTCACTCCGATGCCGTCTTTGTGCGTCTTCCGGATGTTGATGTTCGGCGGCTCCGTATCGAGCCGGATGTTGGTGTTGTACAGCTCCTCGCTCAGCCGGTCGTACTGTTCGATCTCGAAGACGGAGAGGACGTACACGACCAGATCCGCGGTGCGGACGACGGAGAGCACTTCCTTTCCGCCCCCACGTCCGCCCGCGGCACCCTCGATCAGTCCGGGCACGTCGAGGATCTGGATGTTCGCGCCGCGGTACATCAGCATCCCCGGGTTGACATTGAGCGTCGTGAACTCGTAGGATCCGACCTCGCTGTCGGCATTGGTGAGGGCGTTGATGAGCGTCGACTTGCCCACGCTCGGGAATCCGACAAGCGCGACCGTGGCGTCGCCGTGCTTCTCGACGGCGTACCCGTGACCGCCGCCGGCGGAGGACTGGTTCTCCAGCTTCTCCTTTTTTTCCGCGAGCTTCGCCTTCAGTCGCCCGATATGTGCCTCGGTGGACTTGTTGTAGGGCGTCTCGGCGATCTCCTCGCGGAGGTCCTCGATCTCATCCTCCAGTCCCATTGGCGAACAGTCGGCCGCTCGGCTCGTTAAAGGTGTTCTTTCTGCCCGCCGGGAAGCAAGAGCCTCTACCGATCGCGTCAATCGGCGACGGCCGTCGTGTCGAAATTTCGACACGGTTATATTCGCTCCGTCGGATCGCCCTGCACGCCGAATGCCAGACCCGTCGAGCCTCCGTGACAGCACGCAGATCGTCCTCCCGCGTCACGCGCTCAACGGTCTCCGTGATCGGCTCCGTGAGCGATTCACCGTGACGGTCGTCGAGTCGGACGAGTGTTCCCGCATCATCGGGAGCCCGGTCGAGATCAAGGCGGCGAGCGACTTCCTCGCACGACACGGCGTGGCCGTCGCGTGATATCGACCGCAGAAGGGGGCCGCAGTTCGATGTGTCACCGTCGGACCGCTACTCCGTCCACGACGCCTGCAGAATTTCGGTAAAAGGGTAGTCCGGAATCAGCCGATGATACCGACGAGAAGCTGCACCACGATGACGACGAGGAACACCAAGCCGGTCGCGAACGACCCGGCCGCGACACCGTGTGCGTTCCCGAGCCCGCGTCCGCGTGCCGTGAAGTACGCGCCGAGGAAGACGAATCCGACCAGCAGTAGTCCGACCGCCGCATAGACGAGCGAGAGGAGCGTCCCGGCGAGCGCCTCGGGGACGCCGAAGCTACCGACGGCGAGCAGCGTCACCGCACCCACGCCAACGGTTATCGCGAGGAATCCGATCGCCCAGACGACCGGCGTTTCGGCGACCTCTTTCAGCGATTCGGTGACCGCCGCGTACCGGTCTTGTTCGCCTGCGCCGGGAGCCGTTCGTTGCGCGCCGATCCGCGCCACGGCGAGGAACGTGGCAACGACGAGCAGCCCCATCAGTGCCGTGCTCAAAAGGGTGAGTGAGACCATGGTAAGTTCGTTGTTGTCTCGTCCGTTCGCGCGTACAAATAGCCTTCGACACGTTCGGTTTCAGGCCGAGAGCATCACACACCGACTTGCTACACAAGAGCTAAGTGTTCCATCGCCAAGGAGGGTACAAGAGCAGACAGACGAACATGATAGATACAGTGATACTGCAACAGGGAACCGGCTGGCGCGCACAGGCGGAGGTCTTCGACGAGATCTTCTTCGTCTTCCTCGCGCTGGGTACCCTTATCGGTACAATCGTCGTCTCGTACACGCTGTGGAACGTGTACAAATACCGCGACGACGGCGGGGAGCCGAAGGACGACTTCGACGCGCCGGTCGTCGGCGAGCTCCCGACAGGACAGGGCGGTCCAAAAGCGAAGAAACTCTTCCTCTCATTCGGGCTGAGTGCCATCGTCGTCATCAGCCTCGTCGTGTACGCGTACGGGATCCTCCTCTACGTCGAAGAGGGGCCCGACACGGGTGAGGAAGGCGACATCGAGATTCTCGTCGAAGGATATCAGTTCGGTTGGGAGTACGAGTATCCGAACGGGCACACGGAGACCGGCGAGATGATCGTACCGGCCGACCAGCGGATAGACATCGAGGTGACATCGAGAGACGTGTGGCACAACTTCGGCTCCTCGGAGTTACGGATAAAATCAGACGCCATCCCCGGAGAGACCAACAGCAACTGGTTCTCCGTGAGTTCCGAGGAGGTCGAAGCACAGGGCGGCGAAGCGACGTACATGGTTGAGTGCTTCGAACTCTGCGGTTCGGGGCACTCGGCGATGAAGGGACAGATAACCGTGATTCCACAAGATGAATGGGAGGAATGGTACGCCGGGACCGGCGAGGAGAACGGATCTAACGGCGAGAACGCCACCAGTATCGACAGCACGACTGCCGGGGGTGTTCCCGCATGAGTGAGTTACCACCGACGACCTCGGTGAAACGCTGGCTCGTCACGACGAACCACAAGGACATCGGTATCTTATACACGATCACCGCGCTGTTCTTCCTGCTTTTCGGCGGCGTCCTCGCGCTTCTCATCCGCGTGCAACTGTGGGACCCGGCGAATCAGGTCCTCTCCGGACTCGCGTACAACGAGGCCGTCACCGCCCACGGGCTGATAATGGTGTTCTGGTTCCTCTCACCGTTCGGGTTCGGATTCGCGAACTACTTCGTGCCTCTGCAGATCGGCGCTGACGACCTCGCGTTCCCGCGACTGAACGCGCTCTCGTACTGGATGTACCTGTTCTCGGGTGTCCTTCTCGGAATCAGCTTCTTCCAGGGCGGCACGCTGAACGCAGGGTGGACGATGTACGCGCCGCTCAACGTTCCGATGTATACACCGAGCATCGGATCGACTGGAGCGGTACTCGCGCTCGCGATGTTCGTCATCGGCGTCACCGCGTCGACGGTGAACTTCCTCACGTCGATCCACCACTCCCGCGCTGAGGGCATGGGCATCATGGACATGCCGATGTTCACGTGGTCGATGCTCGCGACGGTGTGGATGATGCTGTTCGCGTTCGCGGCGCTTCTCGCCGTCGGCCTCATCTTGGCCTCTGACCGCGTGCTCGGGAGCGTCTACTTCTCTGCGACGGAGGGGGGATCACTCCTGTGGGGACACCTGTTCTGGTTCTTCGGTCACCCAGAGGTGTACATCGTGTTCTTCCCGGCGCTCGGTGCGATGTTAGAGCTGTTCCAGACGTTCTCCGGGCGTCGGCTCGTCGGCCGGAAGTGGGTCATCATCTCCATCTGTCTGATCTCGGTTCAGTCGTTCCTCGTGTGGATGCACCACATGTTCCTGACGACGATCAACCTCGAGATCAAGACGCTGATGATGGCGACGACCATCGGGATCTCACTCCCGTTCGACCTAGTCGTCTTCTCGCTTATCTACACGCTGATCAAGGGGCGGATACAGTTCACGACGCCGTTCCTCTTCGCGTTCGGAGCGCTGCTCCTGTTCATCCTCGGAGGAATTACGGGCGTCTTCCTCGGCGCTATCGTGCTCGACTACGAGTTCCGCGGAACATACTGGGTGGTCGCGCACTTCCACTACGTGATGTTCGGAGGCGCGACGGCGCTGTTCGGCGCGGCATACTACTGGTTCCCGAAAATGACCGGGAAGATGTACGACGAGCTGCTCGGGAAGATCCACTTCGTGATCTTCTTCATCGGGTTTAACGCGGTGTACTTCTCGATGTTCCTCGGGTGGGAGACCCCGCGGCGCGTCTTCGAGTACAACCCCGCGTTCCAGATCTACCACCAGATCGGGACGATCGGCGCGTTCCTGCTCGGGTTCTCCTTTTTCATCATGTTCTACAACTTCGCGAAGTCGTACGTCTCCGGCCCCGACGCCGGCGCGAATCCGTGGGACTACTCACGAACCGCTGAGTGGGCCGTGCCGTCGCCGCCGCCGCTCGAAAACTGGTCTAACCGGCCCTCGTACGCGTCCGGGAAACTGGAGTTCGTCAAAGACTACGTGCCGGACGGCGGTCCCGCGGTGAAGACCGACGACAACGGCGACGTCGCCACGGACGGCGGCGACAGCCACTCGGCACACATCAAAGAGTACCCGTATTGGGACAAACACCCGAGCCACGCGAGCATCTGGCCGCTCGCGCTCTCGTTCGCGCTCGGCGTGCTGTTCCTCGGACTCTCCGGGTTCCACGACAACGTCGTCTTCGAACTCGGCGAGTCACTCGCGTCGACAACGGTGACGATATCGAACCCGGTCTACCCGATCCTCACCGTCGTGGGGCTGGTGGGCCTCGTCGCGAGCGGCGTGAAGTGGGGACTCGAAGACTTCTACGCCCCACCGACCGAGTTCGCCGAACGCTGGCCGTTCAACGGCGTTGAGAAGGTCAAACTGGGCATGTGGTTCTTCCTCGCGTCCGACGTGATCGTCTTCGGCGCGTTCCTGTCGGCGGCGATCTTCGTCCGCTACAACGCCGGGTGGCGCACGTGGTCGCCGCTGACCGAGTCGCTGCCGGGGCTTATCAACACGTTCGTGCTCCTCACGTCGTCGTTCACCGTTATCCTCGCACTCGTGGCCGCCCACCGGAAGAGCCGGCAGGGGCTACTCGCGTCGCTCGGAGCGACGATCGCGCTCGGATTCACGTTCCTCGCGATCAAGCTGTGGGAGTGGCATCACGAGATATTCGACGTGGGCGTCACTATCGCACGGAACTCCCACGGTGACCCGATCCAAGCGTCGATCTACTACGTGACGACCGGGCTCCACGGGGTCCACGTCGTCGGTGGACTCTTGATCGCTATCTTCCTGTTCGTCAGGGCGTATCAGGGACACTACCTGGAAGACGAACGCCCGATCGAGTACTTCGGGCTCTACTGGCACTTCGTCGACATCGTCTGGGTGTTCATCTTCCCGCTGTTCTACCTCTTCTGAGGGGACCGCCCCCTTTTCGCCGCGCTGTGTCGGATATCGGGTCGTGACCCGCGCTTTTTGTCGGATATGGTCCACTCTCACGACGCAGCGACGGTGTGCTGTGCTCGGTGCGTTTATGTGGCGCAAACGCCGAGAGGATGTATGTTCGGAGTGCCGACAGGCGAGTTTCTGTGGGGTGCCGCGTTCGCGGTGCTCGGAGTCGGATCGTGGGGGCTCGGGCTGGCGGTCGCGTATCTACTGTATCGGCGATGGCGGGGAGACGGCCCCCGCGACAACGACTGAGAGGAATAACAGGCGGGTGGCTCGTGTGCGTACGATCATGACGAGTCGGTACCACACCGGTGACGATCCCGACGCGCGACAGATCCGAAAAGCGTGGCGCGTCAGTACGCGGCGTCCCACCGAGACGGCTTGCGGCGGTTCCCACAGCCCGCACACTCCATTCGGTCCATGGTGTCGATGGCGATGTTCGTTCCTTCGCAGTTACCACAGAAGTAGCCGTACCGCTGGCCTCTGTCGGGGTCGGCGTACGCGACGTAGAACGGTGCGAGCGATCCGCGCTCGCTCTCGTCGAAGGCGACGTAGATGCGCTCGCCGTCGTCGGTCTCGACGACGCCTTCAGAGATGCCGGTCAGCCGGCTGAGCTGCTTCCGGTACCCCCGCTCGTCGAACGTCTCTTGACCGATCTCGACCGCGCGCTCGTCCACCAGTTCGTACCCCTCAGACTCGTAAAACACGGTGCCGGCCTCGTTGGTCGCGAGGACGCGCGCCTCGATGCGATCGACGTCGGCGTCTTTGAGCTCCGATTCCACGAGCGCCAACAGCGCGGAGCCGATCCCAGACCCGCGGTGGTCAGGATGAACGTGAAGCCAATCGATCTCGCCGACGCGTTCACGGCGGCCGATCACGTAGCTTTCGGCGAATCCGACGACCTCGTCGTCGACGATAGCGACGGGACACACCGTCTCGTCGTCGTCGATGTCGTCGTCGAGGTCGGCCGGGTCATACCACTCGTCCACCGCCTCTTCGAGGAGGGCCCGGTCGACCGCGTGCTCGTAGGAGGCAAAAAGCGACTCGCGGGCGACTCCTCGGATAGCGTCGATGTCGTCAGTCGTGGCGGCTCGCAGTTCCATACCGCGATGTTCGGCCGCGACTACAAAAAACACGCCCGAACGTGTCAAATCTCTCGGTCGAATCGTCGTCGAGTTCGACGGCGCGGCCGTGCGTCGACTACGAGATGGAGTACGTCGCGGCGGCCATGAGCAGCATGGTGAGCGCCAGCGCCAGCGCCATCACGTAGGTCAGAGAGCGGTTCTCCCAGCGGAGGTGCTGGAAATACGCGACGATGAGTAGGGTCTTGACCGTCGATATCACCAGCGTCCCGCCGATCGCTTGCGCGTACGTGAAGTTGAGGAAGTCGGCCTCGAAGAGAACGAAGTTGAGCGCGGCTGCAATCAGGAGCGCGACGTATATCGCCGAGTACAGTTTGAGCGAATCGGACGACATTGCTTGGTGTCTCCTTCGTTCGTGTGCTTAAAGAATTAACCATCCGAGACCCGACTCGCGGGCGTCAACCGCCACCAGACGGCCGGCCCCGAAACGCATATTGGTGCGACGCACCGACCACACGTCGGTCGCAGACGACGACCGGACCACACCGTGGATGCGCTCGAACCGACGGACGACCTGCTCGAATCGCTGTACGTCGTCAACAAGGCGGCGAAACAGCTTGCCGACGAGGCGACGGCCGCCTACGACCGCGGCGATGTCACCGAGAGCAACGTCCGTTCCGCCCGCAAGGACGCCCTGTACCGAACGAAGACGGCCGTGATAGCTCGCGTGGTCGCACACGACTCCGCACACGTCACCGGTGAGTACCACGCCATTCACGGTGACGTCTGGCTCTTCTTGCGGATCGGCGACTGGCGGTTCCACCAGCCGCCACACGCCATCGGGAGCGATCTCACGGACAAGATAGAGACGGCGAACGAGCGGTCGGAACCGATCGACGCCCCGTACGTTCGCGACTCGTCGATCGCTCGGTCCGATAGAACGCTTGAGCAGGCGCTCTCACGGTTGTCGGAGGCTGGAGTCAACGCCAACGATCACCTCGCCCGTCCGACCGTCACGAGCGAGCACGACAGGATAGTCGACGTCCGGTGGTCACATCTCCCGTAGCGTCGACTTCCGCTCGAACGGTGTCCTCGGTCCGCGTTCCGTTCCGGTGCGTGCTCGTCTGTCAGTCTCGGTTCAGGCCTCGACGACGTCGATTCCGCCGAGCATCCCGCTCGCCTGGTGTGGCAGACAGTAGTACAGTTGAACGCCGGCGCTCTCGAACGTCTGCTCGAAGGTCGTTCCCTCCGCGGACACCGAGCTGCCGCTGTTGAACTCGGCGGCGGAGTCCTCCGCGGACTCGACGTTGTGTGCGCCGCCCTGTCCGGTCCACTCCCAGACGACGGTGGTTCCCGCGTCGACGCGGATCGCCGGGGGGTCGAACGCGAACCCGACATCGCCGGCCCCGACGCGGACGGTCACTTCGTCTTCGCCGGTGTAATCGAGGATGGTTCCGTCGTAGAGCCGCGCGTCAGAGAGGTACTCGTCGATGGCGCTCGGAACGTCGTCGAGTGCCTCGGCCTCAGAGCCCCCGTCGGAACCGTCTTCGCCGTCTGTTCCGCCGCTGTCGCCGTCGCCGCCACCCGAACATCCAGCGAGCGTGCCGAGCGCGAGTGCGGCTCCAGTTCCGGCGACGTACCGTCGTCTAGATAGTCTCTCAGACATCGGTGATACGTACGGGGCGAGCACATACAAACCCCTTGACTGCCGCCCGTATTCGGGAGTGCACCGCCGATTTACAACGGCGCGTTTATTCGCCGCCGGCGTACTCGTTTGCCCATGCGGGAAGACGAACTGGCGACGCAAGTCGTCGATCACTACGCGGCCGTCCACGACGATCCCACGGTTCGGGTGGAAGAGCCGTACGACGCGGACGGTCGCCGCGGGGTCGTCGACGTGTACGTTCGTCTCCGTGCGCCGGAGCGCGTCGATCACGTCGTCGAACTCAAAAGCGACGCGGCGGTGCGGCGGGCGACGGGTGCGAACGAGGTGCTCAGGCAGTACCGACGGATGGAGCGGTACTTTCACGCAGACCCCGCTCACGCGATCCGCCCGAAGCTTCGACGCACCGGGCCGGGTGCGCGCTTTCTTCTGTGTTTCGCGCCCACGCCGACCTGCGTGTATCACGTCGCCACTCACCGAACGCTATACGCGTCGGTCGAGGCCACCGGCCGCGTCGACGACGTCCCCGCGGTTCGGACCGTCGCGTTTCTCACGGGACTCGACGGGGATCCGGCGGACCTCGGGTTCGTCTCGATAAACGCCGATGCGCCGTTCGGGTCCGACGCGTTCTTCGAGGCCGTCCCTCCGGATTCGCGGCTCGCGGACAGTCTGGACCGGGTCGACGACGAGGTGATCGGTCCCGACGGCTCGGACTGAACGACGCTCGTCGTCACGGGACCGGAGGCCGACCGCCGTCGCTTTATGCCTCTCTCTCCGTGTTCACCCATGAGCGACTGGGTGAGCCTCTTTTCGGGCGGCAAAGATTCCTCGTGGGCGCTGTACTGCGCGCTACAGCAAGACCTCGACGTCTCCCGACTCCTGACGATCCATCCTGCGGGCGACTCGTACATGTATCACACGCCGGCGACCGAGCTCGCGGGGCTCGCCGCCGAGAGCATCGGCATCGATCTCGTCGAGGTCGCGCCGGACGACTTCGGTGCGGACGACGTCGAGGACGCGAGCGCACAGGGTGACGCGGAACTGGAACCGATGGAGGCTGCGCTCCGAGAGCTTGCAGCGGACGCCGATCTCGACCTCGACGGCGTCACCGCGGGCGCGGTCGAAAGCGAGTTTCAGACGAATCGGATTCAGGCGATGTGCGACCGGCTCGACATCGACCTGTTCGCGCCGCTGTGGCGAGAAGATCCCGTCGAACTCGCCGAGGCCATGTTCGACGCGGGGTTCGAGATCCGAATCGTCCAGGTCGCGGCGTACGGGCTCGACGAGTCGTGGCTCGGACGACGGTACGACGCCGACGCGCTCGACGAACTCCTCGACCTCCGCGCGGAGTACGGCGTTCATCCGCTCGGAGAAGGGGGCGAGTTCGAGACGTACGTCGTCGACGGGCCGCACATGGACCGACGGATAGCGATGGACACCGACGCGGTCTGGGAGGGTGACCGGGGACACCTGTCGGTTCGGGACGCTCGACTGGTCTGATCGCCGTCCCTGTGAGACCGGCTTGGTTCGCGTGGACCGCCGTTAGGGCCAGCTGCCCGCCTGATCGTACGCGCTCACGATCCGTTCGATGGCGACGATGTAGGCTGCGGTCCGGAGGTTCGCGGCATCGTTCGCCTCGTAGGCGTCGACGAGGTCGTCGAACGCCTCGACTATCACGCGTTCGAGCTCCTCGTTGACGCGATCTTCCGTCCAGCTGAACCGCTGACGGTTCTGTACCCACTCGAAGTACGAGACGGTGACGCCGCCGGCGTTCGCGAGGATGTCCGGGATGACGTGGACCCCGCTGTCGGCGAGCACGTCGTCCGCGTCGGGCGTGAGCGGGCCGTTGGCCGCCTCGACGATCAGGTCGGCGTCGACCTCGCGAGCGAGGTCCGCGTCGATCGCGTTCTCCAAGGCCGCCGGGACCAGCACGTCGACATCGAGCGTGAGCAGCTCGTCGTTGGTGATCGCTTCGGTGTCACCGTAGCCGGAGACGGAGCCGGTGTCGGCCTTGTGCGCTTTCACGTCACGGGGATCGAACCCGTCCGGGTCGTATATCCCGCCGGAGGAGTCCGAGACGGCGACGATCTGAGCGCCGAGATCGGAGAGCAGCGCCGCACCGATCGATCCCGCGTTCCCGTATCCCTGTACGGCGACCGTCGCGCCGTCGAGGTCGCGGTCGAGCCAGTCGAACGCCTCGCGGGCGGACAGCGCGACCGACCGCCCGGTCGCCTCGACGCGCCCCTCGCTACCGCCGGAATCGAGCGCCTTCCCGGTGATGACGCCGGGCGCAGTGGTGTTTTCCAGCGTCTCGTAGGTGTCTTTTATCCAGTTCATCTCCCGCTGGCCGGTGTTGACGTCCGGCGCGGGGATGTCTCGGTCTTCGCCGATGAGCGGACGCAGTTCGGTCGCGAACGCGCGCGTCAGCCGCTCCAGTTCGCCCTCTGAGTAGTCGGCCGGGTCGATAGCGATGCCGCCTTTCCCACCGCCGTACGGGACACCGACGATCGCACACTTGTACGCCATCCACCCGGACAGCGCTTTCACCTCGTCGCGAGTGACGTTCGGGTGATAGCGGATACCGCCCTTGTACGGTCCGCGGTCGCCGTTGAACTGCGAACGGTACGCGCGGACCGTCTCGAGTGACCCGTCGTCGAGTTCGAACGTCAGATTCGTCTCCAACACCCGCTCGGGATTTTTCAAGCGCTCGATGACGCCCGGCGACGCGTCAACCGATACGGCGGCGTCGTCTACCTGCTCTTGTAGACTCTCGAACGGGTTCGCTTGGTCAGACATATGTCCACCTCTCCCGGCGGTGGATTTAGTTGTGACGAACGGTCCGGAAATTGTGACCGTCGTATGGAAAGTGAAGTGAACGAACGTCAAGATGGGAGCGAACGCCACTCCGCCGGTCACTCGGCTGCCAGAAGCAGCCCGAGATACGATGTCCTGATCTGGTCGGCGGCGTCGAGTTCCAGTTCGGCAAGCACGTCGACCGCCGCGTCGCGGGCCGACGCGACGGCTGACTCGTCTTCGACCTCGCGTTCGACCTCGACGAATTCCCCGAGACCGTCGACATCGTCGAGCGTGACGGTGTAGCCGTCGTACCGCCAGAACTCGCGGCGCTTCTCGACGGTCGCCGCCGGTTCGAAGCCGAGCCCCGCGAAGACCCCCGAAGCCGCCTCGCCGTCGTCGACGCCGGTCTCGTGTTCGACCCGCGTTTTCGATCCCTCGTCGACGAGCGGGCCCTTGTAGGTCAGCTTCGTCGTCTCGTAGCCGTCCCCATCACGGGCCGAGCGGGAGTCGGACGCCGGCGCGATAGGCGTCTCCCGCCGGAGCCGGAGCGCTTCGTCGGTCTCGGCGAAGTCACGGTGGGGAGCGTCGTAGTACACGTCTCGCTGGCGGCGAGCGCCGACGGGTTCGGCGTCGAACCGGCGCAGTCGTTCTCGGACGGACTCGATGTCTGCCGACACCTTGATCTCGACCTCGTACATGCCCGTGGCTCCGGCGGCGGCGGTGTTAAGCGCCGCGGGAGCGGGGTCGGCGGCGAAACGGAGACAGACGCCGGGGCGAACCGTGCGCCTTAAGGGTGTAACCGGTGACCTTGCGGGTATGAGCGATCAGGAGCAAGCGGACGCGGCCGAGGACGGAGACGAGGCCGAGACCGAGAGCGCCGGACTGAACGACGGCGACTTCGTGCGGGTCGCGTACACGATCCGAACCGCGGACGACGACCGCGTCATCGACACGACCGACGAATCGGTCGCCGAGGACGCGGAGATCGACACGGACGAACACGAGTTCGAACCGCGCGTCATCGCGCTCGGTGCGGGCCACGTGTTCCCGTCCGTCGAGGAGACGTTCATCGGCTCGGAAGTCGGTGACGAAGGGACTGTCGACGTCCCCGCCGACGACGCCTTCGGCGCGTACGACCCCGACGAGGTCGAGACCGTCAAGGCCGACAAGATTCCCGAAGACAGCCGCTACCCCGGCGCGCAGGTCCAGATCGACAACCGACAGGGCTACCTCGAAACGATCATCGGCGGGCGCGCTCGCGTTGACTTCAATCACCCGCTCGCGGGTGAGGACTTGGAGTACGAGTACGAGATCATAGAAGCGATCGAGGACCGCGAACAGCAGGCCGCCGGCATGCTCGGTATGCACCTTCAGGACGCGCCCGAGGTCCGCATCGAGACTGTCACGGAAGAAGAGGAGACCGTCACCGAAGACGACGACGGCGAGGAGGTCGTCGAGACTGAGGAAGTCGAGAAAGACGTTCTCTACGTGACGGCGACGCAGGCGATGCAGATGAACCAGCAGTGGATGTTCCAGAAACAGCAGATCGCACAGGATCTGATGAGCCGGCTCGACCTCGACCGCGTCGTCGTCGAGGAAGTCATCGAGGGCGGCGGCATGGGCGGCCTCGGCGGCATGATGGGCGGCATGGGCGGAGCCGGCGCGGGCGACATCGAGGAGGCGCTCGAAGACGCCGACATCGACGCCGACGAGATCGTCGACGAGATCGACGACGCGTAGACGTACTCAGACACCGAACCGCTTTCGTTTGACCACCGGCCGCCTCTGCGTAACATGGAACTCGAACGCGCCCGTGAAGACGTCCTCGTTGCGGCGAGCGCCGGGGCGACGACCGTCGCGCTCGCGCTGCTTTCGGGTGTCGCCGGCGTCGTCGATGTCGGGACGCTCCCGACGCTCGCACCGCTCGCCGTCTACGCGGCATACCTCTTCTCGCGGAAGGGCGGTCCGTACGGATCGCTCGACCGGCCGCGCAACTGGGCGCTGGCGGCGATCGCAGCCGGAACCCTCGTGCTCGTCGTCGCCGCGATCGCGTGAGCGCGGCGTCGCAGGCGGCACCGAAACTCCGTTCCGAGCCGCCGTTCAGGCGATGTCCCGGCTCGTGTCGACCGTGACCGTGTCGGTGAGCTTCAGCTTCAACGGCTCTTCGAGCGCCGCGCCGCCGCGGAACTTCGGTACGACGAGCCGGTTCACGATCTCCGTCCCCGTCACCGTGGTCCGGAGGTCGAAGACGACGTCGGCTACCTGCGTCGTCACGGCTCGGTTAGGGCCGTCCGTCTCCCCTTTCAGCGCGTGCAACACGGCGATCCCGTCCGCGTCGGCGACGCGTCGGCGCACGCCGTTGAGGAACGCGCGATAGCTGTCTCGATCGCCGGCCTCGAACGGACCGACGGAGTCGACGACGAGCGTTCCTCGCTCCGGGAGGTCGTCCGCGACGGAGAGCGCGCCGTCGATCGGATCCGCTTCGACGCCGCGGACGACGATGTCGTCGCCGTCCGCGGTTCCCCCGCCGTCGCGCGTCAGTCCGTCCTCGACTGCCTCCGGCGATCGAACGGTCGTGAGGTACCGACACTCCCGAACGCGCGCGAGGCGGTCGACGATCAGCTCCGACTGGCTCGCCGGGTTCGCCGTCACGGCCACAACACTACCGCTCGGAAGCCCCCCGCCGAACTCCCTGTCCAGCACTGAGATCCCGGTCGGAAGCGTCTCCATACGATCGCTGCCCGCTCCGGGGGTTTGGCTCTGTCGGTGACCCGTCGTCTCAGGCCCCGAGCCGGT
>Ga0209965_1000570_pt1 | contig 13198 bp, 16 predicted proteins | sample SalPon2_B_H2O_MG_FD_185707 | JGI IMG/M metagenome (GOLD analysis project Ga0209965, IMG submission 185707) | Salt pond water microbial communities from South San Francisco under conditions of wetland restoration - Salt Pond MetaG R2_B_H2O_MG... | ecosystem: Environmental > Aquatic > Non-marine...
CGGGCGCCACATCGCACAGCACCCCCTGTACTTCGTCGGGACGCTAGCGAGCGCAGTCGCCATGACCGTCGGTATCCTCTACGTCGCCGACTTTCAGGACGTACGCATCGCTCACCGCATCTTCGGGGTCATCCCGCGGCGCCTCGCCGGCGTGACGCTGACGGCGCTTGGCACCGCGGTCGCTCTGCTGACCGCCTGGGGCATGGTCGAGTGGTCCACCGACCCCGGAGTGGTCTGGGAGTCGCTGTGTATCTGCAGCGTCGCGTTCGTCCCGATGGCAATCGGCGCGGCGCTCGGCGACATCCTCCCGGGCAGCTGATCCGGACGGCTGTCAAACTTTGGCACGCTCTCGGCGACGTTTGACAACCGTTAAAAGCAGCGGTCGGGTACGGGGTGGTATGAGCGAGAGCCAGCAGAAACGAGCGCAGAAATGCGTTTCGTGTGGCATCAACATCGCCACGACGAACGCGGCAGCGTTCAAGTGTCCGGACTGCGGGCAGCAGATCTACCGCTGCTCGAAGTGCCGCAAGCAGAGCAACCTCTACAAGTGCCCCGACTGCGGGTTCACAGGACCATAACCATGGGGAAAGTAGCAGCCAAGATCAAGATCATGCCGCAGAGCCCGGAAGTCGACCTTGACGCGCTCCAGGAGCGTCTCGAAGGTGCACTTCCCGAAGGAGCGAAGATCAAAGGGTTCGAGCGCGACGACGTGGCCTTCGGGCTGGTCGCGCTGTTCCCGACGGTCATCATCCCCGACGAATCCGGCGGCACGGACGCCGTCGAGGACGCCTTCGCCGACGTCGACGGAGTCGAATCGGTGGACGTCGACACCGTCGGTCGTCTGTAACTCCGACTCCGTTTTCTCGTCTCGCCCCACAGCGAGCGACAGCGCCGACCCTCGGCACCGTCTCGCCGACCACGGAACGCACGTTTTATATGGGCGAGTAGACAAGCGATGAGCAAGAATGCCTAGTTCGAACGGCCCCCTCGAAGGAACACGGAACAAGCTGAAAAACAAGCCACGCGACCGCGGCACCTCCCCGCCCCAGCGCGCCGTCGAGCAGTACGAGGTCGACGAGAAAGTCCATCTGAAGATCGACCCCTCGGTGCCCGAGGGCCGATTCCACCCGCGCTTCGACGGCCAGACCGGGACCGTCATCGGCGAGCAGGGAACCGCTTACAAGGTCGAAATCGTCGACGGCGGCAAGACCAAGACGATCATCGTCAAGCCCGCACACCTCCGACGCCAAGAGAACTGAGCGATGACCATATTCAAGGAGAAAGTCTCCGAGGAGTATCTCACCACCGCCGAAACCAAAGAGATACTGGCGGACCTGGAGATAGAGCGGGCGGCAGACGAAGAGCGCGAGATGCGCTACGAGCTCAAGCGCTCCATCGAACACGTCAACCACTTCGCGGTGCTCGACGTCGAGGAGTCCCTCGAGTTCGTCGAGCAGCTCCGTGAACTGGAGAAAGTCGACGAGGCGACCGCCTACAAGATCGCGAACCTCCGGCCGCTCGACCGCGACGAGCTGCGCGCCATCTACGCCCAGGAGCGGTACTCGCTGTCGGGCGACGAACTCGACGACATCCTCGCCGTCGTCAAGCAGTACGCCTGAGACCGTTTCCTGTCGCACTCAGGCGGTTTTCCGCATCTCTCTCGTGTACCCCCGTAGATAGCTGAGACGCCAGGCGGCACCGAGAGTACACCGGTCAGTACAGCCAGCCACGCCTGCCGGCTCCAGTCCGCTCTGGTCTCCCATCGTTTCGGAACGCACAGGACGCGGTGGTCAGCATGTCGGGGGCCGAACCGCTCTCGTATATAAACCCAGCCGGCGGTGCGAAGCCGTCTCCGGGTGCTCGCCCGGCGGCGGCCGAAACGTCGGGACACCGGCGCCACCATCCAATGCATTAAGTGTACTCTCGTCATACAGTTTCGCATGAGCAGCACCGAGAGCGGTGGTGAGGATTTGGTGGCGGCTGTCCTCGACGTGCTCCCGCACGGCCGGAGCGACGACGACCGCCCCCAGCACCAGAAAGATCCGCTCGCGTACGCCCTCGGGGTCGACGAGTTCCACATTTACGAGCTCTCGCTTGACGAGGACGACGATATCGCCTTCGGCGACCGCATCGACCTGACGGCGTTCGGGCGGCTGACGGAGGTCGACTTCGAGGACCTCCCCAGCGGTGCCCGCCAGGAACTGGCCTACGCTGTCGAGGAGATCGTCGACGCCGACGAACAGCGGTTCGTCGACTTCTACAACGACGCACAGCCAATCACCCTCCGGCTCCATCAGCTGAACCTGCTGCCGGGCATCGGCAAGAAGCTACGCAACACCATCCTCGACGAGCGCAAGCGCAAGCCCTTCGAGAGCTTCGAGGACCTCGAAGAACGGGTCAGCGGCCTCCACAACCCAAAAGAGGTGCTCGTCGAACGTATCCAGGAGGAACTGCGAGACGACGACCTGAAGTATCGGATTTTCGTCCGCCGAAGCGAACAGAACGAGTAATCGGCCGGACGTGATACTGCCGGCTGTACGTGCGTACAGATATTCGCCACCCCGAGGTGGCAAATTCCGTCAGTTTGTCACAGCCGGCAGTACGAGTAGCGGCCTTTTTCACTGCCTGACCATCTACGGACGGGTATGACAGAGTACGGGAACCGCGATCCAGACGCACTGGTCCGGCGGGCGGGCAAGCGGGCCGACACGCGGCAGGATCAGCACTTCCTGGTCGACGACCGCGTGCTGGACCGGATACCGACCTACGCAGCGGGGATGGACCTGTCGCACGTCCTCGAAGTCGGCGGCGGCCCGGGGGCGCTGACGGATCGACTCCTCGCCGCGGCCGACCGGGTGACCGTCGTCGAGCGGGACCCGGACTTCGCGGCGCACTTGCGGACGGAGTTCGCCGACGCCGTCGCGGCGGACCGACTGACCGTTATCGAGGGCGACGCACTTGAGGTGGCACTTCCCGAATTCACCGCGAGCATCTCGAACCTCCCATACGGGGCGTCTTCCGAAATCGCGTTTCGGCTGCTCCCCGAGGGCAAGCCGATGGTACTGATGTTCCAGCAGGAGTTCGCCGAGCGGATGGCCGCCGCCCCCGCGACCGACGACTACGGCCGTCTGTCGGTGACGGCGGGCCACTACGCCGAGGCCGAACTGGTCGAGACCGTCCCCAGGGGTGCGTTCGACCCACAGCCGCGAGTCACGAGCGCACTGGTGCGGACGACGCCCAGTGATCCGGATTACACGGTCCCCAGCGACGACTTTTTCATGGACTTCCTGAAGGCGGTGTTCACCCAGCGCCGGAAGACGATGCGCAACGCCGTCCGGAACACGGCCCACATCTCGGGGCTGGGTGACCCCGACGCCGTCGTTGACGCCGCAGACGAGGAACTGATGAGCGCCCGCGCCGGCAAGCTCACGCCGGCCGATTTCGCCGACCTCGCGACGCTGGCCTACGAGGTCGGGGAGCCGGAACACGCCGATGACTGAGGAAGACTCTCGCGCCCGCCCCGCGCTGGCCGACCACCGCGGCGTCGAGACGGTGTACCAGCCCGCCGAGGACTCCGACCTGCTGGCGCGGACGGCCGTCGAGCGCGTCACGTCCGGCGACCGGGCGCTGGACGTGGGTACCGGGTCTGGATACGTCGCCGCGAAGTTGGCCGATGCGGGAGCCGAGGCCGTCGGTGTCGACCTCAGCCCGCTGGCCTGTCGTGAGGCGACCGACAACGGCGTCCCGGTCGTGCGCGGGAACCTCACGGCTCCGTTCCGGGACGGTACCTTCGACCTCGTCGCGTTCAATCCGCCCTATCTCCCGACGCCGGCCGAGGCCGAGTGGGACGACTGGATGGAACACGCGCTGTCGGGCGGCGAAGACGGGCGCCGACTCGTCGACCCGTTCCTGGCCACGGTTTCGCGAGTCCTGGCGCCCGGTGGTGAGGTGCTCTTGCTGGTGAGTAGTCTCACCGACCCGGACGCAGTCCGTGCGTACGCTCGCGAGCGAGGACTCGACAGTGAGGTGCTTGCTACCGAAAAACACCCCTACGAAAAGCTCGTCGTCCTGCGGTTCTCCGAGACGTAATTACCACCGGGCATTTTTCTGAATAGGAAATATTAAAGCTCGTCATTTCATATCCTCGCCTAATGCCAGAGATAATTGCGGCGACACCTGGCCTGTTTCCGTTACCGGACTGGGCCAAAGACGAGCTGTCTGACCTGAAAGGCCACCAGAAGACAGACCTCATCAGCGGCGACGAGGGCGAGGAGATCACGGACGCGTACGAGCGCGCCCGCCAGGAGGTCGTCTCCCTCCAGACCGACGCCGGACTCGACCGCATCAGCGAGGGCCAACTGCGCTGGGACGATATGCTCGCGCATCCGCTCGCAGTCCACGACAGCGTCGAGACCCGCGGGATCGTCCGCTACTACGACAACAACAACTTCTACCGGGAGCCGGTCGTCACCGGCGACCTGACCGCTGACGGCGACGTTGCGGCCGAACTCGACGCCGCCGCCGAGTTGGTCGACTCCGGTCTGCAGGCCGTTCTCCCCGGGCCGTACTCGCTCGCTGACCTCGCGACCGACGAGCACTACGGCGACGAGGCCGCGTTCCTGGACGCCGTGGCCGACTTCCTCGTCGGCGAGGTCGAGCAGTTCCCCGACGTGGAGACGCTGTTCCTGCTGGAGCCGTCACTCGTCGAGACCCCACCCGAGGACGGTGAAGACGAGCGCGCCAGTGAGGCCATCGACGCCGTCGCGAGCGCCATCGATGCCGAGGTCGTCACCCACACCTACTGGGGCCCCATCGAGGAGAAGACCTACGCGCACCTGATGGACGCCGACGTCGACGCCATCGGCTTCGACCTCGTCGCCGACCACGACAAGAACGTCTACAACGTGCAGGAGTACGGCACCAAAGACGACGTCGCACTCGGCGTCGTCGACGGCCAGAACACTCGCGTCGAGTCGCCCGAGACGATTCGGGACCGCGTCGATTGGTTCGAACAGCAGACCAACACCGCCTACGACACGGTTTACGCGACCACGAACACCGAGACCTTCTACCTCCCCGTCAACAAGTTCGAGGACAAGATACGGTCGCTCGCTAACGCTGCGGCGCTGGAGACCACGGAGGCAGATCAATGACAGGACCACGAGAGCAGTTCCGACCGGAGGACCACGAGAACGACCACTTCCTGCTGACGACCGTCGTCGGCTCCTACCCCAAGCCCAAGTGGCACGACCGCGCCCGCGAGATGTTCGAGGACGAGGCGGCCGACTTCGGCGCCGAGGAGTGGGAGGAAGCCAAGGACGACGCCTCGCGGCTCATCACCCACGAGCACGAGCGCTGTGGTATCGACGTCGTCTGTGACGGCGAGATGCGCCGCAACGAGATGGTCGAGTACTTCGCCCACCGCATCGACGGCTACGAGTTCAACGGCCGCGTGAAGGTGTGGGGCCACAACTACTTCGACAAGCCCAGCGTCGCCGACGAGGTCGAGTACGGCGAACAGTGGCTCGTCGAGGAGTTCGAGTTCACCGACGAGGTCGCCGACCGGCCCGTCAAGGTCCCCATCACCGGCCCGTACACGCTGGCGAACTGGTCGTTCAACGAGGTCTACGACAGCGAGGAACAGCTGGCCTACGAGCTGGCCGATCTGGTCAACGAGGAGATCGAGGCGCTGGTCGAAGCCGGCGCGCGCTACATCCAGATCGACGAGCCCGCCCTGGCGACGACACCGGACGACCACGCCATCGTCGGCGAGTGTCTCGAACGCATCGTCGACGAGATTCCCGACGACGTGCGGCTCGGCCTGCACGTCTGTTACGGCGACTACTCCCGTATCTACCCCGAGATTCTGGACTACCCGGTCCACGAGTACGACCTGGAGCTCGCCAACGGCAACTACGAACAGCTCGACGTGTTCAAAGACCACGAGTTCACCAAGGACTTCGCCATGGGCGTACTGGACGCCCACACGGCGGAAGTCGAGTCCGTCGAGGAGATCAAGGAGAACATCAAAAAGGGGCTGGAGGTCGTCCCGCCCGAGCGCCTGACCGTCTCGCCCGACTGCGGCGTCAAACTCCTGCCCCGAGAGATCGCTCGCGGCAAGATGGAGAACATGGTCACCGCCGCCCGCGAGGTCGAACGGGAACTCGACGCCGGCGAAATCGACGTGGTCGCCGGCAGTGGTGCGGAAGCGAGCGCGGACGATTGAACAGGCGAGCGGTGTCATCCGCGAGCAGTGACTCGTCCGGGCAGCGGACGACTAGCGGGATACGAGCGTAGCGAGTATCCCGACGAGCGATCGGGGAGAGCGAGGCGCGAAGCGCCTCGAAAGCGAACGGCCGCGCCGTGAGCGAAGTGACCCGCGAGAGGAGTAACTGCTCGCGAGGGGACCTCGAAATATCGGGCGGCCAGGCCCCCGACGACGGCGGTAGCCGCCGGCAGCCGACTGTGACGCCCGCACTCGCGTGGCACTCAGATCGACAGCTCTTCTGGCTGGTCTTGTTCTGCTCCGACGAGTAGGGTATCCTCGATGAGCGTCCCCATACCTCGCCGCAACCGCTCTGACAGCGCTTGATGGGACACATCGCAGTCGTCCGCTAACGCTCCCAGATTCGTCTTCTGTGGGACGTCGAAGTAGCCCTGCTGGGCCGCCCGGACGAGCACCTCGCGTTGTCCCTCGGTCAGTCCGAACCGCCCGGCGGGTTTGCCCTCCGCCTCCCGTATCGAGGTGACGTCGAACGCGAGTCCGTGGTCGGTGGCGAACTGATGGGTCCGGGAGAAATGCTCGCGGCTCGGGTACATCACTCTGAGATACCACCGGTCGTCGCGAGCGTGGATGTCGAGCACGGTTGCTTTACCGTTCGTTACCATCTCCAGAAGGTGGCGAACGCGGCCGGCCCACTCTATCCGGCACAGGTGCCCGTCGTCGAACGCCGAGAGACACGATACCGACTCGACCGTCGAATCGTCGGCGAGCGCGTCGTCTGTCGCGTCCCGGTCGGCCCCTCGCATCCATAGCAGCGGCATCACCGACTTCTCGCCGCTCTGGACGAGCGGCTCGCACTCGACTCTGAGATCAGTGACGGTCGAGAGGGTGTGGTGGAGGGCAAACCCCTCGGCAGGCATCGTTCCCTGAACAACAGTTGGCATAAATACACGTTTCCTGGCTATCTGGAAGTACACGCGGCCTAAAATATTAGCCACCGTCAGACCCACCCGCTCTTCGAGCGACGTACTGAACCAACGCGAGCCCGATTTGCGTCCCGGGCCGGGACCAGCGCGGCTTTTCCTCCGGTAGAGTGCCTTTTCAGCTACTGTTCGCACACATAGCAATCGGTTACGACTCTTCGCGGACGTTTCGTTCGTGCAGGGTGCCTCCAGGTCGCTGAGAGAACTTGCATAGTAGGGGCCGATCCGGCAGCACCCTCAGCCCCGTCGACGGTGCCTGACACCCTATCAACTGTGACTGAGACGGAAAAATAACCCACGTGTGAAACAAAACTGGCGAGCTCTCAGGGATCACGATGCCACGAGGACACGCAGTTAATTTCGACGATAGACGAAATACCGCTCGACCAGCGCGAAAAAGAAAATATAGACTGATAATCAAAGTTAAATGAAATTAAAAACTGGAATAACATGTAAGAAGCCCTCAAATGCCATATGAGACGAGAAACCCTCGTGTGTAATTATATGGATGCTAGCTATTGTCGCTGGGAAAGAGTTTAGTTATACTCGGCAGATATCCCAGACGAGATAATCGATGACAGACGAGACACACCTCCGAGCGGAACTGTATCTTCGCGGCGATACGTACGGCACGTTCGACGCCCAGCAACAGGTGCTAAACCGGGTCAACCGACTGGAAGCCAACGGCGTCTTCACCGAGTCGATGGTGGCCGGGGAGTGGCAGCGCATCCGGACCATGGCCGAGGACACGCGTTCGGGGGCGCTGGCGACCTACGAGGAGTTCGCCGACTGGGCCGACCGAAACGGCTCGTCGCTGGAGCCGGCGTTCGAACGACGGACCCGAACGTACGTCGGTATGGACCGCGTCGACGAGGTTGTCGTTTTCCCCGTCGTCTCGTTGGCTATCTACGACGAGACGCGACTGCAGGCCGTGTTCCCGTGTGCCGACGACGAGTGCGTCTACACCGTCGGGGACGCGCTGGACGCCTTCGAACGCGGTGACGAGGCGTGGCTCGCCCAGTTCGACACCGTCACAGTCGATCGGACCGAGCCGTGGCTCGAATCCGGCGTCGAAGCGCTGCCGTAGGCCGCTCGCTCTATCGCTTTGTGTCCGTTTCAGCGGTTCGCCCCTCGTCTACCCTCTCAGGGCCTCGACCGGTTCTTCGCTCGCCGCTTTCCAGGCCGGATAGAGCCCGCTGAGGACGCTCACGACGACGGCAAAGGAGAAGGCGGCGAGTAGATAGCCGAGATTCACCAGCCGGAACATCGCGGTCGCGTCCTCGACGGTGTAGTGGTTGATGACGAGGCCGACGAGCGCGCTGACTCCCACGCCCACGATTCCGCCGAAGACGCCCAGCAGCGTCGCCTCCATGAGCATCACTTTCAGCACGTCTCGCTTCTGGTAGCCCACGGCCCGGAGCACGCCGATCTCCTCGCGGCGCTCGACGGTCGACATCAGCATGACGTTGAGGATGGAGATACCCGCGACGAAGAGCGATATCGCGGCGATACCGACCAAGACGGTGTTGACGATCTGGAAGGTCTCGTTGATCTGGTCGACGAGCGCCCCCAGCTCCTGTACGGTCACGCGCTGCTGGCGGTCGTTGAGCCCGTCGCGAATCGCCATCGCCGACTCGTTTGCCGCTGCCCCCGACTCGGCGGTGACGTACACCTGTTGGTAGCCGCGCTGGTCGAAGGCTGGCATCGGGAGGTAGACGCGGTTCTCGGGATTGAGCTGTGAGAACGAGCTGGTCGCGTTCAATACCGCCCGCACACGCATCGACGTGCCGTTGACCGTGATAGTGTTGCCCGGCTGGAGGTCCTCGTCCTCGGCGACGGCTTCACCGACGAGGACGCCGCTCCGGAAGGGGTCGGGGATCCGACCGTCAGAGGCGTTGTACACTGACGCCGGATCGTCGATGCCGTAGACGAGCTCGCTCCGTCTGGGGCCGCGGTCGTAAGAGATCGGTTTGACAGCCTGTTTGCCCGGTGAGACCGAGACGTCCGGCCCGACCGCTCGTCGTATCTCCTGGATGTCCCGTTCGGTGAGGTTCTGGACGCCGGCGTCCTGGTTCGGCGAGACCGTCACCTGATTACCGAGGGTGCCGAGGTTATCCGAGATCGAGGACTCCAGAGCGACGCCGAACATCCCGAGCGAGGCGATAGCGATGACGCCGATGACGATACCGAGCGAAGCGAGCACTGAGCGCGCTCTCGTCCGCGTCAGATTCCGCTGCGCCATTAACACCGTCGGGAATCTGCGGTAGAGTGACTCAAGCATCGAGCGTCTCCCACTGTAGCGCCCCGTCGACCAGGTTGATCGTCCGGTCGACGTACTCGTTGACCAGTTCGTCGTGGGTCACGGCGATGATACCGACGTCTCGCTCGTCGGCGATGCGCCGGAACTCGTCGAGAATCTGCCGGCCGGTCTCCCGGTCGAGACTCCCCGTCGGCTCGTCGGCGAGGACAATTTTCGGCTCGTTGATGAGCGACCGCGCGATGGCGACGCGCTGTTTCTGGCCGCCCGAGAGCTGGTCCGGGCGGTGGTCGAGGCGGTCGCCCAGCCCGACCCGCGTCAGCAGGTCGCGCGCGCGGTCCCGCCGATTGCGGTCGCGGTCGAACAGCCGCGGGACTTCGACGTTCTCGACGGCAGACAGCGTCGGCAACAGATAGAAATGTTGGAAGACAAAACCGATGGCCCGCTTCCTGAGCACTGTCCGCTCCCGGTCGTTCAGGTCGGTCACGTCACGGTCCTGGAGCAGTAGCCGCCCTTCTGTGGGCGTGGCGAGCAAACCGAGGATGTTCAACAGCGTCGTCTTCCCGCTGCCGCTTGGGCCCATGACGGAGACGAACTCACCGGGTTCCAGCGCGAAGTCGACGCCCTTCAGGGCTTCGAGCGTCTGACCACCGGTTCGATACCGCTTGACCAGATTTCGAGCGTCGATGACCGTCATACGTTCAGTTCTTTCTCAACGCGCCGGTATCGACGGACGAGCACCCCGGCGACGACGAGTACCGCGACGGCGGCGACGCCGAGTATCGCGATCAGGCCGCCGACTGGGCCGACGCCGGACTGTCGCTCTGACTGCTCCGTGAGTCCCGGATCGACGGGGACTGTGAAGCTCTGTCTGGTCTGCTCACCGCCGGCGAGGTAGTGCACGTCCAGTTGGATCGCCGAGACGTTCCCGGTGGCCCGGGCCGTCAGATCGAACGAGCTGAAGTCGCTGGCCGGCACCTCCCCGACGAAGAAGTCCCTGTTGGGGGCCGCGGGTTCCACGTTCTCACTCGGGACCACCCGGACGATGACGCTCCGTGCCGTCGTCGTGCCGACGTTGCTGGTGGTGCCAGTTATCTGGAGGACGCCGTCCTGTCGCGTGACGTCGAGGCCGGTCAGTTCGATGGCGGCGGGTGTCGCGCGTAGCGTCCTCGTCGTGGTGGCAGTCCGCTGGACCGACCCGCTTTCGTAGTTCGCTGAGACGACTACGTCCGCACGGGGTGCCGACAGCGTCGCGTTCAGCTGCACTCGCTCCGTCGAACTCGGGGGGACCGACCCGACGATAGTCTTGCTGACGGTCGCGTTCTCCGAGCGGCCGGTGACGACGATATCTTGGGCCGCCGTGTTCGCCTGGTTGATGATGTCGACGCCGAGAGTCTGTTCGCTGCCGCCGCCGGACCGCGAGGTTTCGAGGACGACCTCGCCGCGGGCTGTCTCGGTCTCGATCGACTGGTTCTGTGTCACAGTCCGCTGGGTCCCGCTGGGGAGCGTGTAGGTAACTGTCGCGGTCAGTTTATTCGTCCCGGCGTCCCCGGGTCGGAAGCGAAAAGCTGCCGTTTCCGTCGCGCCCTGTCCCAGGGATGCAAAGATCGAGCGGTTGTCGAGGACGGTGGCCCCGTCGGCCGAAACGGACACCTCGACGTTCGAGATACGCGTATCCAGCCCGTTTGCTATCGTTACGTTCCCGGTCGATTTCACGCCGGCGACGGAGTCACCGGCCCGGAGGTTAACCCGTGGATGGCGCTGCCTGACCGATAGCGAGACCGGATACCGTAGCTCTATTCTCTCGTCGGTGTTGGCGTTCCGTGCGTTGACGTAGACTCGAAGGTCGCGCGTCCCTGCCGCCTCGAACGTGTGGGTCAACGGCACCGGTATCTCCGCCCCGGGTCCGAGTGTCCCGACGTTCCGGACCCGGGTGTACACCGGAAGCCCGCTCGAACTGCCGGGACGCAACTCGACGCTACTGATTCGCATCGCGTCGCCGCTGCCCTGGAGGTTCCGGATCGTCGTCGTGAACGTGACCGACTCGCCGGGTGCCGGACTCTGGGGCGACACAGTGACATCGGTAATCGAGGCGTTGACCTGCACAGCGCCGGCAACCGGCGGGGCTACTGCAAGCACCGCCAGTGTGAGGAGTATCAGTCGGCGCATACCGATTCACCTATCTCTCGGACTCTCTGCCGTCGGGCGAGATGGGCGGAGAGCGTTCTTGCAGGAATAATTTCCATAGATCTACTGCGTAGACCTTTCGCATAAATGCGGCGAATTTTACGATCGGTCGCCCCCGGTATTTTAGCCGTGAGGCGCGGTACCCGATAGTATGGACCGATGGGGCCTTCAGCCGCGGGTGCGCGACGTGGCCGGGGCCATCGAGACGATGGAGGCGAGGGGGGCGGCGAGCACCGCCGACGCGACGGCCGACGCACTCGGGACGCCGACCGTCGTCGCCGCCGGGACGCTGAAGTTCGACCCGGCCACGATGACCGGTAACGCCGTCGAGATAGAGATGCGCGACGAATCGGAGGTACTCGGTGCCACGGAGCGAGAGACCGTCGGTGATATCACCGTCGAGAGCCCGGCCTTCGACGTGATGCTGCCCCGGTATCTCGACGCTGTCGTCACCGAACAGGGTAAGTTCCCGCCCGAGCGTGTCGTCACGCTGCTGCGCGAACTGTTCGGTGAGAGGCCGACTGAACACTGGCAAGAGCCATGAGCGAGGACACGCCGGGGATCATCTGTGCCGGGCACGTCAACTGGGACGTGACCCTACAGGTCGACCGGTTGCCCGACCCCGACGGCGAGGCCTGTATCGCCGACCAGTACCAGTCCGGCGGCGGGAGCGCCTCGAACGTGGCCGTCGCGCTCGCGGGACTGGACGCCAGTCCCCTGTTGCTTGGCAGCGTCGGCCGGGACGAACACGGCTGGCTCGTCCGCCGCGAACTCGAAGACGCGGGCGTCGAGACGGCGCTGGTCGAGACCGACGGCGAGACCGCGGTGAAATACCTCGTGGTCGACGAGTCGGGCGAACTCATGATGTTCGGAAACGAGGGGGCCAACGAGTCCTACGCCGCCTCTGACCTCTCTGCGACGGCGCTCTCGCTGGCCCACCACCTCCACCTGACAAGTCAGGCGCCCGAGACGGCGGCCGAACTCGCCAAAGCGGCCCGCAACGCCGGGCTGACGGTGAGCTTCGACCCCGGTCGACGGCTGGCCGACCGTGACTACGGCGAGACCATCCGACGGACGGACCTCCTGCTTTGCAACGAGCGCGAGGCGACCGTCCTTCGGGATGACGGGGGTGCCGATGCGGTGTCGACTCTCGTGGTCAAACAGGGGTCGGGCGGCGCGACTGCCACCACCGACGGCGCGTCGATCTCACATCCGGGGTTCGCCGTCGATCCGGTGGACACGACGGGCGCGGGCGACGCCTTCGCGGCGGGCTTTCTCCTGGCCCGAGACGAGGCGGGCCTGGAGCGGGCGCTCGCCGTCGGAAACGCCTGTGGCGCGCTGGCGGCCCGGACGCCCGGCGCCCGGGTACAGGTGGCGTGGCGGGACGTGAAGGCGCTGCTGGATATCGGACCGAGCCACGGTTGACGGCGCTGTGGGCGACCGTGACAGCGACGCCTTCGGGACGGTGACCGCGGCCCGGCTTCGACCGCGTCCGTCATCGCAGGCCTCGATTCGCCGCGGACGGCACGGATGCCGATTCCGGCGCCG
>Ga0209965_1000574_pt1 | contig 13098 bp, 13 predicted proteins | sample SalPon2_B_H2O_MG_FD_185707 | JGI IMG/M metagenome (GOLD analysis project Ga0209965, IMG submission 185707) | Salt pond water microbial communities from South San Francisco under conditions of wetland restoration - Salt Pond MetaG R2_B_H2O_MG... | ecosystem: Environmental > Aquatic > Non-marine...
CTGCTGCGCCGACGACTGCGCGTTGTGGTCGGTCGACTGCGCGTCACCATCGGCAGTCGGCTGGGTGTCGCCGTCGACTACCGACTGCTGGGCGGTTCCGTCGTCGGCTGCCTGCTGTGCACCCGCTTGGCAGGTCGGACAGAACGTTTGGCCGTTGTGGCTGAACAGAGGATCACCACACGTGTCGCAATGCTGGTTCGTCATCGTCGCCCCCTTCAGCAGCAGTTCGCTCATCCGCTTGGTGTTGGCACGCTTGTCCTCGTCGTCGGCGTACTTCTTCCGGAGCTTCTCGCGTTCGGCTTCCTTGTCGAAGTCGCTCATAGGCGGGAGGACGGGCGGAGACCGGAAAAACACAGCGGCTCAGTCGTTGGGATTGTAGTTAGATGTGACTCTGGAAGACGTGTATCAGTGTAGAAAGCCCTCGGCAGGCTCGACTCCCAGGACTCGCTGCGCTCCTCGTTCGCTTCGCTCACTGCGGTGCTTACGTCGTCACCAGAAATCTCTGATTTCTGGTTGGCTCACGAGAGCGAGCTCTCGTGAACGTCCGGGTTCGCCGACCCTGCCTCGCCCTTTCAGTCCGCCAGGAGCGGCGGTTTATCAATCGGCCGACCTCCCGTCTTGGGTTCGGATTGGCGAACTCCGCAGACGAACTCGCCGAAACACTTACTCGAAATCCGGACACATACAGAACCATGACAAAAGTGTCAATCGTCGGTGCTGCCGGCACCGTCGGCGCGGCAACGGGCTACAACCTCGCACTCCGAGATGTCGTCGATGAACTCGTCTTCGTCGATATCCCGGATATGGAAGACGAGACAGTCGGGCAGGCCGCTGACACAAACCACGGGATCGCCTACGACTCAAACACGGTCGTCCGGCAAGGCGAGTACGCCGATACCGCCGGCAGCGACGTGGTCGTCATCACCGCCGGCATTCCCCGCTCGCCCGGCGATACCCGACTCGATCTCGCCGAGGATAACGCACCGATCATGGAGGACATCGGCGCGTCGCTGGCCGAACACAACGACGAGTTCATCACCGTCACAACCTCGAACCCGGTTGATCTGCTGAACCGCCATCTCTATGAGACGGGTGACCGCCCGCGAGGCCACGTCATCGGCTTCGGCGGCCGCCTCGACTCGGCGCGGTTCCGCTACGTGCTGAGCCAGCGGTTCGACACCCAGGTGCAAAACGTCGAAGCGACGATTCTCGGCGAACACGGCGACGCACAGGTGCCGGTCTTCTCAAAGGTACGCGTCGACGGCCACGATCCCGACTTCGATGGCGATGAGAAGGACGACATCCTCGCCGACCTCCAGCAGTCGGCGATGGACGTGATCGAGCGCAAGGGCGCGACCCAGTGGGGGCCAGCGACCGGCGTCGCCCACACCGTCGAGGCGATTCTCAACGATACCGGCGAAGTGTTACCCTGCTCGGTCGTCCTCGACGGCGAGTTCGGCCACGACGACACCGCCTTCGGCGTCCCCGCAAAACTCGGGGGCGACGGCGTCGAGACGGTCGTCGAATGGGGGCTCGACGACTACGAGACGGAGCTGATGGATGACGCCGCGGAAAAATTGCGCGACCAGTATAACCGAATCGCCTGATCGTTTGGCAGGCGAACTGACAGAACGGTTAGAACACGCTGTCGGCGGTCGCCGCCCCAACAACGCTAAACACCGCGCCGACGCTGATCGCCCGGAAGGTTACCGTGGCGACCTCAGCGATCGGGACAGCCGGCGGCGAGCCCACGAACGTCGCCGGCGCATCAAAGATGCCCGCAAGGATCGCCACCGAGCCGAAGGCGACAATCATCAGCGAGATAAACCGGATCGGCACCCCAGCGACCTGCTGTTCGTCATCGGGGTCGCGTTTCGTGTCCGCTTGGTAGAGCGTGCCGTAGCCGATCAGCGACACAAGCAGAACGTTGAGTGCAGCCTGCAGTGGGCTCATACTCGCCGCGAGCGTCCAGACTTCCTCGGTGACGACAAACGGGCCGGCCAGCAGAAAGCCGCCGACAAGCTGCTGGGCGGAATCAGCAAGCCGGAAGCGGCGTCGAAGCTGCATCCCGGACGGAAGTACGTGGTGTGGGCGCATACGAGGAGCATGGACGGCGGCAGTATAAAATCGGAGGCCGTCGACGACAATGGGGATGTGTTTAGGGATCGACGGCCAAGACCCAGCCATGAGCGCACGCGAGGAGTTCGACAGTTGGGCTGCCGAGGGCCGCGATAAAGGAATGGAGGATCGCCACTGGCATACCGCCAAACACGTCCTCGCGCGAATGCCAGTCGAGGCCGGCGACACGGTCGTCGACCTTGGAACGGGTAGCGGCTACGCGCTGCGAGCTCTCCGGGAGACCGCCGATATCGACCGCGGCTACGGCCTTGACGGCGCCCCAGAGATGGCACGCAACGCCGCCGACTACACCGACGACGACGCCGTCGGCTTTCTCGTCGGCGACTTCGACGCCCTGCCGTTGGCCGACACCAGCGTCGACCACGTCTTCTCGATGGAGGCGTTCTACTACGCCCGCGATCCGATCCACACGCTCGAAGAGATCCGGCGGATCCTCCGACCCGGAGGAACGTTCTACTGTGCGGTCAACTACTACGAGGAAAACGAGGCGAGTCACGCCTGGCAAGACAACATCGCTATCGAGATGACACGCTGGAACAGGGCGGAGTACCGGGCAGCCTTTGCGGAGGCCGGCCTCCATGTCGCCGAACAGGACACCATCGCCGACCGCGAGATCGACATCCCGCCGGCCGAGGCGTTCCCGACTGAGGACTGGGAGACGCGAGCAGCGATGGTCGATCGCTACCGGACATGGGGCACGCTGCTAACCGTCGGTGTCGCCCCATAGTATCGGTAACACACCGTAGCAGCTAAACACTCGGGAGGCTTCGTGGGCTAAGCATACACCGCCATCGATTACTGGCCCACCGACCGCGCCGCCGATAAGACCGGTACGAAGCGAGAGTTTTGACTCACAGCACCGCCGCCGCGATCATCGGCGTCAGAAACGCCTCGATGAGGGCGGCGACGACAAGAACAACCGCCAGCCCAAGCAACACCCGGTAAGCCAGCCGGAGGGCATCAACAAGCGCAGAGCCGGTCGCCCCGCCGGTGACAACGCCAAGCGCGACAGCCGCGATATGGAACCCGAGCCCGCCAGCGATGAAGATGGCCGGAAGCTCGATGATCCCATGTGGGGCGACCAATGCGAGAAACGCCGTCGAGTCGATGACACCGTATAGTCCGCCGAGGAGCGCGCCGTTGAGCAGCATATCAACACCGGTCGGCACGCCAAGGGCAACCCCGCCGAAGGCGGCTGTCGCCGAGACGAGCCAGTTGTTGGCTGCCAACATGACGAACGTGTCGACGGGGTAGCTGCCAAACACCATGCTCGGCTCGGCTGGCGTCGGGAGCTCCGCACCGAATCCGCTTGTCACCTGAAAGCTGATGATCGCAGCAGCAGCAAAGATGGCTGTCGCAAAGAACACCGACAGCGGCGCCTGCCGGAGGAACCCACCAAGCGCGGCCACCCCGTCGCGGAAGGCGGCGACGAAGCGAGTGCGGTGAGATCGAGTCGGGGCGGCCGCAGATGGGGCGTCGGTCGCCGGCGAGTCACCGGCCCCAGCCACGATCGGGAACGACCGATCAGCATAGATGCCGAACTTCACGATATCGAGAAACGGCAGCAACAACAACGGCCCGACCAACCCCGAGAGCTGTGAGACCCCAAGCAGCGAAAACAACGAGCCGAGGATCGACAACACCGCAAACACCGTGAGCGCGACGAGGACATAGCCGACAAAGGCAAGCGGGCGGGCAAACGGGAGGCGCACACTCCGGCGAACACCGCCAAGCAGCCCGACATCGTCGACAACGATCGACTGGCCAACAAAGAGCAACAGGAGCGAACTCACAACGATGAGGCCGCCGCCGAGGAGGACGCCGACGACGGTGGCGACGGCCCCGGCGGCCGGCGAGAGCGAAAGCAGACTCACCCCGATCACGATCGGGACAAGACCGAGAACGGTAACCAGCGTCTGGAGGATCGACAGCCCGACAAACGACGACCAGTCGGCGGCGAGTCCCGCAAGTGCTGTGCGAATCCCATCCTCGCCGGTGAGCGCGCCGTAGACGCCGTGGAGGGCAACCGCATTCGAGAGACCGGCAGCGACGACGCCGACGAGCAACGCGCTCCCGACACCGACGACCAGCAGGGCGATGATAGCCGGTGAAAACACGTCGACGACAGCCGATTCAAGCCCGGCTGGGATATCCGGCGGCGTTGTTGCCACCGCCTCGGGGTCGAGATCGGTTGTTTGGAGATATGTTTCGAGTTCAGTCACCAGCGCTTCGAGGCGGCCATCGTTGACGAGGAAAGCGAGGGTGGCAGCGATCGACACCACCAGCGGGACGCGGACGGTCGCGGTCAGCCCGATCCCGAGCAGATAGACCGGCAGGATGTCCGCCGGGCGGTCAACGAGGAGCCGAAGGCCGGTTTGGAGGGCGGATCCAACGGTCACACATCGCGGTAGGCATCGAGGGTTCCTAATGGCTCCGACTCACCACAGCCGCCAACACCCAAGCAATCGGATCTCCACCCGAAACCGAGGGCGTGAAACCGAGTCACACACCGTCACCACCGGGGTCGTCAAGTGCGTTCGCCACCAACAATCGCCAATGAGTGACGCGGATTCGACCCCCCTCCAGCCAGACCGGCCGGGCGAGGATCGCCCCTTCACCGTCGACGCGCCGTTCGAACCCGCCGGCGACCAGCCCGACGCCATCGAGCAGTTGGTCGCAGGCTACGAGTCGGGAATGGACGAACAAACGCTGCTCGGCGTGACCGGCTCAGGCAAGACGAACACCGTTTCGTGGGTCGTCGAGCAGCTGGAAACACCGACGCTCGTCTTGGCACACAACAAGACGCTGGCGGCCCAACTCTACGAGGAGTTTCGAGAATTGTTCCCTGACAACGCTGTCGAGTATTTTGTCTCCTACTACGACTACTACCAGCCGGAAGCCTACGTCGAGCAGACCGACACCTACATCGACAAGGATATGTCGATCAACGAGGAGATCGAGCGGCTGCGCCACTCGGCGACCCGGTCGCTGCTGACGCGGGACGACGTGATCGTCGTCGCCAGCGTCTCGGCGATCTACGGCCTTGGCGATCCGAACAACTACCGCGAGATGGCGCTTGAACTGACGACGGGCCAGCAGATCGACCGCGACGACCTCCTCGCTCAGTTGGTCGATCTCAACTACGAGCGCAACGACGTTGACTTCCAGCAGGGCTCCTTCCGGGTGCGCGGCGATACCGTCGAGATCTTCCCGATGTACGGTCGCTACGCCGTCCGCGCGGAGTTTTGGGGCGACGAGATCGACCGCCTGCTGAAGATCGATACGCTCACCGGCGATGTGCAGTCGACCGAGCCGGCGGCGCTTATCCACCCCGCCGAGCACTACTCGATCCCCGAAGGCACGCTTGAGCAGGCCATCGGAGAAATTGAGGAGCTGATGGAAGACCGGGTTCGGTACTTCGAGCGCGAGGGCGACCTCGTTGCCGCCCAGCGAATCGAAGAGCGGACGACCTTCGATATCGAGATGCTCCAAGAGACCGGCTACTGCTCGGGGATCGAGAACTACTCCGTCCACATGTCGGATCGAGAGTCCGGCGAGGCTCCCTACACCCTCTTGGACTATTTCCCCGACGATTTCCTCTGTGTCGTTGATGAGTCACACGTTACCTTGCCACAGATCAAGGGCCAATACGAGGGCGACAAATCCCGCAAGGACTCGCTGGTCGAAAACGGGTTCCGGCTGCCGACGGCCTACGACAACCGCCCGCTGACCTTCGAGGAATTCGAGGAGAAGACCGAGCGAATGCTCTACGTGAGCGCGACCCCCGGCGACTACGAGCTGGAGCACTCCGCGCAGGTCGTCGAACAGATCGTCCGGCCGACGTATCTCGTCGATCCCGCCGTCGAAACCGCACCCGCCACGGGGCAGATCGACGACCTGACCGACCGCATCGACGAGCGGATCGACCGCGACGAACGGACGCTTGTCACGACGCTCACCAAGCGGATGGCCGAAGACCTCACCGAGTATCTCGAAGAAAGCGGCGTCGACGTCGCCTACATGCACGACGAAACCGACACGCTCGAACGTCACGAGCTGATCCGAAGCCTTCGGCTCGGCGAGATCGACGTGCTCGTCGGCATCAACCTCCTGCGCGAGGGGCTTGACATTCCCGAGGTCTCGCTGGTGGCGATTCTCGACGCCGATCAGGAGGGCTTTCTCCGCTCGGAGACAACGCTCGTCCAGACGATGGGGCGGGCCGCCCGCAACGTCAACGGCGAGGTGGTGCTGTACGCCGACGAGACGACCGACGCGATGGAGGCCGCCATCGACGAAACCCAACGTCGGCGACGGATTCAACGCGAGTTCAACGCAGAACACGGCCACGAGCCGACAACGATCGACAAGGCCATCGGCGAAACGAACCTGCCGGGCTCGAAAACCGACACCGGCGGCGTCGCCAGCGACGCGCCGACGACCGACGACGAGGCTGCCCGCCAGATCGAGCAGTTGGAAGACCGCATGCAGGAGGCCGCAAACAACCTCGAATTCGAACTTGCGGCCGACATCCGTGATCGGATTCGGGAGCTACGACAGGAGTTTGATCTCGACGGCGGCGACGAGGGCGTTGCACCCGAAACGGAGCCCGAGTTCTGAGCGGCGGCGGATGTTAGGAGTAGGTTCGGATGTGAGCGACGTGATCGGTGTACTCGCCCTGAATATCCGCGAGCAGCGTTTCGTCAGCGGTGTACGCTACCGTGTCGAGCCGTTCGGCGAGGGCGACGTAGGCTGCATCGTAGACAGTGATATCGAGGTCGGTTGCGATGACGGCAACATTGCCGGCGTTGCGAAACGGAACGATGTCAATCCCGTACTCCGAGAGCGACTGCGCGGCAGCGGAAAGCTGCTCTCCGTCGAAATGACCGCTGTATCGGAGTGCATTAATCGCCTCGAACGGCAGTAGTTCCGGCGCGTACAGGTCAATCTCGCTTTCAAGATACGTATCGCGGAGCGCGCGAGCGGCCTCGTGGTGCTGTTCGGGCAGATACCACTTCACGACGACGCTCGTATCGACGACGATCGCACCCATCACTCGGCACCGTATCGTCTATCGCGCCACTCGCGGATAGTTTCAGCCGTGTTCTGGTCATCGAGTGCCGAATCGTCAACCGCGTTGCTCAGTCGCTCGCTCACAGCCACTGCGTGCCCGATGTTACGAGAGTCTAGTTGAGTGAGTTCGTCTTCGAGGTGTGACCGAATCACCGCACTCCAATTGATCTCACCGTGTTCGTCCATCCGTTCTTTCAGTCCGTCCGGCACGCGGAGACTGACAGTCGCCATGTTGTATTATTTGTGATACAAAATTAAAAACATGCCGCAAACGGCGGGTAAGCGATACGAGCGCGACAGTGACACAAATCAGTTCCACCCGAACCGAAGCCGGAGTTCTGAGCGACCAAGCGTCATCACCCACCGGGAACCGCGGAAACGCCTTTGACTGTGCGCCGCGAGGAGGTAGATATGGACTCATCGTCGGCCGACGCCAGCCCGCAGTTCGACGAGATCGACCCGCCGGCGGTCAACAACTGGCTTGATCTGATCGACCATCTGACCGGCGAACTCGCTGAAAACGAGGAAGCACTCGAATGCGAACTCGACGACGTAACCCTCGACATCCCGATGCGGATGAGCACTGACGCCGAAACCGCCCGCTGGAAGTTCGACGGCGACGTAACCGTCAGCCTCGGGGAAGTGCGCGTTCCACTCCGTGAGTGGCGCGAATACTGGGATAACGCCGACTAACTATTCCATCTCAGCGTCGGGTTCGAGATCAAGTTCCTCCTCATCGTCACCCTCGACGCCGACGTTCGGGTGGTCAGCCTCCGTGAGATTCATCAGGAGTTCGTCGATATTGTCGAGCCCGAGGATCGACCGCGTTTCGTCGTCGAACTCACGGCTTTCGAGTGCGGAGGCCGCCGACTCGATGTCACTCCCGCTGAGATGACCGCCGTAGCGGCCGACCAGCGAGGTGAGTTCCTGCGGGATGATGAACGTCGAGGACGCGCCTTGACCGATGCGTTCGAGGCTCTCCATGCCGCGTTCGATGATCGCCCGTTCGCCCATCGACTCGGCGGATTTGGCGCGGAGGACGGTCGAGATGGCGTCACCTTGCGCTTCGAGGATCTGGCTTTGTTTGTCACCCTGTGATCGGATGATGTCGGCCTGTTTGTCACCCTCGGCGGTTTCGACCGCCGAGCGGCGTTCACCCTGCGCTTCGAGGATCATCGCCCGGCGACGACGCTCGGCTGAGCTCTGTTCTTCCATCGCGCTTTTGACGCCAGCGGCGGGGCTGACCTCTCGCACCTCAACGGCTTCAACGCTGATCCCCCACTCGTCGGTCGGCTCGTCGAGATCGCGGCGAATGCGGCTGTTGATCTCATCGCGCCGCGAGAGCGTATCATCAAGTTCGAGATCGCCGATCACAGCCCGGAGCGTCGTCTGGGCGAGATTCGAGATCGCGGTTTCGTAGTCGTCGACCTCCAGAAACGCCTTCTTCGCGTCGACGATCCGATAGTAGACGACGGCGTCGGCGGTGACCGGCGAGTTGTCACGGGTGATCGCCTCCTGTGGAGCCACGTCGATGACACGGGTACGGACATCGAAGGCGTAGGTACGGGAGACAAACGGCGGGACAAGATGCAGCCCCGGGTCAAGCAGACTGCGGTACTCGCCGAAGACCGTCAGCGCGCGCTTCTCGTAGGCGTCGACGATCTCGACGGCACTGACGAGCGTGGCCGCGAGGACAAAGAGCGCAAGCGCGCCGACAGCAACGATCGGATCGAGACTGGCGAAGACGAACAACCCGACGACGGCGGCACCAACGGCGGCCACCGTTCGCCAGACGCCATCGGGGATGTCGTCGCTGAGGGCAACAACTTCTTCGAACGCAGAGCGGGAGGACATAGTGGAAAAAGACGACGCTGACACTTACGCCTATCCCCCGCTGGCGACGGCGGTGGGTCGACACGAAAGGAGCGTTTTTCCACGCACGGAACCGACCACCGGTGTGTTCAGCCTCAACGTCCCCGTACCGGGCGCGGTCAAGCGGCTCGCAAACGACCTCCAGCCGCAGCTACTCGATTTCGAGCGGGTTCGGGACGACCACACGCTCGTCATCAAGCGGTTCTCGGATGGTGAGTTGGCAAACGGCCACCCGGAGCATCAGGTGGCGACACTGCAGGAACGACTCCGCCCGGTGATCAGTGGGCTGCCGGCCGTCGAAGCACAGGTCGCCGGGATCAGCAGCTTCGAGCAGCCAGTTCGCGGCGACGGCCCAGTGGTGTATCTCGCCATCGAAAGTCCCGGACTTCACCGGATTCACCGCACGCTCACCGACGCGTTTGGGACGATAGACGACCTCGAAGGCGACGACTACACGCCGCATGTCACGCTGGCCCGCGGCGGCTCAACTGCGGCAGCGGCGGCCGTCGAGCAGTTGCAAGCAAGAGAGATTGAGCCGGTCACGTGGACAGTTTCAGAACTCGTGATCTGGGATGCAAGACACCGCAGACCGGCGGCGCGGTTCAGCCTGCCAGCGTGACTGTGATGTTACCGTGATTCCAGCCGCATCGCCACCGGTTCTTTCGGATGCATCGTCAGCGACCCGCGGAGATCCAAGGCGTCGCCAAGGTAGTCGAGTCGGTACTCTTGGGCGACGGTCGCAAGGATCAGCTTCGCTTCGAGCATCGAGAACTGCTTGCCGATGCAGTGCCGGGGGCCGCCGCCGAACGGGAAGAACGAAAACCGCGGCCGGTCAGCGACGCGCTCAGAGGTGAAGCGATCGGGATTGAACTGGTCGGGATTGTCATACCACCGCGGCGAGCGGTGGACGACCCACTGCGGCAACATGAGCCCGCTGCCGGCCGGGATGCGGTAGCCGCCGATCTTGACATCGGTTGTCGCCTCACGGAACAGCGTGTACACCGGCGGGTAGAGCCGCATCGCCTCGTTGAGCACCTGCTCGGTGTACTCCAACTGTCGGGCGTCGGCCGCTGTCGGCGTCGATCCGTCGAGCACCGAATCGAGTTCGGCATGGAGGCGACGCTCAACTTCAGGATGCTGGGAGAGCAGATACCACGTGTAGGTCAGCATCAGCGCGGTCGTGTCGTGACCGGCTAACAACATCGTCATCATCTCATCGCGGATCTGTCGGTCGGTCTGCTCGCCGCGATCCTTCGCTCGGAGCAACAGCGACAGCAGATCCATCGGCTCATCGGTGTCGGCGTCAACGGGTGTCTCCGCGCCGGCTTCGTAGCCGCGCCGCCGGCGGTCAGCGACGATATCGTCGATCACCGATTCGAGGTCGGCGATCGCCGCCCGGAACTCGCGGTTTTCGGCGGTCGGGGCCCAGTCGGGGATCAACCGGCGGAACGGATCGGGCTCGAAACGCGCACCCAGCGGTTCGAGATTTTCTTGGATCGTCCGAATCCGGTCGTCGCTGATGTCGGTGCCCAACATCGCGGTGACGATGATCCGCACCGTGAGCCGGGCCATCTCGATTTGGATATCGAGACGGTCGCCGTCGTTCCAGTCGTTGACCGCTGACTCGGTGTGCTCAACCATCATATCGCCGAGTGTCCGGATACGACGGCCATGGAAGGCCGGGTTCGCCAACTGGCGTTGTTGCTGCCACGTCTCGCCCTCGCTCAACAGCAGCCCATCACCCAGTAGCTCATAGATCGCGTCGTCGCCGAGATCCAGCTTCGGGAACCGATCGGGTTCGGTGACGAGGACGCGCTTGATGTCCTGTGGGTTCGTCAGCATATACAGCGGAATCGGGCCGAGATCGAAGGCGACGACATCGCCGTAGGCGTCGGCGCAGGCCGTCATGAACTGGAAGGGGTCATCGGCGAACTGCTGGCCGTTGCCGAACAGCGGAACGCCCTGTGGTCCTGGGGGGCGAATACTCATAGCTATGGTTGGGGACGAACGAGATTAAGCGTTCGGCTGGGGACGCTCAAAAGGGAGTATCCCGAGGCGCTGACGCAACGCAAACCGGCTGCAGCGAGCGGGTTAGAGCAGCGCCCCAAGCAGCACAAACAGCACCACCAGCAGCAACGCATACGCGAAGATCCCGGCCGCGTAGAGCTTCGATACGGGCTCATCCTCGAAGCCGGCACGCGGCGAAAAAAGGAAGAAGAGCATCGCCGGGGTCGACAGCACGATCCGACCGATATCCGCTTGCCCGTTGGCCAACAGTCGCCGGAGGGTTTGCTCGTAGTCCATCAGTGTTGTGACAACATTGCCAGCGACCGACAAAAAGACCGCGAGACGAGATGGTTGGCGTGCGACGAACCCGCTTGTCGCACCGGTCGCACCAGCCTCAGATCGGGTCGTCTGGATCGTGGCTCTCGGCGACCGATTTGGCTTCCGTCGCATACCGTGTTTGCAGTTCGGGATCGACTGGGGCAAGGTCATCCGCGTCGGCGTCGATAGCGGCGGTAATCGGCTCGCTGCGCTGTTGGAGGAGGGTTGCCGACAGCTCTTTGCGAAGCTGTTGGGTGCCGTCGGTCGTCGCATACACGAAGGAGATCAGATTGCGATCGTCATACTCGCGTTCGACCAGCCAGAGCCGAGCCATATCAGGAGATATCGACGGAACAACATGTGGCTATCGATCCGACACGACCCCGTGAGTGCCGCTGTCGCGTTACGTTCAATTGTGTGCCACCGGTAGTGTCGATGATGGATGGTGGAACGCTCCGGGAGCGCGCCGGCGAGTTGCCGACCGAGCCCGGCGTCTATCAGTTTCAGGCCGGCGATCGGGTGTTGTACGTCGGCAAGGCCGTTGACCTGCGCTCCCGGGTGCGTTCCTACACCGACCCACGCAGCGACCGCATCGCACAGATGGTCGCCCGCGCGGAGTCACTTGAGGTCGCCGTCACCGACACCGAAACCCAGGCCCTCCTGTTGGAAGCCAATCTGATTAAACGCCACCAGCCGCGGTACAACGTCCGCCTGAAGGATGACAAATCCTACCCGTTGGTGCAGTTCACCGACCACGAGATCCCACGGATCGAAAGCACCCGCGACCCCAACGACGCCGCGACCGTCTTCGGCCCCTTCACCGACAAGGGGCGGATCGAAACCGTGATCAAGGCGATCCGGTCGGTCTACGGGCTGCGTGGCTGTTCAGAGCACAAATACGAAAACCGGGAGCGGCCTTGCCTTGATTACGAGATGGGGCTGTGTTCGGCCCCCTGTACCGGCGAGATCGACGCCGAGAGCTACCGCGAGGACGTGGCGAGCGCGATCCGCTTTTTTGAAGGCGAAACCGGCGTGGTGGCCGATCCGCTCCGCCGGGAGATGGAGGCCGCCGCCCAAGAGCAGGCCTTCGAGCGCGCTGCAAATCTTCGGGATCAACTCGATACCGTCGAGACGATCCACGACGACAGCGAGCGCGCGGTCGCCAGCGGCGATGCGGGTGGCGACGAGGCGGTCGCGGACGTACTCGGCGTTGCCATCGACGGCGACCACGCAACCGTCGCCCGGCTTCGCAGCGAGCGCGGGCAGCTCGTCGATCGCTCCCGGCACAGCCTTGAGGCCCCCGACGAGGCCGACGGCGGCGACCGCGTGGCGGCGTTGCTGTCGGCGTTTCTCCCGCAGTATTACGCCGAACGCCAGCTCCCGGATGCGATCCTTCTCTCGGAGCGACCAAGCGACGATGACGTGATCGAGTGGCTAGACGCCGAGGGCGTTGCAGTTCGCGTGCCGGGTGCCGGCCGGGAGGCGACGCTCGTCGAGCTGGCACTGAAAAACGCCCGCCAGGGGCCGGTCGAGGGCGACCCACTCGCAGCCCTCGGCGAGGCGCTCGGGATCGACCGCCCGGGCCGGATTGAAGGGTTCGATGTGAGCCACAGCCAGGGCAAGGCGGTCGTCGGCAGCAACGTCTGTTTTGTCGACGGCGATGCAGAAACAGGTGGGTACCGCAGAAAAAAG
>Ga0209965_1000576_pt1 | contig 13095 bp, 17 predicted proteins | sample SalPon2_B_H2O_MG_FD_185707 | JGI IMG/M metagenome (GOLD analysis project Ga0209965, IMG submission 185707) | Salt pond water microbial communities from South San Francisco under conditions of wetland restoration - Salt Pond MetaG R2_B_H2O_MG... | ecosystem: Environmental > Aquatic > Non-marine...
CGGCAGTCATCACACCAATCACCACCCCACACTCGGATTATTAAAGTATCATCACTAAATGCGGCTACGGTATCTGACCATGAATTAGCGTCCCATACCGGATTTGGTTTCATTGTCTCAAGTGTTCCCCCAACATTTGCATCAACCATGTCTGGCAGTTATCATGAACTATACTAAATGTGTGGATATGCTGCGCATCGAACTTATGTGAACTACCCCGCCCTGCTCGGCCTGACGGCCTCGCTGAGGGCAGGGTTGGACTTCCTGCTTCTACGACGTTGTCAGACTGCGTCTGACAGCCCACCAGACGGAGTCTGGTGAACGTACTTTGCAGATACAGGTGTATCCACAGGGAGTGCAGTCTCCACAGGCGTTGACGAATCGCGGGGCGATTCGTTCGCACACCAGAACTCGGAGATTTCTGGGGACGTTTCTGCGGAGTGTCCCACTCCTAGTTGCTCGACGTGGTGTGATTCCGTGGGACAACGCACGCTTCTTGTCGCGTTTGAACGCTATCCCTGTCCGTCAGCCTCGCACGGAGCAAGTCGTTCCGAATGGAACGACGAGCGAATCGAAGCCGACAGATCGGAACGCCCATATTACTCTCTCGTCCGGCGTCCGACGATATAACTGCTTAGATAGGTCTGTGAGTCTGCCGACGCACAGTGTGCAACCAGATGATGACGGCGCTGTATCTCCTCCCCTCCCTACTACGCTCCTTGTCCGCTCGCGCGGACTGTGGTGCTCCTTGAGGGAGGGGGCTTAGCGTCTGTATTCAGCTAAATGTTTAGTCCGTGGATACCAGTGCCAGAACTCACACAAAAGCAGGATTGCTCCCTCTGGGTAGGCAACTATTTGATTGAGCGATAGATTCGACTCTACTCACCAGTCTATCTGATTCCCGACTAGACATCCAACAGAAATTGAGATTATCATCACAGAGCTTGACTACATATCGACGAGAGCTTCCATCCCGAACTAACGCCATCTTAGTGCGCGGTAGACAGGCTTTACAAGTGATACTCCACATCTTCTACAGAGACTGTAGCTTATGGACGATTCAATAGTGTCAGAGACCCATCCTCACGCCTGCGGAGGTCGCTCTGTATATCGGATTAACTTATTTCTTGAGGGAGATGTTATTACATCACTGTGGATGTGGATCTTCGACAGGCAATCAGCGGAAACGTGCTACCTCTGTTATTCCTCATCGTCGGTCTGATTGTTCTTGTAGACCCGATTTTGGGCTTCTCGCAACTGCTTCCTGATGGGGCGTTTAGCCTGATACTTGGAATCGTTCTTCTTGCTGGTGGCGTCTTCCTGTACTCGTCTAAAACAGGCACAAACAGTTGATACACAGATGGACTCTCTAGACTAATTTCCAACAGGAAGGCAGAACGTCGTGAGACCGGGTTGATGACACTCTGAACGTAACAGACAACAAGGCACACTATACTCTGCTAATTGCCGAACGACATATTATATTGGATAATACTATATTTATGTGTGATTTCAAGCTCTTAGAAATCAAGATATTGATGTAATTCTGAGTTGTTCTGCATATCAGTACATTTATGTATGTATCAGATACATAACTATAGTATATGACAGATCTTGAGGAAGCACTGACCGAGTTGTGCGATTGCGAGTACCCAGCCAGCATAGACGACATCGCAAATAGGTGTGAGGATGTGACAATCGAGTTGCAGGACGGCTCTGAAACGACACTTGGTGAGATGCTTGATCTTCTTGATGACCCACCTGACACGTTTGAGTCGAGTGATGACCTATATCATACCCTGATGTCTCTTGCACCACAGGGGAGCGTTGGGAGAGCAAACTACGACGATCGAGGTTCAACTCACAACGCCAGAGAACAACAGTCATTCTAACTTTCTTTTACCAGCTTCGGAGGAGCTACTGTATGACTCGTCGGTTTCTCTGTTCAGGGGCAGTCCGTAATTCAGCAGTACTGAGAGAGTTTGAGACCACGAACACCTCTCTCTAATATTTACTATCCCACATTTCAGGGCGTCATAGCACTACTTCTGGGGTTTAGCGAGGTTCCAAGCGAGGTAATACAGTAAATTTATGAATTTTTACCGTAACATATCGCTATACCTCCCGACGGATACAACAGCTTGACCGTCTCTGACGAAGCGATGGAGCAACTCGCTCTGGTGATGGATACGACTGTGAGAGCCTGGCCGACGCGGTCTCGACCGCGTCAGCCATTGCGCTTAAGACGGATGAAGCAGAGATGGCGCAGATTCTGGCAGATCGGCTGGCAAATTGACATGCTGAACGGCGATGAAATCGATACTGTCAGCCGTGAGCTGCGTTGCTTGGTCGGTACCGAACTAACTTATTGTAAAAGTTCGACGTTGAGGCGATTAAATCCTAAAAGTATTGATAGGAGAGTTATTACAGTATTTATTTCACAATCTCTCAGTCGGATCAGCCGTGAGACCCTGTATGCGGATTAAATACTAACTATGAGGGGACAAAACATCTTCTATGTCTTCACCCGGATGATTCAACTGCCGGCACGGTTTGAGCCCGTGGAATCATCTCATTATCTTGGGAGACCCGCTTGATCACCAACTTCGAGCGGGGAGACGACCCTGACCGCGAGAAGCTCAAGCTATGAGATGGTTTCTATGACAGGCTTCCGCGCGACTGTAATCACGTGTCAAGATGGACGTTGAAACTGCAGCCAACTCGTTCATACAATTGTATGAGTTCCTCCCGACAGAAGATACATCGCTTGATGAACCAGTCGTCGTCACGTTCCCAGCAACAAATCACGACGCAGAATGGACGATTGTGCTTAATGGTGACCCGACCCAGTCGCACGACGTCGAAGGTGTCCTGACCTCTGATTCAACAGTTACCGTGCAACCAATACATGCCCTAGTTTTCCTCGATGAACGTCATGCCGGGATAATCGGAGCTGGTGAATTCTACGACGACCAGTTCGACATGGCAGTCGAATCACCACAGGAAGCATTCCTGACTGATTTCGCAACCGAATTTAATAAAGGAGGTAACTGGAGTACAACGCTATAATGCACGGTCGAGAGGAGTGAGGAGCGATACCGGATTCGAAGATCAGCATTATGAGCGAATCATCCCGTCGATCGTATCCGCAATGAGTTCCAACCCGTCACGCGTCAACTCGCCAGACGGGAGATTATCTCGAATCGACGAGAGTGGAATCGTATAAATCGCCCACGGCATCACGTAACTCGTCTTTTGTAACTCGACGCCGTCAACATACTCGTGCGGGAGCTGCCTCACATCGTGCGAGTAATCGTTCTGTGTACTGAGACACACGACCGTCGCTTCCTGTTCGACGTACGACCGGTCAACATCAGAAACCACGATCACGGGGCGGGGATTCGTGTGCGCGCCGGTCGGGTCTTGAGCAAATACCAGACTGCCTTGCGGGTAGTAATACGGCATGAAGATAGCTTGTGAACGATTGGTCGAGTGTTACGCCTCGTCGTTTTCAGCTGCGATCCATTCCTCCGGCGTGGGTTCCTCGCGCGGTGTATCCCGTTCCTGCAGGCGGTCGCTCGGGATTTCCGTTTTCGCGCTCGCATCGGTCTGCTCGACGTCGTCCGGATCGATCCCAGCTTCAGGGTACCGAGACAGCATCGTGTCGAGTGAGACGAGGCTTTGCGCGAACTGACGGAGGTCCTCGCGGTGGTCGAGGCCGTGGTAGAGCCCGTCGCTTGTTTTCCCGATGAGCCCCTCGTCATGGAGTCGGGAGAGTGTCCCGGACACGGTTCCACGCGGCAGGTCGAGTTCGTCTCGGATTTCCGCGGGAGTGAAGCCGAGATTCGTGTCCTGGTACAGTAGTTTGATGATTTTGGCTTTGTTCGTCTCTGGTCGGATCGTGATTGGGTCGTCAGGGTCGTGTTTGCGAAGGTCGATCGGCATTTGAGTGTACGCGCTTGTACGTATTTGTAGCGCATAACCATACTGGTGATCACAGACAACACCGCGCCACAGTATCCAGAGTTCTGGCTGAGCAGTGGCCTATCGTGTGCGCGCAACTCGGGAGTGGTGTGATTGCGTGAACCACGACTGTTTTTGACGGTTCTCCTACCATGCTAGAGTAAATGCCGCGACCACCGAAATACACGGATGAAGAATTACTGGAGGAGATACGGCGATTATTTGAACGACTTGACCGGTCACCACTGTTGAAACGCGATATGAACGAGTACGGGAAGCACAGAGCGAAAACCTATCAGGACCGGTTGGGGAGTTGGTCGAACGCGGTTAATGCAGCTGGGTTCGCGAGAGCAGGGGATGGAATACCAAGAGCGACCAGATGCGTGTCTATTGTGTGAGCGTTCGGAGACTGTGCTGGACTTCCATCACTGGCGGTACGGTGAGAATAAAGTCGGGTGTTATCTGTGCCGGGATTGCCATGATGACGTTCACCGGGGGGAAGCGAAAACTGAGAATCCCGGGTGGTTAGTTCCGTGTGTCGAGAATCTCGTCTCACATCACTTGGAATATCATGATAATGTTGACCCGGAGGTGGACGTGATTTTAGACCGGTATAATCTCCCGAATGTTGGGGATGTCGTATCGATGGCTATCGAACGCGAGAGTCCGTGAACGAAGGGTTGGCGTGTCGGTGATCCGATTGCGTTGCGTGCAAGGGTGTGGTCAAGTTACGACCGACACAAACATGTTAGCCTGACGGCATCTCGCTCAACGGTATTGAACGGAGCCAGGTCAATTTGGAGTGATCCTTAGTTCCAGATAACCCCTTACTGAAGCACTAGCTGATCACCGTGTTCTACAGCGAAGGTCCTCTCAAGTAGATCTGCGATTTCATGGAGGCTATCAACAGCGTACGGCTACATTTTCATCGAAATCCGATCAGATGACTCTATTAACTTGTTCTCCTTCCCCAATTGAAGCGCGACATCGGATGTTGGTGATGGAAGCGTCGCTGACAACCACACAATGACATTATCGGTGCCAGTCAACCATGCTATTGTGAGGTCGTGCCATTCGGAGTCACATTCTTCGGGTGCTGGGCGTGCATCGCCAAAGGCGACTGATTCAACCTCCTCTGCAAACTCTCGAAGATGGTCTAGATCTCTAGGTTGAGATTGGAATTAAAGGCTTTCACCACCGCTGCGCGTCGCTTTGAGGGCACCGAACGTAATCTCGCCGGTCAGTGATTTCACAATTCGAATGCTCCCACGAACCTTGACATCACGTTCCGCGATAGTAATCCACTCCCCGGACTGATCGAAAGATGCCCAGTACTCCCCAGGAATCGGCACTTCGAGTTCAACTGGTGGGGACGTTTCCTTCCACAGTGACTGAATCACATCGGAGTACCCGACCAACTCTCACCGGTCTGGCAGGGCGTTCGGCCACAGTGTGAGTATTCCTGAGAGTTCCACGTCGTGAGTCGTGAAGTCGTCTTCTTCAAGCCATGCTATATGAGTGCTCGAAGTAGTGTTCTGTGACACCCTCAATGTCCTTTCCTTTGTTCATGTACTGCGCTTCGACTGCGATACCTTCCCCGTATGGTGATCGGGGTTCAGGGAATGTGAGAAGAACATCAGCGAACCTCCCGTTCAGGGGCCTTCCAATTCCAGGTCAGCATCTGGGAACTCCTCTTCCAATCGGGAGTGCGAAATCGCCTTCATTTTGTGATGAATGTCGGACTCACCAGGTCACTCTCAATCATAACGATGATTACCGAGATGGTCGCTGGTATGGGGAGGAAGTACTTCAATCAGCACCCCGAATCCATTTTATGAACGGACTGAATGTGCCCAAAGATGACGTTACCCGAGAGCGTGTACAAGATGCGCTTCGAAGCACAGATGATCACAACGAGACAGAGTTCTTGAACGCTCTATTGAAAATCATTTAATACGAGCGTGATGAGACGTTCAACAGCTCTGAACTGATTTGAATGGTCACCCCACTGGGGTAGCCGTTTTTCGAATGTCGTTTTAAATGTTCGGCGATTAACCCAAATATCTCCGTCATTTTTGAGCGGTTTGAGAATCTCCGCTCGTTACTCTGTGAGGACAGGCGTGGGAACTAGACACGATACTATATCGGTATACCAATGAGATCACTGCTGAGATTAACTGATGGCGACGAATCCTAAAAGGAGTCAAATCAACGTATATCGAGTACCCTGAACTGCCGACAGAAATCGGAATCCATGCAAACAGGAAAAACCAGTACGAGGACTGGCACGATCAAAATAATCAGTAACTAAATAAACGCGAAGATACCCAGATAATATTTGAGACACTACTCATTGCTGGAAGTTCCCTGTCTCTAAATCTTCGAGATCACGTTCATATCGCTGGATTATCTTGTCAACTTCATCCTCCGATACTCCCTCCATGTCGTGGTATTTGTGGGGAATAATATATTGTTTGTATCCCTGCAAAAAAGAGTTTGAATAGAGTCGCTCCTTATCTTCTTTAAGCCTTTTCACCTCCTTGAGCCACCTGAGAGCCTCCTCAAGCCGTTCTTTGTCTGATACCATTATACAACTTTATAGCCGAATGAGACAAAAATAAGCTCCGAATCCCACCCAGTACGCGAGGAGTCAGTATTGGGTTTCGAACAGCACTACCGCGATAATCAAAGTGAGTTACTGAGTGAGAGAGTTGCAACAGACGTTTTTATTCGACCAGTCCAACTCAACAATTGATGTCCTCAGCATGCGGATATCTGTTCACCGACAGAACTCTCCTTTCAGCACTCTCAACGGCAGGCGTGAGTGCGGTCTTCTATGGTGGGTTAGTGTACCTCTGGAATGTATACTGAGCCTGTAAGTTGTGAAGGGGAGTCTGAACTGAATATAGTGTAGAGGACTACTCATATTCAGACAGGAACGGTTCAATACAGAGCATGCGCGTGTCGTTCTACGTGAAACAGAGCACTAAGTTATTTATCGCCCACTCTCGTCGCCGAGTATATGGAAAAGGTGGGACTCAGAGCGATACTCATACCGCTCGGACTGTTCGTTCTCTCAGCTGGAGCGTACTGGGCAGTCCTAATGGGTGTCGCCCCGCTCGGTCTTTACGCGCCCCTCATCTTCACAGTTATTGCGGGGGTGACTGCTCTCGGTGCTGTGAAGATTGGAGCATGGGCACCAGCCCTCACTGCGGGGATTGGAGCTCTCGGATTTGCTCTTGCTGGCGTAAGTCTGGGTGGAATTCTCAGCTTGGGTGGCTCAGCGGTCTTCATCGGAGCAGTACTCGCAACGATCGGTGTATTGGGCTATACAGTCAGTATGGTCTATCATATTGGGACACGAGTCTACAGCGTTACCCCAGCCTAGTCCACGCCACGGACTCGAATACTACCAACCTCATAAACGCGCATGCTCGTTCTGACGGGTAATTCATTAAGCTGTGTGTGAACTCAACTCCTTGCGAATCGCTCTATGCAATTCTCCCTAGTTCCTCAGTAGCGACCTAACCTCACTAAAATCTGCGTCAGTCAGTACCTGCTCCTTGCCCTCATGGACGCGGTACTTCCCTTCCCCATCTGTGTCGATAGTGTATGTCCTATCGAGAAGAAGAAATACACCACCCTCGAAGTAGTCCCCTCGGAGTGTATCCATATCCATCGGGTCTGCAAGCGTCTGGAACTCCTCATCATCAACTTCGGATGTCATATGTATCTCGCTCATCGCTATTGTCAATAATCTCTGTGAGGAGTCGGAGATCTCCGTATTCAGTTTTTTCCATACCTGTCTCAACAAACATACCCAGAGGGCAATATCTATCCTCACACCGATAGATGCTGGATATACTGACAGTGCCTGTGGAATTTCTGTTCGAGTTTAAGATTGATGAAACAGGGGAATGACAGTACGGACACAGTGGTCTGAGCTGGTCGTAGTAGTGTCCTCAGTATGTGTGCGTGTCAAGAGGATTTGTTATGTTGCTTGTCGTAATTCAACAGATGTACATCGGACGAGCATCCGCCTCAGCAGACTATCGAGGCTTGCGTTCTCACTTTCTGCAATTTAATTTAGTATGTCGGCTGTGTCAGGCTTAATTTGCGTATCTGAATGAGTCATATATAACACAGATCATACATATCATAAATGTCCTGTCCCATATAGTCAAACTCCGATTGTCGCGTCTCTCGAGCACTTTATTATGGGATATCTGTTCACCCATGGAACCCTCCCATCAGTACTCTCAACGGCAGGTGTTGGTGTAACTCTGAAATCTATATTGAGTCTCCAGAATGTGAGTTTATTTCAATCTTAGATAGGAGAAGCCAAACATGGAACTACTGGGGCGGAGTAGCTCAGCAAATAAATCGAATAGCAAGCGTTCCATAGATCATACAATCTGTGGTCGGAAATAAGTCACAAACAGAGCTATACGACAGAACGACGACGTACACAGGATATTGAAAGCGTATAGTCCCCTGTATCATTTTAGGATGTAACTCTACAATCAACGTATGAACGTTGAAGAAGCAGGTCTTGAGGTTATATCTGCTCTTGAAGATTTAGACAAATCTCCAATTGATGTTACGAAGGTATCAGACGATGACCCGCTGTTGGAGATTTATTATATGCTGAGCAGGCGCAATACCACGGTCTTCAAGCTGTGGATACGCGCCGTCACGCCCTCCAAAATCCTACTGTCGTCGCTCGATTCAAATTTCAAAATCCACATATTTAAATGACAGGCAATCACACGATAATAGAGGAATCGGTTGGGAACAGAGCGATTCCCGCCAGTCCTACGATGGCGGCCTGTCCGCCCCAAGCAATAAGACAATCATCGGAACCAGTCTGGTGAACGGTCGGTTCCTATACTGAACCGATGCTGTGCCCGACTGCTTGAAAACACCACAGAAAGTAACTCCGAGTTTGCTAACGCCTGCTGGCGTCCCTGCGGCAAAAACAACGCTTGGACGCCGTACATGGTCGAGAATAGGAGTACCGGCGGCTTGGCACCGCCAGCAGTCCCACCCGCACCCGTCTCAGACCGCGAACAACCCTTCAGATTCGCACTGGCTGGTTGTTCGGTGGGAGTGTTGAACCTGAAACTCCCAACGCTCGGGATTCCTCCGCGTTCACGCGGAGGAGGATGTCAATCGGTGATTCTGTATCAGTGCAATCTTACTCAGCACATCTGATTTGTATAGACGCATGTGAAAAATTGAGCATTCGAGCCTCCACATCAAGTAAAAAACAACATATAACGACAATTAGAAGTAGTAATGATATTGATATTATATTGATATATCGATGCCTGAGGTAACTGTTGGGACGGTACTCGTTTTTCTGATTATCATTGTTGCGCTCGTCTTATTTGTCACTGAGCCCGTCCCGATTGATGTCACAGCACTTGGCATTATGGTAACGCTCATGATGTTGGGACCATGGACGGGTATCTCCCCACGTGATGGTGTTTCTGGATTCGCGAATCCGGCGACAATGACAATTCTCGCAATGATGATTCTAAGCGAGGGTGTCCGGCGCACAGGCGTGATTCAGCGACTAGAAGAGATAGTTACATCCTACACCGGCGAGAGTAGCCACAAACAACTCGGCGCAACAATCGGTATTGTTGGTCCGCTTTCGGGGATCATTAATAACACAGCAGCCGTTGCAATCTTACTCCCGATGGTGAGTGATCTCGCCCATGAGAACGGGACTTCTCCATCGAAGTTGTTACTCCCGCTTTCGTATGCCTCAATGGCTGGCGGAATGTTGACACTCATTGGAACATCAACGAACCTGCTCGCCAGCACTATTGCGAGTCGACTGGCGACAGACTACCCATCTCTGCACGCGTTCTCGATGTTTGAATTTACGCAACTTGGGTTGCTTGTGTTTCTCGTCGGGGCGGCATACCTGCTGACTATCGGATATTGGCTTACACCATCGCACGTAACACCACGAAGTGAATTCGAAACAACTCACAGAGAGGAGTTCTTGACTGAGATCACCATCGGTGATACATCCCCGCTTGTTGGAATGACAATTCAAGAGGCACTTCAGCAGATTGAGTTTGAGGGAAATGTTACCCAACTTATTCGTCGAGACGATTATTATCGTGAACCTCGATTGTCAATGATAATACAAAGTGACGATGCTTTTACAATCCGCCTCACCGAGGATGCGCTGCGCACGCTATATGATGTCGAAGGAATTGAGTTTGTTCCGGAAGTAACACCTCAGGGTGATCTTGACGCACTTGCCCCCGGACAAACGCTCGTTGAGATTGTTATCACTGCTGGCTCTGATCTGGTCAGCGAAACAATTGAGACATCAGGATTTCAGGATCAATACCAGGCGGGTGTCCTCGCAATTCGCCGTGGTGGGAAAACCACTCATGAACGCCTTACAGAACACCGGATCCAACCTGGAGATATGCTTCTTGTCGAGTCTGATTCGAATACTATTGACCGCCTTGCAGACGATCCAAATGTGGTCGTGGCTGGTGAAATTGACCTCCAACAGTTTCGCTCATCGAAGCTCCCGCTTGCGGTTGGCGTTGTACTCTCGGTCGTTGCACTGGCAGCAATTGGCATTCTCCCGATCATGGTTGCTGCGCTCGGCGGTGTTATTATAATGTTTGTTACTGACATTATCAAGCCAGCAGAAGCATACGATGCCGTGCAATGGGATGTCATCTTTCTTTTATCAGGCGTCATTCCGCTCGGTAGAGCGCTATCTGAGACAGGTGGTGCAGATCTGCTTGGAACACTTATCGTCTCAACAGCTGATTTTTTACCCATAATCGCGGTTCTTGGGCTGTTCTATTTACTAACTGCTGCGATGACAAATCTCATTAGTAATCAAGCTAGCGTCGTATTATTCATTCCTATCGCCGCCGACACCGCCGCCCGATTAAACGCAAACGCATTCGCGTTCATTCTTGCAGTCACATTCGCTGCGAGCACAGCTTTCATGTCACCGGTCGGATATCAGACCAACCTCTTTGTCTATGGTCCTGGCGGCTATGAGTTCAGTGACTACGCTCGCGTTGGTGGACCGCTGCAAGTAATCTTAGCTATCGTGACGACCCTTGGAATCGCGATGTTTTGGGGGCTATGAACTACTCTCCTCGCATCCTCAGGACTTCCTATCATTCGGTGGGGACAGACCCAGAACTTGCTTCCTTCAAGACATGGTCTGTCAGGGTCGCGCATATTGCATATGGATTTAATTACCGACAGAATATAGATAAATCGTATACACTCGGAGAGAATACTTCCGTTGCTAATCGGTAAAAAAAGAGCGTATCACATCTCAATTACCACAGTGTCAACTCGTGATCAATCGTGACGAGTGACTTCAAATCTTAGAATTAAACATAAACCAATGTCAAAAACAAAACGTATCATCATCGCCGGCGGCGGGCGTATCGGACTACGAACTGCACAGGAACTCGCCGACCGTGGATATGAAATTGTATTGATCGAAAAAGAGGAGGCTCGCTCAGAAGAGGTAGCAGATGAATATGTTGCGATGGTCTTACAGGGGGATGCAACAGCGCCGTCAATTCTCGAACAGGCAGATCTTGAGCGGGCTGATGCCATTGCTGCGTTGACCGACGAACCTGGAAGCAATCTTGCAATCTGTATGACAGCAAAGCAGATCGCCCCGAATATTCGGACACTCGCTCGAACCGGGACAGGGACTGAGGATGAGTACGACGAGATTGCTGACGCAACGATTCTCCCGCAAAAGCTCAGTGCGGGCACTGCCGCTGATATCCTCTCAGGTGATGAGGTGCGAACAATTATTGGGACCCATCATGACCTCGAAATATTAGAAATTAAAGTGGCTGAAGATGCCCCAGTTGCCAGTAGTGCGCTCGAAGAAATTAGCCTTCCAAAAGGGAGTCTCATTATCTCGGGTCAAAATCGAACACGAATCGCACGCGCCGATACAACATTAGAACCTGGTGAGTACTATATTGTCGGCGTTGAACCGGATGTACTCGATGAGGTACTGAAGTTGTTCCGTGGCTGAGTGAGAACGCTGTTATATCCCTAATGAGGTCACCTGCAGGGACATTATCTATCTGATATCCGAATCATCCCACTCAGGAAGATCCATCAGCGGACTCAGTTGGCATTGGAACTGTCAAGACCGGCGCATCTGAAACCCGGATGACATTCTCGGTGACACTACCAAGGAAATACCGGTCCAAACCTGTGCGACCATGTGTCCCCATGACAATAGAGTCAATGTCATTTTCATCGACATAGTCAAGAATGACCTGATGGGGTGTTCCTTGCGCCACTAAACCCTCGATTGTGCGCACACTGGCTGCCTCTGCTTGTTGGATTACCTCATCGATTGCATTCTTTCCAGTCTCTTCGAGAGCATCAAGGGTTCCGGGAACCGAGGAGTCAGTTGGGCCACTTGCCTCAATGACATATATTGTGTGAAGCGCGGCGTCATAGACCGTCGCAAGGTCAATCGCGTGCTCAACGGCGCCTCGCGTTCCCTCAGTTCCGTCCGTTGGAATCAGTATCTTGTCGTACATATCAACCTCTTATTCACGGAGGGAGAAAATTATGCTGTCGGGTGGTGATATCATGACCAGAGTAGCGCTCGTGACATCCCCCCCATTATAAAGAAGCCCTCAATCAGTAGCAGTATTTAAGATATCTCCATCCATGGCATGTCCACATGGGTCAAGACCAAGCAAGTGAAGTAGCTGATCAACTCTCAGTCCCGGAGGCAATGATTAAGAAAGCATGTGATGATCCAGCGTTACCTGAACTCGGTATTATTGAACAAGTCTGGAATACCGACTCAATTCCATCGTCGGAGACAGCAGAAGCCGCCGCAAAGGCTGTGGATTCACTTCCGCTTGAAACTGTTCCTGCCGGTGGTGAAATTGCGCTTGGTGTTGGGAGCCGGGGAATCGCGAATCTTGCATCATTGGTTAGCGGTGTTGTGACACATCTACAGGACAGAGGGTATGAGCCATTCATTTTTCCAGCGATGGGGAGCCACGGCGGTGCAACCGATGATGGTCAACGGAAAAAACTCGCCGAACTCGACATTACTGAGGCGACCATTGGCTGTGA
>Ga0209965_1000579_pt1 | contig 13048 bp, 18 predicted proteins | sample SalPon2_B_H2O_MG_FD_185707 | JGI IMG/M metagenome (GOLD analysis project Ga0209965, IMG submission 185707) | Salt pond water microbial communities from South San Francisco under conditions of wetland restoration - Salt Pond MetaG R2_B_H2O_MG... | ecosystem: Environmental > Aquatic > Non-marine...
GAGAGTCCGATGTGATCGGAGCGCGCCCATCGGGCGGAACGGTACGGACGTACATAAATCCGTGTCAGACGGGTGTATGACCCGTTTACGTGTGCTCCGGGATCCGAACGGTCGGTCCCCGGCGCCCGCGTAACCGCCCCCCGTACTCCCTCGGGGCCGCGACCCCGCCCTCGGAGCGTCCGCTTCGGCGACGCGTCCCACGTCGGACGGCCAGCCAGTGCCCCCGACCGACGAATTGTTTATAAGCAGTAACCGATATAGATTATATTCTAAACGATGTAAATCTATTCCGATTCTGGAAAGAACCTTGTAATGCCCCCTCTTAACGCGTTCCGTGTCCGTTTCAAACCGGTTCGGGATAGGCAATCGGTTCGGCTCCGGCATCGGCGAGGTGACCGGCGCGATAGGGGATTCGATTACGGTGTTGCCGCTGGTCGTCGCGATCGGTCTCCTGACGCCGGCGTCGCTCCCGCACCTCCTCGCCGGGTTCGCCGTCTTCCAGATCGTCTGGGGGGTCACCTACGGCGTGCCGCTCTCCGTCGAGCCGATGAAGGCCCTCGCCGGCCTCGCCATCGCCGGGTCGATTTCCCACGGCGAACTCGTGGCGGCGGGGCTCCTCGCCGGATCGCTGTTGCTCGTCGCGGGCTGGCGCGGGTGGCTATCGAGGATCGGCCACCTCGTCGGCGAACCGGTCGTTCGTGGCGTGCAGTTCGCCGTCGCCTGCCTGCTCGTCGTCGCTGCGCTCGATCCCGTCGCCGCGTCCCCCGCGATGGCCGCCGCGGGGGCCGTCCTCGCGCTCGCCGTCGCCGTCGTCTCCCGGCGAGCCGTCGCGCTCGTGCTCCTCGCCGCCGGCGGGCTCTGGGCGGTCGCCTCGGTCGGCGTTCCGGCACCGACGCTCCCCGAAATCGCCCTCTTCCCGGCCGGCGGGCCGACTGCCTCGGCCGGCGCGGCGGAGGGCGTTCTCGCCCAGCTCGCGATGACGGTCGGCAACGCCGCCATCGCCACGTCGTTGCTCCTCTCGGATCTCTACGACGCCGACATCTCGCCGGATCGACTCGCCGAAAGCATGGGCGTGATGAACCTCGCCGCGGTGCCGCTGGGTGCGCTCCCGATGTGTCACGGCTCCGGCGGCCTCGCCGGAAAACACGCCTTCGGCGCTCGGACTGGGACGGCGAACCTCCTCGCCGGGGGCTTCTATTTCGCGCTCGCGCTCGCCGCCGGCCTGCTGGTCGCCTTCCCGATGGCGCTCTTGGGCGTGCTGTTGGTGATCGTCGCCGCCTCGCTGGCGAGGGTGGCGCTGGGATCGACGGACCGGCCGCTGTTCGTCGTCGCGGTCGGCGCGCTGGCGGTGCTCACGAACGTCGGGGTCGCGTTCGTCGCCGGGATCGCCTGGTGGCAGCTCCGGGAGCGGGGGCCGACGTGGATCTGAGGGGGAGGCTTTTGTCCGAGCGACGACTCGGAGGAACCATGCCATGGGCCGATCTGTTCGAGCGGGCCGAGGCGTACGACGTCGGAACCGACGCGATACGGGCTGCTCTCCGGGAGCGTCGAGAGCGTGAGTGAGCGCCACGAGCCCGACCCGACCCGCGTCGTCGCCGACGCGGACGTGCTCGCGGCCGACCTCCTCGTCGGCGGCCCGGCCAGGGACGCGATGGACGTGCTCAGATCGCACTCCTGGCTCGAGTTGGTCGCGACCGACCCGTTGCTCGAGGCGACGCGGGCCGTCGTCGAGTCCCTCGCCGACCGGGCGCTGGCCGACGAGTGGCGCGCCGCGATCGACGACCTCGCCGTCGTCGTCGAACAGCCTCCCGACGACCGCCCGGCGCTCGCGGCTGCCTACCGGGGGGACGCCTCCCAGATCGTCACGTTCGACGAGCGCCTCCGGAGCGCCGAGGCCGGCGCTGCGCTGCGTGGGCTGTTCGAGGTCAGCGTCCGATCGCCCGAGGCGTTTCTCGCGGTCGTCGATCCGGCGGCGCTGTACGAACTCGCCTTCGAGGGGACGTATCCGGGGCCGGACCGGGAGCCGCGCTGACGCGGCCCCGGTTGCCGTCCGCCGGCGGGATCGGCGGGGGGCCTACCGTTCGGCGAACCACTCGGCGAACTTCCCCAGCGCCCGCCCGCGGTGTGAGACGGCGTTTTTCTCCTCGGAACCCATCTCGGCGAACGTCGTCCCGTCGTGTTCGAAGATCGGGTCGTACCCGAACCCGCCGTCGCCGCGGGGTTCGACGATCCGCCCCGGGACCGCGCCGGCGAAGAGTTTCACGGGCACCCCGGCCCCGACGACGGTGTCGTCAGTCGCCGCCGTCGCCCGGTCGTCGGCGTCGAGGTCCCGGCCGCGGCGGTCCTCGACGTCGACCGGTTCGGGGGAGGCCTCGAACGACTCGCCGTCGCAGTAGGCGATCACACACCGGAACTTCGCCCGTCGGGCGTCCTCCCGTCGGGCGAGTCGGCCGACGCGCTCGACGCCGAGTGTGTTCTCGACGTACGCGGAGTAGGGGCCGGGAAAGCCGTCGAACCCCTCGAGGTACAGCCCCGCGTCGTCGACGATCACGGGTCCGCCGACGTGCTCGTAGGCCTCGCGCGCCCCCTGGGCGGCGACCGCCTCGAGGGAGTCGGCCTGGATCTCCGTGTAGTCGTACTCGACGGCGGCGACGTCGCTGCCGAGGTACGCCTCCGCCTCCCGGACTTTCCCCTCGTTCGTCGTCACGTATCTGAGCATATCGCCGCTTCGTGGCGGTCGGGAAAAGCACCACCGGTACGGAACGGGAGTTGGAAAAGTGAACTACCCCTGCCTACTCGCTCGCGCTGACGCGCTCGCTCCTTGAGGCAGGGGCTTCCGTCGAAGACTCCTCCATATCCGAGAGGCTTATTCGACGTGGGGCGTCCACAGCCCGCTCTACACCCTCCTCGGACTTGAACAAGTCCGAATTGGGCTTACCTGTGGCCTTTCGAGCCATGTTGGCCGCACCGTTCACGTCAGCATTATAGCGCGTTCCGTCCGATGTCTTGAACAGTCCGCGCTCGACACGTTCACCAACGTACTCCTCGTGGTGTTCGACGGCTTCCTCGTCGTAGAATGAGCATTTCGACGTGTGGGATTCAGGCACTAACTCGAATGCGATACCTCGGGCGTCGAGTTTATGCCTCAACTTCTGTTTCAATTTGTCGAACGGAATCTGGACGAAATTCTGATTCGTCCTATCCCCGAGGCTCACGTTCTGCTTCCAGCCTTTCCCATCACCGACGTACACCGTCTCGATGCGGTTCTCGATACAGTAGTCGGTGATGATACGAACCGTCTTGTTGAGGTAGTCGTTAACGACGTATCGACGCTTCTGGTGCAATCGTTCGATACGACGAGTCGTACCCTCGATACCCTGCTTGTCCTTGATGGACTGGTAGTGGGCGAGCCGTTTGTTGAACCACCGGTTTTGAGATTTGAGGTGCCGACCGTCCACGATGAACGAGTGGCCTCGATGGTCAACGCACGTCGCCAAATTGTCCACGCCAAGGTCGATGCCGAGCCACGACCCACCAATCGTCTCGACTTCCTCTACGTCCTGCTCGTACAGCACACGGTACTCAAAGTATTGCGCGTCGGCCTTCGGAAGAATCTGGACACGCTTGATATTCGCGTCTCGCACCTCGTCGTAGGTGAACGGGATTTGAATCTCTGTCAGGTCACAGTCGAACTCGTCGCGGTACGCTCGTGGAATACCGAGCCGAATGTGGTCGTCTTTGACCTGAAACGACTGTGACGGATATTCCAGCGTGAAGAATCCGTCTTTCGGCAGGTACGATGGTGGGCTTACGCCGGCGTCGTATTTGTTCTCGCGCTTTTTCTCCGCGAGATTGAAGAACGACTTGAAGCCCCTATCGACCTGTTTCATTGTCTGTTGAGCGACCTGACTCGGAAGTACCTCGTAATTCCAATTGGTCTTCAACTGGTCGTAGGCGTCGTAGTAGTTGAGGTACTCACCGTTGTCGAAGTAGTGCTGTCGGACTTCGTAGAGCGTTTTGTTGTAGAGGTTTTTCGATAGATGGCTCAGGCTCCGCAGTACCTCGTACTCGTCGGCGGATAGCCCACGGAGGTTTTGCTGGAGCGTCTGAACCATTCTATTATGCTATTTGTTAGAATTAATGTTAACTGTTCGGATTCGGATCGTTTGCTGGTAGATGACGGCGGGCGTATCCCCTCCCTACTGCGTCCTCAGAACACTTCGTGTTCTGATGTGCAAACGAGAACTTCGTTCTCGTTAACGCTACTCGGCCTTCGGCCTACGTTGTCGTCCGAAAATCTTCGATTTTCGGGATCACGAGAGAGCTTCGCTCTCTCGAACGACTCCTTGAGGAAGGGGTCTTGCCCGCCTGCATTTTAGATAAAACAGTCGCGAACCGACCCTCGGAGTCCGACGCCGCCCGTCAGTTCCCGACGTTCATCGCGCGCTCGACGACGTCCTCGCTGTAGAGTTCGGCGAGGCCGTCGTGTTGGTCGGGGCGGTTCTCGTAGACGTCTTGGAACAGCGTGATCGGAGTCTGAAGCGCCTGGTAGGTCGCCTCGTCCCACATCCGGTCGCTGCTGACGTCGACCTGCACGCCATCGATCTCGACGGTCGCGGCCTGGGTCATCGCGATCGCGCCCTTGCCGGCCTCCTTGGCGGCCTCGAACTCCTCCATGGAGTCGACGATGTCGTCCATGCTCGGAACGTAATCGAGGAGGTCGAGCAGTTCCTCCGTGAGTTCGTCCGCGTCGAGTTCGAGGTCGTCGGTGCCGACCGAGAGGACGTAGCCGTCGTCGGTCTCCTCGAGGGAGACGCGGTTGCCGTCGTACACCTCGACGCCGTCGACGCTCTCGAGTTCGACCTCGCGGCCGTCGGCGTCGAGGAGCCAGTAGCCCTCCGCGGGCGGGAGCGCGGACTTGTTGGCCTCGACGACCTGGCCGGGCGTGAGCGACCAGATGCCGAGCATCCCCTTGGCCTGGTTGTCGGTCATGCGCTCGCGGTAGCCCTCGACGTCGCGGATGTCGTCGTAGGGGCCGTCGACGGAGATGAGCCCCGCCGCGCTCGCCGCGCGGGAGGTGTTGTGGCGGAGTTCGGGCCACGCCGGCAGCGCGCCCGTCGGCGTGATGGCGCGGGCGTCCTTCGTGTAGTCGACCTCGCCGATCACGAGCATGAACAGGCGCTCGAGGTTGTTGGTCGGCTTGCCCATCTCGTCGCGGAGCTTCTCCATGCCGAGTTCGGACTGGCCGCTCTCGATGATGACGGACATCTTGATCGAGCCCTCGTCGAAGCCGTACTCGTTCTCGATGATGGTCAGGAACTCGTCGGCCTTCTTCCAGTCGTCGATGTCGCCGACCTCGGGGATGACGAACCCGTCGATGTGCTCGATGGCTCCGTTCTCGGGGTCGGCGATATCGAGCATGCGCTGGAAGCCCTGATACCGCGTCGAGGGGCTGTCGCGGTGCCAGACGACGCGGGGGTGGATCTCGCCGGGGTAGTCGGGGCCGTGCTCGGAGACGACGTCGATGATGTTCTGTGCACCCTCGTCGCGCATGTTCGGCGCGGTGGCGTCCTCGTTGTCCGGGACCCAGACGTCGGGGGCCTCCATCCCGCGGAGGCCCGCAGCGCCTTCCAGCATCTTCGCCGAGTCGTCCTCACCTTCGACCGCCGTCGGGGTGGTAAAGAAGGTCCGGACGAACTTCCGCTCGTGGGTTCGCTTGTCGAGTTCCGTCATATCGGTCGGTTGAATCGACACGAGCGGGCGTATTAAACCTGGCCGAATCGCCTCGCGAGCCGCCGCGCTAGGGATCGATTCGGGCGCTCCGGAAAAAGACGATCCCCAGCGACCACACAGTGCGTCTCGCCGGGTCGCGGGGGCGCGCTCCCTCCCCCTGAGGCCCCCCACTCACCCCACCGCCGCGTCCCCGAGTGGTGGTGCCTCGCTCAGTCGTCGTCGCCGGAGGTCACCGGGTCGCTCTCCTCCTCGGTGAAGCCCGCGGACTGCTCCATCCGGGCCTTCGCCTCGGGGTCGAACTGCGCCTCGATGTCCTGGAAGCGCGAGACGAACGAGAGCTCGTGGTGGCTCTCGGTCTCGTGGCCCAGGTAGCGGTCCTCGAGGTCCCACTGGGCCGCCTCGTCGTTCTCCGAGATGTTCTTCATGTCCTCGTAGACCGCGTGTGCGCCGGAGTGCAGCGCGTAGAGCGTGATGAAGATGTACTGGTAGCCGAGGTCGCCGAGTTCCTGGAACGTGAGCGGGTCCTCCTCTTCGGACCACGCGAAGGAACTCGAGTAGTTGAACGCGAGATCCAGGTCGGGGTGGGTCTCGTGGATCGTCTCGGCGTAGTTGACGGCGTCCTCGCGGCTCGGGTCGGGCATCTCGGGCCAGACCAGATCGACGCCGGCGTCGGCGTAGATGCGGCCGCGCTCGAGGTGTTCCTCCCAGTCGCCGTTGGCGGAGCCGTAGGCGTCCGTTCGGGCGATGATGATGGTGTCCTCGGACTGCTTGGCGTCGACGGCGGCGGAGAAGCGCGCCTCGGCCTCGTCCCGCGGGACGATCTGCTTGCCGGCGATGTGCCCGCAGCGCTTCGGGGTCGTCTGGTCCTCGATGTGGACGGCGGCGACGCCGGCCTTCTCGTACTCGCGGACGGCGCGGCGGACGTTGTGGACGCCGCCGTAGCCGGTGTCGCAGTCGGCGACGACCGGCAGATTCGTCGCTTCGACGATGCGCTTTGCGTTCTCGACCATCTCGGTCATCGTGACCATCTCGAGGTCCGGGAAGCCGAACTGGCCGAGCACCGTCGAGTAGCCCGACATGTACGCGGCGTCGAGGCCGGCCATCTCGGCCAGTCGGGCGTCGAGGGCGTGGTACAGGCCGGGCGCGAACGTGAAGTCCTGCTCGTCGAACTTCTCGCGGAGTTCGCGGGCGGCGGGGTTGTCAACGTCTCGTGTGATCGACTCGGTGTTTTGGACTCGGCTCGCGACCTCGTCCGTTCCGTCGTTGTCGTGTGCCATGGTATATCGTGTTCCTATGAGCGGGAGTCACCGGGGGCAGACGCCGGCGCTCCGATCGCGCCGCCGCGTCGGCACCCGGTTCGTCGCTCGCTCATCGTGTGCATCTGATCGGAGCAGCGACGGGTACAAAACTGTTATGAATTATAATGTTAATATTGGATAAACTGTTTGTATTCTCAAAAGAATATAATGGATTGCGATTGTCTAACGCGGTTGTTTGAGTACATATGGCATGACAGGTCGAACCCCCGAGGAGTGCCGCGCCGAGCGCAGTCTCACGTCGGGCGTCGATACCTCTCGCCTCATACTGACGGACAAAAGAACGTACACACGACTCACGAGTGATCCGCCGAACGGCGGATCACTCGTGAGTCGATTTCATTTGATTTCGTCCATCAGTATCAGTTGTCCCGGAGGGCGTCCTCGCGCTCGGTCGCCTCCAGGGTCTCCTCCTCGACGTCGGTGGCGACGACGGCAGGCTTGTACGCCCCGCCGTCGAAGAGGTCGTGCTCGCCGACGCTCGATTCGACGAACCGGCCGAACGCCCGCCGTTCGGGCGGGAGTTCGCCGTAGACGATCTCCTCTTCGACCAGATCGTACACCGGGATCCGCGGGGTCAACAGCGTGTTCTCGCCGACGACGCTGCCCTCGCCGACGACGAACCCGCTCGTGACGCGACAGCCGGCCCCCAGGGAGACGCCGTCCTCGACGACCACGGGCGCGGCCTCGACGGGTTCGAGCACGCCGCCGATCAGCGTGTTCGCGCCCAGCTTGACGTTGTCGCCGATCTGGGCCGCCGAGCCGACGGTGTCACAGGAGTCGACCAGCGTTCCGTCGCCGACGTACGCGCCGATGTTGACGAACGCGGGGCTCATCAAGATCGCGTCGCCGCCGACGTAGGCCCCGCGGCGGACGACGGTACCGTCCGGCGTGTTCCGGGTACCGCGTTCCGGGAGGTCGTCGGTCGCCCTGAGCGGGAGGACGTCGTGGTAGTCGACGCCGCCGTGCGTGTGCGTCTCGATCTCCCGGAGCCCGAAGTTGAGCAGGATGCCCTGTTTGACCCAGCCGTTGGCGGTCCACTCGCCGTCCTCCCTCTCGGCGGCGCGGATCTCGCCGGCCTCGAGGGCGGTCAGAAACTCGTCGAGGAGGGCGCGCTCGTCGGCTCCGACCGCCTCGGCGGTCAGCCCCTCGTCGTAGCGTCGCTGCAGGTCCTCGATGTCCTCGCGGAGTACACTCATCGACGGAACGGACGGAAACGACGAACTTGGCTCTGTTGGAATCGGCCCTGCCCACGTCCACCGCCTCGGCCTCGACGCGCCGGACTCGATCCCGAACCCGGAGTCGGAGTCGGAGGAGCGCGTCCGATTCGACCGGCGTCAGGCGTCCGATTCGGGTCCGAGGTCCGCCGACGCGTCGACGTCGGCCCGTTCGCGTGCGCGCTCGAGCGCCTCGTAGTAGGTCGCGGCGTCGGCCTCGTGGACGAACTGCGCCAGCTCCTCGTGGCCGAGATCCTGGGCCGCAAAGCCCGCCCCCATGTGGTTGAGCTCGTGGTCGAGGAGGTCAGCCTCGAGGACGTCCCGGAGCTGTTCGACGACGTCGTCGGTGACAGGAACGCGACTCATCCGATGTACCTCAGGTCCTCTTCGCTCGGCGTCGTACCCTGTTCCATCTGTCGGATGCGTTTGACGACCTCCTCCATCTCCTCGGCGCGCTCGGAGAGGGAGTCGTAGCCGACCTCGAACGGCACCGCGGCCTCGAGCGTCTCGAGGACGACCCGGGCGCTCTTGGGGTCGACGAGGTAGCCGCTGGTCTCGCCCATCAGGCAGGCGGCCTCGAAGCCGCGCCGCTCGCCCAGCCCGAGCAGGAGCCCGGAGATGCCGACGATGCCGCCCGCGGGTTCGTTCTCGCGGAACTCGACACCGAAGGCTTCGAGCGATTCGATCCCGTCGTCGGTGGTCGCCGCGCCGACGACGTCCGGTTCGTCGACCAACTCGCCGGTCGGAATCCCGCCGAGAGCGTACACTCGATCGACGTCGAACGAGGCCGCGACGTCGAGGATCGTCTCCGTGAGGCGGTAGTGCCCCGGCCCGTCGCCGGCCTGGTGGTCGCCGGTCAACACGAGCAGGTCGCGTTCGGCGTCGCGGATCGCGTACACCTCCGCGGAGGCCAACTGGGTCCGGCCCTCCTCGACGGTGACCTGCGGCGGGAAGTGCTCGGAGTGGATGCGGCGCACCAACTCGGCGTCGAACTCCTCGAGGAGGTGCTCGGCGGCCAACTTCCCGACGTGGCCGACGCCCGGCAGCCCCTCGATCAGTACGGGGTCGTCGAGATCGGGTGTCGAGAGCCGATCGATGTCGAACTCGTCCATGCGGACCACTGGGCGGCCACCGACATAAGAGCACGGCGATCCGCGACGCCGTCGGGGGGCCGCAAGCCGTCAGTCTCGCCGGCGCGCGCGCCGGCGGTACTCGCCGTAGGGATCCGCGGGGTCGAACGGTGCCGGCGCGCTGTTTTCCGCCGGGGCACCGCACTCGGGACAGCGCCCCGAGAGGGTGTACACCGGGCGGTCGTGCTCGCGCTCCCACGCCGAGCAGACGCGGATGTCGGACTTGGCCATCCGCCTACTCCTCGTCGGTTCGGCGCTCGCGGTGGAACTCGGAGGACCCGCCGGCCGCCTCGATGGCCTCGCCGGCGCGTCCGGCGCTGGCTTCCAGTTCGTCCTCGGCGGTCTTGTAGTTGGGTGCCTGCACGCGGATCCGGTACTCCGGCGAACCGACGTAGGTCACGTCGAGATCGATCTCCTCGGGGATCTCGCCGTTGCCCTCGGCGGCCGACAGCGCCTCGCGGATGTCCTCGACGCCGTCGCCGCCCGGCGCTTCCAGGTCGACGTAGCCGGTGACGGTGACGTACGGGACCGAGACGTTCTCGCGGGCCGTCTCGACGATCGCGTCGATCTCGTCGTCGTCGAGGTCCGTCCCCGAGATCGATTCGGGCCCGTGGATGGCCGCCTGCTCGAAGCCGGCGTAGAGCGACCCGTGTGCGTCGATGAGCTCGTTGGCGATCCGGCGGAAGTCGTCGTCCTCGATCCCCTCGCCGAAGGCGATCTCCATCCACTTGTCGGCCTTCTGGTCGTTCTTCCACTCCTGGATCTTGTCGGAGCGTTGGTGGTCGTTGACGTCCTTGATCGAGAGATCGACCTGCTGGGCGCTCTCGTCGACGTCGAGCACCTTGCAGACGACCATCTGATCGGTGTTGACGTGATCCCGGACGTTCTTGATCCACCCGGAGGCGACCTCGCTGACGTGGACCAACCCCCGTTTGTTCTCGTACTCCTCCAGGTCGACGAAGACGCCGAAGTCCTCGATCTCGTCGACGCGTCCGACGACGAGTTCACCGGGGTTCGGCCAGCCGCTGTATTTCATGTCCGAACGTATCCGTCTGACGAGAATAAAACCACCGTTGTCGCCCGCCGGCCGATATCTATCGCGCTTCGACGGTCTCGAGGGCCTCGCCGTGGAGGTCGGCCTCGCCGCCGGTCGGCGTCGCGAGCGTCGACCCACAGACCGCACAGTCGACCGTGTTCGCCGCCTTGCTGAACACGACCTGTTCGTTCTCGCAGTCGTCACAGCGGACGCGGATGAATGTTCCCGGCATCGTTACTCCTGGAAGACGAGCCGACCGGCACGCCATCCCTCTCGGAGGTGGGCCTTGCCGCACTCGCCGCAGCGATACTTCAGGTCGGTCTTCTTCGTCGGCTTGTCGCCACCCGGTACCTTCGAGAACCGGCCGGCGTTCCCGATCACCGCTTTCCCGCGGCGGGTTCGGCGGGCGTCCCACTTCGTCCCGGAGGAACGGCCCGTCCGGACCTTCTCGACCTCGTGTTCGTGGTGGGTGTGACAGTGCGGGCAGTACGTGTTGAACCGGCGTGGCATTTCCATAAGTACCGATCGGTAGTGGGCGGTGGGTTAAAACGGGTTTGGTTTTTGTCTCCCCGATCCCGGGGTGACCCCCGGATCGGCATCGCGGTACCCGGACCATCCGGTGCGAAGCGCTTAACCCGGATTCGGACGAACCCCGCCCATGAAGAAGCTCATCGTACACGGCGACCCGGGCATCCGCAAGGGTGCCGTCATCGAACTCGACGGCGAGGAGTACGTCTGTTTCGGGATCTCGAGACAGGGCGAGTGGCACGGCCCCGAGGAAGTACAGCTGTGGTGTACGATCGGCACGGCCGACGAACGCGAGGACTTCGAGCGGCGGAACTTCGTCCCGATGCGGCTCGACACCGAAGCGGTCGACGCCGAGGCGATCACCGTCGTCCAGGCGAAAGGCGATCCGGCGACTGCCTGAGACGGGGCTCGATCCCCCGGCTCTCTCTTTATTCGGCCTTCGGTTCGTCCGGCGTCGGCCCGTCCTCGTCGCTTCCGTCGGGACCGTCGTCGGTTTCGATCGCCGTCTCGCCGACGCCGTGGTCGGCGTCCGACGCTTTCGGGAGCAGAACCTCGAGCGTCCCGGCGCGGGTGAGCGTCGCCTCGGCCCCGTCGGCGTCGACCGACGCCCCCTCGGGGAGCGCGACCTCGCCGCCGAGGGCGAGTCCCCGTCCGGGGAACCGCATCTCGCAGCCGTCGTGGAACTCCCGGAATCGGTCGATCCGAACCGAGAGCGTGTCGTCCTCGAGGTGGACCGACACGTCGTCGCCGATCGCGCCGGGCGCGTCGAAGACGGCGAGGTACGCCTCGTCGCTCTCGAGGAGGTCGGCCGGGAGCGACGTCCGCTCCTGGAGCCGGCTCGCCGCCCGGCCGATCCCGTCGAGGACGGCCCGCCCGAGCGACGCCCCCACCTCCCGGATCATACCTCCAGCGCCTCCAGTCCGCCGCTCTCGCCGCAGTACGGACAGCTGAACGCGTCGACGCCCGTTCCGTCCGGCATCGAGTATCGGTAGTGCAACTCCATCATGTCGAGATCGCAGTCGTCGCGGGTGCAGACGACCTCCAGGGTTTTCGGCATACTCGCCCCTACGAGGGAGACGGTAATCAATTCCCCGGCAGGGGCGAGGCGGGAAACTGCTCGCCACGGGGGCGAAACGTGGCGCGACCCCCGCGGTTTTGTGCCGCACGCCCCTTCGACATCCATGGAGATCCGCGGCGTCGACTTCAGCGGCAGCAGACGACCGGGCGAGGACATCTGGATCGCGACCGGGCAACTCGAGGGCGACCGCCTGCGGATCGAGCGCTGTCGGTCGGCTGCCGAGCGGTTCGACGGGGCCGGCCGGGAGCCGATGCTCCGTGCGTTGCGCCGGACGCTCGAGCGCTCCGACGGCGCGACCGGCCTCGACGTCTCCTTCGGGCTCCCCGCCGAGTTGCTCCCCGACCGGATCGAGGGGTGGCGCGGGGCGACGCGCTGGTTCGCGGCGGCCTTCGCCGACGCCGACGCGCCCGCGATGCGCGAACGGCTCAAGTCGGCCGCCCGATCGTTGCCGGGCGAGGGGGTCGAATTGAAGCGACGGACCGACCGGACCGTCGGCGCGAATTCGCCGTACAGCTTCATCACGTACTACCAGACGCTGTACGGGATCCGCGAGGTGCTCGCGCCGCTGGTCGAGTCCGGATCGGTGTCCGTCCCGCCGATGGACGCCCCCGGCGAGCGGAACGCGATCGAGGTCTACCCGGCGGGCACCCTCCGGCGGCTCGGAACGGTCGACACGGGGTACAAAGACGGGGGCGACGGGGCGGCGGCCAAGCGGCGCGAGATCCTCGATCGGCTCTCGGGGACCGACGCCGGGGGAATCGTCGTCGACCTTCCCGCGTCGGTCCGCGACACCGCCGTCGGAGAGCCGGGGGGCGACGCCCTCGACAGCGTCGTCGCGGCCGTCGCGACGGCGCGGGCGGCCCGGGCCGGCTTCGGGACGGATCGCCCCTACGACGACCGGGAGGGATTTATATACGTCTGATCGCCTCCCGGACGATCCGCAGGCGAAATCTATATCAGACGACCGCCGAAACCCTCGGGTATGGTCGAGATCCTCGAACTGGCGGGCG
>Ga0209965_1000581_pt1 | contig 13029 bp, 10 predicted proteins | sample SalPon2_B_H2O_MG_FD_185707 | JGI IMG/M metagenome (GOLD analysis project Ga0209965, IMG submission 185707) | Salt pond water microbial communities from South San Francisco under conditions of wetland restoration - Salt Pond MetaG R2_B_H2O_MG... | ecosystem: Environmental > Aquatic > Non-marine...
TCTTTCTCGTCGTGAACGAGCGAGTCAGCGATGTCTCGTTTTGGGTCGATGTGGCCGTAGATTTTGGTTTCGACGTTGTTTTTCAGTTCGTCGAAGCTCCCGTCGACGCCCGAGGTCATGACCTGCGCGGGGTACTGCATGATCATCCCGAGCGAGAGGCCAAATTCGCGAGCTTCGGGGATGAGGGTGTTCGTCACGAGTTCGGTACTGACAATTGGCGCGGATTCTTCGATGACGATCTTCGTCGTGCCGGGGATGCTTTCCTGAGACTCGAGGTTGTTGTATCGGGACCGGATGCTTCCCCAGAGCGCGGAGAGGACATACATCGAGAACGCCTGCTGGGATGCGTCGCGAACTAAGTCTCCTGTGTCGAAGAGAATAATACAGTCGTCTTCGAGGAATTGGCGGAAGTCTAGAGCACTCTTGGGGTCCTTCTCTTCCTCATCCTCGCTGTCCTCTTCGTCTTCGCCGCTCTCCTCGTTGTCGTCAGCTGCGTCGTCGGTGTCGTCGTCCTCAACCGCGTCACCGTCGGTGTCCTCTCCTTCCTCGCTATCAGCGGTTTCTTCGCCGGCGTCGGTGTCCTCTCCTTCTTCGCTGTCCTCGGATTCTGCATCGCTCTCTTCTCCTTCTTGCTCCTCGTCGTCGTCCCCGTTGCGGGAGTATCTGTTAGTTGTGTATGTGCCTTTCTCTTCGTCCCATTCTGGATTCTGGTTGAATAGTCGATAGAGGTTGATGTCTTCTTGCAGGTCGTCAAGGCGGTTGACGACTGCCTGCATGGTATTCTTGAACTCTTGGTCGCCTTTGTTGACCTGGTTATTTTTACTGGTAATACGATGTCTTTATACATTTCTTCTGTGACTCTTTCAGGTTACTAAATCTGAGTGTGGCGTTCCATTGGCGGCCAGTCAACCCTTACTTCTCAGATCTTCAATGATGCTCACCGAGGGGTTTCAGTCGCAGTTCACCGAAGCCATATCGGGAGTGTGAGCCGACCCGTGTGAGCCCATTCTTCGCAGTTTCAACCGGGCGGTCGCCGAGGTACTTTACGACCTGCCCGTGGTCCACCGTCTCTAGCCTGAATACCTCGCGCTGTTCGAGGATCTTCTCTTGGCGAAGTCGGAGATCATCCCGGTTCTCTGCCCACCACCATGGGGCCGCCTGGCCGTTCGCTTCTGGATACTCTGACGCTAGAACGAACGGCGTCACGAGTTCAATGAGGTACGTCTCCGCACCTTCGAGCGTCGAGTAGTCCAGTTTATCGAGATCCACCATCTGTGTGTCCTTCAGGTCGACCTCGCCGTAGCCGTAGTTGCGTTTGCCGCCGAACTGGAGGCCCTCCAGCACATCCTCATCCAACGGCAAATCGTCTGGATTATCCGCATGGAGGTAGGAATGAACGTACCATTTTGTCGTCTGCTGTTGCATCCGCTGGTCCTCTTGGCGGCCCATAATGGTTTCATGAGCGAGTGTCGGATGGCCACCGTGGATGCGGAGGTCGTGTGTGTTCAGTGCGTCCCTCGCACGGGAATCGAGAAGCCATGGGTGGACCGCTTCTCGGTGGAGAAAGAGGTCGTCGTAGGACTCGACGTCTGGCAAACCGCTACCGAGATACGGGCGCACACTCGACTGCGTGTGTTCTTCTGGGAACGTTCCGAACTGGCCGGGGACGAAGACGCCGTGACTGGCCGACACCGCTGCATGTGTCTCAGGAACGAGATGCTGGCCGAGGGCGTGCAGGATGGCGTTCCCCGAAACGTAGTACGGATGGCCGATGTAGTCCATCTGCAACTCCCACAACACTTGCTGAATCGTCGTCATCGATCTGGTCTCCACTCGTGATTGTCCTCGATGTACTGAAGCGCGGTGCTCCAGGATTGTATCCGGCGCAGGTTCGCATCGAGAGTCATATCGTACTTGTCGTGGCCAGTGTCGAGTGGGTGCGCTGTCAGGCGGTTCCACGTCGACGCCCACGACCGCCACGGACGACTTCCCAGCCGGGCCGACGGACGCTTTCCGTCCTCGGCATCAATCCGGAGCGCGAAGCGCTGGCCGTCGAAGATAGTACGGCACGGAACAACTTCGCTCGCCGGATCTATGATGAACCGGAGGTCGGCGAACTCGTTGCCGGCGCGATAGTTGTCCAGCAGGGCCGCCACGAGGAGGGTGTGGTACTTCAGGCTCGTGTAGGGGTGATACACCGATTCGTTGAACGCGGCGGCCACATCGGACGTCAGCCACTGCTCGTGTGCGGCTTGTGCGTCCTTGATGGCGATGAGTTTCTTAAGTTCACTTTCGATGGTCGCCTGCGAAAACTCACCGGGGGTGCGGGCCTCCTCTCCGCTGAACAAAGACAGACGGTAGTGAGTGCTGTGAGTCGGAACGGTCTGTTCTTGTTTCTGTTGCGGCCGCGAGAGCGCCGCCGCATCGCCGTCCGCGCCTTCGGGGACCGACTGGTTCACGGGCACACCAGCAAACTCCTCTCGGGCATTCTCGTGACTCTCGCCAGTAAACTTGTGGACGTCGTGCCGGAAGGCGGCAATCATATCATTTACCACGATTGTGCCTCCTGATTTTGTTGAGTAGTCGATATCTTCATCTGTCTTATCATCCCTCTATCCGGCTCTCGAGTGCCGATTCGAATTCAGGGCGGTACTCGTCGGCCCATTCGTCGTCTTTCTCGTCCATCGCGTCCGTGCTACTCCTTCCCCGACTGAACACTCGCCGAAGCTCTGTCTCGTCGTAGAGCGGATTCACCAGCTCACAGTCCACAATTCCACCGCCGAAGTTCCGTGCACCGCCGAGTTGATGCATGAAATCTGTATTGTGGGCGTCGAGATAGTCGATGGCCTCGGCGAGCAGCGCGATGAACTCGGGTTGCGCCTCCCGAAATGAGAGATGCCACGCGCCATCGAGATTTGCCACAGCATCTAATCCGGTGTTTCGAAGCGGTTCCCTGTTGTCTTCCTCGTTTCGAGAGACGATATTTCGGTTGAGCCGCCGATAGTGACCCTCGGCCTCGCCACGTGTGTAGTCGACGCTGGAACGAACAGGCGAAAACTGGATAGGACGACGCATGACTTTCCCGGGTCGGTTCCCGAACCCACCGAAGAGGTCCAGTATCACACACCCGTTGCCGCTGTCATCTTCCAGACAGTTGCCCTTCGGGTGGTATCCGGATTCGAGATCACGGTTGTAGACCCCGTCCTTTCGGAAGTTCGCGTTGGCCTCACCAGGGTGGCAGGCAGTTGTGCCGTATTCTTGGACGACTTTCTCCATTCCGTGACGAAGCCAACCAGAGAGGCTGAACGCTGGGATGACACCGCCGATCTGATTCTGTGGGTCGTCGTCGTCGTAGTTACCGTTCGAGGAATGGTGCCTGTCGGTGATGATGCTATCACCCACTACTAGCAGGTCAGTCTGGATACGGACGTACACGTCTTGGATCTCTTCGTCACTCATCTGTATCGGCGGCCTCCATCTGCCGTTCTATCTGTGCAGTTGCTGGCGAACTTGCCACTCCCGCAGATTTTGCTTGAGTAGCGTGGCCAACTGCATCGTGGACGGTTGGACAGAACTGTTCGGTAGTATCACTGCTTGGCTCTAACGATGTGGTGCCACGATCCTGGGTTCTTGCGATGGTTTCAACTTGTGTTTCGTCGAATTCGTTCATGCTTCGGTTGGTCCCGAAGCGCGGTCGAGCGTGTTGGCGCACGCCCCGGCCATCTTTCAACCGGTGTTCCGCACTTCATGTTGCCAATTGTGGCAACACAACTTAATATTTTCCCATATTCGGGAACATTGCCTTATATGGGATGTTAGCAAAGACTGAGACCACGACGAATTATTGTAATGGCACAGCAAAGAGTAGCTAATCAATGGCCAGACGTAGAGCGATTCTGACTGATACCGAACGTGAACTATTGCAATCCGACGAAAAATCAGATCGGTATTATCAGGCTGTTTCTCGCATCCGGCGGAAGATCAGTGAGGAACTTTCTACTGATATTGAACTCCTTGAAGAGCACCATCCAGAGCTATTAGAAGAACTCAGAGAAGTCGTCTCTAAAGAAGAGTGAGCAGTATACAGTTACCTGTGGGGGGTCTCTCTACGGAAACCCCTCACCGAGACCGTAGCTGGGCCAACTGACGTCGGAGACGGCTCTGAGAGATCTGTGGCTGATGGGTTTGGGTAGTCTGTCCAAGATACGTGAGCGTAGCTTCAACCTCCGCGTCTTGGGACAGCTGTTGTTGGAGTGCCCATGCGTAAAACGCGAGTTGTGCGTTGTGCCGGCGGCGCATCGTCTCATCAGGCGGTGTGAGGATGATTTTAACTTCGTCGACGTGCCACGTTCCATCTGGGGCCATAGAAACAACATCGATGTGATTCTGTGTCTCTATCGAAAGGCCGCCGATATCGACGAGCGTGTCGGTTGCCTCCTCGGTGAACGTGGTCTCACTCGTTTGCAGTCGGGTCCACGTCTCTGTCGCCGCGAACTGTGGACAGAGGGTGTGGCTCACGAACTCTTCGACGGCACGCCGTTCGCTTTCCTCGATAGTTGGAGAATGACGAGTGAGACTGGACCTGAGGGCTTTTCGCAGTGGTCCGGTGCATGCTCGGAGCGTCTCAGTCGCTACGCACTCGCTAGTCGCCATCGCGAGCACGTCGTGTGCGATCGTTCCCAGTCCATCCGGACCGATGGTGCCGAACGGTAGGTCGAGGGACCGATCCGGTTCAGCCCGCTCTGTATGCAGCGCTCGGCCTTGTACATACGGAAGCCAGTGCCGGTCGAACTCGGTGACCAGTGGCGATAAAATACTCCCACTGATGAACCGTGGTGTCCGCTGCGTCTGCACCGGTGCCGTCGGCTCTGCTGCTCGTGGCACCGGACGGGATGGTGTCGTTACGGGTGCTGGATCGAATGGGACATCGTTGATACCGACTGTGATCGTCCGCTCGTCGCTGGCTCGCTGTACTGGCAGTTCGTAGCTGCCCCGTGGTGGTGCTCGTTCGAGTTTGAGGGCTTCCTGGAGAGTCCCGAGCCAGTTGTTCCGGGGTGCTTGCGGGCCAGCCGCTTGCTCACGGGGTAGAGATAAGACGATCTGGTCACGCGCCCGAGTCATCGCGACGTAGAGAAGTCGCCAGCGGTCGGCCCTGTGGGCGGCCCCCGCCGCTCGAAGTGGCGGCGCGCCAGCGAGGCGGTCGTCGACCCAGCGGTTTGCCGCCCACCGGAGCGGAGTCGACGCATCGCGACTGCCTGCGTCAGTCTGCTCGACGTCGATTCTGACGTCCGTCTCCGGCGGTGCCAACGCCAGGTGTTCGCCCTGCGCCAGAAACCGTTGCCCGTGCGGACCGCGGGCGCCGACGGGGTTGCTCAAATCGGCCAGACAGACGACTCCGGCTTCGTCTCCCTTCATGCTGTGTATGGTCCGGAAGACGACGTCGTACTCCGTCGTATCGAGAACGGGGACCATCGGGCCGTCCTTCGGCTCGACACGATATTCGTTGACGACGGCCGAGAGGTCCGCGACAGTGTATCGGTCGGCCCCCTCCCACTCGCCCACGTGGTCGAGCAACGCGTCGATGATTGCGAGACAGCGCTCGTCGTCTTCGACGAGGTCGAACGGGTCCGTCCGCAGGTCGAGTGTCTGGACGATGTCTTCCAGCACGAGTTCGCCAGGGTCGCAGGCGTGTCGGGCTCGGTTGGCCGCCAGTGTGCAGAGCCCGCGGATGAACGATTCGACGGCCGGAGCGAATTCGGCCTCTTCTGTCACCGCGTCCAGCTGGTAGTCGTGGGCTTCGACTTTGTGCCGTGGCGAGTTTTCGAGCGGGCTGTCTTCAGGTGGGTCCGCTCGGAGGAATGCACACGCCTCGTCCTCGAACAGGGTCCGTGTCCGCGCCGGGTCGAACGGGTCGACGAGCCAGTCGACGACCGCACAGACGAGCCTGACGAGCGGGGTCGCGAACAGCCGCTGGCTCGCGTTGGCGACCGTGATCCCGCGCGCCTGTAATTTTCGCTCGAGCGTGTCCATGTTCGACCGCCGGGGGAACAGGACTGTCACCGCCTCGGACGGGTCTTCCTGAACGAACTCGTCCGTCGCGATGGCGCTGTGGAGGTACGTCGCGAGCGTGCCGGCTTCGCCGGTCTCGAACCATTCCTGGCTTCCGGGAACTCCGTTAGCGTGGTAGCCAGCTACACGAACCGAGGGTACCGTCTTCGCGTCTCGGTCGGTCGTCACCAGCGGGTACTCCGTCTCCAGTGACTCGACAGCGCCTCGTTGAGGGTCGGTGAAGACGTCGGTAAACACGGTGTCGACGGCGGCGATGATGTCGGGCCGCATCCGGTACGTTTTCGCCGCCTGTTCGCGCCGATGAACGCCCCAGTCTCTGTTGAAATATCGGCCAGTATCGAAAGCCTGTGCGAGTAGTGCGGGCCGAGCGTTGCGCCAGCCGTAGATACACTGATTCGTATCGCCAGCGAGTAGCACACGGGCGTCGTCCGGCACCAACTCGGCGAGCGCGTCGTGTTGAACGACGGAGATATCCTGTGCTTCGTCGACGACGAGCGTCTGGAAGTGCACCGCGTGCCGTCGGCGGATGCGCTCACGGATTTCTTCGTCTCTCGCGGGCTCATAGCCAGGATGGTCGTGGGAATCCGTATCGAAATACGCTGCAATCCAGTAGGCCACATCGCCGTGGGCGGCGACACCGCGGTCGAGACAGATGTTGTCGTACGCACGCTCGTAAGCACTGACGAGCGACGTGAACGCCTCGGTGCAGTCCCGCCATTGGTCGTGACACGCCTGGTCACGCTGAACTGTCTCCGTCGCGGTCTCGGCTGGCTCGAACGACTCCGCTACACTGTTGTCGTAGAACCGTCGGATATCCTCCCGAACGTCCGCAAGTGTCGATGGCGCCCCCTCGGGATAGACATCGTCGACGGTGCCGGTGAGCTGGTCGCGAAAGGCGTCCGCTGAGAGTCGTCGGTCGCGTTTCGCCTCGCGGCCCGCCTCCAGCAGTTCGTCGACCGCTGTCGACTCCCCATCGGCGTAGGCGTTTTCGAGTTGTTCGAACTGTGGCGCGTACTCGGGATTCTCGCGCAGTTTCTCGAGACAGTCTCGCCGGAGTGAGGCGAGCAACGCTTCGTTCCCGACAGTGGGCATCTTGTCGAATCCGACTTCGGTCGCGACGTCTTCGAACACCGACCGAAGCACGCTATCGATGGTGCCGATGTAGTCCGACTGTCGGAGACCGCGCTGGAGCTTGTTCGCCGTCGCCTCGTCGAGTGAGCGCTCTGTCGCCGCATCATCGTCGGCAAATGCATCGAGCGCGGTATCGAGTCCCGGTTCGATACTCGCGGCATCATCCTGAGAAAACGACACTACAGCCAGCTGTTCCTCGGGATGCAGTGTCCCCGCCTGTGACGAAATAGCCAGCACGTCGGCCGCGATTCGCTCTGCCGTCGTCGACTTCCCGAACCCGGCGGTACAGGCGAGCACGAACAAGCCGGATTCCTGATTGAGGAATGCCTCACGGATTCGTGCCTGTGCGCCTTCTAAATCAGGGACGCGGTCACTCATTGCCGACCACCCTTGTAAGGGCCCGTTTCACTGGGCGCGCCAGGTAACGGTGTCGGCACTCCGCCAGACGAACTACAGAGGCGGTGCAGTGCAGCATCGTCCAGTATCGTCGGGTCGAGTGTTTCGAGCAGTGGGGAACGCTGGTAGCTCACGCCCTCGACGTCCTCGCGAAACCGAGTCACGACGAGGTTGTCCGATGCGGTCCGAACGACGTCGGCGAAGTGATCGTACTCTCTGGCTTCCGTCCACGCCCCACGAACCCCGAGTCGACGTGCCGATATCGAGTCTCCTGCGACGACGGCTGCGCGGAACTCAAAAGGAAACGCCCCATGGGTTCGTTGTGGCCACACCCCATCGATCAGTCCGAGTGCGATGACGTACGGATACGACCGCAGCCAGGTGTCTGTGGCGTCGAGGACGTCTATTCGCTCTGCATTCTTGTGTTCTCGCCGCCCGGGTCGTACCGTCGCGAGGGCGTCGAGTATGTCACGTACTTCCCCCCAGGTGCGGCTGACATGTCCCTGCTTGAGCCAGTCGTCGTATTTTGCTGCCGTCTCGCGAATCAGGTGGTCTCCGTCTGTCTCACCGGCGACTCGTTCGACCGCTCGTGCCGTTCGCGACACGTCGGAGTAATCTGGCGCGTCATTCGCAACCAGAGCTGGGAGCACGTTCCGATCAAACGCATCGACGAGTGGCGCTAAGACGTTTGAGACATCCTCTGGGGCGGGACGAGTCGGCTGGTCGCGACACCAGTTCAGGAACGCTACCAGATGTCGCGTCGGGGCCTCGATGTTATCGTTCTCGTTCCCAACGTGCTTTAGCCACGATTCGAGCGACCTCGGCTCACTATCGTTCAGATGTCTTTTTAGAGCGCTCATCTCTGTGGCTGATAATGGGGTCTTGATGGACCCACGCGACGGTGTCCAGTGGATGGCCAACGGTCGAAGGAGTTGGTCGATTGGAACTGTGCCACTATCAAGTGTTTCCAGTACTTCACACGTAGTGGCGACGAGTCGGTAGGGGAGTGTCCGTTTTAGTTCCAGCTGTGACCATACTGAAAGATGGCGGCCGTACACTGCCATTGCTCGTGACAGTGGCCGTTCGTATTCGTCGGCGTTTCGAGCCACGAGCGCGATATCGCTGGGTGTGTGGCCGCTGGTGAGGAGCTTGTCGACCAGTGCAGCAACTGCACGACACTCCTCGTGTTTGGTCGCGGCGTGGAGCTCCGTCACAGAACAACTTGGTGCTTGGATATTCCACTGGTCGTTCGATTGGGAAGGTGTACCGCTCCCAGCAGAGATAGTCATTCGAACTTGGAGTCGATGACGGATTTGAGGGCCAGTCCCGGCCCGAAGATACAGCGCGACATCCACGCCAGCCGTACCCGATAGCGCAGTGAGGAACTCAAGTAACGGTGTCCCAAGACTACTCACCCCTGCAACAGCGACCTGCTCAATATGGCTGTATGCGTCCGTCCAGGCTGCGCCATCGGTCTCTCGGACTGCTTGGGCCGCTCTATGAAATAGCGAACTCTCGGAGACGATATCGTCGGTTCGCTCGCTAAGTTGCTTATCGAGCGTCTGTATACCTGACAGGAGCGCATGCGTGTCGGCCGCGGCGGTTCCCGACAGGCCATCTGCGACAGTTCGGGCTGCAGCAAGGCGCTCTGTATCAGTCCCCGCTACGAGCCGTAGTTCTCCTCTGGCTATTTCGATCTGCTCTACGGACGCCGCGAGGTTACTCCCGAATACCGGTCTCAGTTCCTCGTAGGCTTCGGATTTTTCTTTCAGTATCGTTTCCAGCCCACGAATCCGGTCGAGTTGGTCCAATACGGTGGGGGTACTGCTTGACTGTGTTTCGATGACTGTTCGTGCTACGTCGGTTGGTGTTTGGAACGTCAGTGACGATCGTGGCTTATCTCGCCGAGCGAGTGCCCGCTTCAGATTTCGCCGATGTAGTTGCTCCGGCGTCATCACGATATCTGTCGGTCGCTCAGCCCGTTTTGCTCGGGTATATAATCCCCGCTCGTCTGCGACGTGGATTTGACCAATCCGTGGGCTATTAGATGTCGCCAATTCGGTAGCAGTGTCGTCGATCACGTCTCTCTGTCCCCTTTCTCAATCAGGGGATAAATGACACTGCCACAGAGTGAAAGTAAAAATGAAAATACAGCCTCGCTCTAGGCGATATCATCAATTTCTTCGAGGGCTTCCGTGGCAACGTCGCCCAATTCGCCAGCCTCGATATGTGAGTAGCGCTCACGGACCATCTCCTCCGAGTTGTCGAGGTATCGGGCAGCCACAGTGTACCCAAATGCTCGGACCAGGACCTCGCCCATCCCACGCCGACCGCCGTGGGGTGCGAGATAGTCGTGCTTCGGATGGGCGATATCGATGTCTGCTTCCTCTGAGAGTCGCTGGAGAATCGACCGGGTACCGTCGGTCGTGATCGACGGGGGTCGTACATCCTCGTCGAGCGCCAGCAAGAGGTCTCGAGCGTGCTCGCTACGCAACTCGTCGATTGCGTCCGGGCGTTCCCCTCGGTCAGCAATTTCATCCTGAATGAGCCCGGCGAGCGTCCGTTGGTCGAACGTCGGGAACACTGGCCAGCGCTCCGTCGGTGGGTCCATCAGATTCTGGTAGCTCCGCAACGGCGACATCACCGGGTCAGGGAGGCTCGCAGCGTCCCACTGCTGTTTCTTCCGGTAGACATCCATACTCCCGTCCTTGAGCGAAATCTCTCCCCATCGAACACCACGCCGGCGCGGATCGTTTGGGTCCCGAAGCAGTTCCCCGACACGGACAGCTGTGTACGTAAGTACGAACACGAGGGCGCGGTCGCGAGCGGCTTTCAACGCTGTGTAATGCGCTCGCTGCTCCTCGAGAGAGTCAGTATCCTCCGGCAGGGCCGTGTATGTCTCGATGGCATCACGGGCCCGCTCGTCGACGTACCGAGTGAGGGTGTGGCGCTGCTCAGACGTCCATCCCTGCTGGTCACCGGGTTTGCGACCGTCGTCTTCTGGAAGTGGTGCCATCGCACTCGCGCGCTGAGCGTAGTGTGCTTCGAGATATCCCTCGTTAACACACCAACCACACCAGGCGGAGATATATCGATAGTAGGTTTGGACCGTATTCTGCTTGAGTCCACGGTCGCCAGCCAGATGACGGGCGTACGCCCGGAACACACGTTCGTCGAGGTACTCGAAGGTGGGGTCGGCGTCGACGTCGTCGGGGATGATCCCGGTCCAGTCGTCGTCTCCGCGGTCACCGGCGGCCCACTCGGTGAATCGCTCGAGCTCGCGAGCGGCGTTTCGTCGATAGTTCCCACCATCGCCACCACGGCCCTTCCCCTTGTCTTGGAGGTACCGCTCCAAGCTGTCGTTCAGAGCGCGCTCAGAACGGGAGGTATAGTCGTCGGTCATCGGTCCTCCTCAGGGAGTTGCACTATCGAAAGTGGTTGGCTGTGAGTGTTTCGAGATACTCGACGCTGACGTACCTGAAGTCGATACAATCGCCGAAGCCATGCTGTGGAAGGAGCGTTTCTACCGCTCGGCCTGCCGGTTTGTCGGTCGTCAAGAGAACGATGTTGTCTGCGTTCGCGGTATCGAGCAGTTGAGCAGCAAGCCCAACGAGAGCTGTATCCGCTTTCTCGATGCTGTCCTCGTCGCGGTCGGTTTCGTTGGCGATGAACCGGCGTGCTTCGTCCATCACCGTCGACACGAGCGGATTGCTGTAATCGAGTTCGTCCGCGACGACAATCCAGCCCTCCTCGAATCCATCCGGATAGGGCATGTTTCCCGACGGATACGCGTCTGCTGCCGGATCTCCGCCAAGTTCTTCGTAGACACGCTGGGGGACACGTAATGAGATTCCTGCTTGTCGGACTGCTCGGCGAAGCCGCTGGAATTTGTCTCTGTCCGGCCCGCCACACCGGACGAAGACGCCCGTGTCGGCGATATAGACCGTCGTCATGTAGCCGCGTCTGCGTACTCGGTAGCAACAGGTTCCAACGCCTGGAGTATGATTTCGGCCTCGAGCGCCGAGAGGTCGAGTTCCCGGGCCGCAATCCGATGGTTGACTGTCCCGTCGACGTACTCGTAGGCGTACTCAAGGGCGACAGCAAGGCCGTCGACACCATGGCGTTCGATGTAGACGTCGATGTCCTCGTCCTCGTCGCGGCGAGCCACGGCTGCGATAAGTGCGGGCGTGATTGTCTGGGTCTCGCCATCAGTAGAGAGCGTGAGTGCGATGGACTCGGCATCGTATTCGTAGGGGCGCTGGTCACGCGTTTTCTCCACTAAGCCAGCGGTTTCGAGGTTCTGTACGTAGTCGTAGGCAGTCCCCTGCGGGATGTCGAGCTCGTCGAGGACCTCGGACACGGTGACCGGTCCGTGTTGCAAGATGTGGGCGTACAGCCGAGCGAGTGCTGGCGTTTCCAGGAGGTTGGCGACCGTCTGGAGCTGCTGAATAGGGGGTCGCCCTGAACGGGGCGGTGATTGGGCCATCTTGGTTACGAATTATCCATAATTCGTGATAAGGATTCCGACGACAGTGGGGAATCGCTGACCACTCCAACAGTCGTAGAGAGTCGTCTGGTTTCAGTGGCTCTACCCTGGGGGAAGCGGCGTCGTGAGCCCGTTGCAACATTCGTGCTTACCCGACAGCGGCGGGGTACTTGAAAGTGGTCGTGATTACTGCTGTAATCCCGTAGTTTAGATCTTTCGCGTGAGGGGTGCCTTGGAAGTCGCAGTTCGGTCAGTAGAAACAAGAGTGTTAGCCAGTGAGAGGTGCAGATGAATCTGTTCAGTATCAATTGCTGTCTGTTGCAGACGGTGTTTGGGGGTTAGGGATTATTGTCTCCGAATTCCCTTGGATTCGTTCTAATACAGCAAGTGTACCCGCTGAGTATGCGACGAGTCCTACCCCCAATACAAGGAATCCAAGTCCAAGGCGAAGTTCAGCCGAAATTGGGAGCATCGGACTCACACCGAGGAGAGCAGCGAAATTAGTAAGTCCGATAGCCAATGCTGACCAGCGGTTACTAGACCACGTATCACCCACATCGAAGGCTGGATACAGGTATCTGCTATGGAGGACAAGTTTGAGGCCAATGGCCCAACAAAGACCAGTTGCAACTGCAAGGCTGACGTGTCCAGTAAGCCAGTAGAGACCCCCGTTTATTACGCCCCCAACAACAAGGGCAACGAGGGTATCCCGAATTGTTCGTTCCATATATAAAGAGACGTAACGCGCTCATTTAATATTTTACTAGAATAACATCTGAGCACAAATCATTAAATTCGCAGATATACCGAGCAGATGTTCCACCGTCCTCTTCCTGAAAACAGTAGTTACGGCTTCTCCAATTAGTCGTAATAGACGCCCCCGGGATAACAGCGGAAATCCGGTGTATCTGGCTGGGCCGAAAACGAACCTATCAGGCGCTACCCCG